>Ga0208851_1001085_pt1 | contig 9893 bp, 8 predicted proteins | sample NGESurshal092012_FD_184481 | JGI IMG/M metagenome (GOLD analysis project Ga0208851, IMG submission 184481) | Arctic peat soil microbial communities from Barrow, Alaska - NGEE Surface sample 415-2 shallow-092012 (SPAdes) | ecosystem: Environmental > Terrestrial > Soil > Wetlands > Peat ... | reverse complement strand
AGCTGACCACCGAGTTCGACGTGCCCGGCACGATCGACAACGTGGCCTTCTTCGCCGGTGCGGCGCGCAACCTCGAGGGCAAGGCAGCCGCGGAGTACTCGCCCGACCACACCTCGATGATCCGGCGGGAGCCGATCGGGGTGGTCGGCTCGATCGCCCCGTGGAACTACCCGCTGCAGATGGCCGCCTGGAAGATCCTGCCGGCCGTGGCCGCCGGCAACACGATCGTGCTCAAGCCGGCCGAGCTGACCCCGCTCACCTCGGTGATGTTCGCGCAGGCCTGCCACGACGCCGGCCTGCCGGACGGCGTGGTCAACGTGGTCACCGGCGCCGGTCGGGTGGCGGGTGAGGCGTTGCTCGCCCACCCTGACGTCGCCATGGTGTCCTTCACCGGCTCGACCGGGGTCGGCCGCCGGGTCATGCAGGTGGCCGCGGAGACCGTCAAGCGGGTGCACCTCGAGCTGGGTGGCAAGGCCCCCTTCCTGGTCTTCGACGACGCCGACCTCGACGCCGCCGTCCAGGGGGCCGTGGCCGGCTCGCTGATCAACAGCGGCCAGGACTGCACCGCGGCCACCCGGGCGTACGTCCAGCGCCCGCTGTACGAGGCGTTCGTCGACGGCGTGGCGCAGGTGATGGGGCAGGTCCGGCTCGGCCCGACCCTGGACCCGGCCACCGACCAGGGCCCGCTGGTCTCCCGGCTGCAGCAGCAGCGGGTGGCCGGGTTCGTCGAGCGAGCCGTGGCCGACGGAGCCAAGGTCGTACGCGGGGGACGCATCCCCACCGAAGGGGACCTGTCCCGCGGTGCCTACTATGAGCCCACCGTGCTGGTCGGCGCGGATCAGCGTTCGGAGATCGTGCAGGACGAGATCTTCGGCCCGGTGCTGGTGGTGCTCCCCTTCGATGACGACGACGAGGGTCTGCGGCTCGCGAACGACTCCCCGTTCGGCCTGGCCGCGTCGGTGTGGACCCGCGACGTCTTCCGGTCGATGCGGGCGACCAGGGAGATCAAGGCCGGAGCCGTCTGGGTCAACGACCACATCCCGATCATCAGCGAGATGCCCCACGGCGGCTACAAGCAGTCCGGCTTCGGCAAGGACATGAGCACGTACGCGTTCGACGAGTACACCCAGATCAAGCACGTCATGTACGACCTGACCGCTCGGGCCAGCAAAGACTGGCATCGCACCGTCTTCGGCACCCGCTAAAGACCCGCTCCCGGAGGAAACCCCGTCATGACCGAGAAGGACCCTTTCATCCCGTCGCCGGCGCTCATGCGCGGCCTGCTGACCCGCCGCACGGTGATGCAAGGCGCTGCCGCTGCGGGGGCGGCCGCCGCGCTCGCCGCCTGTGGCGTCAAGGGCACCAACACCGGCAGCTCGGCGTCGGCCAGGCCCACCGCGTCCGACCGCTCGGCCGTCGACATGCTGGTCAACTGGTCCAACTGGCCCGAGTACATCGACGTCAACAACACCACCAAGACCCACCCGACGCTCGACGAGTTCACCAAGAAGACCGGGATCAAGGTCAACTACGCCGAGGACGTCAACGACAACGACGAGTTCTTCGCCAAGATCCGCCCGCAGCTGTCGGCGGGGCAGGACACCGGTCGGGACACCTTCTGCCTCACCGACTGGATGGCCTCCCGGCTGATCCGGCTGGGCTGGGTGCAAAAGCTGGACAAGGCGAACATCCCGAACTGGACGAACCTCGAGGACAGCCTCCAGCAGGTCGAGTTCGACAAGGGCCGCGAGTACTCGCTGCCATGGCAGAGCGGGTTCACCGGCATCGCCTACAACCCGAAGTCGACCGGCGGCAAGAAGATCGAGACGGTCGACCAGCTGCTCACCGACCCGGCCATCAAGGGCAGGGTCACGCTGCTCACCGAGATGCGCGACACGGTCGGCCTGATCATGCTGGCCCAGGGCAACGACCCGGCGAACTTCACCGAGGAGCAGTTCAACCAGGCCATCGCGGCGATCCAGAAGGCGAAGGACGCCGGTCAGCTCAAGGGCTTCACCGGCAACGAGTACGGCAAGGGCCTGGCCTCCGGCGACATCGCGGCCTGCTTCGCCTGGACCGGTGACGTCGTCCAGCTGCGCGCGGACAACCCCAACCTCGGGTACGTGCTGCCGGCTACCGGGCAGATGATCTGGTCGGACAACTTCCTGATCCCGAACCTGGCCCAGCACAAGAAGAACGCCGAGATCCTGATCAACTACTACTACGACCCGGCCGTCATGGCGCAGGTCGAGGACTACGTCAACTACATCTCGCCGGTGAAGGGTGCCAAGGAGATCCTGCTCAAGAGCGACCCGAAGGTGGCGAACAACGAGCTGATCTTCCCCACGACTGCGACGATGGCGACCGCGCACGTCTTCATGGGCCTCACCGCGGACCAGGAGACGAAGTACAACAAGGCCTTCCAGGCCGTCATCGGAGGCTGAGCATGTCCGATCCAGGTGCGGCACCTGGCCGCGAAGGCACCGCGCAGGACGGCGACGTCCGCATCGTGCAGGTGACCAAGCAGTTCGGTGCCTTCACCGCGGTCGACGACCTGACGCTGACGATCCCGCAGGGTTCCTTCTTCGCCCTGCTGGGACCGTCGGGCTGTGGGAAGACGACGACACTGCGGATGGTCGCAGGGCTCGAGGACCCCACCGTGGGGCAGATCTTCATCGGCGACAAGGACATCACCGGTGCCAAGCCGTACCGGCGTCCGGTGAACACGGTGTTCCAGAACTACGCCCTGTTCCCGCACCTGGACATCTTCGAGAACGTCGCCTTCGGCCTGCGTCGCCGCAAGGAGGGTGACGTCAAGCGTCGGGTGGACGAGGCGCTCGAGCTCGTGGAGCTCGGGCACCTCGCCCGGCGCAAGCCCTCCCAGCTGTCCGGTGGCCAGCAGCAGCGGGTGGCCCTGGCCCGGGCGATCGTCAACCGGCCGACCGTGCTGCTGCTCGACGAGCCGCTCGGGGCGCTGGACCTCAAGCTGCGTCGGCAGATGCAGATCGAGCTGAAGCGGATCCAGACCGAGGTCGGCATCACCTTCGTGCACGTGACCCACGACCAGGAGGAGGCCATGACCATGGCCGACACCATCGCGGTCATGAACGCCGGCCGGGTCGAGCAGATGGGCCACCCGGGGGACCTGTACGAGAACCCGGCCACGACCTTCGCGGCCAACTTCCTCGGCCAGTCCAACCTGATCCTGGCGGACATCTCCGGCACCGCCGGTGACGACATCCTGCTGTCGGTAGCCGGCCAGCGGATCGCGCTGCCGAAGTCGCGGGCCCGCGCCACCTCGACCCTGAAGCTGCTCGTCGGAGTGCGTCCGGAGAAGATCCGCATCGCCACCGAGGGTCGCGGGGGCGAGGCGTCCGGCATGAACGTGCTCACCGGGGGCGTCGTCTCCGACACCAGCTTCACCGGGGTGAGCACGCAGTACCTCGTCCGGATGCCGTGGGGCCAGGAGATCATGGTGTTCGCCCAGAACGTCGGTGCCGAGGTGCTGCGGCCGGGGACCAAGGTGGAGCTGTCCTGGGTCCCGGCCCACACCTTCGGGCTGGACGCATCCCAGGACGCCAACGCCGGCGTGGACCTCGGGGGCGAGGAGGCGGCGCCGGCCGTCGGCGTCAGCCCATGAGCGCCATCGCTCACATCGGGACGGACGCGGCACCGCCGCCCACCCGGCGCGGCAAGGGGCTGGTGCCGTACCTGCTGCTGCTGCCCGGGCTCCTGTGGCTCGTCGTGTTCTTCGTCGTGCCGATGGTCACGCTGTTGTCGCAGTCGCTGCAGACCGGCTCGATCGACACCGGCTACACGCTGACCTGGCACTGGCAGACGTACACCGACGCGTTCTCGCTGTACTGGCCGCAGTTCCTGCGGTCGTTCATCTACGCGTTCGTCGCCACTGCGATGGCCCTGCTCATCGGCTACCCGCTCGCGTACACCATCGCGTTCAAGTCCGGGAAGTGGAAGGGTGTCCTGCTGGTCCTGGTGATCGCGCCGTTCTTCACCAGCTTCCTGCTGCGGACCCTGGCCTGGCAGACCATCCTGTCGAGCAACGGCATCGTGGTGAAGCTCTTCAACGCCACCGGGCTGATGAACGTGCTGCAGGCCCTGAACCTGGTGAACGGCGACCAGCTGCTGAGCACGCCGTTCGCGGTGATGGCGGGTCTGACCTACAACTTCCTGCCGTTCATGGTGCTTCCGCTGTTCGCCAGCCTGGACCGGATCGACCCCCGCCTGCTCGAGGCCGGGGCCGACCTGTACGGCCGCCCGTTCACCGCGTTCCGCAAGGTGACCTGGCCGCTGTCCATGCCGGGCGTGGTCGCGGGGACGCTGTTGACCTTCATCCCGGCCGCCGGTGACTACATCAACTCCAAGCTGCTCGGGAACCCGAACACCACGATGATCGGCCAGGTCATCGACGGCCAGTTCCTGCGGGTGCTCGACTACCCGACCGCGGCGGCCCTGTCGTTCACGCTCATGGTGACGATCCTCGTGCTGGTGTCGGTCTACGTCTGGCGCGCAGGGACGGAGGAGCTGGTGTGATGGCTACCCTCACCTCCGCCCCGCCCAACCGCCAGGCGGCACCTCCCGCCAAGCGGCCGCGCAAGGGCCCGATCGACTGGGTCCGCGAGCACATCATCGCGATCGTGGCAGCGCTGGTGTTCGTGTACATGCTGCTGCCGAACGTGATCGTCATCCTGTTCTCGTTCAACCAGCCGGCCGGCCGGTTCAACTACCAGTGGGTGGCCTTCTCCTTCGACGCCTGGCTGCACCCATGCGCGCCTCCCGGCATGTGCACGGCGGTGGGGCTGAGCCTCAAGATCGGCCTGCTCGCCACCCTGGTGGCGACGATCCTCGGCACGATGATCGCGTTCTCGCTGGCCCGGTACCGGTTCCGTGGCCGCGCGGCCACCAACCTGCTGATCTTCATGCCGATGGCGACGCCCGAGGTGGTCATGGGCTCGTCCCTGCTCACCCTGTTCGTCAACATGGCGTTCCCGCTGGGCACCACGACGATCCTGATCGCGCACATCATGTTCTCGATCAGCTTCGTGGTGGTCACGGTCAAGGCCCGCATCGCCGGTCTGGACCCCCGCCTCGAGCAGGCGGCCATGGACCTGTACGCGAACGAGCGGCAGACCTTCATGAAGATCACGCTGCCGCTGGTGGCACCGGGCATCGCCGCGGGCGCGCTGCTCGCGTTCTCGCTATCCTTCGACGACTACATCATCACCAACTTCAACGCGTCGTCGAGCTCGATCACGTTCCCGATGTTCGTCTGGGGCGCGGCGTCCAAGGGCACGCCGGTGCAGATCAACGTGATCGGCACCGTGATGTTCCTGATCTCGTTCCTGTTCGTTGGGCTGGGGCAGTTCATTGCCTGGCGGCGTCGTCCCAAGGGCTGAGCGACCCATGCGCGCGCTGGCCGCGTTGTCCGCCGCCGAGCCGAAGCCGTTCTGGCTGGTCGACCCGGCGGCACCCCGGCCACCGCGTGCGCCGGCTCTCGACGGTGACACCGACGCCGACCTGGTCGTCGTCGGTGGCGGCTACAGCGGGCTGTGGACGGCGCTGCTCGCCAAGGAGGCCGACCCGGGCCGCGACGTCGTCCTCCTCGAGGCCGGCACCGTGGGCTGGGCGGCGTCCGGACGCAACGGCGGGTTCATGGCCGCGAGCCTGACCCACGGGTTCCGCAACGGGCTCGACCGGTTCCCCGACGAGCTGCCGCTGCTGATCGAGCTGGGCCGGCGGAACCTGGACGAGATCGAGGCCACCCTCGAGCGGTACGGCATCGACGCGGAGTTCGAGCGCACCGGCGAGCTCTCGGTCGCGGTGCAGCCGTGGCAGGTCGAGGACCTCCGCGGGGAGCCCGAGGAGGCCGCCCGCCACGGTTTGGAGCTGGAGTGGCTGGACCGCGACGCGCTGCGCGCCGAGGTCGCCTCGCCGACCTACCTGGGCGGGCTGCTCGACCGAACCGGCGTGGCCATGGTCCACCCGGCCAAACTGGCCCACGGGCTGCGGACGGCCGCGGAGTCCCTCGGCGTGCGAGTGCACGAAGGCACGCCGGCCACCGGTCTGGCCGAGGACGGCGCGGGCATGCGGGTGCGCACCCCCCTGGGGTCGGTGCGGGCCCGGCAGGTCGCGCTGGCCACCAACGCGTTCCCGCCGCTGCTGCGCCGGATCCGCAGCTACGTCGTCCCGGTGTACGACTACGCGCTCATGACCGAGCCGCTGTCGGCGGAGCAGCGGGCGGCGATCGGCTGGAAGGGGCGGCAGGGGATCGGCGACTCGGCCAACCAGTTCCACTACTACCGGCTCACGGCGCACGACCGGATCCTGTGGGGCGGCTACGACGCGGTCTACCACTTCGGCAACGGCATGGGCGGCCACCTCGACCAGCGGCCCGAGACGTTCGGCAAGCTGGCCGAGCACTTCTTCGCGACCTTCCCCCAGCTCGAGGGGCTGCGGTTCAGCCACAGCTGGGGCGGCGCGATCGACACCTGCAGCCGATTCTCCGCCTTCTGGGGCACCGCCCACAGCGGCCGGGTCGCGTACGTGGCCGGGTACACCGGGCTCGGGGTGGGGGCCACCCGGTTCGGGGCGCGGGTCATGCTCGACCTGCTGGCCGAACGCCGCAACGAGGTCACCGCGTTGGAGATGGTCCACAGCAAACCGGTGCCGTTCCCGCCGGAGCCGATGCGCTGGGCCGCCATCGAGCTGACCCGCCGGTCCATCGGCCGGGCCGACCGCAACGAGGGCCGCCGCGACCTGTGGCTGCGCACCTTGGACCGGCTCGGGCTGGGCTTCGACTCCTGAGTCGTCGGTCGACACTGTGTCAACCAGATGGCTGGTCTGCCCGCAGTCTGCGGGTGGATAGGTCGGTGCCGTCCCGTCACAATGGCAACCGTCAGCTGTGTTCTCCCGTTCTCCCGTTCCCCCGAAGGACCTCCCATGGCCAAGCACCTCACGCACTGGATCGGTGGCAAGCCGTTCGGCGGTGTCGCCGAGCGACAGGGCGACGTGTACGACCCCGCGACCGGTGAGGTGAGCGGGAAGGTCGACTTCGCCAGCGCGGCGGTCGTCGACGACGCCGTCGCCGCGGCCAAGGAGGCCTTCGCCGAGTGGCGCAACGCCTCGCTCACCCGGCGCACCCAGGTGATGTTCAGCTTCCGCGAGCTGCTCAATGCGCGCAAGGAGGACATGGCCGCGTTGATCACGGCCGAGCACGGCAAGGTGCTCTCCGACGCGCTCGGCGAGGTGACCCGTGGCCTCGAGGTCGTCGAGTTCGCCTGCGGCATCCCGCACCTGGTGAAGGGGGGCTTCTCGGAGGGCGTGTCGACCAAGGTCGACTCCTACTCGCTGCGCCAGCCCCTCGGCGTCGTCGGCATCATCTCGCCGTTCAACTTCCCGGCGATGGTCCCGATGTGGTTCTTCCCGATCGCCATCGCCGCGGGCAACGCGGTCGTGCTCAAGCCCAGCGAGAAGGACCCGTCGGCCGCGAACCTGATGGCCGAGCTGTGGAACGAGGCCGGGCTGCCGGCCGGCGTCTTCAACGTCGTCCACGGCGACAAGGTGGCGGTGGACCGGCTGCTCGAGCACCCCGACGTCAAGGCGATGTCGTTCGTCGGTTCCACCCCGATCGCCCGGTACGTGTACGAGACCGGCACCCGCAACGGCAAGCGGGTGCAGGCGCTCGGCGGCGCGAAGAACCACATGCTCGTGCTGCCGGACGCCGACCTCGACCTGGCCGCGGACGCGGCCGTGAACGCCGGGTTCGGCTCGGCCGGCGAGCGCTGCATGGCGATCTCGGTGGTCGTGGCCGTCGAGCCGGTGGCCGACGAGCTGATCGCCAAGGTGACCGAGCGGATGGCCACGCTGCGCATCGGCGACGGCCGCCGCGGCTGCGACATGGGCCCGCTGGTCACCAAGCAGCACCGGGACAAGGTCGCGTCCTACCTGGACGCCGGAGTCGAGCAGGGCGCCACCCTCGTGGTCGACGGGCGCGGGATCGAGGTCGACGGCGCGACCGACGGCTTCTGGCTCGGCCCCACCCTGTTCGACCACGTCACCCCGGACATGTCCCTGTACAGCGACGAGATCTTCGGGCCGGTGCTGTCCGTCGTCCGGGTGGGCAGCTACGAGGAGGGCCTCAAGCTGGTCAACGAGCATCCGTACGGCAACGGCACCGCGATCTTCACCAACGATGGCGGCGCCGCTCGGCGCTACCAGAACGAGGTCGAGGTCGGCATGGTCGGCATCAACGTGCCGATCCCGGTGCCGATGGCGTACTACTCGTTCGGCGGCTGGAAGAACTCGCTGTTCGGCGACAGCCACGCGCATGGCACCGAGGGCGTGCACTTCTTCACCCGCGGCAAGGTGGTCACCCAGCGGTGGCTGGACCCGAGTCACGGCGGCCTGAACCTCGGCTTCCCGCAGAACGTCTGACCTCCGCCTTCTTCATGATCGTTGTCTACGGGCCGATCGTGCCCTTTCGCGGCGCACCTGGTCCGCAGATGGTGATCATGGAGCCCACGTGGCGGGCAGGTCGTCCCCGCCCGGGTACGGCACCTCGGCGTTGACTCGCCCGGCATGGGACAGCTGCCCTGGCAGCCAGCCGATGGCCACGCCGGCCTCGTTGTCGGTGGTCGTGGCGTGGGTCTCGTAGGCGAGGCGGACGGTCACCGGCCCGGTGTGCCAGGTCGACCCGTAGGCTCGCCCGCATGGCGCGATACGGCGGGCAGTACGGCCCGGACCTCACCTTCCTCGGTGTCGACCCGTGCGACCTCGACGACCCGGCGTCCTACGCGGGCGCCGACGTGGTGATCCTGGGGGCGCCGTTCGACGGCGGGACGTCGTACCGCTCGGGCGCGCGGTTCGGCCCGCAGGCTATCCGGATGACCGACTACCTGCCGCACGACGGCTCGCGGCCGTCGCTCGCGCTGCGCACCGACGGCCTGCTCGACCTGCGGGTCGTCGACGCCGGCGATGTGATGATGTTCTCCGGTGACGCGGCACGGGCCTGTGCCTCCCTCGAGGCCGAGGTGGAGAAGGTGGCCCGCTCCGGTGCCATCCCGCTGGTGCTGGGTGGGGACCACACGATCACCTGGCCGGACGTCACCGGAGTGGCCCGCGCCGTCGGCTGGGGCCGGGTGGCGGTGCTGCACTTCGACGCGCACGCGGACACCGGCAACATCGAGTTCGGCTCGCTGATCGGGCACGGGCAGCCGATGCGCCGGCTGATCGAGTCCGGTGCCGCGCGCGGCGACCGGTTCCTGCAGATCGGGCTGCGCGGCTACTGGCCGCCGCCGGACACCCTCGACTGGATGGCGCGGCAGGGCATGCGCTCCTACGAGATGACCGAGATCGGCGTCCGGGGCCTGGAGGCCTGCCTCACGGAGGCGTTCGCCATCGCCACCGACGAGTGCGACGGCGTGTTCCTGTCGGTGGACATCGACGTGTGCGACCCCGGGCACGCGCCCGGCACCGGCACCCCGGAGCCCGGCGGCATCTCGGCCCGTCAGCTGCTGGACGCCGTCCGCCGGATCGCCTACCAGCTGCCCCTGGTCGGCATGGACGTCGTCGAGGTGTCCCCGCCGTTCGACCACGCCGACATCACCGCGGCCCTGGCCAACCGGGTGGTCCTCGAGGCGCTGTCGTCGGTCGCCCGGCGCCGCCAGGACGCCGCCCAGGGCACCAGCTGGGATCCCGCGCGGCCGCTGCTCGCCGACCGGGACTGACACCGGGCTCCCGGCGGGGGAGCCGCGCCGGGCCCCGGTGCGTCCAAGCCGTGTGAGGACCGCTGGGACGGTCGTGCTGATGAGCGTCGCCGCGCTGCTGGCCGGCTGCGGCAGGCTGGGTGGACAACCGGCGGCCTCGCCGTCGGCCAC
>Ga0208851_1001084_pt1 | contig 9894 bp, 5 predicted proteins | sample NGESurshal092012_FD_184481 | JGI IMG/M metagenome (GOLD analysis project Ga0208851, IMG submission 184481) | Arctic peat soil microbial communities from Barrow, Alaska - NGEE Surface sample 415-2 shallow-092012 (SPAdes) | ecosystem: Environmental > Terrestrial > Soil > Wetlands > Peat ... | reverse complement strand
CGTACTCTTTAAATGCGCCCGCTGGTCCTTGGTAGGCGGCGGCGCGCTTGGTCCACCAATTCGTAGTAGTCAGTTAAGCGTAGATCCGCTGCGGCCTCCGGGTCAAGTACGACCGTGGCGTCGGGATGGAGCTGGATGGCCGACGCCGGACAAATCGCTGCGAGCGGACCCTCGAGCGCGGCAGCCACGGCCTCTGCTTTCGCCGCTCCGGTTGCAAGCACGACGAGGGCTCTCGCATCCAGAATGGTCCCGATTCCCATGGTGATGGCCATGATCGGCTCCTCGAAGTCTGGATGTCCGAGTTGGTTGTCGCGAAGTGTAGTGCGCGCGAGAGTCTTGACTCTCGTGCGCGACCCGAGGCTCGAACCCGGCTCATTGAAACCAATGTGCCCGTTCCGACCAATCCCCAAGATCTGGAGGTCGATCCCGCCGCGCCTCTTAATCAGAGCTTCGTAAGCTCTGGCCTCAGCGACTGGATCAGAAGAGTCTCCCCGAAGGAGGTGAGTATTGGCCGGATCTATGTCCACCTCCGCGAAGAGGCTGTCGCGCATGGCGCGGTGAAAGGACTGCGGGTGGTCCGGGCCGATACCGAGGTACTCGTCGAGGTTAAACGTTTCGACATGCGCGAAGCTGAGATGATCTTGCCGGTTTCGCCTAATCAGTTCAGCGTAAAGAGCTTGCGGAGTGGCCCCCGTCGCCAATCCTAGTCGGGCGTCGGGTTTCCGTTGGATCAACTCACCGCAGATGTCGGCAGCCTTCACAGCAACCGCATGGGCAGACTCAAGAATCCACACGTCCACGCGCCACAACTCCCGCCTTCCACCTATTGATTGTACAGAAACTTTCCGTATATTCCCTGGGAATCAGGATGATATCCAGGGAAATATCGGCTGAAATCCTGATGTAACGTTGAATATTTCTGGATATTACCCCATACCGGGATATTATCTCGAAAGAGCCACCATCTAGGGTTCTATCGCAATAATCGAGTCCATAGTTCGATTCTGGTAAGCTGTTGCCATTGAGAAAAATGGTGAAACGACATGTTGGATGAAAAGGAATACAATTTCCGATTGATTTTCTCCTGACTGGCCCACCAAAAATCCATCTTGTGTTCGCTAATGCGACAGAACCTATATCCGCCATGGAAAATTAAATGGTAGACAAAAATAGCCCCGATGAATCTAAGATTCCAAGATCTTTAATGAAACTAAAGCGTACTGAATTTATCTCAAAAATTGAGCTAAATCTGAAAGAGGGAAAAATACCTAGCGACCTGCAAGGGCACCTATTTTTGATAGCCCCTGTCGGTTTTGCCAACACTCCCTATGGGGATGGGACTCCCATATTTAATGGGGATGGCATGATTTATCGTCTTGATTTTGATAAGCCTGGAGAGATTTCCTTAAAAAGCCGAATCGCAAAAACACCTTGTTATTTTGCGGATGAAGCTACCCAGACGGATGAGCGCTTCAAGGAATATCAATTTAAAAATTTTGGTCTTGGGCGATTTTCCCTGCTTCTTGGTCTTCGAAATCAGGTAAACACCGGATTTCTCACTGCAGAATTTTCTAAGGAACAAACTGCTCGCTTGTTCATCACCTATGATGCAGGCCGTCCCTATGAAATTGATACAGATTCATTGGAAGTAGTAACACCCGTTGGTTCGAATAAGGAATGGCAGAGTGAAGTACCTATCAGCATTATCCTTAGTTTTCTAAATCTTCGAGTTAGCTTCCCATTTCCTCCAGTTCTGAGTACAGCACATCCCGAATTTGATGAGCAAACCAGTGAAATATTTTCAGTGAATTATATTAGAGACCCTTTAGATCTACTAGAGTCCACACCCTTAACTCCTCTCTTTATAGATAACATTATCAAAGATTTGAAAAAAGCTCCTCACGCATTTACTGAGTTTGTAGAACAAAAAATCAGACAGCTTACGGGCCAAGGGCTTATAAATGATGATAATCCACTTATTCAGTTCCTCAATGGCGCAAAAAATTTCTTAAGCCGCACCTATCTTATCCGTTGGAATGGACAGGATAGCTTTGAACGCTGGAAGTTAGTTCTGCCTGATGGCTTGCCTGTAACGATCAAGCAGTCGATGCATCAGATTGGTATTACCGAAGATTATATAATTCTGGCAGATACCAGTTTCAAATTTGAGCTAGAGCAACTTTTAGATAATGTACCTGTCCTTGAAATCGATGAAAATTTGCGCAGATGCCTAGCAACACGAGCGCAATTACCCGATACGACCCTCTATATAGTAAATCGGCAAGATTTGCGTTCCGGCCAATGCTCACTATCCGATGAGCCAGAGATTGAGGTAATAGCCCAGAAAATAACGATCCCTCTAGAGCTGATTCACTTCCGCGTAGACTACAAAAATCCTGGAGGAAAAATTACCCTCCATGCATGTCATAACACGGCTTCAGATGTAGCTGAATGGATTCATGATAGTGATACTTCTGCGTATAACCATCATCCAACTCCTCAATTTTTACGGGGATTGATGGGGAGTCAAATGGATATAGGTCGATTAGGCCGCTATGTACTAGATGGTAGGAAGGGAGTGGTCCTTGAATCAAAGGTTATTCATGACCTGCAGCGCACTTGGGGCATAGGACTCTCAACCCATGATCAGAGAAATCAGTTAGCGCCTATTCGCCATATTTACCTGCAATCTTTTGGTTTTCGCTCCGAGTTGTTAACCGACTTTATTTATAATTTATATAAAGACTATCAATATCGTTTGATTCCCTTAGAGCAACTTAAAAAGATCCAGGATGAAGACAGACCTCCTTGCCTATTTCGATTGGATACTCAAACGATGACGATTGATGACAGTTATGAGTTTTCTATTGGCCAAGTTATTAGCTCTCCCCAGTTTGTTCCTAGAACGCATAGTACCCATGAAAGGGATGGTTACATTTTCTGCACAGTAATATCTGATAAGGGAGATGAAATTTGGATATTCAATGCAACTAAATTAAATAAAGGTCCTATCTGTCAACTCAATCATCCTTCTCTTGATCTTGGATATACGTTGCATACGACCTGGCTATCTTCTATTGGACCAAGAACAGCCGATTATTATATTCCGGTGAGAGAAGATTATGAGATAAATAAAGAGGATGAACTCACTAAAAAACTATTTGAGGAAGCTATTTATCCCAACTTTGAGCGCGGTTAATTGGTCATTTCAACAGCTCCCAATAGCTTTAAGGTGGTTTTTTGTGCGTCGGTTAAGCCTCTTGCCCCATATATATTCATTCCCTCGTAAAGTCGCTGGATTCTCATGGTATTCAGACATTCTCCAGTCTCCACATCCCAGTACTTGATGGTTTCATCTTTGCTCCCACTAATCAGATGTTGACCATCAGCACTGAAGACCACAGACCAAACGCCTTTGCTATGTTGCGCTAAGGTATTGATACAAACTCCGGTCTGGACATCCCATAATTTAATTGTTTTATCATGGCTAGCACTGGCTATTGTGCGACCATCGGGACTGAAAGCTACGGACCAAACGCCCATATGATGACCACTAAGCGTATTGATACATGCTCCCGTCTGAACATCCCATAATTTGATAGTTTGATCGTTGCCACTGCTGGCTAAAATTTTTCCATCTGGACTATAGGCCACGGCCACTACATTAATCGTATGCCCCTCTAAAACTTTGAGGCATTCTCCTGTTTGGACATCCCACAGTCGTATCGTCCGGTCTTCACTGGTACTGGCTAACTTATGTCCATCGGGGCTGAAGGTAGCGAGCCAAGTCCAACCGGTATGGCCCTGTAAAACCTTGAGACATTGACCCGTGCTGACATCCCATATCCTCACCGTTTGATCATGACTTCCGGTCGCAAGCATCTGACCATTTGGACTAAAGGAAACGGCTACCACTCCGCTCACGTGTCCCTGTAACTCTTTCCAGCATTGTCCAGTGTCGACATTCCATAGCCGAATACTCTTATCTCCACTGGCACTGGCTAATAGATCCCCTGAACGGTTAAAGGCCACGAACCAGCATGAGCTAGTATGTCCTTCCAATTGCTTGATACATCGCCCTGTCTTGACATCCCATAGCCTAATGATTTGATCCTCTCCTGCACTAGCGACCATTTCACCGTCAGCCTGAGTGGTACAGGCAACTGATAAAAATCCACTTGAAAACCCCTGCAAGGTTTTGATGCACTGTCCCGTTTGCACATCCCATAACTTAACTACTTGTTCTGTTCCAGCACTAGCAATCAATTCACCGGTAGGAGCAAATTGCAGAGACCAAAAACAATTAGCGTTGCCCTGTAGAAGTCTGAGGCAGCGACCAGTGTTCGTATCCCATATCCTTCCCGTCTGGTCATTGCTCCCGCTAACTAAAAGGTTACTGTTAGGGCTAAAGGCAACGGCAAAGACGATATCCGTATGACCTTCTAAGACCCTTAAACATTTACCCGTCTTAAAGTCCCATAACCGCGCTGTCTGATCATGGCTTCCTGTTGCCATAAAACGTCCATCGGGACTGAAGGCAACAGAGAACACTAAGTCTGTATGTCCTTTCAAGATGCGAAGCCGTTCCCCTGACTTAACATCCCAGAGGAGCACAGATTGATCGTGGCTGGCGCTGGCTAAATACTCACCATCAGGACTAAAGGAGACAGAGACCCCCCCTTGAGAATGGCCTTCTAAAACCTTGAGACATTGACCTGTACTGACATCCCACAATCGGACGGTTTCATCGGTACTTCCACTAGCAAGGATCTGGCCATTAGGACTAAAGGCAACAGAAAAGATTAAATTAGTATGGCCTTGCAAGACTTTCAAAGACTGTCCAGTTTTAGCATTCCAAAGTCGAATAACTGCTTCGCTACTTCCACTGGCGACGATCATACTATCTGGATTGAATGCAATAGCAAATACCCAAAAATTGTTTGCGCTCCAGGATAAACGTTGCCGACCTTCTTCAAGGCTCCAAAGACGAATCTCACTGTCATCCCCACCGGTCAACAAAAATTTTCCGTCCGGGCTGAAAGCTACAGAGTAAACGCCACCCATTACTTCAGCAAAAACAGACTTTTCTAGATCCGCATAGGAAAAGTTAGCGTTATATAAACGTATCTTCTTTAAATAGGCCTGCCAAATGGTCATATAGGAGAAATCAAGATTACTCAAATCAGTTTTGAGCTCACCCAATAAATTAATGATATTCCCCCCGATATAGCCAGGTTCTAAAGGAGATTCTTCCTGAATTCGGGTTTTGATTTCAGTTAGGTGATATTCTACATTCTTCTTATTAATTAATTTCCTATTCAACTCTCGCAGGATCGGTTTCAGGATGAGTTTGGTTTGAGTCTCTCGAATAAAATCTTTAGCCTGAGCCTTGATGAGCGGGTATTTTCTGAAGAGATCTACTTCCCCATGAATAATCTCATGAAGAATCTGTTCAATAAATTGTTCAGTAGCATACTCAAGAACTACGGGTTGCAAAGTAAAAAGACTACCTGCTTTCTCTAATAAGGAACTGCGCCCTAGAGATTCTAGAGCTTCAACAAATTTTGAAATAGAGATGGGGATGACCATATCCCCACGAATAGTAGTCAATGAGACAGGTTCACGCTCAATCGCGAGCCAATAAATAATTTCTTTTTCTAAATCGGACAAATGACGAAACTGCTGGTCAAGCAAATCACGGATATCACCAAAAACTCCTGCTTCCTGCTGCAAAAATTCAGCAATATCACTATTAAATAATTCTTGGGCTGTGGTCGAAATGATCTTTAAGGCCAGTGGGTTTCCGGCATATCTCCTGATTAGCTCTTGCCAGTCTTGGTCCTGAGCAAGAAAAGATCCTTTATTGCTGAATATTTCCTTTACTGCTGCTTCTTGCAACCCTGACAGAGGAAAAGAACGAGTCGGCAGATGGTCTCCTTCTAACCATGCCAAATCCCTGGGTTTCTCTCGACTGGTAAGGAGCACGCAGCTTTGATGCGAAGCTTCTCCCAAGGCTCTAAAAAAGTTGTTATAGAGTCCTTCTTCAGTAAGCAGAATAGATTCAACGTTATCTAGGACCAATAGACACCGGGAGAGACGTAGGGATTCGATCAGCCGGGAAATTTTACTATCCAGACTTGCAGCCCGGTCTGCTTGCAGCAACGCTTCGCTATCGAGTTCTTGATGGCCCGATAGAAATTGCAAGAGATCACTTAAGAGGTCCTGTATATGGGGCGCGTTCCTTAGTGAGCGCCAGATCAGTCGATCGAAACTATCTTGGATGTTTTCTGCAACTTTAATGGCTAGAGAGGTTTTGCCAATGCCTCCCATCCCCATCAAGGTGACCAGACGACAACGCTCGTGCACTATCCACTGTTCAAGAAGGGCTTGCTCTTGGGTCCTTCCATAGAAGAGTGAGACATCGGCGGCTTCTCCCCAATCCGTAAGAACGGTTCTTTGCTGCTCGTTCTGCGTTGCTTCAAGGGCGGCTTCAGGTGATGGTGTAGGAAGATGCCTCTGTTGATATCGCCTAAGAGCCGATTGGATGTTACTTTTAGACACTTTCTCGTCTAAAGCTTTAGAAAGTAGTTGCCAGAGTTGGTAGCCAACATACTTTATGTACTCTGAATCGTAGCTAGAAGTTTCAGCAATCTCTGCGTAGCCCCTTCCCTCCCACGTCTGGCGGAATACCAGCTCCTGGGTGTCATTTAGACGCTTGGGAGCAAGAACTGCTTGGATAAGAATTAAGGCTTCATCAGCTTTCATTGGTCTTGCGCGTTTCAGGATAGAACATTTAGATTATGACCTTTTATAACTTTTCGGGGCTTTTTAAGCTCCCCTCGGATTTTTTTGGTCTAAACACCTGACTTTTTCTTACAGGCACGAAGCTTCCAAATCATTAGTATTGCAAGCATGGCATTCATTAATTTTGCATCGGAATAACTTTACAAAGATAGGTATGTATTTATGAATACCAATGTAGGCAGCTTGAAACTTATTCTTGAAAAACTGTATGAAGGGCGTCCACTTTGCTCCTATGCCCCAGGTAAGAGGATTCCTCTTTTTGTAGATGAAGTCTGTATCATCTATCGCGGGATTATCCGCACTCAGACCCTCCAGCCTGGAGGAGAGGAGTCGATTTTGGGGTTGGTCGGCCCGATGATGCCTGTGGCGCGCAAATTGACGCTGCTAAACTTCTACGAAGTTTATGCTTTAACCCATGTAGACCTTTTGCGCCTGAAATGGGAGGAAATCGAAAATTCTGAAGTTCTGACACGGGAGCTAAACCGCTCTTTGATTAAGCGCCTCCACCATACGGAAGTGATGCTTGCCCTACTCAGCAAACGGCAAACGAGTGAGCGTTTGATTGGATTCATGGCTTTCTTGGCGCAGGAATATGGAAAAAACACGTCACAGGGCATTCGCATTGAAGTTCAAATGACCCATCAGCAAATCGCGGATGCCATCTGTACGACACGTGTCACCATTACTCGTTTATTGGGAGTACTCAGAAAAGCTTCTTTGATTAAGATTGGGCATGATCGACACATTTATGTCATGGACGAATTAGCCAGCAACTATGACCTTGATTTTTCCAAAATGGTCTGATAGCCCCTTTCTAAGGAAGCCTATTTAAATTTTTTCCAATCTTGATTAAAGATTGAAGTTCCAGGAAATGCGATGGGATTGCCATTGTCTTTAATCTGTTTTTGCAGCGCTTCCAGAGCCCTACTATCTCCCACATCTTTAACCAACTCATAGGGAAATATTCCCCGTTTGAGGGCAAAATCAGCGGTGTGTCCTCCCGCGACGCCAATAGACCACTCCACAGGATGGACACGGTAGGACCCATTGCTGATGTGGGTGGTTGCGATGTTTTTAGAAACTACCAACAAGTTATCTACTTTCTGAGGAATCAGGGCTCTCAACGGTACTTGGAAAGGATAGGTAACCGAGGGAGCTTGTTCTGCTTCATAGGGTGACAAACTGGTATCTGGCTTGATGCACTCATGAAAATCAATGGGATAGTGACCAATGCCCACGCTGTCATAAAAAATATAGGCTCTTTGGCGGTTTTCATCAGTGGGCCGTTGGCTGATGTCCGTTTCGTAAATGCTGAATCCTCGGGGATAACTGATCGAGGGTCTACCGATAATCCTGCGTCCTTCCCGAATATAGGGATAGCGAGAAAGACCATGCAGGGTTCCCATGGGACTGGCTGCCCCTTTGAGAAAGCGATAATTCAGGTAGAGGTCTTTCTGATATTGAGGATTCAGTTTCTGGAGTTCTGGGTCTGAGCGACCGTTTTGGAGCCAATAGAAATAGCCCAAAGCATGATCTTCCCCCTTTTTGAGGGCTGCGGTTCGTAATCCTCCTCGCCAATCTTGGAGCTGCCCAGATTCTTCCAGTTGCTGTTGCGTCAGGACTAAGTTGTCATCGGGCGTACCTAGCTTCCAGTCATTACCCCGGTCCCAATTTTGGAGGGTTTGATCGCCGATACTAATGGCATCGAACTTTGTCCCTGGGAGTTTGCCCTTGATCCGGCGATAGGTAAATATTTTTGCAAAATCAAAAACAGGTTTCTCGTAGCTGTAGTAACCAGCACTTAAAGCAGAGTCATAGCCTTCCGGTTTGATCGGATTGGTCTCAGGAGTGTCAACCGCTTCCATGATGAAGGTGTAGGTAAAGCCTTGGGTGCAGTAGGGATCGGTCCCTTCGGAACTAGCCGCTGGTTCCCAACGATTCCCTAAGTCCGTTCCCAGTGCGTAGGGGACTCCCGCTAAAGGCAAAAGTTCTCCTGTCTCTGTCGCATCCAACACCATCCAAGCTAGTCTTTCCTTTTGCCGCTCTGCCGGTGGCGTAAAACGAATGACCTGTTTATCAAACTTGGCTGAGGGTTGAGCGCTATACCAGTCCTCTAGGGTATTAGAGAGGGGGAGGTCGTTGGGTTGAGCTTTAGGGATATGTTTAATCGCTTCTATGCTCTGGATTTGTGCCCCTTCCACCTGCACACTCTTGACCACCGTATTCGGAAATAATTGCAGAGGTGGCGGCTTACCTGGTGCCTGTGCTTTGAGGTAAGGTTCCAACATCTCCATCAAAATTTGATGTCCATCATTAGGGGAGAAACAACTATCGGAGACCCAGCATTTGCCAGGGTTTAAAGTCCCATAAAAGTTGGCAATACGTTGGCGAAACTCTAAATAAGTTTTGGGAAACAGGCTGATATCTCGTTGAGAAGGCCGCTCGTCTAAGGCTGAAACACCTTGTTGGGTAATTTGTCCACCGACCCAATCGGTGATTTCTGTCATGCAGACCCGCTGGCCTTGTTTTAGGCTTTCTAAGGCTGCCGAGAGACCGCCGAGACCGCCTCCAGCGATCATCACATCACAAGAAACAGTTTGAGGCTCAGCCTGCACCGGTAGGCTGAATGCAGCTAAAACCACCCAACTGCTTAAACTAAGAGCTAGGACACGTGTATTCATAGACATTGATTTTGACACATTCCGCTAAAGCTCGCTTGTGGGCTTTATGCTCAATTCCGCAAAGGCTGCAGGTGCAGGACTCAGGCGATTCTGCGCTTAAAGGGCAAAGGCTTCAGCGAAATGATAGTTCTACTAGGAGATAGCCGCCTGGGCGAGGACAGAAATAGCATCAAGTCCACGCTCACCGGTGCGGATGCGGACTACTTCTGAAATCGGAGAGACAAAAATCTTCCCGTCTCCGATAGCGCCTGTTCGGGCTGTCCGTGCAATCAAATTGACTACCTCGTCCGTCATCTCGGTCGGTACGATCGTTTCAATGCGCAGTTTGGTTAGGAATTCCACCGTATATTTGGCGCCTCGATAGGAGACCTGGTGACCTTTCTGACGACCAAATCCCTCTACCACGGTG
>Ga0208851_1001083_pt1 | contig 9899 bp, 7 predicted proteins | sample NGESurshal092012_FD_184481 | JGI IMG/M metagenome (GOLD analysis project Ga0208851, IMG submission 184481) | Arctic peat soil microbial communities from Barrow, Alaska - NGEE Surface sample 415-2 shallow-092012 (SPAdes) | ecosystem: Environmental > Terrestrial > Soil > Wetlands > Peat ... | reverse complement strand
TGTTCGAACGACTGCGTACATGCCGACCCGCCTTCCGCCTTGCCCGATTGATCTTGGTGCAGTGCGGCCCAATCTATCCGACCATGGCCATCGCGCCCTGAACGGACGAAAAGCGACCGCGGGCCGAACGGCGCCGGCCAGCAGGTCGATCGCCACTTCTTCCGGCCCCGCAAGCCTCCCGAGTGACCTTCTTCTCCGATCTTCGTGGGCCGGGAATGGGCCGGATCAGGTCGCCCCGCGGGGGTCCGTGAGTTCCCGTCAGTCCGCCTAGACCCCGTCAAACAGGGACATCTGGCCCTCGGGGGAACCCGGGGGCACAGCCTGGCTCGCCTGATAAGGAAGAGGTCCCAGGTTCGAATCCTGGATCGCCCATCGCTCGTTTGCAGGGATTCCTTGAGAGCCGCCGTCGGGCGGCTCTTCTGCGAGGTACGAAACGGGTGAGTCCGCGACCACCATCAGCCGCACAACGTGCCGGTGCCAGGCCGGCGCGCCCGTCGTCGGTCAGGCCGCGCGAAGAGCCCCGGCCAGTTCGGCGGCGCTCGCTTCGACGGTCTCGGGCACGGTGACGACGAGGCGCCCGTCGCGATCGAGGAGGTGCTGTGCGTTGATGACGGTCAGCCCGACGATGCGCTGCGTGCCGGGCGCGAAGCGCAGTACGTGGCCTTCGGGCGTCTCTTCACCTCCACCGGCCTGGGGCAGGCCGATGTGCAGGTACAGGACGTCGCCGTCACGGTCGTAGTCGGCGTGGTCGAAGACCAGGGGGCCGATATGGACGTTCACCGCTTCCATCGTGTTGGATCCTTGCGTGTCGCGAGCGCCGTGACGATCCGCGCGGGCTCTTGTTCGTAGCTTACGACGACCAGCAGCCAGCGGCTCGGGCCAACGCCACGGCGGTAGTGGCGCGCACGGGCCTCGCGCGGATCGGGCTCGATGTGGTCGGGCTGCGAGCAGCCCGACCGGGCGGCCCTCGGGATCGCGCACATCCGCCAGGCGAGGCTCATCGCCGGTCACGGAGCATCAGGCTGATGGACGCGCCGGACGTCCCGTTCATGCTCGCTCGGAGAGGTACCAAACGGGTGTTGGAGGGGCGCCTGCGCTGAAGGACCGGCAGGCGCTCGTGGGCCGGAAATGGGCCGGATCTGCGTTCGGGCCCGGCGGATCTCCTCCTCGGCCGAGACGCTGGCCTCGCCGTCGAACTCGTCCATCTGCACTCACGCAGACCTACGGCTATGACGCGAGCGGTACCCGCACGTACTCCGCACCGAGGATTCGCCGAGGGACACCGCGGCGCACCGATCTCATGACCCGAAGGTCGCGGGTTCGAATCCTGCCCCCGCTCTGCGAAACGTCCCTCTCGCCAGGGGCGTCTTGCTCTATCTGGGGCCGGCTCGGTCCTGACGCAGCAGCTATTCAGCAGTCAATGCCAACAGCTCGACTGACCGAACCACGGGGGGCCGGACAGCTCTTCAGGCCATCTTCACGGGCTTCTTCGGCTTGGCCGTCTTTACGGGCGTCTTCAGGACGACAGTCCTGACGTTCTTCGTCCGCTCGCCGGTAGGCGACACGCCGATCACCGACAGCCGGTGTCGGATCCGCAGATAGCCGTACCTCCTCAGGACCGTCCGCGCGGTCTTCGACAGCGGAAGGCTGACCGGGGCCCTCTGCCCGGCGGCGATCCGGTACGTCGAGGTGCCGACGACGAGGCCGCGGACCTTCCGGGGGCCTACCGTTGAGCGGTACGCGTTGACCGCCGCATTTGACATCGCCGTCCACTGGTCGAGCAGCTTCTTGAAGGCGTCCTTGAGCTCTTGGAGGCGCTCCCTTTGGATTCGGAGCTGTTCGTCGGCCTTCCTGTTCGCCGCTTCCGCGGCGTTCTGGGCGAGCTGCTGTGCGCAATCGATCGCGCAGCGCTGCCGCGTGGGTTGCGGAACGACTCGCAGCCCTCAGCCGCGGGTACCGGCGGTGGTTCCGGGCACTCGCCGTCGACGATCGACCACCCGTCCGCATCCCAGACGACCAGCCCGTCCGTGGCCGTGATCAGCGGCTCCGAGAGCGGTGCCACGAATCCGCGGCGCGCATCGTCGAAGTCCTCGAGGTTGTCGAAGGGGAGCATGCGCACACTGCCGCATTCGCCTCGCGGATGGACTCCGCGACCTTGGGTGCTGACGCTTGCGGACCTCCACGTCGCTGGATGCTCGTTGCGGCGGCGATCATCCCAGATTCCCTTCGGCCGTTCGACGGCGTACCGTGCCGGAACCGATGACCTGGACCGTCTCGAGGAGGACGCGTTGACCGCGGAGCGGCTTCCGGCCGGCGAGCCGCTGCCCGTGTCGCGACGGTGGCGCGGCCGACTGGCGTCCGTCGAGTCGGCGGCGATCGCCGGGATCATCTGCGCGGCGGGATGGTCGATCGGGCTGAGCGTCCTGCTCAAGAGCCCGGTGGCCGGCGCGAGCGACGCCGAGATCAGGCGCTTCTACGGCGGTCCGGATGTCGGGCGCGATGCGGTGCTCGCGCTCCAGGTGATCATCTTCGCGACGATCGCGTTCATCTGGTTCGTCGGCGTGGTGCGCAGCCGCCTGGGCGAGCAGGAGCCCAAGCTCGTCGGCACCGTCTTCCTGGGCGGCGCCATCATCCTGGCGGGCCTGACGCTCGTCGGCGCCGCAGTCCTCGCGGCGCCGTCGGTCCTGGTCGAGGCGGGGGGGACCCCGGACCCGGGCGCCGCAGCGATCTCGCGGGCGCTGGCCGTGACGGTGCTCTCGGTGTTCACCCCGCGCGTCGCGACGCTCGTGATGTTCTCGACCGCCGCGCTCGCTCGCAGGGCGCGCGCGCTCCCCCGATGGCTGATCGTCCTGACCTACGTCGTCGGGCTCGCCGAGTTCGTGAACGTCACGATCAGCACGCCGACGGTGTACGTCTTCCCTGCCTGGATCGCGCTCGTCAGCGTGGTGCTGCTCGTCCGCCCCCGTCCGCAGCCGGGCACAGCGAACCCCGTGGGTGGATGACGCCCCGGGGGGTGAGGGCGTGGCTCAGGTCGCTGCGCCCTGATCGCGCGACGCTCGGCACCGACGCGGTCGCCGGGGTGCCGGGCGCGATCGGCAGTGTCCCGGACGGCATGGCGGCCGCCGTGCTCGTCGGGGTGAACCCGGTCTATGGGCTCTACGCGAGCATCGCGGGGCCGATCGCGGGCGGCCTGACGGCGAGCACCCAGCGGATGGTCATCACGACGACCACAGCGGCGGCGCTCGCTGCGGGCTCGGCGGTCAGCGACTTCTCCGCCGCGGACCGGTCGGATGCGCTGTTCCTGCTCACGATCCTGGCCGGCGTGCTGATGGTGGCGGCGGGTCTGCTGCGGCTCGGGCGCTACACGCGCTTCGTGTCGGTCTCCGTCCTGACCGGGTTCCTGACGGGGGTGGCGTTCAACATCATCTTCGGCCAGCTCGGCGACCTGCTCGGAGCGCCCGCCGACGGCTCCTTCTCGCTCGCGAAGGCGTGGGACGTCGTGAGCCACCCGGGCGCGATCTCGTGGTCCTCGGCCGCCGTGGGCCTGTTGGCGCTCGCGCTGATGATCGGGCTGTCGCGAACGCGGGTCGCGACGTTCGCGTCGGTCATCGCGCTGATCGTCCCGACGCTCATCTCGCTCGGCCTGAGCGGCATCGCGCGCGTCGAGGACGTGGGCGACATCCCGACGGGGATCCCGACGCCCCACCTGCCGGCGCTCTCGCTGCTCACGTCGCTGAACCTGCTCGTCGGCGCGGCGGCGATCATGATCATCGTGCTGGTGCAGGGCACCGGGGTGGCCGAGAGCGCCCCCAACCCGGACGGCTCGCTCACGAACCCTGACCGGGACTTCCTGGCGCAGGGGGTCGGCAACATCGCCGCGGGGTTCTTCCGCGGCCAGCCCGTGGGCGGGTCGGTCGGTCAGAGTGCGCTGAACATCGCCGCCGGTGCGCGCAGCCGCTGGGCGGCGATCTTCTCCGGGATCTGGATGCTGCTGATCGTCGTCGTGTTCTCGGGGCTCGTCGGGAAGATCGCGATCCCGACGCTCGCCGCGGTGCTGATCTTCGCGGCGGCCAGCTCGCTGCGCACCGGCCGGATCGACACGATCGCGCGGACGGGGACCGCCTCGCGGGTCGCGTTCGTCACGACGCTCCTGGCGACGCTCGTGCTGCCGGTCGCCGCAGCGGTCGGCATCGGCGTGTCGCTCTCGCTGCTCCTCCAGCTCGGCCAGGAAGCCGAGGACCTGACCTTGATGCGAGCGGAGCTCGGCCAGGACGATCGCTTCGTCGAGCAACCCGCGCCCGCGAAGCTGCCGAGCGAGGAGGTGACGCTGCTCCACGTCTACGGCAGCCTCCAGTTCGCCGGGGCGCGGACACTGCAGGTGCATCTCCCGGACCCGGCCGGCGCGACCCGCCCCGTGGTGATCCTGCGCCTGCGCGGGCGCAGCCGGCTCGGCGCGACATCGTTCATCGTGCTGGCCGACTACGCCGAGCGGATCCGCGCAGCCGGCGGGCACCTCTTCCTCAGCGGCGTCGATCCGGAACTCGCCCAGCAGCTGATCCGCACGCGCCGCGTGGACATCGAGGACGCCGTCACCGTCCTGCAGGCGTCCGCGACAGTGGGTGAATCGACCCGCGAGGCGTATGCACAGGCGCAGGCGTGGCTGGCCGCCACGGCGGACGCCGGGCCTGGTGAGGGCTGACGAGGGCTGATCGCGCGTCGTCGTGAGCTTCTCGCCCTCATCGATGCCGCCGAGCGTGTCGAGCATCGCGACGACGTCCCCGAAGGCGGTCGGATCTCGTCACTTCCGCCCTGGCCGAGGAGCAGGCTCGCGCGTTGCGGCGCGCAGCGCTCTGACTCCGGCGCGCCTCCTTTGCACGGAAGCGGGGCGAACCACGCTCGGCTTTGCATAGGGTCCCCGCTCATGAGTCGTCCGAATGTCCTGGTGATCCTGACCGATCAGCTGCGGTACCCGCCGCCGTATGAGTCGCAGGAGTTGGCGGCGTGGCGGCGTGAGGTGACGCCGGGGCAGGAGCGCCTGCGGGAGAACGGTGTGTCGTTCGTGCGTCACTACCCGATGTCGGCCGCGTGCGCGCCCAGCCGTGCGTCGCTGCTGACCGGGCAGTACCCGTCGCTGCACGGCGTCACGCAGACCGACGGTGTCGCCAAGAGCGCCGACGGTGATGAGATGTCCTGGCTTGCGCCGGATGGTGTCCCGACGGTCGGGGATTGGTTTCGCGCCGGTGGGTACCGCACGTTCTACAAGGGTAAGTGGCACGTCTCGCACGCGCACCTGCCCGCCCGCGACGGTGACGGGGACGAGCAGTCGATCACCGCTGACGGGACGCCGATCGCGGACGGGGTTGAGCGCTATCTCGACGCCGACCTGCTGGACCCATGGGGCTTCTCGGAATGGGTCGGGCCCGAGCCGCACGGCCTGGGAGCGCAGAACACCGGGACGGTGAAGGATCCGTTCACCGCGGACGAGACGATCGCGCTGCTGGAGCGCCTGGGCGCCGAGGAGGCCGGCGCCCCGTGGCTGACGGTGTGCTCGTTCCTGAACCCGCACGACATCGCGCTGTTCGGCGTCGTGGGCCTCACGCAGGGGCTGCGCTACCGCCCGGGTGACGTCCCGAGCATCAAGCAGGCGCCGACGCGCGAGGAGGACCTGTCGACCAAGCCGGCCTGTCAGCAGAGCATGGTCGACGTCTGGGGCCGGCTGCTCGCGCCGCAGCCGTGGATCGAGACGCACCTGAAGTACTACTACCAGCTGCAGGCCACGATCGATGAGCAGCTCAGCCGCGTGCTCGACGCGCTCCAGGCGAGCGGCGCGGCGCAGGACACGATCGTGGTGTTCAGCTCCGACCATGGCGACATGCAGGGCGCCCATGGCGGGATGCACCAGAAGTGGCACAACGCCTATGAGGAGACGCTGCGGGTGCCGTTCGTCGTCTCAAGCCCGCTGTTCCCGGGCGGCGCCCGCGAACTGGAGGTCCCGACGAACCACGCCGACCTGATCCCGACGCTGCTGGGCCTGGCGGGCATCGACCACGACAGCACGCTGATCGAGCTGCGCGAGAGCCATGCCGAGGCGCGGCCGCTCGTCGGCCGCGACCTGTCCGCGGCGATCCGCGCCGCCGTCCCCCAGGCGCCGGCCGAGCCGGTGCTGTTCGTGACCGACGATGAGATCAGCGAGGGCAGCATGCGCTCTGCCAGTCCGTTCCAGCGCGTCGCGCGCAAGGTCGGCGTGTACTCCGAGATCATCCAGCCCAACCACCTGGAGACCGTCGTCGCGCGGGTCGACGTGGACGGCGAGCCGCACCTCGTGAAGTTCTCCCGCTACCACGACAACCAGCAGTTCTGGACGGTCCCGGCGGAGCGCGACGAGCGCCTGCGGGGCCGCAAGACGATCACCGTGACCGAGCCCGAGCCCGACGAGTTCGAGCTGTACGACCTCACCGCCGATCCCTTCGAGGAGCGCAACCTCGCCCACCAGAGCAACGCCGACGAGCGCTCACGCGCGCTGCAGCAGACGATGCTCGGCCTCCTCCACGAGCAACTTGCCGCCAAGCGCCTCACGCCGGCAGCAGGCGAGCGCCCCGGATACCGAGCGCCCGCTCCCGTCTGACGACACGCACCGGAACCTGGGACGCGACCTCTCGCCGTGCCACGGTGATTGCTCTACAACTTCGGGCATATGACCACGGGCGAGCCGGGGGGCACCCTGAAGCTCAAGGCGGCGGCCTTGCGAGTGGGGGGCCGACGGCTGCGGGTGGAGCGAGGCACGCTGGTCGTGCCAGAGCGTCGAAGCGGCGGCGACGCGCGCTTGATTGATCTCCCGGTGGTCAGGATCCCGGGTGAGCGCCCGGGAGGCGAGCCGATCCTGCGACTGGGCGGGGGGCCCGGTATGACCAACCTCAGGTTCCGGCCGCCCGCAGCGCTGGCCCATCACGACGTGCTGCTCATTGGATATCGAGGTGTGGACGGCAGCCGGGTGCTGCGCTGCCCCGAGGTGGCGCGAGCCCTGCACGGTGTCGGGCGGAACCTGCTCAGTCCTGCCTCGAGAGTCAACCTCGCGCGAGCTGCCGCAGCGGGCGCTCAGCGCCTTGAACAAGGTGGGTTTGACCTGGCGGGCTACACGATCAGCGAGATGGTCGCCGATCTCGAGGACGCCCGCGCTGCGCTCGGCTACGAACGCATCTCGATGCTCAGCGAGAGCTACGGAACAAGGGTGGCGCTGCTCTACACGCAGCACCACCCTGAGCGCGTGCACCGCTCAGCGATGCTGGGAGTCAACCCGCCCGGGCATTTCGTATGGGACCCGTTCACGGTCGATCAGCAACTCGCCGACTTCATGGAGCTCACGCAGTCCAGTCGGGCGCGCCGCGCGGGCCGCGGTGAGCTGCTCGAGGCCATCGCCGACGTGCTCGCCACCCTTCCCCGCCGCTGGCGGGGAATCTGGGTGGACCCGGGGAAGGTGAAGGTGCTCACGTTCGTGCTGCTCTTCCAACGCCGAACGGCCCGGCTGGTCATCGACGCCTATGAGCGCGCTCGAGCCGGCGATCTCGCAGGCCTCGCGCTGCTTTCACTCACCTGCGACCTCGTGCTTCCGAGGCTTTTCGTATGGGGGGATTTCATGGCCAAGGCGGTCAGCGCCGACTTCCAGCCCAGGCGAGACTACGCTGCAGAGCTCGACCCGCCGGGAGCAACCCTGGGGAGTCCTCTCTCGTTGCTGTTCTTCGGCGGCGGTGCGAGCTGGCCGGTTCATCGGATACCCGATGAGGACCGCCGGGTTGCGCCATCCGCTGTGGAGACATTGCTCGTAGGCGGGGCCCTCGATGTGTCCACCCCGGCAGAGGTCGCGGCGCGCGACGTGCTTCCCCACCTCGCTAACGGCCGCCAGGTCGTGGCACCCGGGACCGGGCACGTCGACGACCTCTGGCGGCTACAGCGACGAGCACTCGAGCGAATGCTGCGCCGGTTCTTCGACCAAGGGATTGTCGATGTCGCCTTCGACGCGCCGCCCACGGAATCCGAGGTCCGCATTGGGCTCGCCGAGATCGCACACGGGCTCGAGGGACTGACAGCAATCGCTCTCGCCGCGAGCATCGGAGCAGCCGCGAAGGCAAGCCGCCACTGTCGCTGATCCTCAAGTACCCGCCGTTCCGCCACTCGGGCTGACCCACAAGTGAGGGGAGGGGCACCACCCCAGCGCCGGCCTCGATTCGTCATCAAGATGATCGCGGAGTTCCGCAGTTGATGGGCACGCCGACGCGTGTTGAGCGCCCGTAGGTCCGCATCAGCGCTGGGTTCCCGAGAACCCGGCGACCGAAGACCGCCGCTGCGGACGACGAGCAGGCGCGCGGACCGCACGGACCCCGTTCGGCGATGTGCCGGGCCTCAGGTGTTGTTCCAGGCGGTGATGATCTGGGCGACGTGGCGGTGGTCGGTGCCGCAGCAGCCGCCGAGCAACTGGATCGAGGGCAGCCTGTCGCGCAGGGCCGCGTTGTCACGGGCGAGCAGTGCGGGGTCGCCCTCGTCGATCTCCTCGGCCTCGTCGAGCTCGGCGTGGCTCAGCGCCGAAGCGTTCACGCGCAGTCCGCCGACACGTTCGAGTGCGGGAGCGTCGTCGAGCCCGGCTGCGATGTGGGTGGGGTGCGCGCAGTTGATCATGAAGAACTCGGCTGCCCCACCGGTCGCCTGGTCGACCTGCTCGATGGCATCGGAGACGGTCGTGCCTGTCGGCAGGCGTCCGTCGGTCTCGACCGTGAATCCCGCGACCACCGGCGCGCCCAGGGCCGCCGCTGCCTGCACGACGCCGATCGCCTCCTCGGGGTAGGAGAGGGTCAGCGCGCTGATGCGCTCAACCCCCGCCTCACGCAGGACACCGATCTGCCAGGCGTGATACCCCGTGGCCTGCTCGGCGGTCATCTGGTCACCGACGACGTACCCGTCGCCGCGCGGGCCGACCGAGCCGTTGATCGTCACATCCGGCCTTCCCTCGGCGAGTTCGTTGGCGAACCGGACGGCGTCCCTGTTGACAGCCCCCAGCGCGTTCAGCCCGTAGCCCAGCTGTGCGCCCCAGTCGGGATTCGCCCGCCACGTCGCCGTATCCAGGACGAACGGCAGCCCGAGCTCCTGCGCGGTGTCGAGGAACGGCTCGAAGTACCGGCGCAGCGCCGCCCGACCACCTTCCTGTTCGAGCAGCGGAAACGAGGCGAAGCACGGGAGGTCGAGGCCCTCGTGGAACAGGAGGACGGTCTCAATCCCACCGTCCGTCAGCGCCACCGGTTCAGGTCCCATCACGGCCTCCTGGTCTCGAATGTGAGGCGTCTACGCCCCATCCGCCCGAGTGTCGCACCGTACCCCGGCGCCCGGCACTTCGCTCGCCGCTGCTTCCGGCCCGGCAAGCCTCCCCGGGGTGACCTCGTTCTCGGACCTTCCTGGGCCGCACATGGTGGCGCGCCGGTTGCCCCGCGCACCCGGGGGCGACACGTGGGAGCGCTGCGGGGCTGCCCTCAGGACGTGATGCCGTTCGGTCGTGCGGCGCAGCGGAAGCCGACGTGGCTCATGCCGGTGTCGATCATCTGCGGGCGACGCGCCGCCGGGCGGTACCTCATGCAGTAGCTGTCGGCGCAGAGGAACGACCCGCCCTTGATCACGCGGCGCGGCGTCCGGAACTGGGGCTGCCCCGGGTCGAGGCTCTCCTCGGGCGTGCCGCCGCGTGGATCGCGCGGGACGCAGCAGGACGAGTCGTCGGTCCGGCGCTGCTCCGTGAACCAGTCCGCGGTCCACTCCCAGACGTTGCCGGCCATGTCCGCGAGTCCGTGACCGTTCGCCGGGAACGACCCGACCGGCGACGTTGTGCCATACCCCGGCTCGGCTCGCCAGGGGAACTCCCC
>Ga0208851_1001082_pt1 | contig 9908 bp, 6 predicted proteins | sample NGESurshal092012_FD_184481 | JGI IMG/M metagenome (GOLD analysis project Ga0208851, IMG submission 184481) | Arctic peat soil microbial communities from Barrow, Alaska - NGEE Surface sample 415-2 shallow-092012 (SPAdes) | ecosystem: Environmental > Terrestrial > Soil > Wetlands > Peat ... | reverse complement strand
GAGGGTGGACCCCACCCGCCCGCACCCCATGATCACGATGTGCACGGCGTCCAGCGTGCCACATCTGGCATGGGCTCTGCGCACGGCCACGTGCCTGGGCCCTAGCATCGTGGCCCGTGACGGCTCTCGGCGACTCGTTCAAGCGGATCCTGGTCGGCCGAGCCATGCGCTCGGACCGGCTGGCCGAGACGCTGCTGCCGAAGCGCATCGCCCTCCCGGTGTTCGCCAGCGACGCGCTGTCCTCGGTGGCCTATGCCCCCGACGAGATCTTCCTGACCCTCTCGGTGGCCGGCCTGACGGCCTACGCGTTCTCCTGGCAGATCGGGCTCGCGGTCGTCGTCATGCTCACCGTGGTCGCTTCGTACCGGCAGACCGTGCACGCCTACCCGAGCGGGGTCGGGGACTACGAGGTGGCCACGGTCAACCTCGGCCGTAACTCCGGGCTGGTGGTGGCCAGCGCCTTGCTCGTGGACTACGTCCTGACGGTGGCGGTGTCCGGGTCGTCCGGGGTGCAGAACGCGGCGGCCGCCGTCCCCTGGGTGCAGGGTCGCGAGGTCTACGTCGCCGTGGTCTTGGTGCTGCTGCTCATGGCGGCCAACTTGCGGGGTGTGCGCGAGTCCGGCGCCCTCTTCGCCATCCCGACGTACGCGTTCATGGTCGGGGTCATCGGGATGGCGCTGTACGGGCTGTTCCGGGACTTCCGCGGCGACCTGCCGCTGGCGGAGAGCCCGATCTACACGCTTAAGCCCGAAGCGGTGCTGAGCAACGGGTTCACCGGCTTCGCCGCCGCGTTCCTGCTCATGCGCGCGTTCTCGTCCGGCTGCGCAGCCCTCACTGGCGTCGAGGCGATCAGCAACGGGTCCCGGCCTTCCGGCGGCCGAAGAGCAAGAACGCGGCGACCACGCTGATGCTGCTGGGCGTGATCGCGGTGTCCATGCTCATGGCGATCATCGAGCTGGCCAACCGGATGCAGCTGCGGTTCGCCGAGGACCCGGCCAGCCAGCTGCTGCTGTCCGGCAAGCCGGTCGGCGACTCGTACACGCAGAACACAGTGATCGGACAGCTGTCCAAGGCGGTGTTCACCGGGTTCCCGATCGGCTTCTACTGGGTGACCGCGGTGATCGCGATCATCCTGGTGCTCGCCGCGAAGACGGCGTTCAACGGGTTCCCGGTGCTGGGGTCGGTGCTGGCCCGCGACGGCTACCTGCCGCGCCAGCTGCACACCCGCGGCGACCGGCTGGCCTTCAGCAACGGCATCATCCTGCTGGCCGGGTTCGCGCTCGTGCTCATCGTCGCCTTCGACGCGCAGCTGACCCGGCTCATCCAGCTGTACATCGGCGGCGTCTTCGTGTTGTTCTCGCTCAGCCAGCTGGGCATGGTCCGGCACTGGAACCGGCTGCTGCGGACCGAGACCCACGAGGCGGCCCGGCGGCACATGGTGCGCGCACGGGCCATCAACGCGTTCGGCCTGGTCATGACCGGCACCGTGCTCATCGCCGTGCTGGCCACCAAGTTCGTCCGGGGCGCCTGGATCGCGATCCTCGCGATGGCCGTCATCTTCGTGCTGATGCAGGGCATCCGGCGGCACTACGTCCTGGTGGCGGAGGAGCTCGCGCTGACCGAGGACGAGACGACGGCGCTGCCCAGCCGTATCCATGCCGTCGTCCTGGTGTCCAAGCTGCACAAGCCGGCCATGCGGTCGCTGGCGTACGCGCGCGCTTCGCGGCCGGCCACACTCGAGGCGCTGACCGTCAACGTGGAGCCGGCCGAGACCGCCGCGCTGCAGGGGGAGTGGGAGCGCCGGCAGATCCCGGTGCCGCTGCGGGTCCTCGACTCGCCGTACCGGGAGGTCACCCGCCCGATCGTCGACTACGTCCGCGGGATCCGCCGGCAAAGCCCGCGCCACATCGTCGACGTGGACGTGCCCGAGTACGTCGTGGGCCGCTGGTGGGAGACCCTGCTGGCCAACCAGAGCGCGCTGCGGCTGAAGATCAGGCTGCGGTTCACCCCGGGTGTCGTCGTCTCGGTGCCGTACCAGCTGCGCTCGTCCGCAGCGGCGGCGGCCCGGCCGGAGGACTTCGGCGCGGGCGCGGTGCGTCGGGGCGAGCCGCCCGCCGCCGTGGCCGAGCAGACGCTCGAGGACGTCGTGGAGCGGGAGAGCCAGCCCTGAGCGGCACCGATGACCTGGCCGGAGCCGAGCTGACGCTCGACGTCGGCCCGGTCGCCCACGGCGGGCACTGCGTGGCCCGGCACGACGGCCGGGTGGTGTTCGTCCGGCACGCGCTGCCCGGTGAACGGGTGCGGGCCGTGGTCACCGATGGTGGTGCGTCCTCGCGGTTCCTGCGGGCGGACGCGGTGGAGGTGCTCGTGGCCTCTCCCGACCGGGTCGCCCCCCGGTGCCCGCACGCCGGGCCGGGCGGCTGCGGCGGCTGCGACTTCCAGCACGTCTCGGTGGCTGCCCAGCGCAGGCTCAAGGCCGCGGTCGTGGCGGAGCAGCTGCAGCGGCTGGCCGGGATCGATCGGGCCGTCGCGGTGGAGCCGGTCACCGGGGACGACGACGGGCTCGGCTGGCGGACCCGGGAGCGGTTCGCCATCGACCCCGCCGGCCGGGCCGGGCTGCGCCGGCACCGCTCGCACGAGGTGCTGCCGCTCGGCTCCTGCCCGCTGTGCCATCCGCTGGTGGCCGAGACCGGGGTGCTGGACCGAACCTGGCCGGGCGTGGCTGAGCTCGAGGTCGCCGTCTCGGTGTCGACGGGGGAGCAGCTGGTGCTCGCCGACGGAGCCCCGACCGGGCGCGGCCGGCTGACCGAGCGGGCCGCCGGCCGGGACTGGCGGGTCACCGGGGGCGGCTTCTGGCAGGTCCACCCGGGGGCGGCCGACGCCCTCGTGGGCGCGGTCCGGTCCCTGGCCGCGCCGGCCGCGGGGGAGCGCGTCGTCGACCTGTACGCCGGCGTGGGCCTGTTCGCCGGGGCGCTGGCCGAGGGCGTCGGTCCCGGCGGCCGGGTCGATGCCGTGGAGTCCGCGCTGGGTGCCGTTCGGGACGCCCGCCGCAACCTGCACGACCTGCCCACCGTGCGGCTGCACCACGACCGGGTGGACGGCTGGCTGCGGCGCGGAGAGGTCAGTCGGTGCGACGTCGTCGTCCTCGACCCGCCGCGGACCGGCGCCAAGCGGGACGTGGTCGAGCGCATCGCCCGGCTGCTCCCCCGCGCGGTCGTCTACGTGGCGTGCGACCCGGCTGCGCTGGCCCGGGACGTGGAGACGTTCGGCCGGCTGGGCTGGCAGCTGGCCGGGCTGCGGGCGTTCGACCTGTTCCCGATGACGCACCACGTCGAGTGTGTCGCGCTGCTGACGCGGGACGGTCAGCGCGGCGGTGGGCCGGCCAGCAGCTCGTAGCTGGGGTTGGCCATGGCCAGGTGCCCGTCGGCCTCGCCGACCATCCCCTCGAGCTCCACCTTGGACCCCGGGGCGATCCCCGCGATGCTGCGTCGTCCGTAGAACAGCACGGTGATGCCGCCGGTGCCGTCCCAGACCTCGACGGCGAGAGCGGGCGCGCCGGAGAGCGGGGTCACCCGCACCGACCGCACCCGGCCCTGGATCCGGGCCCGCTGCCGCCAGGTCAGCTCGACGATCGGGGTGATGCCGTCCCCGTCGCGTCGCGGCGGGGCTGACGGCACCGGCTCCCTGGCCAGGAAGGCACCGCGGGTGCTGCTGGGCAGTGGCGAGCCCGCCGCCACGGCGACGGCGACCTCCGGTGGCTTCTGCAGCGCGCTGGCCACGTTGAACGGCACGATCGTCGCGGACACGTTGGGGACCTGGCTGACGGCCTGGGCGATGTCGTCCGCTGTCCGGTCATGCAGCAGCCGGCCGAGCAGCGGCGCGTAGCTGCGTCGCGGCATCAGCAGGGTGACCTCGGAGGTGCCGTCCGCGGCCGCTCGCAACGCCAGGGTGAGCGCCGCGTGGATCAGCCGCCGGTCGGGGCACTCGATCAGCTCGAGGGGTACCTCGGCGGCGTCGGTCTCGGTCCACACCTGGCGCAGCCGCTCGGCGTGCTGTCCGTCGATCACGAAGTGCACCGCGTGCAGCTGGGTGGGCTTGAGCGAGCGGGCGTAGCGAAGGGCCCGGATGGTCGCCAGGTCCAGGGAGTCGACGAGCACCAACACGATGTGCCGGCTGAAGTTGGCGGCGGCCGGCGCGGTCCGGGCCGCCTCGAGCGCCCTGGCCTCGGCCCGGTACTCCCGGTTCAGCCGGATCAGCACCATGGTGAGGATCGGGAAGAGCAGCACGACCAGCCAGGCGCCCTCGGTGAACTTGGTGACCACGAAGATGCCCACCACGAGCACCGACAGCGTGCCCGAGGCCAGGTTGATCGCCACCTTGCCCTTCCAGCGGCCGGTCCGCTCCCGATGGAAGTGCCTGGCCATCCCGAAGCCGGCGAAGCTGAACCCGGTGAACACGCCGATCGCGTAGAAGGCGACCAGCTTGTCGACGTGCGCCTTGGTCGCCAGCAGCAGTGCGATGGACGTCGCGGCCAGCACGATGATCCCGTTGGAGAACGCCAGCCGGTGCCCGCGCTTGGTGAGCTGGCGGGGCAGGAACGAGTCCTCGGCCACGAAGCTGGTGAGGAACGGGAAGCCGTTGAACGAGGTGTTCGCCCCGGTGTACAGGATGAGCATGGTGGCCAGCTGGACCACGAAGTACATCGCGTGGCCGAGCGGCCCGCCGCCCAGGGCGGCGTGGGCCACCTGTGAGATCACGGTGGGTGTCCCCTTGCGGTACGGCATGGCGTGCGTGTAGTGCGCCAGCCAGGAGACCCCGAGTACCAGGCTGCCCAGGATGGTGCTCATCACCACGAGGGTCCGGCGGGCGTTCGGCCCCTCGGGGCTGCGGAAGGCGCCGACCCCGTTCGAGATCGCCTCCAACCCGGTGAGGGACGAGCCGCCGTTGGCGAACGCGCGCAGCAGGTAGAAGACGCCGAGCAGCGAGAGCAGCGCCGTCGTGCTGCTGACCGACACCATGCCCGGCTCGTTGGTCGGGTTGCGGGGCAGCTGGCCGAGCAGTTCGCGGGTCAGTCCCACGATGATCACCACGGCCATCGAGCCGGCGAAGAAGTAGGTCGGGAACGCGAAGGCACGACCGGCCTCGCGGATCCCTCGCAAGTTGCCGTAGAAGATGAGCAAGACGACGCCCACGGTGATCTCGACGGTCCAGCGGGCGAGCGACGGAACCGCCGAGGCCAGCGCCGCGGTACCCGCCGCGGACTGCACCGCCACCGTGACGATGTAGTCGAGCATGAGCGCGACCGCGGCGACCTGGGCCACGGTAGGACCGAAGTTGTCCCGCGCCACGACGTACGAGCCACCGGCCTTGGTGTAGACCATGACGACCTCGCGGTACGACAGGGTCACCAGCAGGAGCACGCCGAGGATCACGCCGGTGAGCGGCATCAGAATGGTGAACGCCGCGATTCCGAAGATCGGCAGCAGCACGATGAGCATCTCCTCGGAGCCGTACGCCGAGGATGAGATGCAGTCCGAGGACAGCACGCCGAGGGCCAGGGGCTTGGACAGCCGCTCCTCGTTCAGCTGCTCGTTCACGAGCGGCTGGCCCAGCAGCAGGCACTTGGCCCGGTAGCTCCACGACTCCCGGACGACGGACTGGGTGGCGCTTTGAAGGGGGAGGACCGCCTGCGGTTCCGGGCTCATAGGCGCAAGCCTAGGTTCGCCCCCCTCCCCCTCCTGCATGAAGGTGCCCTTCTGTGCGCACTGCCGCACAAAGCCACCCTTCATCCCGCCCACGCAGTGCCCAGCCGGCCGCCGCTGCCCGGCGCCGAGGGGTTGTCGTCGTCCATGAAGGGTGGACATGTGCGGCCACACGCGCAGAAGGGCATTCCTGACGGAGCTCAGTGAGTCAAGACTGTTGGCCACGTTTGGGTTTGGCCGGTGGGGGCGGCTTCTGGGCGCGTCGAGCTAGGGGGCGGGGTCGACACGGAGCGCCCGGAGCCCGAAGGGCGAGGACGAACGGTGTTGACGCTGTCCCTGCTCGGCGCAGACTCAATGAGCCGGCACCGGTCGATGCGGGTGGTGTGTCTCGCTCCAACGATGAGTCTTCTGGATCGGGGCACCCGGGTGGGTGCCAGGCATTCGTTCGCCCCGAGCGGAGTTCCCTGGTGGCATGGAGCGATGCGGCGGTCACGACGTGCGCGGGGTCAATCTGACGGTGACGCTGTAGTCGGCGTCGTGCCGCTCCGCGGCCTCGACCACCGGCCGCTGGGAGCCGGCGGAGTCGACCCGGTCCACAGCCGGCAGGAGTCCCGGCATCCGGCCGGGATCGCGGCCACGCACTCGTCGATGAACGAGCCCATCGCGCGGGCGTCGTGGGCCGAGCCCTCCCGTGCCCGCAGCGCCAGCACGTCACTGGTCTCCCCGCAGACCCCGACCAGCGGTGACAGCGACGTCTGCCCCCCAGCAGCACCTCGGTCAAGGTCCGGTAGCAGGCCCCGCCGGTGTAGCCGCCCGGCCGCAACCGACGCTGGTCGGCCTCGCCGACCACGTTGACCCGGTCCAGCAGCGGGCCCCACAGCGCCGCCCCCGCCACGCCGGTCACAACGTCGGCCGACGCCGACACCACCGGGGCCGGGACCGACCGGGCCGGACGCGCCAACACGACATCACAGGAACCTCGAACAACACCCTCGGTATCGTTCACCCCGAAGGTGCCCTTTCTTGCGGCGAATCGCGACTTCAGCAATCACGATTATCCGTTGCAGGAAGGGCACCTTCGCGTCACGCCACCCTCACCCCGACCCACCCCGCTGAAAGATCAGGGTCAGACAATCCGAGAATCCTCGGATCACCCACCGAGCGGGAGGCCCGCCCCGCTCCGTCATCGCATCACCTTCATGCGGGGGAGGGGAGGTATCTTGATATCGAGATAGTCGTGCACGAGATACTGGGCGGCGCGGGTCGGCTGGGGCAGGATGGCGGCACATGGGAGACGGGAGTCTGCGGTGAGCATCGACAGCATCGACAGCTTCGGGAGCAAGGGGTCGCTGCAGGTCGGCGACGCGTCGTACGAGGTGTTCCGGCTGGCCGCCGTCCCGGGGGCGCAACGGCTGCCCTACAGCCTCAAGGTGCTGCTGGAGAACCTGCTGCGGACCGAGGACGGCGTGAACATCACCGCCGACCACGTCCGGGCGCTGGCCGCCTGGGACCCCCTCGCCGAGCCGGCCACCGAGATCCAGTTCACCCCGGCCCGGGTGATCATGCAGGACTTCACCGGCGTCCCCTGCGTCGTCGACCTGGCCACCATGCGCGAGGCGGTCCGCGACCTCGGTGGTGACCCCTCGCGGATCAACCCGCTGGCTCCGGCCGAGCTGGTCATCGACCACTCGGTCATCGCCGACGTGTTCGGCCGCGACGACGCCTTCGAGCGCAACGTCAAGCTCGAGTACGGCCGCAACCGCGAGCGCTACCAGTTCCTGCGCTGGGGGCAGGGCGCCTTCGACGAGTTCAAGGTGGTGCCGCCCGGCACCGGGATCGTGCACCAGGTCAACATCGAGTACCTGGCCCGGGTGGTCATGGTCCGCGACGGCCGGGCCTACCCCGACACCTGCGTGGGCACCGACTCGCACACCACCATGGTCAACGGCCTCGGCGTGCTCGGCTGGGGCGTCGGCGGCATCGAGGCGGAGGCGGCCATGTTGGGTCAGCCGGTTTCGATGCTGATCCCGCGGGTGGTCGGCGTCAAGCTGGCCGGCCAGCTGCCCGAGGGGACCACGGCCACCGACCTGGTGCTCACGATCACCGAGATGCTGCGCCAGCACGGGGTGGTCGGCAAGTTCGTCGAGTTCTACGGCAGCGGCGTCGGCGCCGTGCCGCTGGCGAACCGGGCCACCGTCGGCAACATGAGCCCCGAGTACGGCTCGACCGCCGCGATCTTCCCGATCGACGACGAGACCTTGCGGTACTTGCGGCTCACCGGCCGGTCCGCGGAGCAGGTCGCGCTCATCGAGGCGTACGCCCGCGAGCAGGGGCTGTGGCACGACCCGGGCCACGAGCCGGACTACTCCGAGCACCTCGAGCTCGACCTGTCCACCGTCGAGCCGTCCATCGCCGGGCCGAAGCGCCCGCAGGACCGGATCCGGCTGGCCGACGCGGCCACCGCGTTCCGCGCGGCCGTCGTCGACTACACCGGCGGCGAGGTGTCCAAGCCCACCCCGGTGACGACGCCCGAGGGGGCCGCGTACGAGCTGGACCATGGCGCCGTGGTGGTCGCGGCCATCACCTCGTGCACCAACACCAGCAACCCGTCGGTCATGATCGGCGCCGCGCTGCTGGCCAAGAGGGCGGTCGAGCGCGGCCTCACCCGCAAGCCGTGGGTGAAGACCACGCTGGCGCCCGGCTCCAAGGTGGTCAGCGACTACTACGACCGGGCCGGCCTCACCCCGTACCTCGACAGGCTGGGCTTCAATCTGGTCGGCTACGGCTGCACCACCTGCATCGGCAACAGCGGCCCGCTGATCGACGAGGTCAGCGCCGCCGTCAACCAGGCCGACCTCGCGGTCACCGCGGTGCTGTCCGGCAACCGGAACTTCGAGGGCCGGATCAACCCGGACGTGAAGATGAACTACCTGGCGTCACCGCCGCTGGTGGTCGCCTACGCCATCGCCGGGACCATGAACCTCGACCTGCTCAACGACCCGCTGGCCCACGACCCGGACGGCGCGCCGGTCTACCTGCGCGACCTGTGGCCGAGCCCGCAGGAGATCCAGGACGTCATCGAGTCGGCGGTGCGGGCCGACATGTTCGCCAGCGACTACGCCGACGTCTTCGCCGGCGACGAGCGCTGGCGGTCGCTGCCCACCCCGACCGGCAACACCTTCGCCTGGGCCGACGACTCGACGTACGTGCGCAAGCCGCCCTACTTCGACGGCATGGGCCGCGAGCCGCAGCCGGTCACGGACATCGCCCGGGCCCGGGTGCTGGCCAAGCTGGGCGACTCGGTCACCACCGACCACATCAGCCCGGCCGGCGCGATCAAGGCGGACAGCCCGGCCGGTCGCTACCTCTCCGAGCACGGCGTGGATCGCAAGGACTTCAACTCCTACGGGTCCCGCCGGGGCAACCACGAGGTGATGATCCGGGGCACCTTCGCCAACATCCGGCTGCGCAACCAGCTGCTGGACGGCGTGGAGGGCGGCTTCACCCGAAACCTGCTCACCGGCGAGCAGGACACCATCTACGACGCCGCCCAGGCCTACGCCCAGGCCAGCGTCCCGCTGGTGATCCTGGCCGGCAAGGAGTACGGCTCCGGCTCCTCCCGCGACTGGGCCGCCAAGGGCACCGCGCTGCTCGGCGTGCGCGCCGTGATCGCCGAGTCGTACGAGCGGATCCACCGCAGCAACCTGATCGGCATGGGCGTGCTGCCGCTGCAGTACCCCGCCGGGCAGAGCGCCGCCAGCCTCGGGCTCGGCGGAACGGAGACCTTCTCGATCAGTGGGGTGACCGCGCTGAACGAGGGGACGACGCCCCGCACGGTGGCCGTGGAGGCGGTGGGGGCGGACGGTTCGACGGTCCGGCTCGACGCGGTGCTGCGCATCGACACGCCGGGTGAGGCCGACTACTACCGCAACGGCGGCATCCTGCAGTACGTGCTGCGCAGCCTGCTGGCCTGACGCCGTCCGGCACTAGGCTCGCCGCCGTGCCGCTCGTCGCCGGGATCGACTCGTCCACCCAGTCCGTCAAGGTCGTCGTCCGGGACGCCGCGACCGGGGCGCTTGTGCGCGCCGGTCGGGCGTGGCACCCGGACGGCACCGAGTGCCCGCCGCAGGCCTGGTGGGAGGCGCTGGCCGAGGCGTCGGCCGGGCTGCTCGACGACGTCGCCGCGGTGTCGGTCGCCGGCCAGCA
>Ga0208851_1001081_pt1 | contig 9911 bp, 13 predicted proteins | sample NGESurshal092012_FD_184481 | JGI IMG/M metagenome (GOLD analysis project Ga0208851, IMG submission 184481) | Arctic peat soil microbial communities from Barrow, Alaska - NGEE Surface sample 415-2 shallow-092012 (SPAdes) | ecosystem: Environmental > Terrestrial > Soil > Wetlands > Peat ... | reverse complement strand
TGTGCCGCTCCGCCTCGTCCATGCCCGCGTGGTACACCACCGGGTCGTGCCCGCGGAGGCGGAGCGCGCCCTGCATCGCGTCTGCCTGCTTCCGGGTGGCGCAGTACACGATGCCGCTGCCCCCCTCGGCGATGACCTGGGCGCAGGCGGCGCGGCGCTCCTCGTCCCCGGAGATCTTCACCACCTCGAGGAAGAGGTTCGGCCGGTCGAAGCCGGCGACGAAGACCCGCGGATCCTTCATCAGGAGGCTCTTGACGATGTCCTCCCGCACCTCGGGGCTGGCGGTGGCGGTGAGCGCGACCGTCCGCGGCGGCCGGAGGCGCTTGCGGACCTGACCGAGCAGCGCATAGTCCGGACGGAAGTCGTGCCCCCACTGGCTGATGCAGTGGGCCTCGTCCACCGCGAGCAGCTCGACCCCGACCTCGCCGAGCGCATCCAGGAAGCTCGGGCTCCGGAACCGCTCCGGGGCCACGTAGACCAGCCGGTAGGCCCCGGCGCGCATCCGGCGAATGCGCTCGGCCCGCTCGAGCTCGGGGATGGTGGAGTTGATGAGCGTCGCCGCGATGCCCCTGGCCTCGAGCTGCTCCACCTGGTCCTTCATCAGCGCGATGAGCGGTGAGACGACGAGCGTCAGCCCCTTCAGCATCACCGCCGGCAGCTGGTAGCAGAGGCTCTTCCCCGCCCCGGTGGGCATCACCACCACCACGTTCCGCCCGGCGAGCACCGAGTCGATGACCTCCGCCTGCCCCGGACGGAAGGTCTTCAGTGCAAAGTGCCGCTCGAGCTCCGCGCGCGCGTCCTCGTGGTACCGGAGCGGCTCGCTCATGCGTCTCATCTTCACTGTTTGCCTCCAGCCGTCAACGCCTCTCCGGACATCCCCGGGGAGAGCGCGTGGAGCGCCCCGGCCCGGGCGAGCGAGACGTACCGCCCGGCACCGACCACCACGTGGTCGAGCACGCGGAGGTGGAAAATTCTGGCGCCAGCCTGCAGCTCGTGGGTCAGCGCCAGGTCCGCCTCCGAGGGGTCCGGGTCTCCGGAGGGATGGTTGTGGGCGAAGATGACCGCCGTGGCCCGGGCAGCGAGCGCCGCCCGGAACACCTCCCTCGGGTCCACGGTGCAGGCATCGGTCGTGCCCTCCGCCACCCGCGCATCCGCCAGCAGCACGTTTCGAGTGTTGAACGACAGGACGTGGAAGACCTCGTGCCGGAGCAGGGCGATGCGCGGGGCGAGGTACCGGTAGACCTCACCGGCGGTGCGAAGCCGCGGCCGTGCGTCCGGGGCCAGGTGGGCCCGCCGGGCGAGCTCGAGCGCAGCCAGCACCTGGGCCGCGCGCTCGCGCCCGAGCCCGGCCGCGGTCGCCAGCTCCGCCGCCTCCATGCTCGCCAGGGCCCGGAGCCCTCCGGCGGCCGCGAGCAGCGCCTCTCCGAGGGCGCGTACCGTGCGGCCTCGCCCACCGAACAGCACCCCGAGCAGCTCGGCGTCGTCGAGCGAGCCTGGCGCCTGCACCAGCCGCTCGCGCATGTCACCCCCCCATTCCACGGTGGGCGCCGAGGAGCAATCGACGTGCCCGGCCCTGCCCTTGAACGGAGGTTCAGCCGACCGTCCAGCGCACGGCGTGCTCCCGTCCTAGAACTTGGACATCGCGAAGAGCGCCTTCATCTTCTCGTTGGTGTCGCGGAGCCGGCCGGACAGCGTGCGCACCAGCGCCCAGAGCACGGAGTAGGCGAGCTCCTTGTCGGTGAAGAGGAGCTGGTCGAGCGGGTCTCGCCCGATGCGCAGGAGGACGGCCTCGCCCTCGTGGGCGATGGCATCCGCCGACCGCGCGCTCTCCTCTACCACCGCCATCTCGCCGAAGGCGGCGCCCGGATCGAGGATGGCAAGGGCCTCCTCGCCCATCCCCGGCAGCTGGCGGGAGATGCGGACGCGGCCCTCGACCACGACGTACATCGACGCGCCGGGCTCCCCCTCGCGAAACACGTACTTGCCGCGTGGGACGCGCTCGGCCTCGCAGACCGCAGCCAGCGTCCTGAGCTGGCCCTGGCTCAGCCCTTCGAACAGCGGCACCCGCGCGAGCAGGTCAAGATTCATGGCAATCCCGCCACCCTCGTAGCACTCTTTCCGGCATGGCCGACACCGTGCATGCCGTCACCATCATTGGCTCGGGGCCGGCTGGCTACACCGCCGCCATCTACGCTGCCCGGGCGAACCTCCAGCCCGTTCTCTACGCCGGGGGGCCGGCGCTGGACGAGCCTGCCCGGGTCCCTGGCGGGCAGCTGATGATCACCACCGACGTGGAGAACTACCCTGGGTTTCCGGAGGCGGTGAGCGGCCCGGAGCTCATGGAGCGGTTCAAGGCCCAGGCCGAGCGCTTCGGGACCGTCATCCACATGGAGAACGTGATGGCGGTGGACCTCTCCGCCCGGCCGTTCACGCTCACCGACGAGAGCGGACGGACGGTGAAGACCGAGACCCTCATCGTCGCCACCGGGGCCTCGGCCAAGTGGCTCAACGTCCCGGGCGAGGCCGAGTACACCAACCGGGGCGTCTCGGCGTGTGCCACCTGCGACGGCGCCTTCTTCAAGGGCGAGGAGGTCTTCGTGGTGGGTGGCGGCGACACCGCGATGGAGGAGGCCACGTATCTGGCGAAGATCGTCGACAAGGTCACCCTCCTGCACCGGCGGGACCAGTTCCGGGCGTCGAAGATCATGCAGCACCGGGTGATGACCAATCCGAAGATCGCGGTCGTCTGGAACACGGTGGTCGAGGAGATCCTCGGCGACGGCAAGCGCATGACCGGCGCGCGGGTGAAGAACGTGAAGACCGGCGAGGTGATGACCATGAGCGCCGGCGGCCTCTTCGTGGCCATCGGGCACAAGCCGACGACCGGACTCTTCGACGACTGGCTCGAGACGCACGAGACCGGCTATCTCAGGACCGTGCCGGGGAGCACCCGGACCAGCGTGGACGGCGTCTTCGCCTGTGGCGACGTGCAGGACTCGGTGTACCGGCAGGCCGTCACCGCCGCGGGGACGGGGTGCATGGCGGCGATCGAGGCCGAACGCTTCCTGGTGGAGCACGGGGAGTGAGCTCTCCACGGAGGCCAGCCGACGTCCGGACCCTGGCCATCCATGCCGGGAGCCGGCTCCCGGAGAGCAGCGCGGTTCCCATCACCCCGGCCATCTACCCGGCGGTGGTCAGCTGGTTCGACTCCTCCGACGCGCTCGACGACGCGCTCGAGGGGAAGGACTTCGTCTACACCCGCATCCGGGGCGAGAACTCGGTGCTGCTCGAGGACGCGGTCGCCGCGCTCGAGGGCGCCGAGGCGGCCGCGGTCTTCGGCAGCGGCATGGCCGCGCTCCGGGCGGTGTTCGACGCGCAGGGCTTCGCGCCGGGTGACCGGGTGGTGCTCCCGGCCGACGGGTACGGAGCGACGCGGGCGCTCTTCAAGCGGCTCGCCGACCAGCAGCGGGTCGAGCTCCACGCGCTCAAGCTGAGCGAGGCCACCGCCTCCGAGCGCATCGCGGCCCTCCGCCCGAAGCTCGTGCTCGCCGAGAGCATGACCAATCCCTTGCTGGCCGTGCCGGACCTCCCGGCCATCGCCCGCGCCGCGCACGCCGTCGGCGCGGTGTTCCTGGTGGACGCGACCTTCACCTCTCCGGCCCTGCAGCAGACGCTCGCCCAGGGGGCGGACTACGCGCTTCACTCGACCACGAAGTGGATCAACGGCCACTCGGACGCGACCGGGGGCGTCGTCTCCGGGACGCGGGCGCGCATCGATCCGCTCCGCTCGGCCCGGGTGCTCGAGGGTGCGCTGCTCGGCCCCTTCGAGTCATGGCTCACGCTGCGCGGCCTCCGGACGCTCCCCCTCAGGATGGCGGCCCACTGCGCGCACGCGCTCCACGTGGCGCGGCGGCTCCGCGAGCACGGCGGCATCGCCCGCGTCCTCTACCCGGGGCTCGCCGACCACCCGGACCACGCGACCGCGCGGACCCTGCTGACGGGCGGCTTCGGCGGGATGGTGTCGTTCGAGATCGCCCGTGCGGGTCGGGCCGAGTCGTTCCGCTTCCTCGAGCGGTTGAAGCTCTGCCGTCCCGCGCCCTCACTGGGAGACGTGACCACGCTGGTGATGCACGCGGCGAGCGCGAGCGCGCGGCGGCTCACCCCCGAGGAGCGCGCCGCCGCCGGGATCGGCGAGAACCTGATCCGCGTCTCGGTGGGCCTCGAGGATCCCGACGACATCGCCGAGGATCTCCTGCAGGCGGTCGGGGGCGCCCGCCCATGAAGATGGTCGACGTCGGCGGCAAGGAGCGCACGGAGCGCGTCGCGGTGGCCACCGCGCGGCTCCTGATGCAACCCGAGACGGTGGCCCGCATCCGCGATGGCAAGGTGGAGAAGGGGGACGTCCTCGCCGCGGCCCGCCTCGCCGGGGTGATGGCCGCCAAGCGCACGCCGGACCTGATTCCCCTCTGCCATCCCATCTCGCTCACCGGGGTCAGCGTCGAGGTCACACTGGACGTCGGCGGCGCACAGGTCCGGGCCGAGGTGAAGACGCTCGACCGGACCGGTGTGGAGATGGAGGCGCTCACTGCCGCCGCGACCGCGGCGCTGACCATCTACGACATGGTGAAGAGCGTGGACCGGGGGATGGTCATCGAGGCGCTGCAGCTCGAGCACAAGGCAGGTGGCCGCACCGGTACCTGGGACCGCAGCCCGGCAGGCTAGAGTCGGCGCTCCCGGATGGGCATCGCGCCTGCGGAGTTTGCCCTCGACGTCGTGCTCGGCGCCGGCATCGGCGTCCTCAGCGGCATCGTCGGCATCGGGGGCGGCCTCTTCATCATTCCGCTGCTCGGCGTCTTCTTCGGCCTCTCGCAGCAGCGGGCGCAGGGGACGGCGCTGGTCATGGTCGTGCCCAACGTGCTGCTCGGGCTGTGGCGGTATGCACGGCACCGGGGGTTCGATCCGCGGGGGGCGCGGCTCCTGGCGCTGCTGGCCCCCATCTCCACGTACGTGGGCGCGCGGCTCGCCACCAGCGCGCCCTCGGGAGCCCTCCGACTCGCCTTCGCGGCGTTCCTGCTCACCCTGGCCCTCTTCTACGGAGCCAGGAGCCAGGCAGCGGACATCCGCGTCGACCCGGAGGCGCGCCTCCCTCCGCGGGTGGCGGTGGGCCTCGGGCTGGTCGGTGGGTTCGTCTCGGGCGTGTTCGGCGTTGGCGGCTCGCTCCTCACCGTGCCCCTGATGACGACGCTCCACGCGATGGGGCAGGCCACCGCGCAGGGAATGGGGCTCGCGCTGGTCGCTCCGGGGACGGTGGTGAACCTGGTCGTCTACGGCCGGGCGGGGAACGTCGACTGGATTCGGGGGATCGCCCTGGCGCTCGGTGGCGTGGCGACGATGCCTGTCGGGGTGGCCATCGCCCATCGACTCCCCGAGCGTGCGCTCCGGGCCCTCTTCGCCGTGGTGGCCCTGGTCAGTGCGGTGGGGCTGCTCCTCCGGCGCTGAGACGCGAGGCTCACCGGACCGCCACCGCGAGCGGGCGCCAGTCGCCTTCCAGGACGAACCCAGCCCACGCGTGTTCCTCGCGGCGCTCTGACCGAGGGTCAGCCCAGCGCGAGGATGGCCGCGAGGGCCGCGGCCTTGTGGTCCGCGGTCCATGGCGGGCCGAGTTCCCGGCCCAGGTCGGTGAGGAACGCAGGCACCTCCCCGCGGGCCAGCTCGAGCGCGCTCGCTGCCCGCTCCACCAGCTCCGCCGCCGAGATCTGGAGGACGGCCAGGCCGAGGTCCTCGCTCGCGGCGCGGATGACCGAGCGGTACAGCTCACCCTCGGCGGCGTGAATGGCGGCGTGGCTCCGGAGGATTGCTTCCAGGGACCTCGCGGGCGCCTCGTTCCCGGTGATGACCGAGGCACCGACGACGACGTGACCGGCCGTCCGGATCCCCGCGATGGCGGCGCCGATCCCCTCGATGGCGCCCGAGCGCGCTCGCTGCTCGGTGGCGTGCACGAGCTGCTGCGCGGCGTGGAGCGGAAGCTCCTGCGCGGCGTGGAAGACGAAGGGCGGCTCGTAGCGGGGCGCGTCCGGTACCGGGAGCATCTCGACCCGGCGACGGGCGACCACCACCAGCGTCCGGCCCTCGCGCGCCATCGCCACCATCGCCGCCCAGCCAGTGTGGACCGAGAAGCCCAGCGCTGCGCCCTGAGAGCCCTTGCTCACCACGGCCCTGACGATAACCGACCGGTGGCTCAGCGTGCCGCGAACCAGACCTGGGTCTCGACCGTGACACGGAGCGTGCGTGCCTCCCCGAGGACGAGCTTCACGAACTCGCCGGTGAGGAGGCGGGTGGCGGGCTCCTGCGAGGGCCGGTCCACCCGGACTGCGAGCCCCGCGGGTGGGAGATCCACCTCGCTCGCTGGCTGCACCCGCACGACCTGGGCGAACATGGTCCCGGCGTGGACCAGGTACATGCGGTCAGGCGTTCCGAAGGCACGGTAGGCGAGCCCGCGGCCGAGGACCGGAGCGATCGGGTCCTCGCGCTCCACGGTGACCTGGAGCCCCTCGGTCACCTTCACCCCGTCCGGGCTCTCGGCACCGAAGCGCCAGAGCGTCGCCATCAGGTGCTCGCCGGGCCGGGTCGGCGCTGGCAGGTCGACGGCGAGGCGGTACTCGGCGTCATCGAAGCCCCGGCTCTCGGGAAGGTCGCGATGGAGCAGGTGCACCCGGGCCAGCCGCAGCGTGGCACCCGGGTCCGCCCGACCGACGAGCAGGAAGGTGGCCTGTCCGGCCCCGAAGAGGAGCGGCCCCTGACGTGCCTGGGCCGCCTCGGGCGTCATCACCGACAGGAGCAAGGCCAGGACTGCGCTCACGGGTCGCTCAATTGAGAAACTCCAGCCGCTGCCTGAGCGCCTGGGCGGTGAGTTCGAGCTGCGCCTGGTCCGGCGCGGTGGGGGAGAGCTCGAGGCACCGCTCGACGTCCGCCAGCGCCGCCCGGTACGCGCCGAGCGCCGAGAGGATGGTGGCCCGCGCCCGGAGCTCTCCGGGGTGGTCCGGGTGGAGCTGCAGAAGGAGATCCACGGCGCGTGCGGCGCGCTCGCCTTGCGTCCGCTCGAGCCAGGCGCGCTTCACGTTGTTGAGCATGCGCCAGACGATGACCTTCGCCGGGGCGGGAGCGAGGAGGCGGGGCTGGAACCTGACCTGGGGCGCGACCTTGGCGAGGAGGTCCTGGCAGCCGGCCTCGGTCAGGATCTTCCCGCCCTGGAACGGGTCGAGGACGAGCTTGCCGTCCTCCGAGGGGCAGGCGACGAGGAAGTGGCCGGGGAAGGACACCCCGAAGAGGGGAACGCCGGCGCGACGCGCGACCTCGAGGTAGACGACCGCCAGGGTGATGGGAAGGCCCTTCTTCCGGCTGAGCACCTTGTCGAGGAAGCTGTTCTCGGGGGCGTCGTAGGTGTCGGTGTCTCCCCAGAAGCCCTCCTCGTCGGCGAGCACCCGGCGGAGTGACTGGACGCGGCCGAGCGCATCGAGACGCTCCGGCTCCAGCGCCTTCACCCGGTCCCCGAGCCCGTCGAGCGTGTGGAGCACCCGGCCGAGGTCCAGCGCCTCGTCGTCCAGCGCCGCCACCGCGCAGGCGGCCAGGTCGAGGCGGGGGGGCTCGCACCCGAGCGCCTCGGACAGGAGCGCCCGCGCCCGGGCGCTGTGCAGCGACAGACCGCGCATCAGGGGTCCGACCGCCTCCGGAACTCGGCGCGGAGCGCGACCTGCGCGGCGACGAGGCCGCTCAGGAGGCCATCCTCGAACTCGTAGGTCGGATGGGCCTTGAGCTGGGGGAAGTCGTGAGGGTTGAGCACGTCGTCGGGCCCGATGTTGGGCACGGCCTCGCGGGCGAGCCGGAGCACCTTGGCCCGCTGCTGCGAGATCATCTGCTCCAGCAGGCTCTCGGCGGCCGGGAAGAAGTCGTCCACGGCAGGAGTCATGCCCCCCCGCGACCCCGGCGGTCAACATTGCCCCTTGGCGGCGCCGGGCGTCGTCCGAACCTTGCTCATCATGGCCAGAACGCAAACCGAGGATCCGGGGCGCTCCCCGGCGACGCAGCTCGAGGGTGTGGAGTACCCGGTGTGGCGCGACACGCTGGTGCTCACCGCAGAGGACAATGGCGCCACGGTGGACGTCATCAACCTCTTCAAGAGCTTGCCGCAGGGAAAGTACGAGTCGCAGGAGGACGTGCTGCGCGACTTCGCCGAGGCCGCGCGGCGCATGGCGATGGGCGGTTCGGACGAGGACGACGGGGTCGACCGGGATCGCCGGAACCTGGGGCGGGATCACCCCGGCCACCCCTGAGCCGCGCTAGTCTGCCGGCCATGGCATCGCCCCATCGACTGGAGACCGAGGAAGCCGTCCGGGACCTGGTCCGGCGCATTCGCCGCGTCGCGGTGCTCGGCATCAAGACCGAGGAGCAGTCCGACCAGCCGGCGTTCTACGTCCCCGAGTACCTGCACTCGGTGGGGCTCGAGGTGGTTCCGGTCCCGGTCTACTACCCGGAGGTGAAGGAGATCCTCGGGAGGCCGGTGTACCGGCGGCTGGTGGACGTCCCGGGCGAGATCGACCTGGTGGACGTCTTCCGGCGTCCCCGGGACCTCGACTCCCACGTCGAGGACATCCTGGCCAAGAAGCCGAAGGCCGTCTGGCTGCAGGCCGGCATCCGGAACGACGCGCTCGCCGACCGGCTTGCCGCCGCCGGCATCGACGTGGTGCAGGACCGATGTCTCATGGTCGATCACCGCCGATATGCCTGAGCGCGCGGTCGGCCGTCCGCTGACGGAACGAGCACGCCGACTGTCCGCGAGATCCTGGCCGCCTCTCGACCCGGTGCCGATCCTCACCTCGCCGAACGGGGTGAACGAGCAGCAGGGAAGCACGCCGGGGATGAACCCTGGCGCGACGACCACTGGCGCGGGTACTGGCTCGGGCCCGAGCCCGGCCGACGCCCAGGGCGACAGCACGAGCGAGAAGATCGGCCGGTTTCCGCATCGGGGGCCACGAGAACCACCGCGACAGCCACGAGCGGCATCGCGCTGGCGGAAGCGGATCCCAGTCCGGACGCAGCGCGTCGCCGGATCGCAGCCAGAGCGAGTGGAGTGACCTTGGCCGCTCGCGTGACGACAGGAACCGGAGCTACCGCGCGGGCCCGTCGAGCGACACGGCGGGGCTGGGTCCGGGCGACGTCCTGGAGGCCATCGAGGGGCAGCCCGCGGCCGACCTGACCGGGGCGATGGCCCGGCTTCGGGGTCCCGCGGGGAGCGAGGTCCGGCTGACGGTGCGTCGTGCGGGCGAGCCGCGGACGCTGGTCCTGCGCCGGGAGCCGCTTCCGGGAGCCGGTGACCACGTGCGATCCGGACGACTCGACGGAGGCGCGCTCCACATCGCGCTCGACGGCTTCTCGGCCGAGACGCCGGCGGCAGTCGAGCGGATCCTGGTGGGGCAGGGCGACGGTGGGTTGGTGCTCGACCAGCTCGCGGCTGCCCTCCGGTGGCTCGCTCACGGGTAGACCGACCGGACTCGCTCGAGCCGGCGCCGCCCAGGAGGGTGCGCGTCGAGAGGCTATAGCGCGAACTAAAACTGAGAGTGCGTCTTTACGTGCCGTAAGTCCTTGAAGCCTCGTCAGTCACATTCACCTTTAGTGATAGTTCTTGCTATAACCTCTGAGCGCCGCGGGGCGCTCGCCCGGGCGCGCCCCGTCGGATCCACGGACCACTGCGACGACCTGCCGGGCCCCGAGTCGAGGCCAGCGACGTCCCGCCCGCCGGCAGGCCCCCCGGCCTCCGCCGCGTCCTCCATGGGCCACCGTCTCCGGGCCTCTTCTCCGTTCCCCTGGTCCCTTGCCGCACGCTCCGCATCGACATATGAACACCCATTGATATG
>Ga0208851_1001079_pt1 | contig 9933 bp, 8 predicted proteins | sample NGESurshal092012_FD_184481 | JGI IMG/M metagenome (GOLD analysis project Ga0208851, IMG submission 184481) | Arctic peat soil microbial communities from Barrow, Alaska - NGEE Surface sample 415-2 shallow-092012 (SPAdes) | ecosystem: Environmental > Terrestrial > Soil > Wetlands > Peat ... | reverse complement strand
GCAGCTGGTCACCAACATGCTGCGCGACCTCAACAGCCACTACCTGCCGGTCGGAATCCTCGACGACGCCCAGCACAAGCAGCGCCTCGTGATCTCGGGCGTCCCCGTGCTGGGCCGTGGCGACGACATGGCCGACGCGGTCGCCGACACCGGCGCGCAGGTCGTCATCGTCGCGATCACGGGGGTCACCGCGAGCACGATGCGTCGGGTGATCAAGAACGCCGACGCCGCGGGCGTGACGGTGAAGGTGCTCCCTCCGCTCTCGGAGATCGTGCACGGCGAGGTGCAGGTCGCCGACATCCGCGACATCGACCTCGAGGACCTCCTCGGCCGCCACGAGATCGACATCAGCGTGGAGGACATCGCCGGCTACCTGTCCGGCCGCACGGTCCTGGTCACCGGCGCGGGCGGCTCGATCGGGTCCGAGCTCAGCAAGCAGATCCACCGGTTCGGCCCGGCGAAGCTCTACCTCCTCGACCGCGACGAGTCGGCGCTGCACGCCGTCGAGCTCATGCTCTACGGGCGCGCGCTGCTCACCCACGATACGAGCGTGCTCGCCGACATCCGCGACGCCGTGCGCATGCGCGAGGTGTTCGAGGAGATCCGGCCGGACGTCGTCTTCCACGCGGCCGCGCTCAAGCACCTCCCCGTGCTCGAGCGCTTCCCCGAGGAGGCCGTCAAGAGCAACGTGTGGGGCACCTGGAACGTGCTCGAGGCCGCCGTGGCCTCCGGCGTGTCCCGGTTCGTGAACATCTCCACCGACAAGGCCGCCGACCCGATCAGCGTGCTGGGCTACAGCAAGCGCGTCGCCGAACGGCTCACCGCGTGGGTCGCGACCGAGGAGGACCGCGACTACCTCTCGGTGCGCTTCGGCAACGTCCTGGGCTCGCGCGGCTCGGTCGTCACGACCTTCCAGGACCAGATCTCGCGCGGCGCCCCGATCACCGTGACCGACCCGCGCGTGACGCGCTACTTCATGACCGTCGCCGAGGCCTGCCAGCTGGTCATCCAGGCGGCCGCGCGCGGCCACCGCGGCGACACCCTGGTGCTCGACATGGGCGAGCCGGTCAGCATCGAGGAGCTCGCACGCACGCTCGCCGCCCATGCCGGGCGCCCCGCGGTCATCGCCTACTCGGGCCTGCGGCCCGGCGAGAAGCTGCACGAGGTGCTCATCGGCGTGGACGAGGTCCAACGGCCGGCTGGTCACCCCCTGGTGACGGCGGTGGACGTCCCGCCGCTGTCCCCGTCCGCCGTGCTCGCGCTGGGGGCGGGGGGCGACTTCCGCGAGGCCCTCGTGCGGCTGGCGAGCTGGCCCACCGACGGCTCCGAGCTCCTGCCGGAGGATCTCAGCGCGTACGAGTCGCCCGCGAGGCCTCAGTCCGGTGAGAATGACGTCCGGGGCTGAGCAAGCGCCGGTGACCCAGGTCATGGCGCCCGAGGGAACGAGCCCTGCGCGACGCACGTCCGACTATCGATGACGGGATCCATGGACGACACGACGCCAGAGCCCGAGGACGCCACCACGGTGGTCACCGCGGTCCCTCGTCGACGCCGCAAGCGCATCGTGATCTCGTTGGTGACCGCCTTCGTCGCCGTCGTGGCCGTCGTGGGTGGTTACGCCTTCTGGGCCAAGTGGCGGGTCGACCAGGCCCTGGCCAGCGTGCGGTCGGACCTCGTGTTCGAGGGCATCGACCCCGCCTCGCGACCGCCGGAGTCGCCGGACGGCGGCATGACCTTCCTCATCGCCGGCTCGGACGTCGTGTCGCCTGTCTCCACGACCGGGACGGAGGCCGGCTCCGTGGCCACCGAGCTCGTGGCCCCGAGCGTGACCGCCGCGCCGAACGCAGGTCCAGGTCGCGCCGACGTGATCATGCTGGTGCACGTCGACGGCACCCACACCAGGGCGTCGGTCGTCTCGATCCCGCGCGACTCGCTGGTGACCATCCCCGCCTACGTCGACTCCTCCGGGGTCTCGCACCCGGCGGCGCAGCGCAAGATCAATGCCGCCTTCTCCCTCGGCGGCGGTCGCCTGCTGGTGCGCACGGTCGAGGGCCTCACCGGCCTGCGGATCGACCACTTCGCCTACATCGACTACGAGGGCCTCATCAAGCTCATCGATGCGATCGGTGGAGTCGACGTCCTCAACCTGCACGCGACGAGCAACGTGTACGACAACCCCCAGTGGAACTTCCCGAAGGGCGTCATCCACCTCGACGGTGAGCTCGCCCGAGTCTGGGTCTCTCAGCGCAAGAACCTGCCGCGCAGCGACCTCGACCGGGCCCGCAACAGCCGCATCCTCATGCAGGCCATCGCGAAGAAGCTCGCGAGCCCTGCGGTGATGGCGAACCCCGTCGAGCTCCAGCGTGCGCTCGACCTGCTCTCGACCGTTGCGACGGTCGACGAGACTCTGACGCCGGGGGCGATGAAGAGCCTGGCGCTGGAGATGCGCAGCATCGACATCCCGTCGATCGTGATGCGCACCGCTCCGACGACCGGCAAGTCCGTGGTCAACGGCGAGACGGTGTTCCATCTCGACACGACGCTGATGCCGTGCCTCTGGAAGGGCATCCAGGACAACGACGTCCACGCGATCAGCCTCTGCACCCTGGCCTGAGGGTCGCAGCGGCGGCGACCTCCGACCTCAGCCCGCTGCCGGGGTCTCCAGGACGACCTCCAGCAGCCCGGTGACGCGGGTGTGCGCGGTCCTCCAGTCGAGCGTGCTGCGGTCCACGTCCGGCCCCGGGGCCCCGGCCAGCCACCAGCTGCGCACCGCGCGGGCGAGGCCGTCGGCATCCCCTGCCCGCCCGACCGCAGTTGCGCCGGGAGCGTCGCGGACTCCGCGGATGTCGTAGCCGAACGACGGGCGCCCGACGGCTGCCGCCTCGAGCTGCACGCGCGGGAGACCCTCGCGCTCGGATGTGTGCAGGAGCGCGTGCGCTGAGGCGATCGCCGACGCAGGTTCCTGACGACCGACGACGTCCACCCCCTGGGGCGCAGCGGACCGGACCTGCTCCAGCAGGGGACCGTCACCGAGCATCGACATCGTCACCTCGACGCCGAGGCCGCGCAGGTTGGCGACCACGGCCAGCGCATCGAGCGGTCGCTTGTTGCGCACCATCTCGCCGATCCAGACCATCCGCAGCCCGCCGTCGGTCGGCGGCATCGGGGCCGGTGCGAACCTCACGAGGTCCAGGCCGACGCCGGCCGGCAGACGCAGGACCGGCGAACTGGGCCGGACCCGGGACGCGAACCACTCCTGGTCGGTGCTCGAGAGCACGATCACGCCGGCCGTGGCGCGCAGCAGGACCTGCTCGACCGCGAGGAAGGCGGCGTCGCGACGGCGTGGGTGATCGGTCATGTGCAGGCCGTGGCAGAAGTACACGATGGGCACCCCGACACGTGCCGTGCGCACGATCGCAGAGGCTGTCGCCGTGTTCGTGAGGACGACGTCGAGCCGCTGGTCGCGGACCCAGGCCCGCAGCTGTCGGTGGGCCGCGCCGTTGACGGGGCTCGGGTCGCGGGTGATGCCGCGGATCACGACCGACCCGTCGATCCGCGCGGGCGAGCCGTCCTCGGCCGGCCCGCTCGCAGGCGCGACATGGTGCCCGTCGGCCCGCCAACGGTCGACCCAGGCCGGGAAGAACGCGTCGAGCGTGACGGGGATGCTCGTGAGAAGTCCGATGCGCATCGTCATCAGGATGTCAGCACCGCGGCGCGCCACGCGGGAGCCCAGGCCGCGAACGAGTAGTGCTCGCGAACGCCTGCCACTCCGGCCGCGGCCGTCGTCGCGCGGTCGGCTGCCGACGCCGACAGCACGTCGACGAGGGCGTCGGTCCACTCCGCCGTCGTGCCGGCGTGCAGCCCGCCGAGGCGATCGAGCGCGTTGGCGTTGGCCCCGACCGGCGACCCGACCACCGGCACTCCCGCGGCGGCGTACTGGAGGAGCTTGTAGGCGCACTTACCGCGGGCGAACTCGTCGTCGGGCAGCGGCCCGATGCCGACGTCGAAGGAGGCGAGCGACTCGCGCCAGGTCTGCGGCGTCCACGGGACCCGCTCGACCATGCGCTGCACCGGGCCGAGGTCGGCCTCGCCGGCGCTCACGACGCGCAGCACGGCGCCCGTCCGTTCGTGCACAGCGAGGAGCGCGTCGGCGACGTCGAGCAGGTAGCGCTCCGTGGCAGGGCTGCCGATCCAGCCGATGACCGGCACGGGAGGCACGTCGTGCTGAGCGCGCACGACGTAGTCGTCAGGCTCCACGCACGTCGGGACGACGACCACCTCGCGGTTGAGCCGCGCCGCCCAGCCCGCGAGCACCTCGTTGCCGACGACCACGCGGCGGGCGCTGCGTGCCGCCCGTTCCGCCTTGAGCCGCTTGGGGAACAGCGCCGCGGGGTCGGGGAGGTGCCGCACGTCGGCGTAGAGCGCGTCGTCGACGTCGTAGACGCCCGGGGCGCCCGCGAGAAGCAGCAGGGACTCCACACCGCCACGGCTGAACGGCGTGGCCTCTCGAAGCAGGAGCAGCGGGCCGCCGACGTCGAGGTGCCGGAGGCCGCGTTCCGCCGCCCACGCCGCGCGAGGACGGCGCGCGAGGTCCGCCGGTCTGTTGGTCGAGGTGCCGATGTAGTCGACGAGGTCGACCTCGAGGCCGAGGTGGGCCGCCCACTCGAGCCCCCGCGCACGTGTGGTGGCCGCGCCCGCGCCGTACGCCGAGACGACCGTGAGGCGAGGCGCGATCACGTCGAAGGCCCTGGGGGCGGGCCGACGCCGAGCCGCCGGGTGATCGGTCGCGGCGGACCGAGCAGCCAGACCGAGCCCGGACGTCCGCTCTCGGCCCACTGGAGCCGCAGCGCACGCCACCGGGCACGCTGCCCCTCCGGACGCCAGGTCACGGTTCGGGCGAGGAGCTCGACGACCGCGCTGGTCCGGCCCAGCACAGCCGGGTGCCGGGTGATCCCCGAGAGCCGGTAGTAGCGGGTGCGGCTGACGCCGAGCACCTGATGGGCGAGGCCGCCCGACTCCCGCGCGCTCGAGCCGGCGTCGTGGCGGCCCACCTCGAGCGGGTCGTAGCGGATGACGCCGTCGCACTCGCGGATCCGGTCGGCGATCTCGACGTCCTCGAAGTAGAGCTCGTAGCGCTCGTCGAAACCGCCGATGCGCAGCCAGGCGGCCCGGCTGAAGAGCAGCCACGCGCCGTCGGCCTGATCGACATCGCGCACCTCGTCTGCGGGACCCGGGTCGCGGTAGGCCCGCCAGCCGACGACGGCGCGCAGCAGCTCACGGCGCAGCGTGGGGCGGGGATGAAGGTTCGTGGGCGCCGACCCTCCGGCGCTCGTGAGGCGGCCGCAGACGGCCAGCACCCGCAGGTCGACGAAGTGGTGGGCCAGGACCCGCGGGTCGACGGTCAGATCGACGTCCGGGTTGACCACGAGGACGTGGTCCCAGCCGTCGACCGAGCTCGCCGCCAGGTTGACGCCTCGCGCGTAGCCGACGTTGGAGTCGGGCCGCAGGCACTCGAGGGACGTCACGCGCCGATCGGCGGGCGAGTTGTCGACCACCACGAGGTGCGCGTCAGCGAAGGCCGACACCTGGTCAGCGAGCGAGCGGACCTGGTCGTCGTTGCCGAAGGCGACGGTCGTCACGAGCAGGGTCATCGCTCCACCCCCGCCCTCCCCCGTCGACCGGGTCCTGCCGTGGCCGGTCACAGCCAGGCGGCGACGTCCACGCCGAACCGGGCGAGCAGCTCGCGAGGCACGCGGTCGCCGTCGAAGACGATCTCCGGCCGCGTCAGGATCTCGCGCTTGACCATCGGGACGTTGAACGTGAGCAGGGTGCGCCATCCGTCCACGGCCGGGTTGGCCCCCGGGGGGGCCAGCGTCACCGCGGGGAGGTACGCCTGCATGGCGTAGCCCTCTCTCCGGAGCCGTCGCGCCAGACCGAGCTCACCGCGCCTGATGACCTTGCGCTTGGTGCGCTGGTGCCGGATGCCGGACCAGAACCGCCGGAGCGGCTCCTCCCCCAGCACTCCGCCGCGGAATCCGAGGAAGAAGCTCTGCAGGTGGTAGCGCTCCTGCTGGCTCGACGTCAGTCCCCACACGTCCGCCGACGACTGGTCGAACGCCCGCAGGACGTGGTCGATCGGGCCGAACGGCCCGATGAGCGAGTCGTTGACCAGCAGGACCCGGTCGTCGGCGACGACCTCGGGCCAGGTGCCGAGCGCCGTCGACCAGGAGCCGAAGTCGTAGCCGTGGTTGGGTCGGCGGGCCACCACCACGTCGTCGGGGATCGGCACCGGCCAGGTCAGGCGACCGGGCGCCTCGCAGCTGGAGACGACGGCGACGGCGTAGCCGTGCCGCCACAGCTCACGGACGAGCATGCTCAGCGAGCGCGTCTGGTCGGTACGCGCCGACCAGGACGCCACGAGCGCCACACCGGTGCCTCGCGACAGCACCGCGGGGTCACCGCGCTCGATCTCGGTGATGTCGTGGCCGATACGACGACGCTGACCCCGGCCGAGCACCTCAGGCGCCCCTCATCGAGCGGATCCTGCGCAGCGGTGCGGTGAGACGCCACGATCCGGACTTCCGCATGTTGCGCAGGTGCTGGTAGGTGACCTCGAGCTCCTCGCGCAGACCTTGGATCTCCCGCCGCAGCATGTTGTCGTCGGCGTCGCGGAGGTCGACGTAGCCGGCGAACTGCGGGGTCTCGAAGCGCGTGCTCTCGTCGCGCCCGGCGACCTCACGTCGCAACGCCTCGAGCTCCAGGGACTCGAGGGCGACCTGACGCGGCACGGAGAGGAGGTCCCACGACCCGGACACCTCGGCGAACGGTGCCGGCCGCTGGACCTTGTCGACGACGACGACGGAGTCGTAGACGTGCAGCGAGGCGATCACGTCCGACAGCGGTGACGGCGGCGTGTCGCGCGACCAGTGGTAGGCGTTGACGTCGTCGATGCGGCGCTTGAGCCAGGACACGAACGAGTGAGGCTCGTCGAGCCCACCGCCGTACTCGGGGCGGTAGGACGTGTGCGTGTCCTCCACGAGCAGGACGCTGCGGTCCGCCATGAGCGGCAGCAGGACCTCGGCAGTCGTGATCTGCTGCTCCATGGTGTGCCCGCCGTTGTCGATCACGACGTCGAAGGGGCCGTGCCGGTCGCTCAGACGCCGCAGGAAGTCGGGGTCCGACTGGTCGCCCAGGGCCGCGACGTGGCGAGCACGGGCGGCCTCGACGTTGCCCGGATCCAGGTCGGCCCCCACGAGCCGGGCGGTGGGCCCGAAGTAGTCGCGCAGCAGGTCCAGCCCGCCACCACCGTGCGTCCCGATCTCGAGGACTCGGGCATCGGTCCCGCGGTAGACGGACAGGTGATGGTCGTAGACCTCGAAGTAGTGCGGCCAGGTGTCGAGCGGGCGGCCGCCGCGGTTGGCCAGGAACCACGCGTAGAGCGGGTTGGCCGCCAGCCGCGACGCGGCGTCGGAGCCGTAGAACGCCGCGCGGTAGCACTCGTTGACCAGGTCCCGACCCTCGCCCGATGCCCGGAGCTCGTCGCCGAGCGCCCGGGCCACGTCCGCTCGCGACTCGGCGGAGCCCACGAGATCGCTGATCCTGGCTACGGCGTCGGCGTCGAGCAGCGTCGTCGAGGCCACCGCCTCGGCAGCGCGCTGCTCCGGCGCCGTCATGATCTCGCGCAGCACCGCCGTCAGGTCATCCGCCGTCGCCATGCCGTTCTCCCTCGTCGTGGTTCGCCATGGGCCCCGACACGTGGGTCCACTCACCGCGCATCCGGACGAGCCCGGGCTCGTCGGCACCGTGCCCGCGGACCTTGATCGTGGCCTGACGCTCGGCCTGGTCGAAGAAGTGACCTCGGTTCGCGACCGCCACCGACAGCGTGAACGTGCCGGGGTTGAGGACCAGCGAGTCGACGTGGAAGTCGACGAAGCCGACGCCCTGCTCGATGTGCCACGGGCCCTGGCCCGACGAGTTCGGGCCTGCGACGCCCACGCCGGACTCGTGCACGAACGTGACCCCGAACGTGGCCTCGGGCACGTCGTACAGGGCCTCGTAGTGCAGCCGAACGGTCGCCGGGTCGTCGGACAGCAGGACGACGGACTCGGCACCCTCCCCGTCGAGGACCTGGACGCGTGAGACCCGGACGTCGCCGCTGCCGGTCCTGACCTCGCCGCTCCCATCGGGCGCGGACACTGCGGTCGGGTCCACGTGCGACGCCTGACCCTCGCGGCGGTTGACCCGGTCGAGGTAGCCGCGCACGACGTCTCGGGAGGCTCCGACGGCCTGGACCTCGCCGTGGTCGAGCCACACGACGTTGTCGCAGATCTCCTCCATGAGGCCGAGGTCGTGCGACACGAGCACGATCGTGGTGCCCCGCCGGCGCAGCTCGTAGAGGCGGTCGAAGCACTTGCGCTGGAACTCCTCGTCGCCCACCGCGATGACCTCGTCGATGGCGAGGATCTCCGGCTCGACCGTCACAGCGATGGCGAAGCCGAGACGGACGAACATGCCGCTGGAGTAGACCTTCACCGGGGTGTCGATGAAGTCGCCGATGCCGGAGAAGTCGATGATCCCGTCCATCGCGGCGTCGACCTGGCTGCGGCTCATGCCGAGGATCGCGCCGTTGAGCCTGATGTTCTCGCGGCCGGTCAGCTCGCCGTGGAATCCCGCGCCGAGCTCGAGGAGCGCGGAGAGGCGACCGTCGACCATGACGTCGCCCGACGTCGGGCGGTAGATGCCCGCGATGACCTTGAGCGCCGTCGACTTGCCCGAGCCGTTGTGCCCGACGAGCCCGAAGGTCGTGCCCCGAGGGACCTCGAAGCTCGCGTCCTTGAGTGCGAAGAACTCCTTGCCCTTGCTGCCGCGCCCGCGGACGAACCGCTCCTTGAGCCCGGTACGCCGTTCCTGGGCCAGCCAGAACCGCTTGGAGACCTCGTCGAGTCGGATCGCGGCGTCGGTCACACCTGCTCCCCGATGTCGCGACCACGCCGGTCGAAGGTGAGCGTGGCCAGCCCGAGGCACACCAGCGTCCAGATCAACAGCGCCCCCCAGGTCGCTGGCCCCGGCACCACCGCGGCGTAGGCCAGCGACCGGAACGACTCGATGAACTGCGCCAGCGGGTTCAGCTCGAGGATCGCGCGCACCGGGATGCCGTGCCACGACTCGGGTGCCAGCGTGATCGGGTAGATCACCGGGGTGAGGAAGAAGAGCAGCTGCAGCACCACGGTGATCAGGTAGGAGAGGTCGCGGAAGGAGACGTTGAGGGCCGCGAGGATGTAGGTCACCGAGCCCACGAAGACGACGAACAAGGCGGCCCAGAAGACGATGAACAGCCACGAGAGCCCTACGTTGCCGACCGCGAGCAGGATGACGAGAACGATGCTGAGCTCGATCCCGGTCTGCATCAGGCTGCTGAGCACCGAGCCGATGACCGGCGCGTAGGACGGGAAGTAGATCTTCTGCAGCAGCGGGCCCGAGGCGAGCAGGGAGACGACACCGGTCGTGATCGTGCTGCTGAACCCGGTCCACACGACGAGACCGGTGAGCAGCCAGAGCGCGTAGTTGCCCGGCTTGCCGTTGGCCATCGGCGGCGGAGTGGTCCGGAAGATGACCGAGAAGACGAGGGAGTAGATCACCACGGTCGCGATGGGGACGATCAGCGACCAGGCCCAGCCGAGGATCGCGCCCTTGAACCGGGACTTCACGTCGCGGACCGCGAAGTTCCAGATCAGCCCGGAGTACGCCCACGGAGGTGCCGAACTGCGCACGCTCACAGCCACGCCTCGTGCCCTCCGTCGCCCTCGCAGTCGCACGGTCGGCGCGACGGGGTCTCCAGCGACCCGCACGCAGTCTACGGTCGGCCCGGGCGCGACTCGACACGCCGCACCAGGCCGGGGACCCGTCCCCCTGTGCTCCGCGCCGGAGCCGCGG
>Ga0208851_1001077_pt1 | contig 9937 bp, 10 predicted proteins | sample NGESurshal092012_FD_184481 | JGI IMG/M metagenome (GOLD analysis project Ga0208851, IMG submission 184481) | Arctic peat soil microbial communities from Barrow, Alaska - NGEE Surface sample 415-2 shallow-092012 (SPAdes) | ecosystem: Environmental > Terrestrial > Soil > Wetlands > Peat ... | reverse complement strand
CGAAGGCGGTCCGACAGGCGCTCGGGCGCGAGCCCAGGTAGGGCAGGCCGAGCAGCTCGAGCACGTCGCGCAGCGCGCCGTCCTCACCGGAGGCCCCGTGCAACAGCGGGACGACGACGGAGGGACGGTCGGCCTCGAGCCGGCTCAGCAACGCGGAGTCGACGTCGAGCAGCCGGGTCTCGGTGCCGGCGCCGCGCAGCGCGTCCAGGACCCGGCGGCCGGACCGTAGCGAAACGTCGCGCTCGTGCGACAGCCCGCCGGCGAGGACCACGATCGTCACGTCAGGCGCCTTCCTTGTCGGGGTTGCCGGGATCGAGCCAAGTAAGGACGGAGTCAGGCCGAGTCGGGGGTCGGAACATCCACTGCAGCGTCAGCCAATGGCCCATGGGCGGACCCGAAGGTCGACAAGAGGTCGAGCTCCTGCTCGATGACCGCGGCCAGCCGCCGCACGCCCTCCCGGATGCGGTCCGGCTCGGGATAGCAGTACGACAGCCGCATGGACCGCCGGCCGTCGGCTCGGGCCGCCCCCGAGTAGAACGCCGTCCCGGGCACGTAGGCCACCCGCGCCGTCACCGCCCGCGGAAGCATGGCGGCGGCGTCCAGCTCGCTCGGCAGGGTGACCCACGAGTAGAAGCCGCCGCCGGGCACGGTCCAGCTGGTCCCCTCGGGGAGCAGCGCGGCCATCGACTCGAGCAGGGCGTCGCGGCGCTCCCGGTACAGCTCGCGGAACGTCTTCACCTGCTCCCACCAGGGTTCCTCGGCGAGGTAGGTGGACACGGCCAGCTGGCTGAACGCCGGGGGGCACAGCACCGCCGCCTCGGCGGCCAGCACCAGCTTCTCCCGGACACCGTGCGGCGCCACCGCCCAGCCCACCCGGACACCCGGCGCGAACGTCTTGGAGAAGGTGCCCAGGTACACCACACCGTCCGCGGAGTCCGCCCGCAGCGCCCGCGGGACGACACCGTCGAAGCCCAGCAGCCCGTAGGGGTCGTCCTCGAGGACCAGCAGCCCGTGTCGTTCCGCCACGGCCAGCACCGCGGACCGCCGCGCCGGCCCCTGGCTGACTCCGGCCGGGTTGTGGAACGACGGGATCGTGTAGAGCAGCTTGGCCCGCCGGCCCTGCGCAGCCAGCCGGGACAGCGCCTCCTCGAGGGCGACCGGGTCCAGTCCTTCGTCGTCCATGTGCACGTGCACCACGTCGACCTGGTAGGCCGCAAACACCGACAGGGCCCCGACGTAGGACGGCGCCTCGGCGATGACGACGTCCCCCGGGTCGCAGAACAGCCGGGTGACCAGGTCGAGAGCCTGCTGCGAGCCGACGGTGACGACGACGTCGTCCGGGTGCGGCTGCACCCCGACGGTCGGCATCACCTCCGCGGCGATCTGCTCCCGAAGCCCCACGTCGCCCTGCCCGGAGCCGTACTGCAGCGCCGTCGCGCCACGCTCGGCGATCAGCCGGTGCACGGCGTCCGCCACCGTGTGGAGCGGCAGCGCCGAGACGAACGGCATCCCGCCGGCCAGCGAGACCACCTCGGGACGGGAGGCGACCGCGAACAGGGCCCTGATCTCCGACGCCGTCATCGAGCGGGCGCGCTGCGCATAGGAGTCCAGCCAGGGGTCCAGCCGGGAGCCGGTGCTGCCCGGACCGTGGTCCACCGGCGGCTCCCTCCTGGTGCAGGCCCTGACCGGCAGGCCCTGACCTCAGCGACGCACCGAACGTACCCGCGCCGTGCCGCCTACGATGCCTCATGGGCCGGCCTCCGGGGCCGTCGACCCTCCGGAGGTGGCGGTGGTGAAAGTCCTGCGGTGGGTGGTCGCAGGCCTGTTGCTCGGGGCCGCGGCCGCGTTCCTCGTCGAGCTGCTGCTGCCTCGGCGCCGTTCCTCGGCTGGATCGTCGGGCTACCTGCCGCCGCGGGCCTCCAGCGACCGGCACGCCGTCCTGCGGGGGTGACCGGCAGTGGCGCGACGCGTCGTCGGGCTGACGCTGGACAACCTGGACGACCTGACGACCCGGTGCCGCAGCTGCGTGCTGTGGGAGCTGGACCCGATGAGCGGGCGCCGGGCCCACGACCGGGGTGCGGCCGCTGCCGAGAAGGAGGCATGGGTCTCGGCCGCGCTGCTCGACTGGGGGTCGTGCGGGCGGGTCCTCTACCTGGACGGCGAGGTCGCCGGCCACGCGCTGTACGCGCCCCCGGCGTACCTGCCCGGCGAGACCCGCTTCCCGACCGCGCCGGTGGCCCCGGACGCCGTGCTCCTCACCACCGTCGACGTGCGCCCGGCGCACCGAGGGGGCGGTCTGGGCCGGGTGCTGGTGCAGTCGGTGGCCAAGGACCTGACCCGGCGTGGGATCCGGGCCATGGAGGCCTACGGGGACGCCCGGCCGGGCGCCCAGCAGCTGGCCGACTCGTGCACCCCGCCGGTGGGCTTCCTGCTCGGCGTCGGGTTCAAGACCGTGCGGCCGCACCCGCGCTACCCGCGGCTGCGGCTGGACCTGCGCACGGCGCTGTCCTGGCGGGAGGACGTCGAGGGGGCGCTCGAGCGGCTGCTCGGCTCGGTGCACCGCGGCCGGCCGATCCCGGTGCGGGCCCCGCGCTCCACCTCCGGGCCGCTCAGCCCACGAGGTGAGGCAGTCTGAGCACCCGCGGGTCCTCGTCGCGGGGCTCGGACAGCCGCTGGACGGCGGCCACGACCGCCTCGGCCACCAGGTCGCGAAACGCCGGGTCGGCCAGCCGGGCGGCGTCCTGCGGGTGGGTGAGGTATCCCACCTCGATCCGCACGGCGGGCATCACGGTGTGCCGCAGCAGCCCCCAGGTCTTGCCATGGGTGTGGCAGTCCCGCAGGCCGGTGCGGGCCGCGATCTCGTCCTGGACCAACCCGGCGAAGGTCTCCCCGATCGCGGAGTGCACCCCCAGCGCCCGATTGCCGTAGTAGTAGGTGGCCACGCCGTTGGCCATCCGGTCGGCGGAGGCGTCGCAGTGCAGCGAGATGACCAGGTCGGCGTCCAGCCGGTTGGCCACGGCGGCCCGCTCCCCGTCGTCTGGAGCCGGGTCACCCGGACGCAGCCGGCCCCGGCTCAGGTGGACCACCACACCGGACACGGCCAGCCGGCCCTCGACCCGCGCGGCGAGGTCCTCGGCCAGCCGGGCCTCATCGACCTCCGGCCGCTCGGGCGCGCAGGCACCCCGGTCCAGGCCCCCGTGCCCCGGGTCGATCAGCACGACCCGCAGCCGGCCCCGGTGCCGGATTCGCTCGGCCTCCCACAGCGCCTCCGGCGCCCCGCCGACGACCGTGCGGCTGAGCCGCTCCAGGGCCCGGAACGTGAGGGGTCCGCACAGTCCGTCAACCGTGCTGCCGACGTTGCGCTGGAACTCCTTGACCGCCCGCTCGGTGTGCGTTCCGAACACGCCGTCCACCCGGCCGACGTCGAAGCCCAGGTCGAGCAGCCGGCGCTGCAGGGTCGTGACGTCGTCCCCGGCGAGCAGGTGGCCGGGGACGTGGGCCAGCACGCGGTCCCCGAGCCGCCAGTGCGCCTCCTCCAGCAGCCGCCAGGTGACCGGGCCGACGATGCCGTCGACGGTCACCCCGCGGCGCTGCTGGAAGGTGCGCACCGCACGGTCGACGTCGCGGTCGAACAGGTCGCCGGCACGTAGGTCGACGGTGTCCGCGGGCCGGGCCAGCAGGTCCAGCCGGTACAGCAGCACGCGGACCTCGGCCACGGCCGTGCCGTGGTCGCCGAGCCGGTACGTGGAATGCGCCATCAGCTGCCAGCCTTCGGTTGCCGCTGGCTCGGCATGCTACCGGCGGGAGGCCTCTCGATCGGTCAGGCGATGAAGCCGGCCAGGTCGCGCAGCAGCGCGGCCTTGGGCTTGGCGCCGATGATCTGCTTGACCAGCTGGCCGCCCTGGTAGACGTTCATGGTCGGGATCGAGGTGATCCCGTAGGCGGCCGCCGTGCGCGGGTTCTCGTCGACGTTGAGCTTGACCACCGAGATCTTGTCGGCGTGCTCGCCGGCGATCTCCTCGAGGATCGGTGACACCGCGCGGCACGGGCCGCACCACTCGGCCCAAAAGTCGACGATGACCGGCTTCTCGCTGGCCAGCACGTCGGTGGCGAACGAGTCGTCAGTCACAGCCTTGGCGTGGGCACCCATGGGGGGCTCCTTCTTCTAAGTTCGGGTCGAGTTCGGGGCGGTCCGCTGAGCTGGTCCGGCGACCGCTCGTCGAACCCTCTCACGCGGATCAGACGGTGACGGAGGAGTGTGCGGCCGCGGACGGCTGGCCGGTGGCGGCCGCGTCGTCCAGGTCGGCCAGGAACCGCTCGGCGTCGAGGGCGGACTGGCAGCCGGTGCCGGCCGCGGTGATGGCCTGTCGGTAGATGTGGTCGACGACGTCGCCGCAGGCGAACACGCCGGGCACGTTGGTCCGGGTGCTGGGGTGGTCGACGATGAGGTAGCCCTCCTCGTCCCGGTGCAGCTGGCCGACGAACAGGTCGCTGCGCGGGTCGTGCCCGATGGCCAGGAACAGCCCGGTGGCGTCGAGGGTGGACTCCTCGCCGGTGACGATGTTGCGCAGTCGGACCCCGGTCACCTTGCCGTCGCCCAGGACGTCGACGACCTCGGAGTTCCAGGCGAAGCGGATCTTGTCGTTGGCGAGGGCGCGGTCGGCCATGACCTTGGACGCGCGCAGCGTGTCGCGCCGGTGCACGATCGTGACCGAGCGGGCGAACCGGGTGAGGAAGGTGGCCTCCTCCATGGCGGTGTCTCCACCGCCGACGACCGCGATGTCCTGGTCGCGGAAGAAGAACCCGTCGCAGGTCGCACACCACGACACGCCGTGCCCGGACAGCCGCTTCTCGTTCGGCAGGCCCAGCTCGCGGTAACCGGAGCCGGTGGCCACGATGACCGAGCGGGCCCGGTGGGTGCCGCCGGAACCGTCGGTGACGACCTTGATCTCGCCGGTGAGGTCCACGGCGGTGACGTCGTCGGCGACCAGCTCGGCGCCGAACTTCTCGGCCTGCTTGCGCAGGTTGTCCATCAGGTCGGGACCCATGACGCCGTCGGGGAAGCCGGGGAAGTTCTCCACCTCGGTGGTGTTCATGAGCGCCCCACCTGCGGTCACCGCGCCTTCGAAGACCAGCGGCGCCAGGTTGGCGCGGGCTGCGTAGACGGCGGCGGTGTAGCCGGCGGGTCCGGAGCCGATGATGATGACGTTGCGGACGTCGGTCACGGTGCATCCTCAAGGGGGTCGACAGGGCTTCGGTGCCGAAAACCGATTCTATGCCCGCGGTATTCCCCCGGGGGTATCCGTTGCGGCCCGCTCAGTGCCGCACGCTGGCGTAGTACAGCAGCGTGGCGTCGGCACTCGAGCAGGCCGGTGTGACCACGAACACGTCGTAGCGGGTGCTCGACCCGACGAGCACCACGACCACGGCGGGCTGGCCCTCGAAGCTGCCGGCGTCCACCGCGACCGGAGAGGTGGCGGGGCCGCCCTCCTCCACCTTGGCCAGGCAGGCGGCCAGCCGGGTGCGGTTCTCGATCAGGCTCTTGCCCGGCGCCGCGAGCGTGCTGACCGTGCCGTCGTTGGTGGTCGGGCTGGCCGGGCTGGGCGACGTCGCGGCGACCAGGGTGAGCACCTCGGGCCCCAGGTTGGCCTTGGTGTAGCCTCGCCCCGAGGCGCTCAGCCGCGGGGTCTCGGCCCCGGGGGCGCGGCTGGCCAGGGCCGCCGCCCCGCTGGCTTCGTTGGGCGACGTCGACGAGCGACCGCCGAGCGCGCCGACCACGACGGCGCTGCCGAGCGCGAGCACCGCGACGACGGCGGCCGCGGACATCAGCCAGTGCCCGCGCAGGCGGGCGCCCAGGCCGGCGCTCCCCGCCGCGGTGATCGGTGTGACGGTTGCGGCCGCAGTGGCGACAGCGCCGCGCGTGTCCAGGGCGGCTGCCTCGGCGGCCAGCGCTGCGTCGATCCGGGCGGCCACCTCGGGGGGCATCGTCGGCTCCGGCAGGCCGGCCAGCAGGTCGTGCACGAAGCCGTCGTCGTCCAGGTCGCCGTTCAGCGGGTTGGACATCGCCGCTCACCTCCCTGCCTGGTCGTTGGGCATGCCCTGGGGTGGGACGTCTCCGGGGTGGTCCGGGTTCCGCAGAGACGCCAGCAGGGGGGCCAGCTTGGCCCGGCCGCGGGAGCAGCGGCTCTTGACCGTGCCAGCGGGGCAGTCCAGGACCGCGGCGGCGTCGTCGACGGAGTAGCCGTGGAGGTCGACCAGGACCAGCGCGGCCCGCTGCTCGATCGGCAAGGTCAGCAGCGCCTGCTGCACGACCAGCGCGGTCTCCCGGCTGGCGAAGGCGTCCCCGGGCTGGGCCGGCAGCAGCGCGTCGTCGTCCGGCAGGGGGTCGGCCGCGCGCACCGTCCGCCGCCGGACCAGGTCGAGGCAGGCGTTGACGACGATCCGGTGCAGCCACGTGGTGACGGCGGCGTCCCCCCGGTACGAGCCGGCCGAGCGGTAGGCCGAGATCAGCGCGTTCTGGACCGCGTCGGCGGCGTCCTCGGGGTGGCCCAGGGTGCGCAGCGCGATCGCCCACAGCCGGTCCCGGTGGCGCAGGACCAGCGTGCCGAAGGCGTCCGGGTCGCCGGCCACGTGCGCGGCGAGCAGCGCCCGGTCGTCGAGCCCGTGAGGCTCGGCGTCGGACATAGGCGCTCCCTGGCTGGGGTCGGTGGGGGGTTCCCCGGGGGCGTGCCCAGGGTAGGCGGACGACGGTTCAGTTCCGCAGGACCTGCACCTCGGACACGCCGCCGCGGTACCGGGCACCGTCCTTCGGCAGCTTGGTCAGCCACAGCAGCAGGTACCGGGCCTCGACCTGCGGGTCGGGCCGCAGCGTCACCAGGTCGCCGGCGCCCTTGGCCTGCGCCACGGTGATGGCGTCGTCGGCGGTGACCGGGGCGATGGTGGCCGCCCGCAGCTCGATGTCGGTGCCCCGGCCGACCAGCTCGACCCGTACCGCGGCGATCGTGGTGGGAGCGCCCAGGTCGAGCAGCAGCCCAACCCCCGGCTTGAGCCCGCCCAGGTCGGCCCGGTCGTAGAACACGGTGCGCCAGGCGGTGCTGGGCTTGCCGTCGATGGCGAGCGGCGCCAGCTGCGGGTTCTCCTGGCCGTTGCCGGCCGGGTCGAAGTCATGGACCGACACGATCGGGATCGGCCCGCCTCGCAGCGCCGTGCTGGAGCCCGGGCTGGCCGGGCTGGCCGGGCTCGCACCGGCCCCCGGCTGGTCGCGGGTGGACGCCGACCAGGCCAGCGCGCCCACCGCCAGCGCGGCCGCGGCCACCACCGCGGTCACCGTCACCGCGACGACCGCCAGCGGACCGGGGCGGGTCGAGTCACCGCCCGCCGGCGGCGGGGAGTCGTCGACGGCCTCCCGGTCCAGCTCGACCGGCACCAGCCGGCCCTGGGCGGACTCCAGCGCCCTGGCCACCTCGCCGGGCGTGGTCAGCGCGCCCCGCTCGGTGAGTCCGAGGGCTCGGGCCGCGATGTCGTCGAGGACCGGCGGCACGCCGGCCAGCACGCCGCGGGCCCGGACCGGTCGGCCCCCGATCCGCGGGGCGGCGGGGAGGGCGCAGTGGGCCGGCTCGCCGGGCCACCGCCCGGTCAGGGCCGCGTACAGCAGGGCCCCGAGCCCGCGCGCGTCCGCCGCGGCGGCGTCCGTCGGCCGCTGCCCCTTCGCCCGGCCGCCGTCCAGCGCGGCCAGCAGCTCGAGGCCGGCGACCCGGACCCGGCCGTCGTCGGTGCACTGGACCCAGCGCGGTGCCAGCCGCCCATGGTGCAGCCCCTGCTCGTCCGCACGGCTCAGCGCCGAGGCCACCTCACCGACGAGTCGGCGCGCCTCGGCCGCAGCCAGCGGCCCCTCGGCGAGCAGCTGCTCCAGCCCGGTGGCGTCCTGCCACTCGACGACCAGGCAGGTCTGCTCGTCGTCCTCCACGATGTCGAGCACCCGCTGCAGCCGGGGGTCGTCCGCCCGGGCGGCCGCCCGGGCGGCCTCCCGCACCTCGTCCAGGTGGGGCTGCCCGGGATCCACCGAGATCACCGCGACCGGGCGGTGCAGCGCACCGTCGGTGGCGGCCCACAGGGTCCAGCCGGCGCCGTCGAGGACGCGGTCCTCGATGCGGTAGCGGCCAGCCAGGGTGCGCACAGCTATGAGCGTACGGCCGGACCCGGGGCTCACCCCGCCACCGGACGGCTGGCCCCGATGTACCCGTCGAGGTACACCCGGGCGATTCGCACGACGTCGCCGGTGTGGGGGGCCTGCAGCATGAACCCACCGCCCAGGTAGATGGCCACGTGATGGATCGTGCTCGGGTCGTTGACGTCGGTGGCCCAAAACAGCAGGTCGCCGGGACGCAGCTGGTCGAGCGACGGGTGGGTGCCCACGGTCCACTGGTCGGCGGCGACCCGGGGCAGCCGCACGCCGGCCTGGGCGAAGGCCCACTGGGTCAGGCCCGAGCAGTCGTAGCTGTCCGGGCCGGTGGCGCCCCACTGGTACGGCAGCCCGAGCGCGCTGCGGGCGGCTGTGATCGCCGTGACGACGGCCGCCGGGGTGTCGGCCGGCAGCGCCGGGACGTCGGTCGTGAACGGCAGCAGGGCGGCGGCTCGGGCGGCGGTGGGGCGGCGGAATCGCCCGCGCTGCACGGAACGGTTGCGTCGTCGACGACGCTCCCCGCCGTGTCCACCACGACGCTCGCGCTCTCGCAACCGGAGAACCCGCCCGACGACGAGCACGCCGAGCAGCGGGACGAACACCGACCCGATGAGCAGCAGGAAGTTCTCATAGTCGCTGATGTTGAGCGCCAGCGCCGACACCGTCGCCACCGCGCCGACGACGAGGGCCAGCGCGCGCCGGTCCCACCGCGGCCGCAGGTTCTGCACCGATACCGCAGTCGAGTACGTGTCGACGAAGGACTGGTCGAGTTCGCGGATCGCGAGCACGCCGAAGGCGACGGTGCCCAGCGGGATCGCCATGAACGAACTGAAGATCTTGTCCGGGTCGTGGCCCGCGACCGTCACCAGCGCGATCAGGCCGAGCGCGTAGCAGAGCACCTGGCTGATCGAGTAGCCGACGAACACGCCGGTGAACGCGTCGCGCGCGGACCGGGAGTGGCGCGAGTAGTCCGAGGCGAGCGGGACCCACGAGACCGAGACACCGATGACGGTGTCCACCGCGATCCAGAACCCGTGCCACGAACCGTGCCCGAGCGGTGGCAGCGGCTGGCGCAGCAACTGCACGAACAGGTACACCAGCGCGACGAGCACGGCCAGCGTCACGTACTTGCGCAGCACCCGGATCCAGCCGAGCGGGCGCAGCGCTAGCAAGGTGGTGAGCACGCCGGCCACCACGATGTACAGCGCGCGGGGGATGGCCGGGGCGATCTGGTGCAGGGCGGTGCCGATGGTGACGAGTTCGAATGTCGTCCACCCGACGAGCTGCACGATGTTGAGCACGGTCGGCAGGTAGGACGGCTTGGTGCCGAACAGCCCGCGCAGCAGCACCATCGACGGCGCGCCGGTCTGGGCGCCGGGCACGGCTGCGGCTGCGATGCCGAGTGCGCCCAGCACGGTGCCCACGAGGACGGCGCAGAGCGCGGCGCCGAGCGACATCCCGGGCTCGGCGATCGGCACCAGCACGAAGATCGCGCCGGTGAACGTCAGCAGGCTGACGCCCAGGTTGCCCCACAGGCCCAGCTGGTCGACCAGGCGCAGCGAGCGCGGCGCAGGGTCGGCCAGTGTCAGCGGCGCCTCGGCGTCCTCGGATCGTTCGAGGATGGTCATTCGTGTCTCCCTGCGCCGGCATTACCCGTCGGGTCTGGCGGTCGGCGGCGCGTGTGCCGCCCTCTCAGCCCGGTTCCCCGAGCTCCCGCGATCGAGTTGGTGGGTGTCGAAGTTGGTGGGTGTCGAA
>Ga0208851_1001074_pt1 | contig 9985 bp, 10 predicted proteins | sample NGESurshal092012_FD_184481 | JGI IMG/M metagenome (GOLD analysis project Ga0208851, IMG submission 184481) | Arctic peat soil microbial communities from Barrow, Alaska - NGEE Surface sample 415-2 shallow-092012 (SPAdes) | ecosystem: Environmental > Terrestrial > Soil > Wetlands > Peat ... | reverse complement strand
CGTCGTCGAGGACGACGACCACATCCGAGCCGCCCTGAGGCTGGCCCTCGAGGACGAGGGTTACGAGGTCGTCGAGGCGGCCAGCGGAGAGGACGGCCTGGTCGTGGCCGGCCAGACCCCGGCCGACGTCATGCTCGTCGACCTCATGCTCGGCGGCATGGACGGGTTCAGCTTCATCCGGGAGATCCGCCGGTCCAGCGACGTCCCCATCGTCGTGGTGAGCGCCCGCGCCGACACCCACGACATCGTGGCCGGGCTGGAGGCGGGCGCCGACGACTACGTGACCAAGCCGTTCCAGGTCAAGGAGATCAGCGCCCGGCTGCGGGCACTGCTGCGCCGGACGCGGGGCGGCGCCGATCCTGGCGGGGACGACGAGGTCGTCATCGACCCGGGGTCGGGCGACCACCCGCCGCTCGTGCTGGCGCCGGGGCGCGGCGCCCTGCTGCGCGGCGGCGAGGAGGTGCACCTCACCCTCACCGAGTTCCGGCTGCTGTGCGAGCTCGCCTCCGCGCCGGGACGCGTGTTCAGCCGGGCCAGCCTGCTCACACGTGTGTGGGACCGCGGCTTCTTCGGCGACGAACGGATCGTCGACGTCCACGTCCGGCGGCTGCGCACCAAGATGGAGCCCGACCCTGGCAACCCCCGCTTCGTCATGACGGTGCGCGGTCTCGGATACCGGCTCGACCGGGCGTGACCGAGCCCCGCTGGCACCTACGCAGGCCCCGGGGCCTGCGGGACCGGGTCACGCTTGCGTTCAGCCTCGCCGCGTTCCTGATCTCCGTGGTGCTCGCCGGGTCCACCTACCTCGCAGCGAGGACGATCCTCATCGACCAGCGGGAGGGGACGGCGACCCGACAGGCGTACGTCGACGCGAACTTCGTGCGGGACCGGCTGACCGGCTCGGACACGACGGTCCCCGGCGTGCTGGCGGCGCTGAACCCGCCCAGCCAGTCGTTCGCCTTGATCAGCAGCTCCAGCCAGTGGTTCACGTCGGCACTGGCCATCGGCCCGGAGGCGCTGCCCAGCGCCCTGCGGGACCTCGTGCAAGCCGGCACGCCAGCCCACCAGCGCACCACGGTCGGGGGTGTGCCGGCCTTCGTGATCGGGGTGCCCATCCCGAGCGTCGGTGCGGACTACTACGAGGTGTCGCAGCTGACCGAGTTGGACAGCGCGCTGCGGGTGCTCAGCGGCGTCCTGCTGCTCGCAGCCGCCGTGACCACCGGGCTCGGGACCTTCCTCGGCCGTCGGCTCAGCCGGCTGGCCCTGCAACCCCTCGACGCGGTGGCCGGAACCGCCGCCGAGATCGCCTCCGGCGGCCTGGACACCCGGCTGCCGCCGACCAACGACCCCGACCTGGCCACCATCGTCGGCTCGTTCAACAGCATGGTCGACGCGCTGCAGCAGCGCATCGAGCGGGAGGCCCGGTTCGTGGGCGACGTGAGCCACGAGCTGCGGTCCCCGCTCACTACCCTGGTCACCTCGGTCGACGTCCTGCAGGGGCGCAGGGACGAGCTGCCCGAGCGGTCGCAGCGGGCCCTGGACCTCGTGCACGCCGAGCTGGACCGGTTCCGCCGGACCCTGGACGACCTGCTCGAGCTGGCCCGGTCCGAGGCGGGGCTGGACGACAAGGAGCTGGGGCTGGTGTCCCTGGACGAGCTGGTCCGACAGACGCTGCTGGGCAGCGGCCGCTCGACCGACCTGCTGCAGGTGGTGTCGCCGGTGGTGGTGCGCGCCGACAAGCGTCGGCTGGAGCGGGCCGTGCTGAACCTTCTGGACAACGCCGACCGGCACGGCGACGGGGTGGTCGCCGTCTCGGTGCGGACCTCCGGCGCCCGGGCGCTGGTGCTGGTCGACGACGCGGGCGCGGGGGTTCCGGCCGAGGAACGGGAGCGGATCTTCGAGCGCTTCGCCAGGGGTCCGGGAGGGACCCGGAAGTCGCCGGGGGCTGGTCTCGGGCTGGCGCTGGTCGACGAGACCGCACGGCTGCACGGCGGGGCGGTCCGGTGCGTGGACCGGCCGGGCGGGGGCGCCCGGTTCGTGCTGTCCCTGCCGAGGGCGGCCCGGTGAACGTCCGACGGCTGCGGCTGGTCACCGGCCTGCTGGCGGGGGTGCTGGCTCTGGCCGGCTGCGGGGTGCCGGTCGAAGTGGCGCCGTCCCCGATCGACCCGAGCAGCGTGCCGTTCGGGCTCAGCGACGCGGGGCCGAGCTCGGAGACGGCCAGCCCGTCACCGACCACGGCCGTCAACGCACCCACGGTGTACCTGGTGGACGCGACCCGGCCCACGACCTACCTGGTCCCCCGCTCCCGCTCGGGCGAGCTGCCGACTGACTCGGTGGGGGCGCTTCAGGTGGTGCTGCTCGACCTCGCGCAGGGCCCCAACGCCGACGACCGTGCGCTCGGCCTGACCAGCGCGGTGCCTCCGGGGGCGGTGCTGACGGTGGCCCAGCTGTCGAACGGCACGGCCACCATCGACATGTCCGGCGACTTCGCGAACCCGCCGGTGGCCGAGCAGCCACAGTTCGCCGGGCAGATCGTGCTCAGCGCGACCTCGGTGCCCGGCGTGGACCAGGTCCTGCTCACCAGCAACGGCCAGCAGCTGCAGCTGCCCGTCGCGGACGGGTCGATCACCGGTCTGCCGCTCACCGCGACGGACTACAGCTCGCTGCTCGCCCCGACGTCGGCGTCGTCCTCGCCGTCCGGCTGACGCTCAGGGCAGGTCGGCGACCAGCTCGGTGACCGGACGGCGACGTCCGGTGTAGAAAGGCACCTCCTCGCGCACGTGCAGCCGGGCCCGGGAGGCGCGCAGGTGGCGCATCAGGTCCACGATGCGGTGCAGCTCGTCGGCCTCGAACGCCAGCACCCACTCGTAGTCGCCCAGCGCGAACGCGGACACCGTGTTGGCCCGCACATCCGGGTAGCCGCGCGCCATCTGCCCGTGCTCGGCGAGCATGGCCCGGCGTTCGTCGTCCGGCAGCAGGTACCAGTCGTAGGAGCGCACGAACGGGTACACGCACACGTAGGCACGGGCCTCCTCCTCGGCGAGGAAGGCCGGCACGTGGCTCTTGTTGAACTCGGCCGGGCGGTGCAGGGCCGCCACCGACCACACCGGGCTGCACGCCCGTCCCAGCCCGGTGCGGCGCAGCCGCTGGTACGCCTCCTGCAGGGCGTCCGCGGACTCGGCGTGCCACCAGACCATGAAGTCGGCGTCGGCCCGCAGCCCGGCGACGTCGTAGACCCCGCGGACGACGACGTCCTTGGCGGCCAGCTGCTCGAACAGGGCCTCGACCTCGGTCGCGAGCGGCTCGCGCCGGGTGTCACCGAGCGGACGCTCCACCCGGAACACCGACCACATGGTGTACCGGACGATCGCGTTCAGGTCGCGGGCCCTGCGACGCGGGGTGTCAGGCTGGCTGTCAGGCATGGACCCATTGTTGACCCTGCGCGACCTCGGCGAGGACGCGGGTCGCGGCCCGTTCGCCGCTTTGGATGCAGGCCGGGATGCCCACGCCCTCGTAGGCGGCGCCGCACACGGCCAGGCCGGGCTGGGCCGCGACGGCCCGGCGGATCCGGTCCACCCGGTCCAGGTGGCCGACCGCGTACTGCGGCAGCGCGCCGCCCCACCGGGTAACCCTCGTGTCGATCGGGGCGTCCAGGATCCCGGTGGCGGCGGCCAGCTCGGACTGCGCCACCCAGGCCAGGTCGGCGTCGTCGCGCTGCAGGTCATGCTCCTCGCGGTGCCGGCCGACCGAGATCCGGACCGCGATCAGGTCGGGGTGCTGCTCGGCCAGCCAGCCCCACTTCGAGGTGGAGAAGGTGGCCGCCTTGATCACCCGCTGCTCGGACGGCGGGACCAGGAAGCCGGTCCCGTCCAGGCCGTGCGGCAGCGCCGCGCGGGGGAACACGAAGGTCACCACCCCGACGCTGGCGTACTCGATGGCGGCGAGCTCGGTCGCCGCGGTCGGCACCACGTCCCGCAGCAGCCGGCTGGTCGGCGTGGCCGGGGTGGCCAGCACCACCGCATCGGCGAACACGGACTCCGGCGCCCGGGCCGACCCGACGGTCAGCCGCCAGCCACCGGGACTGCGCCGCAGCTCGCGCACGGTCGCGCGGGTGCGGATGTGTGCTCCCGAGCCGGCCGCCACCGCGATTGGCAGCCGGCCCAGCCCGCCCCGCAGCGACGCGAAGGCCGGCCGGCCGATGCTTCGCCTGCGGCCGTTGCCGAGCACCTGCCGCACGCCGCGCAGCAGCGAGCGCTCGACCCGCACCGCGCCGGACAGCTGTGGCAGGGCGGCGTCCAGCGAGATGTCGTCCGCGTGGCCGGCGTACACCCCGCCGAGGATCGGCTCGACCAGCCGGTCGACGACCTCCCGGCCCACGCGGGCCGCGACGAACCGGCCGAGCGAGACGTCCGCACGCACCGGGGTGCTCGGCAGCAGATGGTCCAGCGGGATGCGGGCCAACGCGGGCACCGACAGCACCCCGCTGGCGGCCAGGGCGCGGAGGTCCCCCGGGATGCCCATGAGCTGGCCAGGTGGCAGCGGGCGCAGCCGGTTGCCGATCCACAGCGCCGCACCGGCGGTGCTCGCGTGCACGACGTCCGGGCCGAGCCCGACCGCATGGGTGAGGGTGACCGCCTCGTGCCGGCGCAGCAGCATGGACTCGGCACCCTCGTCGAGGATGAGCCCACCGACCTCGCTGGTGCGCAGCTTGCCGCCGATGGCGTCCGAGCCCTCGAACACGGTGACCCGGACCGCGCCTCCGGACATCGCGTTGAGGTGCCAGGCCGCGGCCAGCCCGGCGATGCCGCCGCCGACGACGGCGACGTGCGGGCGGGTCTCCTCGTCCATGTCCCCAGGATCCCAGACTCGCCGCGGGATAGCCGCCTGGACCCGCGGAACCGGGCCGACGGGTGCCTGCGTCGAACGCGGTGCCGGGAGCGCGTGGCTCCACGTCGAAGGGAACCGGCCATGGGTATCGGAACTCGACGGATGGGCCTGGGGGTGCTGGTGCTCGCCGTGGCCGTCACGGTGGCCGGCTGCGGCGGCACGGCACGGGACGTGACCGGCAGCAGCGGTGGGCCGGCGTCCATCACCGGCGTCGACACAGCGACCGCGCCCCGGGACGCCGCTTCCGGGACGGCCGAGAAGGCGGCCACCGGACCGGCCAGCCAGGCAGCCGACCGGTCCGTGGTGCGCACTGCCAGCCTGCAGGTCCGGACCGACGGCGAGGTGCTGGTGGCCTCGCGTCAGGCGGCGTCGATCGCGCAGGCAGCGGGCGGGTTCGTGTCCGGGGAGAACACCGCCAGCGACCCCGCGCACCCCACCAAGACGGTCTCCGAGCTGGTGCTGCGGGTGCCGAACGCGCGGCTGGGCTCGGTACTGGACCAGCTCGGTGCGCTCGGCGCCCTGCTGCAGCAACGTCAGGACGCCACCGACGTCACCGGCCAGGTGGTGGACCTCAACGCCCGGCTGGCCTCTCAGCGGGCCAGCGTGGAACGGGTGCGGGCCCTGCTCGCGCGGGCCACCACGATCGGGGACGTCGTGCAGATCGAGGGCGAACTGGCCCGCCGGGAGGCCGACCTGGAGTCCCTCGAGGCGCAGGTCAAGCAGCTGGCCGACCAGACCTCGCTGGCCACGGTCACCGTGACCCTGGTCGGCCCGGACACCCCGGCACCGGTCGAGCCCAGGCCGGCCGGCTTCCTGGCCGGGCTGGCCGCCGGCTGGCACGCGTTCACCGCGGCCGGGACCTGGCTGCTCACCGCGGTGGGGGCGGCGCTGCCGTTCCTGCTGCTCGCGGGGCTCGGCGCTCTCGTGGTTGTCGCCGTCCGCCGCCGGCGCCCCACCCAGGCCCCCACTCCTCCCGCATGAAGGGACCACCCTTCTGTGCGTGCTGCCGCACAAACCCACCCTTCACGGCGTCCGGCGGCTACCCGGCTCGGCCGGATGAAGGGCGCGTCATTGCGGTGGTGCGCACAGAAGGGACCCTTCATGCACGAGGGAAACGATGCGGGACAGCACGTCAGGGTCGGTGCCGGGCAGCACCCCGTGGCCCAGGTTGAACAGGTGCCCCTCCAGCCCGGCCGCGTCGGCGAGGACCTGGCAGACCCGCTGCTCCACGGCGTCCCACGGTGCGAAGGCGACGGCCGGGTCCAGGTTGCCCTGCAGCGCCTTCCCCGGACCGACCCGCCGGGCCGCCTCGTCCAGCGGCACCCGGAAGTCGACCCCGACGACGTCCGCCCCGGCCTCGCCCATGAGCCCGAGCAGCTCCCCGGTACCCACCCCGAAGTGGATCCGCGGCACCCCGAGGTCCGCCACCGCGGCCAGCACCTTCGCCGAGTGCGGCTGCACGTAGCGGACGTAGTCGGCGGCCGGCAGCGCGCCCACCCACGAGTCGAACAGCTGGACGGCCGACGCCCCCGCGGCCACCTGCAGCCGCAGGAACTCCGCCGCGATCCCGGCCAGCCGGTCCAGCAGCTGGTGCCACAGCGCCTCGTCCCCGTACATCAGCGCCTTGGTGTGCTCGTGGTTGCGGCTGGGCCCGCCCTCGACCAGGTAGCTGGCCAGCGTGAACGGCGCGCCGGCGAAGCCGATGAGCGGCGTCCCGCCCAGTTCGCCCACCAGCTGCCGCACGGCCTGCGTCACCGGCTCGACGTCGTCCGGCTCCAGCGGCCGCAGCCGCAGCACGTCGGCCGCCGACCGGACCGGCTGGGCGACCACTGGGCCCACCCCGGCCACGATGTCGAGGTCGACGCCGACCGTCTTCAGCGGCAGCACGATGTCGCTGAACAGGATCGCGGCGTCCACGCCGTACCGCCGCACCGGCTGCAGGGTGATCTCGGTAACCAGGTCCGGCCGCAGGCAGGACTCGAGCATCCCGACGCCCTCGCGCAGCCGGCGGTACTCCGGCAGCGACCGACCCGCCTGCCGCATGAACCACACCGGCGTGTGCGGAACCGACTCCCGGCGGCAGGCCCGCAGGAACGCGGAGTCGTGGACGGCGGACGACGACGCAGCAGCAGGGCTCACGGGACGGCATCGTCGCACGGCCGCGACCAGTGCGCTCGCCGCCCGCGTGGCGAGCCGGTGCCGTCGGCCGTCCGTGGCACCGTGGAAGCCATGCGGATCAGCGTGCTGCGCCACTGCCCCGGCTGCGCGACCGAGCGCGAGTTCGAGACCCCCACCTGCGCCGAGCACGGGGCCGACTGCCCCGAGCTGGCCTGCGTGATCTGCGGCTGGGCCCTCATCGGGCCGTTCGAGGTCGCCGTCGCGGCCGTCCGGGCGCCGTCCGGAACGCCGGCGGCGCGGCGGGCCGGCTGACCACTCGCCGTCGCTCAGACCCCGCCGGCGCCGATCAGCACCACCCCGAGCAGCGAGGCCGCCACCCCCACGTTCTGCACCCGCTGCATCCGCTCGCCGTGCAGCAGCCGGGCCAGCAGCACGGTCATGACCGGGTAGAGCGAGCCCAGCACCGACACCAGGCTGAGCAGCCCGGACTGGGTGGCCAGCGCGTACATCCCGTTCGCCAGGACATCGCCCGTGCCGGCCGCCGCGACGATCGGCAGGTCCCGCGCGGTCAGGCCGCCGAGCCGGCGCAGCCCCAGCGCGGCGAGCGCGACCAGACTGACCGCCGTCGTCCGCTGCACGACCAGTGTCATGCCCACGCTGTACTGGCTGCCCTTGGAGAGGAACCACAGCACCAGGCCGAACCCGACCGCCGAGACCAGCGCCAGCACCAGCGCCCGCGCCCCGCCGGGTACCCGTACGCCCTCCGCCGCGCGGAACTCCGGGCCGCTGGCCAGCACGACTCCGGCGATGGCCAGCGCTATCCCGGCCAGCTGCAGCCCGCTGGGGCGCTCACCCGACAGCAGCCCCGCAAGCACCGGGACGATAACGCCGGTGGCCGCCACCGGAGCGACCACGCCCATCGTGCCGATGGCCAGCGCCGAGTAGAAGACGACGAGCGACAGCATGCCGATCGCGCCCGCACCGATCGCCCAGGGCAGGTACCCCCCGGGGTCGTTGGCGGCGCCGAGCGGCAGCGCCACCAGCAGGACGCCGATCAGCCCCACGGTCTGGGATGAGCCGACCACGGCGAACGGGTGCACCCGTCGGGACAAGGTGCCGCCCAGGAAGTCGGCGCCGCCCCAGAGCAGGCTGGAGGCCAGGGCAAGCAGGGCGGTCATGTCGTGACCCACGGTAGCCGTCGGACACGCCGGTCCCGCGCGCGGCTGCCGGACGAGGGACCGCGGCGCACGTACCCTGCGGGCATGGCAGACCGCGGTGGGCCGGACCCGGCCCCCGAGCCGTTCCGTCGCGCGGTCGAGGCGCTGCGGTCGACTCGGCTGCGCCCGGAGGTGCTGCTCGAGGAGGCGCCCGCACCGCAGCGGCTGGCGCCGTTCGCCGTGGCGCTCACCGGCGACGTGGAGGACGGCGACGACGAGCTGGCCACCGGACGCTTCGTGCTCCTGCACGACCCCGCAGGGCACGACACCTGGCAGGGCAGCTTCCGGGTGGTGACGTTCGTCCGGGCCGAGCTCGAGCTCGAGCTGGCGGTCGACCCGATGCTGCCGTCGGTGGGCTGGGCCTGGCTGGAGGAGGCCATGGACTCCCGACGGCTTACCTGCACGGCGCTCAGCGGCACGGTGACCCGGGTGACCTCGGAGGCGTTCGGCACCATGGCCGACCGCGAGCCCACCGCCGAGATCGAGATCCGCGCGTCGTGGACGGCGCTGGACCCGGGCCTCGGCCCGCACCTGGAGGCCTGGGCCGACGTCCTGTGCACCGCCGCGGGGCTGCCCCCCGTCGCCCCGGGCGTGCTCACCATGCCGCGACCGCGCGACCGTCGGGCCCGCTGACCGTCGTCCGGAGGCCGGACCCCGCGCTACAGAACCTCCGCACGGCGGCCGATGCAGTGGATGTCAGCATCCGACATCAGCACCGGCGGCAGGAGGAAGGGTGAGCGCTCTCGTCGAGCAGCGCGGCGTCAGCTACGCCATGCGCTCGCCGCGCTTCACCGCGCTCGTCGCGGTCTCCGACGCGGGGCTGCGCGGGGACGTCGTCCGCAGCCTGCACGGGCTCGGCGCGGCCGAGGTCACCGAGGCGGCCAGCATCGCCGAGGCGCAGGCGCGCACCCGGACCGCCCCGCCAAGCGACCTGCTGGTCGTCGAGACGATGCTCTCCGACGGGACCGGGGTCTCCCTGATCAACTCGCTGCGCGCCTCCGGCTGGCAGCGCTGCATCGTCATCGCCGCCGACGGTGACCCGTTCTCGGTCCGTGGCGCGCTCGCGGCGGGGGTCCGTGGGTTCGTGGTGGGTGCCTCGGGCCGGTCGACGGCCCGGTCCGACCCGGCCCAGCTGACGCCGCGCGGCACCACCGGCGTCCACTCGCTGTCGGCGCGCGAGATCGAGGTGCTGCGACTCGTGGCGGACGGGCAGTCCAACCGGGAGATCGGCACGACGCTGCACCTGTCCGCGCTCACCGTGAAGAGCCACCTGGCACGTATCGCCCGCAAGCTCGGCACCGGGGACCGGGCTGAGATGGTTGCGGTGTCCATGCGGGCCCGCATCATCGACTGACCGCCGCGCGCCAGCGCCGCCCGCGCGGCGTTCCCGCGTACCGTGGGCCACGTGATCGACGACGGCCTGCAGTCCACCCCGGAGGCCGCCGAGCCGGTCGAGGAGCAGCCGCTTCCGCTGCTCGAGCCCCGCGACGGCGTCCCGGAGGTCGTGCGCACCCCCGAGGCGCTGGCCGCCACGGTGGCCGCGTTCACCGCAGGCAGCGGGCCGGTCGCCATCGATGCGGAGCGGGCCTCCGGCTACCGCTACGGCCAGCGGGCGTACCTGGTGCAGCTGCGGCGCGCCGGCGCGGGCACGGCGCTGATCGACCCGGTGGAGTGCCCCGACCTCAGCGGGCTGTCCGTCGCCCTGGACGGCGTGGAGTGGGTGCTGCACGCGGCGTCCCAGGACCTGCCGTGCCTCGACGAGG
>Ga0208851_1001070_pt1 | contig 10028 bp, 9 predicted proteins | sample NGESurshal092012_FD_184481 | JGI IMG/M metagenome (GOLD analysis project Ga0208851, IMG submission 184481) | Arctic peat soil microbial communities from Barrow, Alaska - NGEE Surface sample 415-2 shallow-092012 (SPAdes) | ecosystem: Environmental > Terrestrial > Soil > Wetlands > Peat ... | reverse complement strand
CCGGCTGGGCCGCATCGCCGAGCTCACCGGTCGCAACCGCTGGACTTCGGCGACCGGGTGGCCCTGACCATCGGTCTGTGGGCGTGGGACAAGCGACCACGGGGTCAGCGAGGCGGCTGAGCCGATGGCTGGCTGTGGACGGATCTGGGGAGAACCTGGGGACCGAGGGGTTCTTCCTGTGCACAAGCTGTGGACCGTGGGACTTTCGGCCCTACGTTGATGCGAGTTCCGGGAAAACCCTTGCGGAGCATCGGCTTCACCGACTAGACATAGCCCCACGCCGACGGGAACGGCGGGCCGACCGGGCCGCAAGGTCCGGAGCGGAGGGGAACCGGGAGACCGGCCACCTGACGGGGCTCACGAACTCGGTGGTGTGCGTCACGGAGAGTGGACGGGCGGGTCGGTTCGCCGGCTACGAGGTTGACACCGAGACGCGGACGGGCCCCTCGATCTCATACATCGAGGGGCCCGTTCCCGGTTTCCATGGTGCCCCTCGCCCGTGGACAGCGGGTAACGGACACGCCGCCGCGTGGTGAGCGTCACGCGACCGGTCCGGGGGCCCCTCGGCCGGGGCCCAGGGCTCGGTGGAGAGGATGTCCGCATGGTTCTCGACGTCGCCCAGGTCCGTGCGTCCTTCCCCGCGCTCAGTGCGGGGGTGGCGCACTTCGACGGTCCCGGCGGGTCCCAGGTGCCGACCCAGGTCGGCGCCGCGGTCGCCGACACGCTGTGCTCCGGGGTCGCCAACCGCGGGGTGGTCACCGAGGCGGAGCGGCGGGCCGAGGCGGCCGTCGGGTCGGCACGGGCTGCCATGGCCGACCTTGTCGGGGGCACGCCGGCTGGCGTGGTCTTCGGCCGTTCGATGACCCAGCTGACGTACGACCTGTCCCGTGCGCTCGCGAAGCAGTGGGGGCCGGCGGACGAGATCGTGGTGACCCGACTCGACCATGACGCGAACATCCGGCCGTGGGTGCAGGCGGCTCAGGCGGTCGGGGCGACCGTGCGCTGGGCGGAGTTCGACCGAGACAGCGGCGAGCTGCCGGTCCGCGCGGTTGCCGACCTGCTCTCCGAGCACACCCGGCTGCTCGCCGTGACGGCGGCGTCCAACCTGCTGGGCACCCGACCGGATGTCGCTGCGATCGCCGCGGCCGCGCACGGCGTCGGCGCGCTGGTCTACGTGGACGGCGTGCATCTCACGCCGCACGTCCCGGTGGACATGGCCGCCATCGGCGCGGACTTCCTCGCCTGCTCGCCGTACAAGTTCTTCGGACCGCACCTGGGCGCGGTGGTCGCCGACCCGGCGCTGCTGGAGACGATCCACCCCGACAAGCTGCTGCCGTCAGCGGACGTCGTCCCCGAGCGGTTCGAGCTCGGCACGTTGCCCTACGAGCTGCTCGCCGGCACTACGGCCGCGGTGGACTTCATCGCCGACCTGGTCCCCGGAACCGGTGACCGTCGGTCCCGGCTGCTCGCCTCCATGGCCGAGGTGGACGCCTACGAGGACGTCCTGTTCGACCGGCTGCGGGCGGGACTGGTGGCGCTGGACGGCGTCACGCTGCACGGAGCGCCGGACCGCCGAACGCCGACCGCGCTGTTCTCCGTGCGCGGCCGAACGCCGCAGGAGGTCTACGAGCTGCTCGCCGAGCGGAAGGTCAACGCCCCGGCCGGCAGCTTCTACGCCATCGAGGCGGCGCGCTGGATGGGCCTGGGCGATGCGGGTGCGGTCCGGGCCGGCCTGGCGCCTTACACGAGTGCCGAGGACATCGACCGGCTGCTCGCGGCGGTGGCGGAGGCGTGCCGGTGAGCCGCGCCGTCCTCGTCACGGGCGGGTCGCGCGGGATCGGCCGGGCGGTGGCCCAGGCGTTCGCGGCGGCGGGCGATCGGGTGGCGGTGCACTACTGGAGGTCCGAGGGCCAGGCCGCCCGGACCCTGGACGGGCTGCCCGGCGACGGACACCTCGCCGTGCGAGCCGACCTGGCCGACCCCGAGCAGACCCTGCGCGCCGTCGACGCCGCGGCGGCCGGGCTCGGCGGCCTGGACGTGCTGGTCAACAACGCCGGCGTGTTCCTCGCCCATCCTCCGACGGGCACCACCTACCTCGACTGGCAGCAGGCCTGGGCGGCCACGCTGGCGGTCAACCTGCAGGCCGCGGCCAACTGCACCTTCTGCGCCGTCCCGCACCTCATCGCCGCTGGAGGTGGTGCGGTCGTCAACGTCTCCAGCCGCGGCGCCTTCCGAGGGGAGCCGAACGCACCCGCCTATGCGGCGTCCAAGGCCGGGCTCAACGCCTTCGGCCAGTCGATGGCGGTCGCGCTGGCCGGTCATGGCATTTCGGTGAGCACGGTGGCGCCCGGATTCGTCCAGACCGACATGGCCCGTGAGGCGCTCGACGGGCCGGGCGGTGACGCGGTGCGCGCGCAGTCCCCGTTCGGCCGCGTGGCCAGGCCCGAGGAGGTGGCCACCGCGGTGCTTTGGCTGGCCTCGCCCGAGGCCAGGTTCTCCAGCGGGACGATCGTCGACGTCAACGGAGCCTCGTACCTGCGCAGCTGAGCGGGCAGGCGCCGGCCTATCGCGGAGCCACCAGCAGCGACTGCGCGCCAACCCCCACCGGGCCGTCGACGTCGGACAGCACGGACGTCGCGAGGCCGACGCCGCCGTCGGAGATCGTGGTGACGGCGTCCAGGCAGATCCACTCACCCGCGGGGATCCGGTGCAGGTGCACGGTGAGCTCGGGGTTGATGAAGTGCCACCTGCGCTGGTCCAGCTCGCTGGAGATCCCGCTGCCGGAGTCCGCCACGGCCATGACCCTTTGTAGGCCGGTGGGCTCCTCGTCGGGGACCAGCGGGTGGCGCAGCCGGGTCCAGACCGCGCCCGGGCCGGGCTGGTCGAACCGGCCGCCGGTCGTACGCCACTCCACGGCCGACAGGTAGCCGTCGATCCAGCCCTCGGGTGTCTCCCAGTCAGTCGTCGGGTCGGGCAGCGGGGCCGGCATCGGGTGCCGGGGCGCGATGTGCACACCCGCGGACCGCTGGACCCGCCACGCGGTCGCCCTCGCGACGGTCCGGCCGCCGGCCGCGAGGCTGGCTTCCACGAGCTCGACCCGCCGCCCTGGACGGGCCACCCGCGAGGTGAGCACCAGCTCGCCGACCGGGATCCCGCCGAGGATCTCGACGGTCACCCTGGCCACCACGGCGTCCTCGCGCGGCTCGCACTGCTCGACCGCCCGAGCCAGCAGCGCGCCAGGCGGGCCGCCGTGCTGGTGCCGGGCGTCCCACGGGCCGGTTGTGTTCACCGTGGCCCGCCAGCGGTCGTCGCCGAGTGGGACGTAGAACGAGTCGGTCACCGGACGAACGTAGCCGACCAGCGCGTCGACCAGCGCGAACCTTCGGCGCACCATTCGTGCACCGTCGATCACCGGGGAGCAGGCCTCGGTCGACCCGGACGAGCTGCGGAAGGTGAGCCCGGCCGAGCACCCGGCGGCCTTCGGTGCGTTCGTCGCCGGGGTGTTGGCCGACGACGACGAGCTTCGCGAGCAGCGCGCCGACCTGAACGAGGTCGTCGGCGCCGGATCCTCAGCACTGTGCTGATGCCGGGGCCGGGGACTCCCGTCAGCCCAGCGGACTGAGGGCGGCTCGGCCGGCCTCGAGCCGGGCGACCGGGATCCGGAACGGCGAGCACGAGACGTAGTCCAGGCCCACCTCATGGAAGAAGTGAATCGACTCCGGGTCCCCGCCGTGCTCGCCGCAGACGCCCAGGTGCAGATCCGGCCGGCGGGCCCGTCCACGTTCGACCGCGATGCGCACCAGCTCGCCGACTCCGTCGGCGTCCAGGGTCTCGAAGGGGGAGACCGTGAAGACGCCCTTCTCCAGGTAGGCGGCGAAGAACGCGGCCTCCACATCGTCGCGGGAGAATCCCCACGTGGTCTGGGTGAGGTCGTTGGTGCCGAACGAGAAGAACTCGGCCACCTCCGCGATGCGGCCGGCGGTGAGCGCGGCCCGCGGCAGCTCGATCATGGTGCCGATCGGGATGGAGAGCGCGACCCCCTCGCGCGCGGCGATGTCGGCGATGATCCCGTCCGTCTCGTCGCGGATCAGGTGCAGCTCCATGACCGAGCCGACGAGCGGCACCATGATCTCCACGCGTGGGTCGCCCCCGGCCTGGATCCGGCTGGCCGCGGCCTCGGCGATCGCCCGCACCTGCAGGGCGAACAGGCCAGGGACGACGAGGCCCAGCCGGACCCCGCGCAGCCCCAGCATCGGGTTGGACTCGTGCAGCCGCTCGACGGCGGCCAGCAGCCGCAGGTCACCCTCGTTCGGCTCGCCGCGCTCCTCGGCGAGCGCGACCCGGACCAGCAGGTCGGCCCGGTCCGGCAGGAACTCGTGCAGCGGGGGGTCGAGCAGCCGGATGGTTACCGGCAAGCCGTCCATGATCTCGAGCAGCTCGGTGAAGTCGGCGCGCTGCAACGGCAGCAGCGCGGCCAGCGACTCCGCCCGCGCCTCGGTCGACTCGGCCAGGATCACCCTCTCGATGAGCACCCGGCGCTCGCCGAGGAACATGTGCTCGGTCCGGCACAGCCCGATGCCCTCGGCGCCCAGGTGCCGCGCTCGAGCGGCGTCCTCGGCGGTGTCGGCGTTGGCCCGCACGCGCAGCCGCCGCGCGGCGTCGGCGTGGGCGAGCAGCCGGTCCACCGCGACGACCAGCTCGGCGGTCTGCTCGTCGGCCCCGTCCAGGGCGGCGGCCAGTCCCACCTCGAGGTAGCGGACCACGGGTGACGCCACGACCGGCAGCTCACCGACGAACACCTCGCCGGTCGACCCGTCGATCGACAGCACGTCGCCCTCGACCACCTGGTGGCCACCGGCCCGCGCGACCCGAGCCACCGGGTCGACCTCCAGCGACTCTGCTCCGCACACCGCCGTCTTGCCCATGCCGCGGGCGACCACGGCCGCATGAGAGGTCTTGCCCCCGCGCGACGTCAGGATCCCGGCTGCGGCGATCATGCCCTCGAGGTCGTCCGGGTTGGTCTCCCGGCGCAGCAGCACCACCTGCTCGCCTCGCGCCGCCCACTCCACGGCGGTGGCCGCGTCGAAGACCACCCGGCCGACCGCCGCTCCGGGGGAGGCGGCCATCCCACGGGTCATCGCCGTTCGAGGGGCGGTGGCATCGAACTGCGGGAACATCAACTGGGCCAGTTGCCCGCCGGACACTCGGACGAGCGCCTCGTCCAGCGTGATGAGTCCCTCGTCGACCAGCTGGACGGCGATCCGGAAGGCGGCCGCTGCGGTCCGCTTGCCTACCCGGGTCTGCAGCATCCACAGCTTGCCGCGCTCGACGGTGAACTCGATGTCGCACAGGTCCCGGTAGTGGGTCTCCAGGCGCCGCATGATGGCCCGCAGCTCCGCGTAGGAGGCCGGGTCCAGGGTGGCGAAGTCCTCGAGTGACAAGGTGTTGCGGATGCCGGCCACCACATCCTCGCCCTGCGCGTTTTGCAGGTAGTCGCCGTACACCCCCTGCCGGCCGGTGGCCGGGTCGCGGGTGAAGCAGACGCCGGTCCCGGAGGTCTCGCCCAGGTTGCCGAACACCATGGCGACCACGTTGACCGCCGTGCCCAGGTCGTGCGGGATCCGCTCGCGGCGGCGGTACAGCCGGGCCCGCTCGGTGTTCCACGACTCGAAGACCGCCCGAACGGCGAGGTCTAGCTGCTCGCGCGGGTCCTGGGGGAACTCGCGGCCGGTGTGCTCGAGGACCATGGCCTTGAACGTCTCCACCAGGCCGTGCATCGCGTCGGCGCCGAGGTCGACGTCGGCGGTGACGCCGGCCGCCGCCTTCGCGGCGTCAAGCGCCGAGGCGAACATGTCGCCCTCGATGCCCAGGACCGTCTTGCCGAACATCTGGATCAGCCGCCGGTAGGAGTCCCAGGCGAACCGCGGGTTGTTGGCCGCCTCGGCCAGGCCCTGCACCGAGTAGTCGTTCAGCCCGACGTTGAGGACCGTCTCCATCATCCCGGGCATGGAGAACTTCGCCCCGGACCGCACGCTGACCAGCAGGGGGTCGGACACGTCGCCGACCCGCCGTCCGGTGATGTCCTCGAGGCGCCGCAGCGCCATGGTCACCTGGACCCTCAGCGCGGCCGGCTCCACGCCGTCCGCCAGGTACTCGCGGCAGGCCTGGGTCGTGATCGTGAAGCCGGGAGGTACCGGCAGGCCGAGCCTGGTCATCTCCGCCAGGTTGGCGCCCTTGCCCCCGAGCAGATCCTTCTGGTCCTTGTCACCCTCGGTGAAGTCGTACAGGTACGTCGTCACAGCAGAACCTCCGGGTGGGCCAGGTGCTGGGTGCTCGGTGTCGGGCGATCATGCCCTGACTGTGGGTGCGGCGTCATGCCGGGGCCCAGCCTGTGGAGCGGCGCGGACCATCAGCCGGACCGCAGGGCGAGGGCGAGCAGGACGTCGGCGCCGCCGCCGGGGGTGCGTCCGGACCGCCGCACCGCCCGGAACCGTCGCCGCAGCGTCAGCTCCGCGGTCGGACGGCGACCAGCCGGCCGTCGGCCAGCTCCGAGCTCACGGCCAGCCGGCTGAGTACGGCCGCCCCCTCGCCGGCGGTCGGCCGGTGCCCGTGTGCGGCGAGGGCACGCTCCAACGCCTCCCTGGTCCCTGAGCCGCGCTCCCGCAAGATCAGCGGGCGGCGACCAGCTCGGCCGCGGAGCGCGGCCGTCGGCGACGGGCCTCGGAGTGGGCCGGCGCCACCACGACGACCAGCTCGTCGTGGCCGACCGTTCGCGCGCGCAGCCCGGACGGGGCGCGCGAGCCCTCGACGAAGCCGATGTCCGCCTCGCCGTCCCGGACCGGGGCGGCCACGGTCGCCGAGTTGGCCACCCGCAGTGCCATGGACGACGAGGGCTGGACGGCGTGGAAGCGGACCAGCCACACGGGGACGAGATGGTCGGCGACCGTCATCGACGCGGCGACCCGGAGGCGGTCCTCCCGCTCGTCGCGCAGGGCGGCGACACGCGGGGCTCAGCGCGGCGACGTCATCGAGCTGGTGAGCTGCTACAGCCGGGACGAGTCGAAGCGGGAGGCCTTCCGTGACGAGTTCGGCATTCCCCGATCGGCGGCGACCCTCGAGGAGCTGCTGGCGGACGACGAGGTCGAGGGCATCCTGCTGACGACTCCCAACGACACGCACCGCCCCCTGATCACCCAGGCGCTGGAGGCGGGAAAGCCGGTCTACATGGACAAGTCGATCGCACACACGCTGGATGACGCCGTGGCGATCCGCGACGTCGTGGAGGAGTCGGCGTGGTGTTCGCAGTGGGGCACAGCTCGCGGCGGCTGTCCGGACACCGGCAGATGCGCCAGTGGATCGACAGCGGCGACCTCGGCCCGGTGTCGCTTGCCGAGGCCAACTTCTCCAACGAACGCGGCCTCGAGCTCACGCCGGCCACCTGGCGGTACAACGCGAGCAAGAGCCCCGGCGGTGCCTTCATCCAGCTCGGCGTGCACCACGCCGACACCCTGCAGCACCTGCTTGGCCCGGTCCGCTCGGTGCAGGCCGCCGCACGGCGCCTCTACACGCAGGCCGAGGTGCCGGACGCGGTCATGGCGATCCTGGAGTTCGAGTCCGGGTCGCTTGGCTACCTCGTCACCGGCTGGGCGTCACCCGGCGTCTACACGCTGACTCTGCAGGGCACCAAGGCCAACCTCATTTACGACCTGGACTTCACGCACTGGGATGCCGCCGATGAGGTGGACGACTTCAGAACGTTGCTGTCACAGACCTATGGCGAGGCGAAACGGACCCCGTTGGACCTCCCCCGCACGGACATGTTCCGCGAGCAGCTGGAGGAGTTCGCGTTGGCGATCCGTGGCCAGGCCCAGGTGGAGGTAGGGGCCACCGAAGCGGTCCGAGCTCTGGCGGTCGTGGAGGCCGTGCTGCTCTCCAACTCCCGTAACGGCGCTGCCGTGGAGATCTCCGAGGTCCTCGACGCCGCCGGTGAGCGCATCGGAGCCCCGTGAAACCGACGGTGGTCCGGTCGGCGACACTGGAGTTCGCGGCGCTGCCCGGCCGTGCCTCGGCGGATCCGTTCCGGGCCGTCGCCGGCCTGGACGACGCGAACGTCAGCGTTCGCATCGTCCGGCTGGTCCACGACCCGAACCGGGCGCCGCACGTCCACGCCCACTCGGCCGAGGCGGGTACGTCGTCTCCGGGCACGGTGCACTCTGGGCGGACGGCGAGCACACCCCACTGCAGGCTGGCGACACCGTGCTCATTCCCGCGGGTACCCCGCACGCCACGCTGCCCGACCCGGGAGCCAAAGATGCTGCTCGTCTGCTTCTCACCGCATCCCGACCTCGTCATGAACATCGAGGAGCTGGCCGGGCCCCTGGCCTAGCCCCGACCCAGCCGGAGGAGCCAGCATGCGGGCGGTGACCGCACACGGGCTGCGGCTGCTCGGTCATCACGACCTGGCCGGCAGCGGCGACGCCATGCAGGTGCTGCGTCACGAGCATGCGCTGTACGTGCGGCACCATGGCCCGAGCGGCCAGGGCACGTCCATCCTTGACGTGACCGATCCCGCGGCGCCACGCCTGGTCGGCCAGTGGTCGGCGCCACCCCGCACCCACACCCACAAGGTCCAGGTGGGGGACGGTCTGCTGCTGGTCAACCACGAGGACTTCCCGTTCCGCGGCCAGGGGGGAACCTCCGCGGGCCTCGCGGTCTACCGGCTCGACGACCCCCTGGCCCCACACAGATCGGTTCTGGCGCTCGGGCGGCCGCGGGGTGCACCGGATCGTGTACTCCGGTGGCCGCTACGCCTACCTGTTCGCCACGCCCGAGGGCTTCGACGAGCGGATCTGGGTGGTGCTCGACCCCACCGACCCCACCGACCCGGTCGAGGCCGGCCGCTGGTGGTGGCCGGGCCAGTGGGTCGGCGGCGGTGAGCGGGCCGGCTGGCCGTGGGGACGGCGATATGCCGCGCACCACGCGCTGCTCGACGGTGAGCGGGCGTACCTCGGCTACGACGACGCGAACATGGTCGTGCTCGACGTCGCCGACCCGTGTCATCCTCGGCTGGTGAGCACCTTGTGCTGGGATGGCGGCAGCACGCACACCTTCCTGCCGTTGCCGGGCCGCAAGCTCGTGGTCGCCACGGACGAACAGGTGACCCCCGGCCCCGACGCTCCCGTACGCGCGATCCGGCTGATCGACGTGGCGGACCCGGAGCGTCCCGCGGCCGTCGGCGTCGTGCCGCCTCCGGACCCGGAAATGGCGCGGCCCGATGCCCGCCTCGGTGCCCACAACGTGCACGTGAACCGCCCAGGCTCGTACGTCAGCGAGCGGCTCGTCTTCGCCACCTACTTCAGTGCCGGGCTACGGGTCTACGACCCCGCCGAGCCCGGGAACCCCGTCGAGGTGGCGCACTTCGTGCCGGAGGCCGCTCCCGGGCAGGCCGCGGCTCAGTCCAACGACGTCTTTGTGGACTCGGGCGGACTCGTCTATCCCACCGACCGAGTGGGTAGAGGTGTGGTCATTCTGGAGCCGGAACCCGAGCTGGCCCAGCTGATGACCTCCGCCCGGACATGACCGACCTGAAGCCGCACCGCACCGTGACGGTCCCGGCCGCGCGCCTGGTGCGATGGGCGCAGGGGTTCGAGGCTCGCCATGGGACGGCGACGGTTCAGACAACGCCCGACGTCCTGGTGCTGACCGGTGCGGACGGCGCGACAGCTGAGATGGCCGTGTCGTTCCCTCCCTGGCCGGTAGCAGAGGGGGCGGCGTCGGAGCGCGCCAGAGCCCTGGCCGACCACGTGCTGGCCGCGCGCTGCGTGCTGGTGCTGCTGGTTCGCCGCGGCGGATACGTCTGCGCTGTGCTCGATGGACCCAAGGTCAAGAGCTCCAAGGTGGGCCGGGGTCAGGTGCACGGACGGACCTCGGCCGGCGGCTGGTCGCAGCAGCGTTACGCGCGACGCCGGGAGAACCAGACTGACCAGCTGGTCCGTCGCGTGGCCGAGGTTTCCGCGGGCCTGGCTGTG
>Ga0208851_1001067_pt1 | contig 10038 bp, 11 predicted proteins | sample NGESurshal092012_FD_184481 | JGI IMG/M metagenome (GOLD analysis project Ga0208851, IMG submission 184481) | Arctic peat soil microbial communities from Barrow, Alaska - NGEE Surface sample 415-2 shallow-092012 (SPAdes) | ecosystem: Environmental > Terrestrial > Soil > Wetlands > Peat ... | reverse complement strand
TGTGCCGCGCTGGTCACCGGAGGCGACCGAGCCCTGGTGGAGCGGGTCCTCGCCGATCCTCGGCTGTCGCCGGTCGCTGGGCTGCCCCGAGGCGTGTTCCTGGACGTCGTCGAGCCGCGAGCCGCCATGGTCCGGGACCTGCCCGAGCTGGTGACGCAGGTCCGGGTCTCGGTGGTCGAGATCACGCCGAGCGGCTGACTCGCGCGGGATCTTCGTCCCAGTGCCGGAGCACCGGCGTGCACTTGGTGTGGAGAGCGTGTGGAGACCGTTCCGCGGCCCTTGAACCGCCCCTCGTTCCAGAGATACCCCCGGAGGTAGTCAGCGGGGGCCGGGTTGGGGCGAGGAGGAGAGATGACCGCAACGTTCGTGCCGCGGAGGTCCCCGGCGGAGAGCCGTCAGATCCGCTGGACCCGGCACGCCGTCCAGGCCACCGCTGTCATCGCCGTGGCTGGCGTGGTCTGGAAGCACGCGTTGGCCGGCCCCGGATCGACCTCGGCCGAGGCGTTCTGCCCGTTCGGCGGGTTCGAGACCGCCTGGACCTGGTTCACTACCGGCCGGACGGTCGCGCACGTGCACCCGGCCAACCTCGTGCTGGCCGGAGTCGTGGTCGTCCTTGCCCTGGCCGCCCGCGGCATGTTCTGCGGGTGGGTGTGCCCGCTCGGCTCCATCCAGGAAGGCATCCACGCCGTCGCCGACCGGGCTGTCTCACGGGTACCTGCGCTGCGTCGCATCCGGCGTCGCACGGCCTCGAACCTGTGGCTGCACCGAGCCGACCGGGTGCTCCGCTACGGCCGGTACGTCGTTCTCGGAACGCCTCCGTGTCGACTGACTCTCGGCGTTCGAGGTACGTCCGGGTGGATGGCTTGAATGCTGGGAATCGGCGACGACCTCAACCGGTCTGAAGTGCACCTGATCGGCATTTCGCGAGCCCTCGGAGGCACGCCGGTGGTGCGTCTACGCGCCATCTGGGAGCTGATCGGACGACTGAACGATGACGACGGTCATGCCGGTGTCGCTACCTGACTCGTGTTGCTCGCCCGGTGCCAGCAGGACGGCTTCGCCTGACCCGATCCGATGACGACTACCGTCCTCGGCACTGACCCATCCCTCGCCGGTGGCCAAATCAACAACCAGGGCTACGCCGCCCTGGGCGGCCCGGATCCATTTTCGCGGAACCGCCGCAACTCCAGGAGAGGCCATGGTCACCAAGTCGTCGCCCGCCCCGGTTGCCGGATCGTGTGCTGGCATCACTGGCAAACCTGACCGTGCCTGAATGTACCGCCGAGAACCCCACCTTTTGCCGTACTGGCCGGATACCCCTGTGGGTATGCTGGCCCGGATCGCCGGCGTTCGGCGGGTGTGGTGCGGCCGACCGGCCCGGTGAGGAGCGACCAGTGCGTGACTGGCCCCTGCGGCGATGGATGGTGGCCGCGGTCTCGGCCGTGGTGACCGTGGTGGTCATCGGCGTCCCGACCCTGCTGATCCCGAACCCGGTCTTCGGTCGCGCGGTTCCGGTCACCTGGTGGGCTTGGCCGGTGCTGGTGGTCACCGCGGTCCTGTCCGGGCTGGTCGCGGCCACCTACGTGGCTCGACCCGGCGCCGCGGTTGTGGCCGACGAGACGACGCCCATGCGCACGAGCGTGGCCCGTGGCTTCCTGGCCTACCTCGCGGTCGGCTGCCCGGTCTGCAACAAGATCGCCCTGCTCGCGCTGGGTGCGACCGGGGCGGTGCGCTGGTTCGCACCGTTCCAGCCCTTCCTGGGGCTTGCCGCCGTCGCGCTGCTCGGCTATGCGCTGCGTCGGCGGCTGACCGGTGAGCGGGCCTGCCCGGTCACCGTGGCGCTCCCGGCCGAGGCCGAGCCGGTGACCGAGCCGAGCTGACCTGCGAGGTCAGTGCGACAGCGGCTGCTTCGCCTTCGAGGTGCTCAGCCCGACCAGCCGGTACAGCGGGCAGAAGCCGACTGCCGCGGTCACGAGCAGGACGGCCGCGATGACGAGAAGGACGATTCCGAGGACCGAGCCGGCGCCCACCGAGAAGCCGACGATGGCGGCAACCACGGCGAGGACGACCCGGATGACTCGGTCGGCTGTTCCCACGTTGGCGGTCATGGCGATGTGCTCCTCCGGTCCGGGCGCCGGACCCACGACGGGGCTTCGCAGGGGATCCGGCGCGCTGGTACCGATGATACCCCCCGGGGTACCTGGGCGCAGGGTCCTTCGTCCTGCCTGCCTGGTCTTCAGCGCCCGGTGAGGAACGCGGTGATCCCGGCGGCGATGCCGACCGCAGCCCTCTGACGGAACGCCGCCGAGGTGAGGCGTGCGGCGTCTGCCGCGTTGCGCATGTTGGCGCACTCGATGAAGACCTTGGGCACGGTCGACAGGTTGAGCCCGCCCAGGTCGGTGCGCACCGTCAGGCCGTTGGTGGCGATGTACGTGGCCGTGTGCTCGCCGGTGCCGGTCGCGTACCCCGAGCGGACGTCGAGGGCCAGCTGGTAGGACGGCTTGACGATGCTGCTATTGGTGCCGATGCTGCCGGGCGCGATGACGTGGAACCCGTACCCGGTCGACGGGCCGCCGTCCGCGTGGATCGAGATGGCGGCATCGGCATGCGCCTCATTGCCGATCGCCGCTCGGACGTTGATACATGGTCCGACGCCGGCACTGGACGACCGGGTCAGCACGACCTTGGCCCCCTGGGCCCGCAGGATCGACGCCAGCCGCAGTGCGACGTCCATCGTGAAGGCGTACTCGGGGTAGCCCCCGTTGGTCGCCGTGCCCGTCGTGTCGCAGGGCTTGCGGAAGGTGCCCGCGCTGACTAGCTGGTTGATGATCTCCGGGTGCGCCGCGTTCCCCCCGTTGTGTCCGGGGTCGATCACGACGACCTTGCCGGCCAGGCTTCCGCTCGTGGTCGAGGGGGGCAGTGCGGCCACGGACGTGGTGGTTGACGGGGCGGTCGGGGCGCGTGCAGAGGCGGTGGCGCGTGCAGAGGCGGTGGCGCGTGCAGAGGCGGTGGCGCGAGGGGAGGTGATGGCCACCGGGCTGTGCGTCGCCGTCGGGGTGGGCCGGACCGACGGAGTGCGGGACGGCGTAGGCGTCGGGGTCGGGGTCGCCATGCTGGAGCTGAACGGCGTGACGGACCGGGCCGGAGCGGAGGCCGCCGTGCTGGGGGGAGCGCAGCCGGTCAGCGCGACCCCGGCGAGCACGGTGGCGGCGGCCACCCGTCGTCCGATGGCGGTGCTGGTCACGCTGGCTCCCGTCGTCCGGCTGCTACCTGGGCGGCACTAGTCGACCACATCGGCCCACGCCGGTCGGCAGGCCACCCGCCGGGCCGACCAGGTTCGGACGTTAGTTCAGGGCCACCAAACTCCTCTGGGAGATGGCTCAGAGTGTTGCGGGATCCGGTGACGGAAGCAGGCAAGACGTGGATGATTGACCCGGTCCTGAAGGGAGCAAGGGTGATGGCTGACGAGCTGGTGTCCTACGCGAGCGGTGTGTCGGACGTGCCGCTGCTGGGCGAGACCATCGGAGAGAACCTGGCCAGGACGGTGGCCCGGTTCCCCGACCGTGAGGCCCTCGTGGACGTGCCGACAGGGCGGCGGTGGACCTACGCCGAGCTCGACCGGGCGATCGACGAGCTGGCAGGCGGCCTGCTGGAGCTCGGGGTGGCCAGGGGCGAGCGGGTCGGGATCTGGGCACCCAACTGCGCCGAGTGGGTGCTGGTCCAGTACGCGACCGCCCGCCTCGGCGCGATCCTCGTCAACATCAACCCCTCCTACCGCAGCCACGAGCTGCAGTACGTGCTGGCGCAGTCGGGCATCCGCACGCTCATCACGTACCCCGAGCACCGCGGCAGCGACTATGTCCAGATGGTCGAGCTGGTGCGGGCCGAGTGCCCCGCGCTGCGCGAGGTCGTGGTCATCGGCCGCTCGTCGTGGGACGCGCTGGTCGAGCGCGGGCGCCAGGTGAGCACCGAGCGGATCCGGGCCCGCGAGGCCGACCTGTCGTTCGACGACCCGATCAACATCCAGTACACGTCCGGCACCACCGGGTTCCCCAAGGGCGCCACGCTGACCCACCACAACCTGCTCAACAACGGCTTTTTCGTGGGCGAGCTGGTCGCCTACTCGGAGGCGGACCGGATCTGCCTGCCGGTGCCCTTCTACCACTGCTTCGGCATGGTCATGGGCAACCTCGCGGCGACGGCCCACGGGGCGTGCATGGTGATCCCGGCCGGCGGCTTCGACCCCGCGGCGACGCTGCGCGCGGTCGAGCAGGAGCGCTGCACGTCGCTGTACGGCGTGCCCACCATGTTCATCGCCGAGCTGGGGCTGGCGGACTTCGGCAGCTACGACCTGTCGTCGCTGCGAACCGGGATCATGGCCGGCTCGCCGTGCCCGGTCGAGGTGATGAAGCGGGTCATCAGCGACATGAACATGGCCGAGGTGTCGATCTGCTACGGCATGACCGAGACCTCGCCGGTGTCGACCCAGACCCGTATGGACGACGACCTCGAGCGCCGCACCGAGACGGTGGGACGCGTCATGCCGCACCTGGAGGTCAAGCTGGTCGACCCGGTCACCGGCCTGCCCGTGCGCCGCGGCGAGCCGGGCGAGCTGTGCACCCGGGGCTACTCGGTGATGCTCGGGTACTGGGAGGAGCCGGGCAAGACCGCCGAGACGATCGACGCGGGCGGCTGGATGCACACGGGCGACTTGGCGGTCATGCGCGAGGACGGCTACGTCAACATCGTCGGCCGGATCAAGGACATGGTCATCCGCGGCGGCGAGAACGTGTACCCCCGGGAGATCGAGGAGTTCCTCTACAGCCACCCGGACATCGCCGACGTGCAGGTGATCGGCGTCCCCGACGCCAGGTACGGCGAGGAGCTGATGGCCTGGGTGCGGATGAAGGAGGGCCGCCCCGACATCACCATCGAGGAGCTGCGGGCGTTCTGCACGGACCGGCTGGCCCACTACAAGATCCCTCGCTACGTCCGCGTGGTCGACGAGTTTCCGATGACGGTCACCGGGAAGATCCGCAAGGTCGAGATGCGCGAGGTCGCCGTCCACGAGCTGGGGCTGGAGGCGGTCGCGGCGGAGCGGCACGCCTGACCCAGGCCGGTTTCCGGTTGACCCTCACGCGACGTGAGCCCCTACCGTCGTCTGCGTGGAGAGCTACTCGGTGGGTGACGTGGCGGCCCTGTCCGGGGTGACGGTCCGCACGCTGCACCACTACGACGAGATCGCGCTGCTCGTGCCGAGCCAACGGTCGGCGTCAGGCTACCGGCTCTACGACCGGGACGACCTGGAACGGCTGCAGCGCGTCCTGGGCTACCGGGCGCTGGGGCTCCCGCTCGAGCAGATCGGTCGGCCGCTCGACGAGCCGCCTGTCGACCAGGTTGCCCAGCTGCGCGACCGGCACCGGGCACTGTCCGAGCAGGTCGACCGGCTGCGTCGGCAACTCGCTGCGATCGAGAAGACGTTGGAGGCACACGAGATGGGGATCAGGCTCACGCCGCAGGAGATGTTCGAGGTGTTCGGGGACGACGACCCCACGCGGCACGCCGCCGAGGCGGAGGAGCGGTGGGGCGACACCGACGCCCACCGCGAGTCGCAGCGCCGCACCTCGGCCTACCGCAAGGAGGACTGGCTGCGGCTGAGGGCCGAGAGCGAGGCGATCGAGCAGCGGCTGCGCGACACGATGTCGCAGGGGCTGCCGGCCACCAGTGAGGCGGCGATGGACGCCGCGGAGGCGCACCGCCGGCACATCGACGACACGTTCTACCCGTGCAGCCATGCGATGCACCGGGGGCTGGCCGACATGTACCTCGCGGACCCTCGGTTCACCGCGCACTACGACGACCAGGCCCCCGGCCTGGCCCAGTACGTCCACGATGCCATCCACGCGAACGCTGACCGCGCGGGGCGCTGACGCCTGGACGCGCGGCGCCGCCCGGCCTGGGAGGATGCTGCCCCAGACGCGACGCGAAGGCGAGAGCTATGACATCGGAGCAGCGGGCACCGTCGCCGGGCTTGCGGGACGACGACGAGGTCCCCCGTGCCGTCCGGGTGGCGGCCGCGTGGTCGTGGCGGCTGCTGGTCGTCGCGGCGGCCGTGGTGGCCGTGGTGCTCATGGTCAACCGGCTCAAGCCGCTGTTCCTCTCGCTGTTCATCGCGCTGCTGTTCGCCGCGCTGCTGTCGCCCGCCGTCCGGGCGGTGCAGCGGCTGGTTCGGTCCAGAGGCGCAGCAACTGCGATCGTGCTCATCGCCGGGATCGCCTTGCTCGTGGCGGTCGGGTCCTTCCTCGCCATCCAGATCTCCGGCCAGGTCAAGGACCTGGGGACGACGTTCTCGGACGGCGTCGACCAGATCCGTCGCTACGTCGAGAGCACGCTCGGAATCAGCGACTCGACGTTGAACGGCTACATCGACCAGATCCGCCAGTCCCTGTCCAAGAACCGGGACTCGCTCGTGGCCGGTGCCGTGTCGGGGGCGACGATCGCCGTGGAGGTGGTGACCGGGGCGTTCATCGCCTTGTTCGCCACGATCTTCTTCCTGCTCGACGGCGACCGGATCTGGCGATGGATCGTCTCGCTGTTCCCCCGCCGGGCACAGCACGGGGTGGACGAGGCCGGGTCGCTGTCGTGGGTGGTGCTCACCGGGTACGTGCGGGGCACGCTGATCATCGCCTCCACGGACGCGCTGTTCATCGGCATCGCGATCGCGATCATCGGGGTGCCCCTGGCCCTGCCGCTCGCCGTCCTGGTGTTCTTCGGCGCGTTCATCCCGATCGTGGGCGCCTTGATCAGCGGGTTCGTGGCCGTCGCGGTGGCCCTCGCGGCGAACGGGCCGGTCGCCGCGCTGCTGGTGCTGGCGTCGATCCTGGCCGTGCAGCAGATCGAGGGCCACATCCTGCAGCCGCTGGTCATGGGCCGGTTCGTGTCGGTGCACCCGCTCGGGGTGATCTTCGCGGTCACCGCCGGCACCATCCTGGCCGGGTTGGTGGGGGCTGTCGTCGCCGTCCCGGTCGCCGCGGTCGGCGCGACCGTGTTCGGCTACTACGGGCGCCGGGCCCGGCAGCGAGAGGACGGGCAGGACCCGGACGGGGCACCGACCCTGGATGACGCCGCGCCGCTCGAGCCGGTCGACGACTCGGCGGCGTCGACGGCCGCCCGCGTCGAGCCATGAGCCTGGCCGCCCCACGCGAGCGCACCTCGGTGCTGCCGGCCCTGGTCGTGCTGGCCTGGATCCCGGCCGTGCTGGTGGGCGACCGTGGCGTGGGGTCGGGGCGGCAGCTGCTGCTCGGGGCCGGGACCTGGCTGCTGCTGGCCGCGCTGTTGCGCCGGGAGTCGTCGCTGGTGCGCGCCCAGGTGGCCGTCGTCATCGCCTTCGCCACCGCGGTCGAGTACACGTTCTCGCCGCTGCTCGAGGTGTACGTCTACCGGCTGCACAACGTCCCGGCGTTCGTCCCACCCGGCCACGGGCTGGTCTACCTAGCCGCGCTGGCCCTCGGCCGGAGCGCCCTGTTCCGGACTCACCCGCGCGGGCTCGTCGGTGCCGCCGTGGTCCTCGGCGGCGCGTACGCGGCGTGGGGGCTGTTCTGGTCGCCTCGGCTCGACGTCCTCGGCGCGTTCTGGTACCTGTGCCTGCTCGGGTTCCTCGCCTGGGGGCGGTCGCGGCTGCTCTACGTGGGCGCGCTCGTCGTGGTGACCTACCTCGAGGTGCTGGGCACCCGCCTCGGCACCTGGACCTGGCAGCCGCACGACCCGACGGGGATCGTGGCGATCGGCAATCCGCCGTCCGTCGCCGCAGGAGGCTACGGCTGGTTCGACCTGGCCGCGGTGCTGGCCGTCCCGGTCCTGCTCCGGCTCGTCCTCCGCCTCCGTCTCGTTACAGGCGTCAGGGTCGCGGGGACGACCCCGGAGCCTGCAACGGCGCGGGACTGACGGGCGCTAAGGCAGCAGGAGGGCGCGGACCTCGTCGTGCAGGACGGCGTTGGTGGACAGCGCTCCGGCGGCGCCCCTGGCTGGTGCGCCGTCCAGGCCGGTGACCCGGCCGCCGGCCTCCTCGACGACGGGGACGAAGGCGGCGATGTCCCACAGCGACAGCTCCGGCTCCACGGCCACGTCGACCGCGCCCTCGGCGACGAGCACGTGCGACCAGAAGTCACCGTAGGCACGGCTGCGCCAGCACGCGCGACGCAGCCGAGCCATGCTCTCGGGGTCCGGGTAGCCCACGTCGTCGGAGAAGGAGAGGGACGCGTCGGCGAGCCGGCTCACCTCGGAGACGCGCAGCTGTCGCCTGCGGGCCAGGCTCCCGCCGGTCCACGAGCCCAGGCCGCGCGCCGCCCACCACCGACGTCCGAGGGCAGGGGCGGACACGACGCCGAGGACGACGTCCTCGCCGTCCATGAGCGCCACCAGCGTGGCCCAGATGGGGACGCCGCGGACGAAGTTCTTGGTGCCGTCGATCGGGTCGAGCACCCAGCGGCGGTCGGCGGTGGGCTGCTGGTCCCCGTACTCCTCACCGAGGACGCCGTCCAGCGGGCGCTCCGCCGCCAGCCGGATCCGCAACGCCTCCTCGGTCGCCCGGTCCGCGTCGCTGACCGGGGTGAGGTCGGGCTTCGTCTCCACGACCAGGTCGAGGGCCTGGAACCGTGCGGTGGTGAGTGCGTCGGCCTCGTCGGCGAGTGAGAGCGCGAGGGTGAGGTCGTCCTGGTAGTCCGGCACGCGCCCAATCTAGAGCGCGACCCAGGTTGCTCCGGCGCCGGGGATTGACGCGCGCGCCGCCGTTGCCAACCCTGGTCAGGTGACCGGCCGCGACGCCGGGTACCCCCTGGGACGAAGGAGAGCATGTGTCCAGCTACTCGCGCTATGTGCTGCCGGTCAGCTCGACGACCTGGGACATCCCGGCGTCCGGTGCCACCCGGTTCACCTGGGAGTACGACGGTGCTCGGGACCGCCTGCTGGCCCTCTACCAGAAGGGCAAGGACAAGCAGTGGGACGCGACCAAGCGAATCGACTGGGACCTCGAGCTCGACCCCGGCGACCCCCTCGGCATGCCGAGGGAGACCAACCCGATCGCTTCGTCGCAGACCTACGCGAAGCTGGGTCCGAAGGACATCGAGGAGCTCAACCAGCACTTGGCCGCGTGGCAGTTCAGCCAGTTCCTGCACGGTGAGCAGGGCGCGATGGTGTGCAGCGCCCGGATCGTCGAGTCGGTACCCGACCTCGACTCGAAGTTCTACGCGGCCACCCAGACCATGGACGAGGCCCGGCATGCCGAGACCTACGCGCGGTTCCTCCAGGAGAAGGTCGGGCTGCTGTACCCGATCAACCCCTACCTCGAGGCGCTGCTGGGGGACACGCTCACCGACTCACGGTGGGACTTCCCGTACCTGGGCATGCAGGTGCTCATCGAAGGCTTGGCGCTGGCTGCGTTCGGCGTGATCCGGGACCTGACGGCGCAGGCCCTGCCGAAGCAGATCTTGGCCTACGTGATGCAGGACGAGGCCCGCCATGTGGCGTTCGGGCGGATGGCGCTGCGGGACGCCTACGCGGAGCTGTCGTCGGCCGAGCGGGCCGAGCGGGAAGAGTTCGTGGTCGAGGGCTGCTACCTCATGCGGGACCGGTTCCGCGCCCAGGAGGTGTGGGAGAACCTCGGGTACGACGTCGAGGACTGCGTGCAGGCCGTGGATGCCTCGCCGTACATGCAGATGTTCCGGTCCCTGCTGTTCAGCCGGATCGTCCCCTGCGTCAAGGACATCGGGCTGTGGGGGGACAAGGTGCAGCAGGCCTACGCCGACATGGGCGTGCTCGACTTCGCGGGCTTCGACCTCGAGCGGCTGATGAGCGCCGACGAGGACGCCGCGGAGGAGCTGGACCGGTCGCGGCGGCACGCGCGCGAGGAGGCCGCGAGGGTCGAGGAGGTCGCCGCCGTGATCGCGGAGGGGGAGCGCGCCGACTAGTCGGCCGTTGGTCAACTTCGCGGGTCGGCGTCGTCGTCGGGGAGCTCGCGGGCACGGAGCAGGCGGCGCAGCG
>Ga0208851_1001066_pt1 | contig 10047 bp, 12 predicted proteins | sample NGESurshal092012_FD_184481 | JGI IMG/M metagenome (GOLD analysis project Ga0208851, IMG submission 184481) | Arctic peat soil microbial communities from Barrow, Alaska - NGEE Surface sample 415-2 shallow-092012 (SPAdes) | ecosystem: Environmental > Terrestrial > Soil > Wetlands > Peat ... | reverse complement strand
TGGTTGCCGCGGTGGCCAATGCGGGTGCGCTGGGGTTTTTGACCGCGCTGACCCAGCCGACACCGGCTGATCTGGCCCGTGAGATCGCCAGGACGCGGGAGTTGACCGACAAGCCGTTCGGGGTGAACTTGACCATCCTGCCGGCGATCAATCCGCCGCCGTATGAGGAGTACCGGCAGGTCATCGTTGACGAGGGCATCAAGATCGTGGAGACCGCAGGCTCGAATCCGGCTCCGCATCTGCCGATGTTCCACGACAACGGCATCAAGGTGCTGCATAAGTGCACGTCGGTGCGCCATGGGGTCAAGGCTCAGAGCCTGGGTGTGGACGGCATCAGCATCGACGGCTTCGAGTGCGCCGGTCACCCGGGTGAGGACGATGTTCCGGGTCTGGTGCTGATCCCGGCGGCGGCCGACCAGATCGAGATCCCGATGATCGCCTCTGGCGGTTTCGCCGATGCCCGCGGCCTGGTGGCCGCGCTGGCATTGGGTGCCGACGGTATCAACATGGGCTCCCGGTTCATGTGCACGGTGGAGTCTTGCATCCATCAGAACGTCAAGGAAGCCATCGTCGCGGGCAACGAGTTGGGCACCGAGCTGATCTTCCGCAGCCTGCACAACACCGCCCGGGTGGCTTCCAACGCCGTCTCGCGTGAGGTGGTGCAGATCCTCAACCAGAGCGGCCAGTTCGAGGACGTCAAGGACCTGGTGGCCGGCACCCGCGGAAGGCGGGTGTTCGATGAGGGCGACGTCGATGCCGGGATCTGGACCGTGGGCACCGCGATGGGGCTGATCAACGACATCCCCACGGTCGGGGAGCTGGTCGGCCGGATCGTCAGCGAGGCCGAGGGGATCATCAGCGGTCGGCTGGCCGGGATGCTCAAGCCGGGCCAAGACGCAAAAGTGCCCGCCTGATACCAGGCGGGCGTGGCAGCGCTGAACGCGTCAACGTCGCCTGTTGTCAGGCAACGTCTGAACCCCGATCGGTGTCTCACCGCTCAACGGCGGTGACGGCGCCGTTCGGCGCTCAGGTCAGCTGGCGCTAGCGAGCGGGGGGCGATCCTCGAGTTGCTCCGAGGTGTCGCCCTCCACCAGAACGTCGCCGTGATACAGCGCGTCGAAGTCGACCTTGATGACATCGGCACTGGTGTCGTCGATCCACATGTCACTGAGCGTATGGGTCACCATTAAGGATTCATTGAGTCACGATTCGGAAAATGGTGGCAATTCTTACTCCGGAGTCAGGTCCGGGCGGCCCATAAGTCACGGTTGCGTCATCGTAAACCGGCATTTCCCTCGGTAACCAGCAGGAATGATGGGGTGGTGCTGCAAACCCTCGCGCACCTTGCTCTTCGCGCACCCAAGCGGATCATCGCACTGGCGATCCTGGTTATGGCCGCCACGGCGATCTTCGGGATCCCGGTTGCCAAGAGCCTGTCCGCCGGCGGCTTCCAGGACCCCACCTCCGAATCGGCGCAGGCCACGCAGCTGTTGCACCAGAAGTTCGGCCAGAGCGATCAGCAGTTGCTGGTCACTCTCACCGACCCCGACGGTGTCACCAGCGCATCGGCCCGCGCGGTGGCCACCGGCATCGTCGAGAAGCTGACGGCCTCACCGCACGTTCTCGGCGTCAGCTCGGCCTGGACTTCACCGCCGGCCGCGGCCGGTGAGCTGGTCAGCAGGGACGGCACGACCGGTCTGATCGTCGCCACCATGGACGGCGGGGAGAACAACGCGCAGAACTACGCCTCGGCACTGGCCGAGCAGGTAGTCGGCGAACGTGACGGGTTGACCATCCGCGCCGGCGGCATCGCGATGATCTACAAGCAGATCAACGAGCAGACCAAGCGGGACCTCTTGCGCATGGAGGCCATCGCGATCCCGCTCAGCTTCCTGGTGCTGGTCTGGGTGTTCGGCGGATTGCTGGCCGCGGCGCTGCCGATGATGGTCGGCCTGATGGCGATCCTGGGCGCGATGTCGGTGCTGCGGCTTATCACCTTCTTCACCGAGGTCTCGATCTTCGGCCTCAACATCACGACCGCTCTGGGTCTGGCGTTGGCCATCGACTACACGCTGCTGATCCTGAGCCGCTACCGCGACGAGATCGGCGACGGCGCCGACCCCGAGACCGCCCTGGTGCGCACCATGGTCACCGCCGGCCGCACCGTGCTGTTCTCCGCGACCACCGTCGCCCTGTCGCTGTCGGCGCTGGTCCTGTTCCCGATGTACTTCCTCAAGTCGTTCGCCTACGCGGGCGTCGCCACGGTGGGGTTCGCCGCGGCCGCAGCGATAATCGTCACCCCGGCGGTGATCGTCGTGCTCGGTCACCGGGTGGACTCCTACGACATCCGCCGCCTGACCCGCCGGGTGCTGCGCCGCCCGGAACCGGCGCCCAAGCCCGTCGAGCGTCAATTCTGGTACCGCTCAACAAAAGTGGTGATGCACCGGGCCGTCCCGATCGGCACGGCCATCGTGGCGCTGCTGGTCCTGCTGGGAACGCCGTTCCTGCAGATCAAGTTCGGCAACCCCGACGACCGGGTGCTGCCCAAGAGCGCGTCGGCACACCAGGTGGGCGACCAGTTGCGCAACGACTTCGCCAGCGACCTCAACACCGGGATGAGCATCGTCATCCCGGAGGCGTCCGGTGCCAGCTCCGCCGAACTGGACCGCTACGCCGCCGACCTGTCCCGGGTGCCGGACGTGAGCCTGGTGTCCGCTCCCGGCGGAACCTTCGTCGGCGGCTACAAAACCGGTCCGCCGTCCGCGCCGACCGGGTTGGCCGACGGCAGCGCGTTGCTGTCGGTGCGCAGCACCGCGCCGCTGTTCTCCGAGGCGTCCGAGATCCAGCTCGACCGCCTGCGCGCTGTCGCCGAGCCGGCCGGCCGGGACGTGTTGATCAGCGGGGGCGCGCAGGTGACCAGGGACACCGTCGGTGCGATCACCTCTCGAATGCCGTTGGTACTGGCCGTGATCGGTCTGATCACCTTTGTGCTGTTGTTCCTGCTGACCGGCAGCCTGATCCTGCCGCTGAAGGCGCTGGTGCTCAACGTGCTGTCGCTCTCGGCGGCATTCGGCGCGCTGGTGTGGATCTTCCAGGAGGGCCACCTCGGCGCCCTGGGCACCACCCCGACCGGGACGCTCGAGGCCAACATCCCGGTCCTGATGTTCTGCGTGGCGTTCGGGTTGTCGATGGACTACGAGGTGTTCCTGCTGGCCCGCATCCGCGAGTACTGGCTGGGATCCAACAAGACCCGCGAGGACAACGACGAGAGCGTGGCGCTGGGCCTGGCCCGCACCGGCCGGGTGGTCACGGCGGCGGCGCTGATCATGGCGATCGCCTTCGCCGCGTTGATCGCCGCGCAGGTGTCGTTCATGCGGATCTTCGGGCTCGGCCTGACGCTGGCGGTGCTGGTCGATGCCACGCTGGTGCGGATGGCGTTGCTGCCGGCGTTCATGCACGTCATGGGGCGGTGGAACTGGTGGGCGCCCAAACCGCTGGTCCGACTGCACGAGCGGTTCGGGCTCAGCGAGGAACCGCCGGCCGCCGGCCGTCACCGACGCGGTTCAGGGCGGCGGCTAACGTTGAAGGCGTGACTGCACAGACGTTCGACCATCCCTTCTTCGCGCGGTTCTGGACGCTGATGTCCGCCCACGAGTCGGGCGTGATGAAGAAGATGCGCAAGGAGAATCTCGCGGGTCTGACCGGCCGGGTGCTCGAGGTCGGCGCGGGCACCGGGACCAACTTCGCGTTCTACCCCGACACCGTGACCGAGGTCGTCGCACTCGAACCCGAGACCCGCCTCGCGCCGCACGCCAAGCAGGCGGCGGCGTCGGCACCGGTCCCGGTGACGGTCATCGAGTCCACCATCGAGACCATGCCGGCCGCCGACCCGTTCGACGCCGTGGTGTGCTCGCTGGTGCTGTGCTCGGTCGAGGACCCGGACGGCGTTCTGCGTCAACTCAATTCAGTACTCAAGCCGGGTGGCGAACTACGCTACTTCGAACACATCGCCCAACCGGGCTGGCGCGGTCGACTGCAGCGGGTTGCCGACGCGACGATCTGGCCGCGGATGGCGGGCAACTGCCACACTCATCGGGATACCGAGCGGGCGATCGCCGGCGCGGGCTTCTCCATCCAGACCGCGCGCCACGAGGCGACCTTCCCGGCCTGGGTGCCGTTACCGGTGCAGGAAGTCGCACTCGGGCGGGCGCACAAGGGCGCTTAGCCCCAGCCTCGAGAGCATCTCCTGAGATGACGTTCTCAAAGACGCTGCGCCGCAAGCGTCCCGACGCTTCGAAATCAGGCCAATCGTCAAGATGGCGCCGCATATTGACTCGTGTGCCGAGCGGGGTTTGACTGGTGGCGTCATCCCCCGAGAGGACGCCACATGGGTACTGCCGCGGAGCGCGAGAAGCAGCTGGCGTTGGTGTCGCGCCTGAAGGCGACCTTTCCGGAGATTCCCGAGTGGCCCACTCCGAACGAGATGACGTCCGAGCATTACTGGGCGTACCAGAAGGGCAATCAGGACCAGGGTGGTCAGCTGAACGTGGCCGAGCCCTTCCTCAACAAGGAGGAAGAGCAGTGGGAGATGATGACCTACGTGCTCTGCGAGGTCCTCGGGTGGACGGGCATCTGGGTCTCCGAGGAGCGGCGTCGGCTGGCCGACGTCGATATGGGTCTCGCGATGTATCTGGGCCTGCCCTACTACGCCCGCTGGCTGTGGTCGGTGGGCAAGACCCTGATCTCGAAGGAATACATCACCTGGGCGGAGCTGACCGATCGGTTGGCCGAGGTGCAAGCGCGCTATGCAGGCGGTCTCAACGGCCGGCTGCCGGCGGCCGAGCCCAAGTTCGAGGGCGACGGCTCGAAGGTCAAGCGCAACCGCGGCCACATCGAGGCACTCGGGAAGGGCGACCCGGCGATGTACGCCGGACAGGCCGGCAAGGCCGCGTTCAAGGTCGGCGACCGAGTCAAGGTTCGTGAGCTCCCGGCGATGTTCTACACCCGCACACCGGAATACGTGCGCGGAGCCGAAGGCGTGATCGCCGAGGTCGCCTATGAGAGCCCGGCCCCGGAGGACGAGACCTGGGGGCGTGAGGACGTCAAGCCGGAGTGGTTCTACGTGGTGCGGTTCAAGCAGTCCACCCTGTGGGACACCTACTACGGGCCCGAGGGCGACACGTTGCAGACCGAGATCCCCGAACGTTGGCTGCAGGCCGTCGGCTGATCCGAGAGGAATACCTAAACTCATGTCTGATCGCGACCACGACCACGACCACGTGCGCACCGTCAAACCGATGGTCGATGAGATCACCGACTTCGAGGTCCTCGAGATCGCCCTGCGCGAATTGTGCATCGAGAAGGGCCTGTTCACCGCCGAGCAGCATCGGGTCATGACCGAGTACGGCGAACAGATCGGCCCGACACCCGCGGCCCGGCTGGTGGCCAAGGCCTGGGTGGACCCGGAGTTCAAGAAGCTGGTGTTGACCGACGCGCTGGCGGCCAGCAAGGAAGTCGGGGTGGACTGGCTGGCCCCCACCGGCTTCGGCACCCCGAGCGATTTCTACGCGTTCAAGGTCCTCGAGAACACCCCGAACGTGCACCATGTGATCGTCTGCGCGCTGTGCTCCTGCTACCCGCGACCGATTCTGGGCAACTCCCCGGAGTGGTACCGCACCCCGAACTACCGGCGCCGGATCGTGCGCTGGCCCCGGCCGGTGCTCGCCGAGTTCGGTCTCCAACTGCCCGAAGACGTCGAAGTGCGGGTGGCGGACTCCAACCAGAAGCACCGCTACATGGTGATGCCGATGCGCCCGGAGGGCACCGAGGGCTGGACCGAGGACCAACTCGTCGAGATCATCACCCGCGACTCTCTGATCGGCGTCGCGCTGCCCAAGCCGGGTGTGACCACCAACGTCATCACCGCATCCGTCCCCGCCATCCGGCCGATCGTGAAGTGAGCGGGGATCCCGTGAGTGCCGCCGAGCAGCCGAATGTGGAGGCGATCAGCGTCGAGGTGCTCGAGGAGATCGCCGAGCGCAACCAGTCATGGCCGATCATGGCGGCCAAGTACGGGGTGGAGAACCCGTTGCCGCCGTGGAAGACCAGCCTCGACGGGCTGTGCGACGCCCTCGACCGATCCTGCGCCACCGACGATCCGCTGAACTTCACCTTCAAGGAACGCCGCGACGAGGAAGACGCACTCTCGGCGACCCGCTACGCCAACCTGCCCTATCCCGAGAACCAGTTGGTGGCACTGGCGCATTCGCTGGTGGCGCGCGGCGTCATCGACGAGACGGAACTGCAGGAAAGGTTGGCCGCGATCCGGGCCCGGCTCGTAGCGGAGTAGGGCCAGGCCGTAAGTCAGTTCTCCAGCATCGCGGGCAACTGCTGCAGCAGCGTCGGCAGCGCGGTGCTGGCCGACTCCCTGATGGTCAGAGTCGCGTTGGCCGACAACGGCGTCAATTCGGGATTGACTTCCACCACGATGGCGCCGCGCGCCAGCGCCACGTCGGGCAGCCCGGCGGCGGGGTAGACGATGCCCGAGGTGCCCACCACCACCAGCACGTCGGCGGTCGCGACCGCCTCCACCGCGGCCTGCCACGGCTCGTCGGGCAGCTGCTCGCCGAACCACACGATGCCCGGCCGGATCAGCCCGCCGCATTCGCAGTTCGGCGGCATCTTCTCCAGCTCGGGTTCGGGCATGTCGGGCAGTGGGCCGTGATAGCGGGAACCGCACGTGTCACACCAGAACTCCGAGAGGCTGCCGTGCAGGTGGTGCACCGGCCGGCTACCCGCTCGCTCGTGCAGGTCGTCGACGTTCTGGGTGATCACGGTGACGTCGGCGTAGTCCTTCCAGGCGGCCACCGCGCGGTGGCCGTTGTTGGGTTCCACCGTGGCGACCAGGTGGTGGCGCCACAGATACCAGGCCCACACCCGCTCGGGATGGGTTTGCCAGCCTTCGGTGCTCGAGAGTTCGTAGGGGTCGTACTTGGCCCACAAACCGGTCTCGTCATCACGGAACGTCGGTACACCGCTTTCGGCGGAGATCCCCGCACCGCTGAGCACCGCTATCCGCACATCCACCAAAATAGCCGGTCTCGGCAATAATTAGCATGTGTCGGAGTTGGGGGATTGGTTGCACCTCGATGTGGCCGCTGCGCGTCCACTGTTTGATCAGTTGAGGACTCAGGTCATCGAAGGCGTGCGGGACGGGCGGTTGCCGCCGGGCACCCGGCTGCCGACGGTGCGCGAGCTGGCCGGTCAGCTGGGCCTGGCGGTGAATACTGTGGCGCGTGCCTACCGCGAGCTGGAGACCGCCGGCATCGTCGAAACCCGGGGCCGTTTCGGGACTTTCGTGGCCAGAGCCGACCCGGCCGACGCGGGGATGGCCGCCGCGGCCAAGGCCTACGCCGAGACCGCCCGCGCGCTGGGCCTGACCAAGCCCCGGGCGCTGCGGTACCTCGACGCGGCGTTCGAGTGAGGGCTCAGCCGAACTCGAGCAGGGCGTAGGCCCCGCGGAAGTTCCTGGCCGGATGGAAGCGCCAGATGGCGGGGAAGACCTTCTCGAAGAAGAAGCCGCGCCCCTTCGGCATCGGGATGTCGTGGAACGCCTTGACGCCGGGCATGGTGTCGACCAGGCCGGCGAGTTGGTCCACCGACAGGCTGAACGGCATCGGCGGCACACGGTAGTGCTTGGATGACCGCATGCCCTTGGGGGCCAGCTTCTTGACCATCACCGGCGGCAGGTCGAAGAACATCTGCCCGCCCGGAAAACGCTTGGCGCACTGGGCGATCAGCTCCATCGCCTCAGCGGGCTGCAGGTACATCAGCAGGCCCTCGGCGGTGATGAAGACCCCGTTGCTGCTGTCGACCTTGTCCATCCAGCTGTAGTCGAGGGCCGACAGCCCGAGGTTGGTGATCCGGGGGGAGGACGGCAGCAGCCGCTCACGCAGCTCGACCACCGGCGGCAGGTCCACCGACACCCAGCTGAACTGCGGGTCGGCGATGGCCTCCTCCAGACGCCAGAAGCTGGTCTGGAATCCCTCGGCCAGCGCGACGACGGTGGCCTTAGGGTGGGCGCGCAGGTAGTTGATCGCGCAGCCGTCGACGGCCAGCGAGCGCAGCGCCATCTCCTGACCCTTGCGGCCGAACTTGTCGTAGGGGAAGTCGATGGAGTCGCGCAGCTTGATCGCCATGGGGTCGTGCAGGATCGCACCGGGCAGCCCGGCCTGGTGGGCGCGGCCGTTGAGCGTGAGCAGTGCGGTCTCGGAGACGCCGCCGAGCTGACTGGCAGCGACCTTGGCGTTGAGGGATTGGTTCATCAGGAAAAACCCTACCTGCGCCGCCGTCAGCGAAGCACTTTGCCCAGCGTGCGCAGGTTTCTGGTGGTGGTCGAGGACTTGTAGCGCTTCTTGCCCATGGTCTTGCCGATCGCCGCGGTCAGCGTGGCCGACCTGGGCACCTGCCAGTACAGGACGCCGTCGCCGCGGGCGATCTTCTCGTCGGGGCCGGCCTCTTTCGCCAGGGCGGCGAGTTCGTCGAGCACCGCCGGGTCGCTGACGAACGTGACATAGGAGTGGTGGCCCTCGACCTCCGGCTCGAACGGGTAGCCGTCGGCGATCGCGGCGACCGTGTCGAGTTCGTAGACCAGGACCCAGGCGTCGTAGCCGAACGTCTCACGCAGGGCCGACTCGGCTTTCTTGCGCACCGATGCCGCCGAACCGCGGGCGTCGAGCACCACGTTGCCGCTGGCGAGGATGGTGCGCACATTGTCGAATCCCGCGTCGCTCAACGCCGAGGCCACGTCGGTCATCTTCAGGTTGACGCCTCCGACGTTGATGCCGCGCAGGAAAGCCGCGTAGCGCGTCATGTAGCCGAGCCTACCGACGTAGGCTCGATGCCATGGCTCGCCATGTGTTCGACGAAAAGCTGCTGGCGGTGATCGCGGGCAACTCGTTGGGAGTGCTGGCCACGATCAAGCGCGACGGCCGCCCCCAGCTGTCCAACGTGACCTACCACTTCGACCCGCGCGAGCTCGTCGTCGGGGTGTCGATCACCGAGCCGAGAGCCAAGACCCGCAACCTGCGCCGCGATCCGCGGGCGTCGCTCCTGGTCGCCTCCGACGACGGCTGGGCCTACGCGGTCGCCGAGGGCAACGCGATCCTCACCCCGCCCGCCGCCGCTGCGAATGACGACACCGTCGAGGCGCTGATTGCGCTCTACCGCAACATCGCCGGTGAGCATCCGGACTGGGACGACTACCGGCAGGCGATGGTCGCCGACCGGCGGGTGCTGCTGAAACTGCCGATCTCGCACGTGTACGGGATGCCGCCCGGTATCCGCTGAAGCGGCTAGGCTGCCTGCATGGCCGAGTCAGAGTCCGATCCGCAGGACGACACCAAGCGCAAGTTCCGTGAGGCGCTGGAGCGCAAGAAGGCGAAGTCGGCCGGCGGTGCCGCACACGCCGACGGCGGCGCCAAACAGCCGAGGGCGCACGGACCGGTGGAGAACCGCCGGGAGTTCCGCCGCAAGAGCGGCGGCTAGTTGCTCTTGGCCGCGGAAAGCGTTTCAGCCGAACCGTATTCGGGCTTCTGACGAGATCCCTGCCACAGGATCGCGGCCAGGCAGGTCAGAGCCAGTACGCCCACGCTGGTCGCGAACACGATGCCGCTGGTGCGAAGCCCCAGCGCGCGGGCGGCGAAGCCCTCGCTGATCACCGGCAGTGAGATCGCGATGTAGGCGACCACGAAGTAGGTGGAGCTGACCTCGGCGCGTCGCTGCGCGGGAGTGCGTTCGGCGACCGCGGCCAGGCCCCGGCTGAAGCTGATGCCCTGGCCGATGCCGGACACCAGCGCGGCGGCGATCAGCCCGGCCAGCGACGAGAACTGCAGAGCGGCAACCAGTATCGCCATGCCGAGGGCCAGGATGGTGCACCCGAGCGCGACCGCCCGCTGCGGCGCGACACGGGCCGCCACGATCTGCGCGACGGCCGACGCGCCGAAGATCGACCCGGCGATGAGCCCGGCCAGCGCGTGGTTGTCGATG
>Ga0208851_1001065_pt1 | contig 10048 bp, 11 predicted proteins | sample NGESurshal092012_FD_184481 | JGI IMG/M metagenome (GOLD analysis project Ga0208851, IMG submission 184481) | Arctic peat soil microbial communities from Barrow, Alaska - NGEE Surface sample 415-2 shallow-092012 (SPAdes) | ecosystem: Environmental > Terrestrial > Soil > Wetlands > Peat ... | reverse complement strand
GCCAGAGGGCAACCGAAGCAGAAGCAGGTCGAGATCTACCTGAACTTCCGCAAGGCTTACCCCGCGACGAGTGCCGGCGAGGAGGCGCTCTACCGCGCGGGCGTGCTGTCGTTCGAGCTGGGCGATTACGTGAACGCCCGCAAGCAGTTCAACGAGCTGCTCTTCGAGAATCCGCTCTTCCCGCAGGCGCAGGACGCGCGGCTGAAGCTCGGGCTGTCTGCGCTGGAGCTGAAGAGCTACCGGGACGCGTACCAGACCCTGCTGCCGCTCAGGGACCGCGTCTCGGGCCAGCAGAAGGCCCAGCTGGAGGACGCGCTCCGCAGGGCCGCCGAGGGGGCCCGGCTCTACGACCAGGCGATGAAGATGGCGCTGCAGAAGGCGGAGTCGGCCTCGACCCCCGAGGAGCGCAGCGCGGCGCTGGCCCACATCGGCGAGCTGGTGGACGCGCAGGTGGGATCCGACGAGGTGGCGCGCGTGCAGGCGGACCTGTCGCCCTCGAACCCGGCCTGGCCGCTCCTCACCTTCAAGCTCGCGCGGGTCTACCAGCACACGCGCGACGTGGCGAAGCTGAAGTCCACGCTGCAGTCGCTGCTGGCAAACGCGCCCGGCAGTCCTTACGCCGCCGAGGCGCAGGAGATGCTCTCCCGCGCAGACCGGGTGGGCCAGGTGCGAGGCCGGACGGTGGGCGTGCTCCTTCCGCTCACTGGCAAGTACAAGGCGTTCGGCGACGCGGTGATGCGCGGCATCCGCCTGGCGCTGAAGGGCAGCGACGTCGAGCTGGTGGTGAAGGACACGCAGGGGGACGGCACCCGAGCGGCGGCCGCGGTGGAGGAGCTGGTCTTCAACGACGGCGCGGTGGCTGCCATCGGCCCGCTCTTCATCGAGGACAGCAAGCGCGCGGCGCTGGTGGCGCAGGACCTCGGGCTACCGCTCCTCACGCTGACCCGCAGCGAGGACGTGACCGACATCGGCCCGTTCGTGTTCCGGAACATGCTGACCTACTCGGCACAGACGCGGGCGCTCGTCGACTGGGCCTCGGGCGTCATGGGCTACAAGACCTTCGCCGCGCTCTACCCGAACACGCCGTACGGCGTGGAGATGACCAACGACTTCTGGGACGACGTCGGCGCCCGTGGCGCGGCGATGCGGGGCGCGGAGAGCTACACCTCCGACCAGACCACCTTCACTACCCAGGCCAAGAAGCTGGTGGGCCGCTACTACCTCGAGGACCGGCGCGACTACTTCGAGGGGGTGCAGGAGGCCACCAAGGACGTGAAGGACAGCTACCGCAGGCGCAAGGCGGTGGAGAAGGCGAAGAGCGCGCTCGAGCCCATCGTGGACTTCGAGGCGCTGTTCATCCCCGACGAGTGGCAGCGGGTGGGCCTGGTGGCGCCGGCGCTGGCGGTGGAGGACCTCATCACCAACACCTGCGACCCGAAGGAGATCGAGAAGCTGAAGAAGACCACCGGCAAGACGGACATCCGGACGGTCACGCTGCTCGGCGGCAACGGGTGGAACTCGCCCAAGAACTCCGACGGGATTCCGCAGCTGGTCGAGCGGGGTGGCAAGTTCGTCATCTGCAGCGTGTTCGTGGACGGCTTCTATGCGGACAGCAGCCGCGAGGCGACGAAGCGCTTCGTGAGGCTGCACGCCGAGGCCTACAAGGACACGCCGCCGAACCTGCTCGACGCGATCGGCTACGACTCGGCGCGGATGCTGCGGCTGCTGCTCGACAAGCAGACCACGGCGCTCGACCGCGCCTCGGTGCGCGACGGGCTCGCGGCCACCAAGGACTTCGAGGGAGCGACCGGAAAGACCCACTTCAACCCCAAGCGCGAGGCGGAGAAGCCGCTGTTCTTCCTCACCATCGACCCCAAGGGAATCCGCGAGCTCCAGCCCAACGAGCGGCTCAGCGGGTCCTGAGCCGTCCCGGGCCGGGACCGGCGTCCGGGTTCACTCCGCCCGGAGTCGGACGGGCGCCTCATCTTTCCTCGCCACGAGCCGCGCCCTGACCTGGACCAGCGGGTCCACCTTGAAGAGCAGGAACGACGGCGGCGGCAGACCGAAGTCCCGCATGTCGATGGGGCGGCCGCCTTCGACCAGCAGGGTGGCCGAATCCTCCAGTCGGACCTTCACCTCGACATCGAGCGTCCTGGTGACGCCGTGGAAGCCGAGCGTTCCGATCAGGCGCAAGGAGTCCGGTTCCACGCCAGGGCTGGCCGTGACGAGCTCCGCGCGGATGCTCGGGTAGCGGGGGACGTCGAGTCGGCGCTGGAGCTCGCGGTCGATCAGCGCACCGCCGGAACGGAGCCGCCGGGATTCGAAGTCAACCTGCGTTGGAGTCGCGAGCAGGATCCGCTCGCCGCCAACCTCCGCCGCGATCTCCCCGGTGAGCCCGAACGTGTGAACGCGAACCGGATGGAGCGTGGACCGGGCTTCGGCCCACAGCTCGGAGCGTTCCGGGACGAGGACGAAGCGCGCCATCCGGGGTGAGGATAGGCGCCCCGGTCAGCGGCTCACACTGGCACCGCTGTCACACGCGGGACGTCCCGGAGACCTCGTCCGCTGCCCGGACGGCCGGTCGTGCCCCGGCGCCACGGGCGGCGAGCCACCGGTACCACTCCGGGAGCCCGTCTCCACGCGTCGCCGAGACCTCGAGCACCCTCGCGGTGGGATTCACCAGGCGAACGTGCGCGACGAACCGGGCCACGTCGAAGGTCAGATGCGGAAGCAGGTCCACCTTGTTGAGGAGGATCAGCTCCGCGGACCGGAACATGTGCGGATACTTCAGCGGCTTGTCCTCGCCCTCCGTGGTCGAAGCGATGACCACCCGCGCGCCCTCGCCGAGGTCGAACAGGGCGGGGCAGACGAGGTTGCCGACGTTTTCCACGAAGAGCAGCGAGCCCATCGCCGGTGAGAGCTCGTGCAGCGCACGACCAAGCATCTGCGCGTCCAGGTGACAGCCGGTCCCGGTGTTGATCTGCACCACCCGCGCTCCCGCACCACGGATACGCTCGGCGTCGAGCCGCGTCTCCTGGTCTCCCTCGATGACCGAGACCACGACCTCCTTGCCGAGATCGCGGAGAGTGCGCTCGAGGAGCGTGGTCTTCCCCGAGCCTGGTGAGCTCATGAGATTCACCGCGAAGATCTGCCTGCCCTCGAGCCAGCCGCGGTTCCGCTCGGCCAGGAGCTGGTTCTTCCCGAGAATCTCCTTCTCCAGCTGCACGGTGCGCGCGGCGGTGGAGTCGTCGTGCGGGTGTGAGTGCCCGTGCTCGTGGTCGTGAGGGTGATCGTGATCATGAGAGCGCGCGTGCGACTCCCCTCCCACAGTTCCCGAGCAGCCACAGGTCGCACACATCACGCCACCTCCACGGTCCGGATCCGCAGCTCACGGCCGCGGAGGATCTCGAGAAAAGGATTGCCACAGGGGCAGCGGGTCACCAGCTCTTCCATCTCGAGCTCGCGCTGGCAGCTCCCGCAGCGGCCGCGGCCGGCGACGTCGACGACGTCCAGCCGCGCGCCCTCGAGCCGCGTTCCCCGCGTGCAGGCGTCGAAGCAGAATCGCACCGCGTCGGGGACGACGCCGGAGAGCTTGCCAATCTCCACCTTGACCGCGAGCACCTGGCCGTCGGGAACGGCCTCGCAGACCGAATCGACGATCCCCTGGCTGATCGAGAGCTCGTGCATGGCGTTTCGACCGAGCAGCCGGTGCACGGGTCGGGCCAGAGCCGGACACGCTCGCGGGACGTGCGCGGGTGCGCAGGATTTGCGCCCGGAAGTGAGCGCAATCGCCCGGGATGCCGGTCGTCCCTGGTCTTGTTACCGTTCCGCCCCCGAATGGCTCCTCCGAAGCGTCGCAAGACCCCCGCGCGTCCAAGCGCACCCCCTGCGAGGCGGACCACCGCCAAGAGGCGCCGTCGTTCGCCTCGCCGCAGGCCGCCCGTCTCCTCGCGCAAGGAACCCTCGACCACGCTGCCGATCGAGGTGCAACCCGGGGCCGTGGACGAGGCGCTGCGCAAGGTGACCGACACCCTCCGGCAATGGGCCAACGCCGGGCGCTACACCAAGGTGCGCTTCAAGTTCCGGGGCAAGCCGCTCCTTCCGGACTTGCCGCTCGCAGCGGTCATGGCGGCCGAGGGCCTGACCTTCTACTGGACCGGGATTCTCCGGGCGCTGCTGTTCAACGTTGCCGGGCGGAGCGTGCTCGACGTGGAGCTGGTGAACGACTCGGAGCACCACGTGCAGAAGGGCAAGGAGGAGCTGCTCGGCGGGGAGGTCGACCGGGCCATCGCCGAGTTCCGTACCGCGCTCGCCAAGCAGCACGACAATCCGCGGGCGCAGCTGAACCTTGGTGTGGCGCTCAAGCTCAAGGGTGACCCCGCCGCTGCCCGGGCCGCGCTGCAGAAGGCGCGGTCGCTCGACCTCGGTGGGCCGGTGGGGAAGGAAGCCGAGCGGCTGCTCGAGGGTCTGAGCGTTCCGCCGGAAATCGTCACCCCCGGCCGCGCGTAGATCCGCTCGTGGACTTCATCCTCAACGTTCTGTGGGTCATCCTCGGTGGCGGCTGGCTGATCTGCCTCGAGTATCTCCTCGCCGGCGTCGTGCTCTGTCTGACGGTGGTGGGGATCCCCTTCGGGCTGCAGTGTTTCAAGCTCGCCAAGCTGGGACTGGTCCCGTTCGGGCACGACTTCGACGAGGTGCCTGGCTCCGGGGCCGGGAGCTTCGTGCTCAACGTGCTCTGGCTGGTGGTGGCCGGGGTGTGGATCTTCCTCAGTCACCTGATCCTGGGCATCGGGCTCGCCATCACCATCATCGGCATTCCGTTCGCGTTCCAGCACCTCAAGTTCGGGATGCTCGCGCTCGCCCCATTTGGCAAGCAGCTCCAGCCCCACCCCCAGCCCGAGCCCCAGCTGCAGCGCTAGCCTGCGTGGCGCTCAGCGGCAGGCGCGCCAGGTTCCGATCGCGACGATGGCCATGGCCACGGCGCTCGCCGGCGGAGCCTGGAGCAGCAGCGTCCAGAGCAGCGTGTAGAGCGTCGCATAACCCACCGCGCCGAGCAGGATGCCCGAGACGCGCGGCGCCGATACTCCCCGGAGCTTGTGGCGCGCGACGACGAGTGAGCCGGCGACGAAGAACGCGAGGTCCGGGAGCACGAAGGCGACGAACGCCGGGTCGAGGCCGCCGTACGGGAAGAACCACGCGCGGACCTGCTGGCTGAAGAGGACTGCTCCCCACCACACCAGCACCGCGGCCGCCTGGATGACGAGGTAGCCCGCCGCCGCGCGCCCCGGCACCACGTCGACCCGGCCTGTCGAGGTCACCCCGCGGACTGTAGCGCTGCCTCAGTAGCCGAGGTGCCAAACACCTCGTGACGACCTTCGCCCGCGGCCTCGTGCGGTCTCCTGACCGATTGACCTAGAGGTTCCGGGCAGTTAGGTAAGTGACGCCCCCAATGTCCGACGACCTCCCGACCCCTCCCGCGCCCCCCCAACGCCCCGGCGGTGGCGCCGGCGATCTCATCCCGATCAACATCGAGGACGAGATGCGCAGGAGCTATCTCGACTACTCGATGTCCGTCATCGTGGGTCGGGCGCTCCCCGACGTGCGCGACGGCCTCAAGCCCGTTCACCGCCGCATCCTCTACGCGATGCAGGACGAAGGGCTGCTCCACAACCGCAAGTACAGCAAGTGCGCGGGCGTCGTCGGCGAGGTGCTGAAGAAGTACCACCCGCACGGGGACTCGAGCGTCTACGACGCGCTGGTCCGCCTCGCCCAGCCGTGGAACATGCGCTACCTGCTCGTGGACGGGCAGGGGAACTTCGGCAGCGTGGACGGGGACTCGGCCGCCGCCTACCGCTACACCGAGTGCCGGATGATGGAGCTGGCCGAGGCCATGCTCGCCGACATCGACAAGGAGACGGTCGACTTCGGCCCCAACTTCGACGACTCGACCAAGGAGCCGCTGGTCCTTCCCACCCGCTTTCCCAACCTCCTGGTGAACGGGAGCTCGGGCATCGCGGTGGGGATGACCACCAACATCCCGCCGCACAACATGCGGGAGGTCATCGACGGCACGCTGCACCTCATCGAGCACCCGAAGGCGACCGTCCGCGAGCTGATGCAGCACATCCCCGGTCCGGACTTCCCGACGGCGGGGTTCATCCTCGGACGCGAGGGCATCGGCCGGGCCTACGAGACCGGCCGGGGACAGATCACGCTGCGCGCGCGGCACGAGATCGAGACCTCCGCCAAGGGCGAGCGCGAGTCCATCGTCATCAGCGAGATCCCCTACCAGGTGAACAAGGCGCGGCTCACCGAGAAGATCGCCGAGCTGGTCCGGGACAAGAAGATCGAGGGCATCAGCCAGATCCGCGACGAGTCGGACCGCCGCGGCATGCGCCTGGTCATCGAGCTCAAGCGCGACGCCATCTCTGGCGTGGTCCTGAACAACCTCTTCGCCAACACTCCGCTGGAGACCACCTTCGGCATCGTGCTCCTGGCCATCGACGGTGGGCAGCCCCGCACGCTCAACCTCCGCGAGCTGCTCGAGCGCTTCGTCAGTCACCGCCGCGAGGTGGTCACCCGCCGCAGCCGCTTCGAGCTGCGCAACGCCCAGCGCCGCATCCACGTGGTGGAGGGCCTGCTGGTCGCGCAGGACATCATCGACCTGGTCATCACCATCATCCGCCGGTCGAACGACCCCGACGAGGCGCGGTGGGGCCTGATGCACGTGCTCTCCCCGTCGCTCTACGAGCACGATCGCTTCCGCGAGCTTCCGCGGCTGGACCTCGACGCGGCCATGCTCCAGATGGAGCAGCTGGTTGCGCGCGCCCGGGCGGAGGAGCCGAGGTACGCGGGTCTCCAGCACCGCTACGAGGGCGGCGGGTTCAGCGAGGAGCAGGCCAAGCAGATCCTCGAGATGCGGCTGCAGCGCCTCACTGGCATCCAGCGCGAGGAGCTGTTCACCGAGCTCATCTCGCTGACCCGGGAGATCGCCCGGCTGCGCGAGATCCTCGAGGTCGAGTCCACGTTGCTCGACGTGGTGAAGGCCGAGCTCCGCGAGGTCCGGGAGAAGTTCGGGGATGAACGCCGCACCGAGATCACCGGGGAGGCGGACGAGCTCACCAGCGAGGATCTGATCGCCGAGGAGGACATGGTGGTCACCGTGTCCCACGCCGGCTACGTCAAGCGGAGCCCGCTGTCGGAGTACCGATCGCAACGGCGAGGCGGGCGCGGGAAGACCGGCGCGTCGATGAAGGAGGACGATTTCGTCTCCGACCTCTTCGTGGCCAGCACCCACGCGTACCTGATGCCGCTCACCACCCGGGGCAAGCTGTTCTGGCTCAAGGTGCACGAGGTGCCGGCCGCGAGCCGCACCGCGCGCGGCAAGCCGATCATCAACCTGGTCCAGATGGGCGAGGGCGAGAAGCTCGCTTCCATCCTGGTCACCCGCGCGTTCGAGGAAGGCCGGTTCGTCTTCTTCGTCACCCGCAAGGGGGTGGTGAAGCGGACCGACCTCAACGCCTTCTCGAACGTCCGCTCGGCCGGCATCATCGCCCTGGGCATCGAGGACGGCGACTCGCTGGTGGCGGTGTTCATCACCGACGGGAGCAAGGACATCCTCCTCTCCACCGCGCGCGGAATGAGCATCCGCTTCTCGGAGGCCGAGGTCCGATCGATGGGGCGGCAGGCCTACGGCGTCAAGGGCATCACCCTGGACGAGGGCGACGAGGTCGTGGGTGCCGACGTGGTGGAGCCGGGCACCACCATCCTCACCGTGACCGAGAACGGCTACGGGAAGCGCACCGAGGAGGCCGAGTACCGGGTCCAGGGCCGCGGCGGCAAGGGCATCATCGACATCAAGACCACCGATCGGAACGGGAACGTGGTCGGCCTGGCGCAGGTGAAGGATCGCGACGAGGTGATGCTGGTCACCAACGGCGGGATGCTCATCCGGATCAAGGTGCACGACATCTCGGTGATCGGCCGGAACACGCAAGGGGTGCGGCTCATCTCGCTGGAGAGTGGCGGGGAGAAGGTCAGCGGCATCTCCAAGCTTCCCGAGGCGGCCGAGGAGAATGGAGACGGCGGCAACGGAGTGGAGATCCTCCGTGCGGCGCCCGAGCCCCCCGAGGGCGGGGAGTCGTAGCGGAACGTGGCGCTCGAACGCACACGGACGGTCACCAAGCTGTGGCGCTACCTCCGTGACCCGGGGGTGGCCGCCTGGCGAAAGCTCGCCGGGCTCGCGGCGGTCGCCTACGTCCTCTGGCCCCTGGACCTGATCCCCGACGCCATCCCGGTGCTCGGCTGGCTGGACGACGCCGGCATCGTCGCCGCCGCCGCGGCCTTCCTGGTCGCCGAGGTGCGGCGACACGAGCGGAAGCTCGACCGGGCAAGAGACCAGGTGGTCGACGCGCCCTGAAGGCGCCCGGGCTCAGGCTGCGAGGCGGTGAAGGGCGTGCAGCAGCTCCCGGGCGGTGAACGGCTTCTCCACCACCGCGTGAATGCGGATGCCTCGCCGGGGCAAGGCGTGGACCTCCGCAGTCCCCGCGCCGGAGATGATCACTACCCGGAACCGTGCCGCATCCGCGCGGCGGTCGAGCCGGTTCAGGACCTCGCTCCCGCGCAGGCCGGGCATCACCTCGTCGAGGACCAGCAGGACCTCACCGGAGATGGCGCTCGCCGCGTCGAGCGCCTGGCACCCGTCGGACGCCTCGACGACCTCGAACCCCTCGTCCCGCAGCAGATCTCCGTACGCGCCGCGAATGAAGTCGTCGTCGTCCACGAAGAGAACGGTGATGCGGTCCATCAGTGAAACGATCCTTCGCCGGGCACGGCCCGCGTGGATAGAGAGTCAAGCCCGACCCGATGCCCGGGCCCTCAGTGCCGCACGTGGGTGTCGTCCTCCACCTGTGCGACCCGCTCGATGACCTCGTTCCTCCGCCGCACCAGGCCCTGGCTCTCGTCCACGAACCAGAAGGCGACCCGGAGGAACGCGGCGATCACCACCACCAGCATCGACGAGAGGAACCAGTCGAGGAACGTGGTCAGGAGACCCCACTGGACGTGCACCCTGATTCCGTAAACGCCCGTCAGAGGAACCAGGACGAACGCGACGTCATGCGAGGCGCAGGAGGGGCAGGAGACCAGGTAGCCGAGCCAGGTCTCGTGCCCGCCCAGCGCCTCGCGGAGGGGCTCGAAGATGCGCTCCTTGGTGATGGTCTGGGCGATCCCCATGACCACCGCCGGGAGCGCGAGCAGCTGGCCGAGGTAGGACATGCCGTCAGGGTGGGGAGGAGGGTCCGGGTCGGCAATGCCTGGACCCGGGATGACCCTGCGCATGGCGGGGGGCGGGTGGGACAGCGCCGGGAACCCGCCTGCGTCCGCGGATCCGGATCATCGTCAGACGGGAGAAGCTGGGTTAGCGTTTCAGCCGTGGACGATGCTTCTGCCCGGGACGTTCGCACGCCGTACGTGCTCGTGGTCGACGACGAGGCGTTCTTCCGCCGGCTGCTGAGCGAGGAGGTCGAGCGCCAGGGTTACACGGTGCTCGGCGCCCGCGACGCCACCGAGACGCTGCGCTTCTTCGAGCGGGCCGCCGCGGACGACACGCCGGTCATCGTGGTGCTGGACCTGATGCTGCCCGGGATGAGCGGGATCGAGCTGCTCTACGGCCTCGCCCGGAAGGTCGGTGCCAAGGTCCGGTTCATCCTCTGCTCGGCCCACAGCGCGCTGGACCAGGTGGCGCCGGAGCATCCGCTGGTCTCCGGGCGGCTGGCCAAGCCCGTCGAGTCCGCCGAGCTGGGGTCGCTCCTGGCGTCGGCGAGCTCTTCCCTCGGCGCCACGCTCCACTAGAGGCGCTGGATCCTCCACTGCTTGACTGAAGGGGAACCCCGTCCTATTCCTGCGCGCCCTCGTGTCCGGCGGCTTCACGGCTGGCGGCGCGGGGGCGCATCTCGCCCAGGTAGCTCAGTCGGTAGAGCAGGGGACTGAAAATCCCCGTGTCGGTGGTTCGATTCCGCCCCTGGGCACTGTTTCAGGCCTGCCGCCG
>Ga0208851_1001064_pt1 | contig 10054 bp, 10 predicted proteins | sample NGESurshal092012_FD_184481 | JGI IMG/M metagenome (GOLD analysis project Ga0208851, IMG submission 184481) | Arctic peat soil microbial communities from Barrow, Alaska - NGEE Surface sample 415-2 shallow-092012 (SPAdes) | ecosystem: Environmental > Terrestrial > Soil > Wetlands > Peat ... | reverse complement strand
CTCGGCGCCCCGCGGGCCGTAGAGGTCCCGCACGTGCACGAAGCCGACCACGTCGTCCGGGTCGCCCCGCACGACGGGGAACCGGCTGTGGGTCAGCTCGGAGACCACCTTCACGGCCTTGACCGCAGGCATCGACGCGTCCAGGAAGTCGACCTCCGTGCGCGGCACCATGACCTCGCGCAGCGACCGGTCGCCGGCCTCGAAGACCTCCTCGATGAGCTCCCGCTCCTCCGGGCTGAGCGCGTGGTGGCCGGTCACCAGCGTGCGCAGCTCCTCGTCGGTGATCTCGTTTCGCCCGGCGTTCGGGTCGCCGCCGAGCAGCCGGACGACCAGGTCGGTGGAGCGCGACAGCAGCCAGATGACCGGAGACATCGCGGTGGCGAACCGGTCCAGCGTGGGCGCCACCAGCATGGCCAGCGACTCCGCGCGCTGCAGGGCGATCCGCTTGGGCGCCAGCTCGCCGAGGACCAGGGACAGGTACGAGATCACCAGCGTGATCGCCACCAGGGCCACCGCGTCCGCCACCCCCGAGGACAGCCCCCAGCCGCGGAGCACGGGTGACAGCTCGCCGGCCAGCGTCGCCGCGCCGAACGCGGCGGACAGGAACCCGGCCAGGGTCACCCCGATCTGGACGGCGCCCAGGAACCGGTTCGGGTTGCCGGCGACGGCGGCGACCCGCGCCCCGCGACGGCCCTTGTCGGCCATCCCGCGCAGCTGGGACGCCCGCAGGGACACCAGCGCCATCTCGGTGGCGGAGAACACCCCACCGACGAGCACGAACAGCAGGACCAGGGCCGCATTGGCCCACATCGAACTCATCCACGCCCCCGACGGGGCGCGGGGCTGTGACCGCCGTCCATGCCCTCCAGGGTACGGGCCCGGTGCCTGCCGTCCGGACCGGTCGCTCGGCGCGCCGAACCGTCCGATCGACCGTAGGCTCTCTCGGGTGAGTCTGGTCGTCGTCATGGGGTCCGGGGAAACGGCGCCGGCGATGGTGGCCACCCACCGGGCGGTGTTCGCCTCGACCGGGGACGGCCCGGCCGCGCTGCTGGACACCCCGTTCGGCTTCCAGGGCAACGCCGACGACCTGACCGCCCGGACCGTCGCCTACTTCGCCGAGAGCGTGGGACGCACCGTGACCCCGGCCCGCTGGCGGCGGGCCGACGAGCCGGTGCTGGACCGGGAGTCCGCCCTGGACCTGCTCGCGCACGCCCGCTGGGTGTTCGCCGGGCCGGGCAGCCCCAGCTATGCGCTGCGGCACTGGCAGGGCACCCCGGTGCCCGGCGCCATGCTCGACATCGTCGAGCGCGGCGGCACCCTCGTCATGGGCAGCGCGGCCGCGGTCACCCTCGGCACCCACGCCATCCCGGTCTACGAGATCTACAAGGTCGGCGAGGACCCGCGCTGGCTGCCCGGACTGGACCTGCTCGGGCGGCTCACCGGGATCGCGGCCGTGGTGGTGCCGCACTACGACAACGCCGAGGGCGGCACGCACGACACCCGGTTCTGCTACCTCGGTGAGCAGCGCCTGGCCGCGCTGGAGCAGGCCCTGCCCGACGAGGTCGGGATCCTCGGGGTGGACGAGCACACCGCACTGACCCTCGACCTGCGGGCCAGGACCGCCCGGGTGGACGGCAACGGGGTGGTCACAATCCGACGCCGCGACGGCAGCCGGACGCTGCCGTCCGGGGAGTCGCTGCCGCTGGACCACCTGGCTGCCCTGCTGCGCGGCGGGCCGGTCGACCTGTTCGACCCGGTGGTGGTCGTGGCCGACGACGCCGCCCCTGCCGTGGCCGTGGACCAGCCGTCGCTGCGCGCCGACACCGACCGGACCAGGGAAGCCTTCGAGTCCGCGCTCGCGGCGAAGGACGTCGACGCCTGCGTGGCCGCCGTCCTGACCCTGGAACAGTCGCTGCACGACTGGCGCGCGGACACCCTGCAGGGCGAGGACACCGACCGGGCCCGGCGCACCCTGCGGTCGATGGTGGTGCGGCTGGGGACGCTGGCGACGGTGGGGGCACGCGATCCACGCACCGTGGTGGGCCCCTACGTCGAGCTGTTGCTCGAACTGCGGTCGAGGGCGCGGACGGCGCAGGACTTCGCGACGTCCGACCTGGTGCGCGACCGGCTGGCCGCCGCCGGGGTGGAGGTCCGGGACACCCCCGACGGCCCCCAGTGGAACCTGTCAGGGTGAGGACGACGTATCCGTCGTCCTCACTCTGACAACTGCCCAGAGGTCAGTGGGCCATCGCCGCCTGGAGGTTCTCGTCGAGCGCGGCCAGGAACTCCTGGGTGGTGAGCCAGGGCTGATCCGGCCCGATGAGCAGGGCCAGGTCCTTGGTCATCTTGCCGGACTCCACGGTCTCCACGCAGACCCGCTCGAGCGTCTCCGCGAAGTCCGTCACGGCCGGCGTGCCGTCCAGCTTGCCGCGGTGGGCCAGACCGCGGGTCCAGGCGAAGATCGACGCGATCGGGTTCGTCGACGTCGGCTTGCCCTGCTGGTGCTGGCGGTAGTGCCTGGTCACCGTGCCGTGGGCCGCCTCGGCCTCGACCGTCTTGCCGTCCGGCGTCATGAGCACCGAGGTCATCAGGCCGAGCGAGCCGTAGCCCTGGGCGATGGTGTCGGACTGCACGTCGCCGTCGTAGTTCTTGGTGGCCCAGACGTAGCCGCCCTCCCACTTGAGCGCGGCCGCGACCATGTCGTCGATCAGCCGGTGCTCGTAGGTGATCCCGGCCTTGGCGAAGTCGTCCTTGAACTCGGTCTCGAAGACCTCGGCGAACAGGTCCTTGAACCGGCCGTCGTACGCCTTGAGGATCGTGTTCTTGGTGGACAGGTACACCGGGTAGTTGCGGGCCAGCCCGTACCGCATCGAGGCGCGCGCGAAGTCACGGATCGAGTCGTCCAGGTTGTACATCGCCATGGCGATACCCGGCGACGGGAAGTCGAAGACCTCGAGCTCCATGGGCGCCGAGCCGTCCTTCGGCGTGAAGACCAGGGTCAGCTTGCCCTCGCCGGGGATCAGCGTGTCGGTGGCGCGGTACTGGTCGCCGAACGCGTGACGGCCCACCACGATCGGCTTGGTCCAGCCGGGCACCAGCCGCGGGATGTTGCTGATCATGATCGGCTCGCGGAAGATCACACCGCCGAGGATGTTGCGGACGGTCCCGTTCGGGGACTTCCACATCTTCTTCAGTCCGAACTCCTCGACCCGCGCCTCGTCGGGGGTGATGGTGGCGCACTTGACGCCGACGCCGTGCCGCTGGATGGCGTGCGCCGCGTCGATGGTCACCTGGTCGTCCGTGGCGTCCCGGTGCTCGATGCCCAGGTCGTAGTAGTCCAGCTGGACGTCGAGGTACGGAAGGATCAGCTGATCCTTGATGAACTGCCAGATGATGCGGGTCATCTCGTCGCCGTCGAGCTCGACGACGACGCCCTCGACCTTGATCTTCTCCATCGGTGCTCGCTCCTGTCAGAGGTGCTGGACGTCGGACTGCTTGGCGCGCACCGCTTCCGCGGCCGCCAGCAGCCCGGCCTTCTCGGTGTCGGTGAGGTCCGCCTCGACGACCCGGCGGACGCCCTGCCGGCCGATCTCGGCCTCCACGCCGAGGTACACGCCGGCGATGCCGTACTCGCCGTCGACCCAGGCGCAGACCGGCATGACCGCGCCGGAGTCCTCGGCCACGGCCTTGGCCATCCGCGCGGCCGCGGCCGACGGGGCGTAGTACGCCGAGCCGGTCTTGAGCAGCGCGACGACCTCGGCACCGCCGTTGCGGGTCCGGGTGACCAGCTCGTCGATCGTGTCGGCCGGCAGCAGCTCCGTGAGCGGCCGCCCGTCGACGGTGCACCGGGACGGCACCGGGACCATGGTGTCGCCGTGCGAGCCGAGGGTGAGGGTCCGCACCGAGCCGACCGGCACCGCGAGCGTCTCTGCCACGAAGTAGGTGAACCGGGCCGTGTCGAGCATGCCGGCCTGGCCGATCACCCGGTGCTTGGGGAAGCCCGAGGCGAGCTGGGTCAGCGCGGTCATCTCGTCCAGCGGGTTGGAGACCACGATGATCACGGCGTCCGGCGCGTGCTGGGCGATGTTCTCGGCGACCCCGCGCACGATCTTGGCGTTGGTCTCGATGAGGTCCATCCGGCTCATGCCGGGCTTGCGGGGCAGCCCCGCGGTGACCACGACGATGTCCGAGCCCGCGATGGCCTCGTAGCCGCCGCCGTCCGGAGTCGTCGTCTGGCCGACGATCTTGGTCTCGAAGCCCTCGATCGGCCGGGACTGGTTCATGTCGAGCGCAAGCCCCTCGGGCTTGCCCTCCACGATGTCGGTGAGGACCACCGTGTCGAAGATGTCGTACTCGGCGAGCCGCTGGGCCGTGGTCGACCCGTAGAACCCCGCCCCGACGACCGTGACCTTGCCCTTGCGCTCAGCCATCTCGCACACTCCCCGACCGCTCGGTCAACCGCTGCGGCGATATCTCGGCATCAAGACACTTCTGTCGTTCGCAGGCTACCGAATGCCCGCGCCGGCGCCTACCGGGGGGGCGCGGGGACCACCAGGGCCAGCACCGTGAGGCCCACCCCGAGGGTCAGCAAGGTGGCGACGTCCACGGCCCTCCCCCGGACGACGAGCACCCCGGCCCGCTCCGGTGGCAGCAGGGCGCGCAGCCAGGCGCCGAGCACGACGAAGGCGGCGATCACCAGGCTGCCGCGGCGGAACCGGTCCAGCACGGCGACGACGACCAGCCCGGCGAGGACGCCGAGCAGCACCACGATGATCGGCCACTCCCGCGCGAGCAGGCCCCGCGGCGCCGGTGGGCCCGCGGCTTCGGAGGGGTCGGCCGAGGTCACCCGCGGACGCCGGCGGCCGCCTCGGCGGCCTCGGCGGCCTCGACGACGTTGGTGAGCAGCATCGCCCTGGTCATCGGCCCCACGCCCCCGGGCATCGGAGCGAGGAACGCGGCGACCTCCGCGACCGCCGGGTGGACGTCGCCCACGAGCCCGTCCGGGGTACGGGAGATGCCGACGTCCAGGACGGCGGCGCCGGGGTGGACCATGTCCGGGGTGATCAGCCGGGGGACGCCGGCGGCGGCGACCACGATGTCGGCCTCGCGCACGTGCTTGGCCAGGTGCTTGGTCCCGGTGTGGCACAAGGTGACCGTGGCGTTCTCGCTGCGCCGGGTGAGCAGCAGCCCGAGCGGCCGGCCCACGGTCACCCCGCGACCGATGACGCACACCTCGGCGCCGGCGACCGGGACGTCGTAGCGGCGCAGCAGCTCGACGATGCCGCGCGGGGTGCACGGCAGCGCGGCCGGGACGCCGAGCACCAGCCGGCCGAGGTTGACCGGGTGCAGGCCGTCGGCGTCCTTGGCCGGGTCCATCAGCTCGAGAACCCGGTTGGAGTCCAGGCCGGCGGGCAGCGGCAGCTGGACGATGTAGCCGGTGATGGCCGGGTCGGCGTTCAGCTCGGCGACGGTGTCCTCGACCTGCGCCTGGGAGGCGTCGGCCGGCAGGTCGCGGCGGGTGCTGGCCAGCCCCACCTGCGCGCAGTCGCGGTGCTTGCCGGCCACGTAGGAGCGGCTACCGGGGTCGTCACCGACCAGCACGGTGCCCAGGCCGGGGGTGCTGCCGCGCTCGCGCAGCACCGCCACCCGGGTCGCCAGCTCGGCCTTGATGGCGGCCGCGGTCGCCTTGCCGTCGAGGATCGTCGCGCTCACGCCCTGGATTCTGTCACGGCCCGACGATCGCACCACGGGCCCGCGCCAGAAGCACGGCCTGCTCGAGGTCCAGCCGGGTGCCGGTGAGGTCGAGCGGGGCGAGGTCCACTCCCTCGAGGTCGGCGCCGCGCAGGTCGGCTCCGGCCACCTTCGCCTCGTGCACCCGTGCGTGCGCGAGGTCGCAGCCGCGCAGGCTGGCGCCCCGAAGGTCCGCGCCGGACAGGTCGGCCTCGGCCAGCCGGACGCCGTCCAGGACCGCGCCGGCGAGGTTCTGGCCGCGCAGCGACACGTAGGACCAGTCGCCGCCCTCGACGGTGAGCGGCCGCAGGATGCAGTCCCCCTCGAAGGTCGACCCGGTGAGCTTGCAGCCCGCGAGCCGCACGTCGAACAGGTTGGTGCGGCGGAACCGGCAGCGCAGGAGCGCCGTCCGCTCGAGCACGGCCGCGTTCAGCCGGGCCCCCGACAGGTCGCAGTCCTCCAGCACGCAGCCGACCAGCCGCGCCTCGGTCAGGTCGGCGTCGGAGAGGTCCAGGCCGCTGACGTGGACGCCGTCCAGCTCGACCGCGTACAGGTCGGCGCCGGAGAGGTCGGCGCCGTCGACCCAGTCCATGGTGGTCAGTGGAAGAAGTGCCGCACGCCGGTGAGGTACAGGGTGATCCCGGCCGCCGTGGCCGCGTAGACGACCTCCTCGTCGCGCACCGAGCCCCCGGGCTGGACCACGGCCCGAACACCCGCGGCCGTGAGCACCTCGAGGCCGTCCGGGAACGGGAAGAACGCGTCGGACGCCGCCACCGAGCCGCGCGCCCGCTCCTCGCCGGCCCGCTCCACGGCCAGCCGCGCGGAGTCGACCCGGTTGACCTGGCCCATGCCGACCCCGACGGTGGCCCCGTCGCTGGCCAGCACGATCGCGTTGGACTTCGCCGAGCGGCAGGACCGCCACGCGAACTCCAGGTCGGCGAGGGTGGCCGGGTCGGCCGGCGCCCCGGCCGCCAGCGTCCAGGTCGCGGGGTCGTCGCCGTCGGCGTCGATGGTGTCGCGGACCTGCATGAGCAGGCCGCCGCTGACCTGGCGCCACTCCGCGGTCTTCCCGGGGTGCGGGCCGTCGCAGCGCAGCAGCCGGACGTTCTTCTTCACGGTGAGCAGCTCGAGCGCCGCGGGCTCGAAGCCCGGCGCCACGACCACTTCGGTGAACACGTCGGCCATCGCCTCGGCCATGGCGCGGGTCACCGGGCGGTTGGCGGCCACCACCCCGCCGAACGCGGAGACCGGGTCGCACGCGAAGGCCTTGGCGTAGGCGTCGGCGACGTCGGTGCCCAGCGCGATGCCGCACGGGTTGGCGTGCTTGATGATCGCGACCGTCGGGTCGGCGAAGTCGTAGGCGGCCCGCCTGGCGGCGTCGGCGTCCACGTAGTTGTTGTAGGACATCTCCTTGCCGTGCAGCTGCTCGGCCTGGGCCAGGCCGGGTGCACCGTGCCGGGCGCGGTACAGCGCAGCCGGCTGGTGCGGGTTCTCCCCGTAGCGCAGCACGGCGGCCCGGTCCCAGTCGGCTCCGACCCAGGCCGGGAACCCGGATCCCTCGTCCGAGGGGGCGACCACGCTGCCCATCCAGGAGGCCACCGCGATGTCGTAGGAGGCGGTGTGCACGAACGCATCGGTGGCCAGCGCCCGGCGCTGGGCCAGCGTGAAGCCTCCGGAGGCCACGGCGTCTCGGACCTCGGCGTACCGCGCCGGCGAGACCACCACGGCCACGTTGGCGTGGTTCTTCGCAGCGGCCCGCGCCATGGTCGGGCCGCCGATGTCGATCTGCTCGACGCACTCGTCCTGGCTGGCCCCCGAGTGCACCGTGTCGGCGAACGGGTAGAGGTTGACGACCACGAGCTCGAACGCCGGGATGTCCAGGTCGGCGAGCTGCTCGCGGTGCTCGGCCCGGCGCACGTCGGCGAGGACCCCGGCGTGGACCCGCGGGTGCAGGGTCTTCACCCGGCCGTCGAGGCACTCGGGGAATCCGGTGAGCTCGGCGACCTGGGTCACCGGGATGCCCAGACCGGCGATGGTGGCTGCGGTCGTCCCGGTCGACACGAGTTCGACGCCGGCGGCGTGCAGCCCTTGGGCCAGCTCGGCCAGCCCGGTCTTGTCGTAGACGCTGACCAGGGCCCGACGGACGGGACGACGGTCGCTGTCGGGGTGGGTGTCGCTCACGGGATCGTGACCTTCCTGCCGCGGATGGACCAGCCCTCGCGAGCCATCCGGCCCACGGTGTCGACGAGGAGCCGCCGCTCCTGCTCCTTGATGCGCTCGTGCAGGGCCGCCTCGTCGTCGTCGTCCAGGACCTCGACGGCGGCCTGCGCGACCACCGGCCCGGAGTCGACGCCCTCGTCGACCATGAACAGCGTGCACCCGGTGACCTTCACCCCGTAGGCCAGCGCGTCCCGCGCCCCGTGCATGCCGGGGAACGCCGGCAGCAGGGCCGGGTGGGTGTTGACGAAGCGGTCGCCGTACCGGGCGAGGAACGCCGGCCCGACCAGCTTCATGAAGCCGGCCGAGACCACCAGGTCCGGCTCGTGCTCGTCGACGACGGCGTCCAGCGCGGCGTCCCAGGCGGCCCGGTCCGCGAAGTCGGACACGGCCACGACGAACGTCGGCACGCGGGCCTGCTCGGCCCTGGTCAGGGCGGTGATGCCCGGACGGTCGGCACCGACCGCCACGATCACCGCCCCGTAGGCGGGATCGGCGCAGGCGTCGAGCAGGGCCTGCAGGTTGGTGCCGGTGCCCGAGACCAGGACGACGACCCGCCCGGGACTGCGGGCCGGTCGTACCGTGACCACCGCGGCCTGGTCCGAGGGTTGCGCCACGGTGAGGCACGATATCGGTTGTACGCCCGCCCCCCGGACGCCGGGAGCGGAGTCCGCCAGCGAGGAGCGCAGTGAGCCAGCCGGAGCCCGCCCCGTCCCCGCTGTCCAGCTCGGCGACGGCCACGCTGCTCAGCGGGCTGGCCGCACTGCTCGGCGCGGTGTTCTTCTTCCCGCTCGGGCTCGCCCTCGGGGTGGGCGCCCTGGTCGTCGGTCGGCGCACGCTGCGGGCCGCCAGGACGTCGGGGACCGCCGCCCCGTCGCGTACCGCCGTGGGCATGACGCTGGGGGCGCTGGGCGCGGGTCTGGCCGTGCTCATGGGCATCGTCGTCGTCATGTTCTGGCCGCAGATGCGCGACTACGAGTCCTGCCGAGCCGGGGCCAACACCCAGATCGCACAACAGGCCTGCGACACCCAGCTGCGCACTGCGCTGCTGGACCGGATCGGCCGCTGAGGCAGCCTCAGCCGCGCCGGCGCGGGTCCAGCCGGGCCGCGACGGCGCGCCAGCGGCCCTTCGCCTCCCGCAGCACCCGCTCGGCGGCGCCCGCATAGCGCCCGGCGGCCCAGCCGGTCACGGCCGCCACCCCGGCCACCTCGACGGCCGCGGCCAGGCCGACCGGCCAGCCGTCCGGGCCGAGCGCTGACATCCGGCCGCTGCCCAAGGACCCCGAGGAGAGCAGCGCGAGCCCGCCCAGGGCGACGCCGGCCAGCAGCCCGGACAGAGCCGCCCGGACCGGGACCACCACACCCCCCGGCCGCTCGCCGTCCGGCCGGGTGCGGACCGCGTGCAGCCCGACCAGTGCGCCGGCGAGGACCGGCACCAGGACGGCGAGCAGGGACACCGCCGGAGCGGACCCGCTGCCGGGCAGTGCACCGAGCAGGGGGAACGAGGGGACGTCGCCGAGGTGCACCCCGGTCGGCGCGACCGACGTGGCCACACCGACGGCGAACCCGGGCCCCACGGTGTAGGCGGCGGCCCACAGCACCGCGTTGGGCAGCAGCAGCAGCCCGAGCACCAGCAGGGCCAGCACGCCGGCCGGCCCGTGGGCCACCGCCCGCACCAGTTCCACCACCCGGGCCGCGTGCGCCACGAGCGCCACCGCCAGCACGGCGGCCGCGCCTCCGAGCAGCACGGCCAGCCCGACACCGGCCCCGCGCAGCACGCTGCGGGCCGCCGGAGTGAGCGGCCGAAGCGCCAGCCCAGCTGGCGCTGGTGGCGGCCGCAACGCCGAGCACCGTCACCAGCGGCACCAGGACACTGACGGTCGATCCGGTCAGAGATCTTGCCGTCACCGGGGCGAGGATCAACGTCGCGGGCAGCAATTTCACCACCGACCACGGCCTGTACGTGGCGGTGTGCGCGGCCGGCTCCGGAGCTCCCGCCGACCTGTCCGACTGCGTGGGCGGCTCGATCCCGGACGGGAACACCACCCAGGCCTGGGCGCACATCACCACGGATGGCCAGGGCAGCGGTGGGGTGAAGGCGGCGTGG
>Ga0208851_1001062_pt1 | contig 10075 bp, 12 predicted proteins | sample NGESurshal092012_FD_184481 | JGI IMG/M metagenome (GOLD analysis project Ga0208851, IMG submission 184481) | Arctic peat soil microbial communities from Barrow, Alaska - NGEE Surface sample 415-2 shallow-092012 (SPAdes) | ecosystem: Environmental > Terrestrial > Soil > Wetlands > Peat ... | reverse complement strand
CGCCACCGGGACCCATCGGCAGCGGGCGACCCCCGGGCCGGGCTGGATTTGTCCCACCACATGACGGGCCAGGAAAACCAATTCTATCGGGCGCATCAAGCACTGCGTCGCGAAAGCGGCTCTACCAAGCCGGATCTGGATCCTGCTTCGTGCGCGACATATGTCGGGCACAGTTGACCGGGGGCGGGCCGAGGACGACCCCGAGCAGATCGGTCAGGGCGCTGCCGCTGGTCTACCTGCGGTCCGGCCGGTCAGAGCCAGTTCTTGCGTTTGAACAACAGGAACAAGGTACCGGCGATGATCAGCATGATGGCGACCGAGGCGATAAACCCCGAGTCCTCGCCGAACCCGGGGTAGGGAACGTTCTGCCCGAAGAACCCGGTCACCGCGGTCGGCACGTCGACGATCGCGACCCAAGCGGTGATCCGGCGCATGTCGTCGTTCTGCTGGACGGACGTGGTACCCGCACCGCAGTCCCGCACCCAACCGCTCAGCTCGGCAACGGAGGTCCGGGCCGGGTCGTAGTTAACGGTCGCGGTCTGCGAGACCGGGTTCGCGTCTACCGCGATCACCCCGGGGCGGCGGGACAGCACCGCCTCGGCGACTGCCTTGGACGAAGCCCAGTGCACCCCGGAAACTTCGATTACCGCGACACTGCCGGCGCTGTTCCATCGCGGCCTCACCATCGGCGGCCTCCGTCACCTCGAACCCATCCGCCTGCAGGTAACGGCGGATATGCGGCTCGTCGTCGACGACCAAGACCCTTCGCATGGCTCACTCCTTACCAGCTCCCGGGGGACGAGGCCCCGCGCCGGCTACCGACCCATCATTCCGCCTACCCCGGCGCCCATCGGCCCGAAACCAGCACCGGACGAATGGGTTGCCCTCACCATCACGTCGAGATGACTCCTCATCAGCGCGAGGTCCGCCGCCTTCTCCTCCGCGGTCAACGTGGTGTTCGCGTCAAGATTGTTCGTCATGGCCGCGACCATGGCGTCCTCCAGCCCGGACACCGACTTACCCTGCGCCGCGGCGACATCCGCGAGCGACTGGCCGTTCTGCAGTTGAGCCTGCAGATCGGTCCGGCTCAGGCCGAGATACCCCGCCGCCGCTTCCATGGGCGAGTTCTCACCGAACGCCATTCCAGCCATGTCCCCCATTCCATCCATGTCCCCCATGCCCATGTGACCGTAGGGCGGGTCAGCGGACGACACGGCCGACGGTGACGTCGACGTCGTGCCGGTTGCCGCCACCGCAACGCCCGCGCCACCCACCAGCGCCCCTGCCAACGCGAGCCCTGCGAGCCCCCATGTCACGCTCTTCCGATTCAGCTTCATCTCTCTTGGCTTCCCTTCGTGTTCCCACACCCACCGGTGCTTACCTCCGAGCATGCGGACGGGGCATGAAGCGATGGCCTCTGCGTCCGTGAAGATCCGATGAAGGGCGCAGGTCCCTCCCGTGGGAGGGACCGCTAGGTCCTGGCGGCTCTCACTGAGCACTGTCTCAGGTGGAACAGAGGACCCCCAGTCCAGAGAACCCCCAGTCGGATCCCGCATCCAAGGCCGGTGTCCGCGCCCGGAAGCTGATCGTCGACGCCGAGCACCACGCCGAACGGGCCGGGCCCGTGGTCCACGCCATCACCCTGGCTTGTGACCTGACACCGACCACCGCGCCGCGACCACCGCCGTGCGAGAGCTTTCCGCAGGCGGCGGTCAACCCACCGCAGCGCCAGTGAACGGCGCGGCCGAACGAGTCGGCACCGAACGCAGCCAGGACGGCCTCCAGGGGCACCGAGTCGGGCAGCGCGGTGCACCTGTAGCAACCAGAGTCGACCCGCGTGGTGGAAGGGTGCCCTTTCGTGCTCAGATCACCGGCAATTGACGGGACCCGGCTCGGGGGGCCGAACGGCCCTAGGCGTGAGCGGCGCCAGTGGCGAGGGTGGAGGAGACAAGAACAAAGAGCTGTACGTCAGAGGGCAGAAGATCATGCGTACCAGAACATGGTGTGCAGCAGGAACAGCTGCGGCCATCGCAATTCTCGCCGGCTGCGGGACGGCAGGCACCCAGCCCACGTCCGGCTCATCGGCGGCGAACTCGGCGCCGACAGCGAGTTCGGTGGCCCCGCCGGGCGTCGCCGTGAACACCGGTCCGCACGACACCACCGACGTGGAGTTCGCCAGCGCGCTCGGCCAACTCGGCGGGCAGGGCCAGTCCATGGCGGCCTTGGCCCAGGACCGTGCCGACCATCCGGCGCTGACCGGCCTGGCGGCCGAAGTCCAGCAGCGGGCGCAGGACATCGACACGATGCACGCATGGCTGCGGGACTGGGACCAGCCGTCCACCCCGGTCACGACGGTCACCGACCCCGGCATGCTGACCTCCGACGACATCCAGGCGCTGTCCGCGCAGCGCGGCGGTGAGTTCGAGGACGCCTGGTTGGAGCACATGGCCGGCAACTACACCGCTGCCATCGCCTGGTGTCAGCGTGAGCTCGACCAGGGAGCGAACCCCCAGGCCCGCGACCTCGCGGCACGGTGGCTCACCGCCATGAATCACGAGCTGAGCAGCGTCCAGCAGTGGCACTCCGAATGGGGGCACCACCCGCAGCCGGCACCGGCTTCCATGCCCGCCCAACCAGCGCCGCAACCCACAACGAGCACCAGCCCGTCCGGCGCGGGGCACTCGGATGACAGCCCACACATGACCGAAACCACACACCAAGACGCACCCCACCCCGGTGACGGCCTGCACGCCAGCGAAGCCCAGCACCAGGACGGCGCCGGCCACATGGACGACAGCCGACCCTGACCAAAGGCTGGCCCCGCCCCAAGCGGTCGACGGGAGAATTGCCGGGTGGGCCTGCCGCCGCGGTGAGGCGCATTCGCTGCACGTCGCCCCGCTGATGAGCGGACTCCGCGACCGCGGCATCGACCTCCTCGGCGCCCGGAACGCCGCGCTCCGCCACGCTGGTGCCCGACATGCCGCCCGCCGCTGGCCGCGGCGGCCCAGGGATCGGCCCCCGACCCCGCCGAACACAACGCCCCAGCCGCCGGGTCAACCCTGGGCCGACAACGCCGCTGTGCAGCGGTACAAGACGTTCCCTCGGAGACTGACCGGCCGCACCGCGCGATCTTGCACCTGGCCAGCCGGTCCGCCAGGGCCCCGCCGATGCCACCCGATTGTGGCATCGGCCCGGGCGATGGGATTGGGTTCGCTCACCGTTGAGTGAGCAGATCCCGCCGTTTGGTGTATTCAGTTTCATCGATCTCGCCGCGGGCGAACCGCTCGTCCAGGGCGCGCAGCGCAGTAGCGGACCCGCCGGCTGCCTGTGCTGGCGCGGGCGCCTGCGCTGCAGTGTTCGACCGCCGACTCAGCGCCACCACCCCAACGACGATCGCCGCCAGGACGACCAACGTGATCACGCCCATCATCAACCAGGCGCCCATGCCCCATCCGCCGTAACCGTTCATCATCGCAACGCACCTCCTCCTGGTGTCTTCCTACGATCCGCGCGTGCGGGGGTAGGCGGCAGAGTCGAACGTCACCCCGGCCAGATCGCCCCCCGTGAACAACCCCGAGGCGGCCATCCGATCGCGGCCCCGGATGCGCGAGATACCCTGGTGGGTATTCACGCGACGCCCCCCGGCAACACCCCAAAGAGCAGGCGATGGACACCGCAGCCAGCATCACAATCCCTGTCCGGCGCCGCCCCGGTCCGCGTCACTCGGCCCTCGCGGGTTGCACGCGGGACACAGATAGGCAGGCTCCCGGTCCGGTACATCCTGGGTTGTCGCGTGGCCGCTGACCACATGGCGGACGTCGATCGCCGCCCAGGTCGGCGCAGAGGATCACCAGCGTGGACCGCCGTCCGCTGGACGCTGCTGGCGGCCGTGCTCGCCGGCCTGTTCGGCATGCACGTCCTCAGCGATAGCGACGACGCCAGCGGCCACGGCGACCTCGCACCAGTCGCAGCCGGGCAGTCCTCGTCCAGCACCGACGTCATGACGGGAATGCCGCGGGACCTGCCGACAGCATCCAATAGCGGTTCAACCTCGAACACCTCGTCGGTGGCAGTGGTCTCGACGGTCTGGGCGGCACCGACCGTCCCGATGGGCGCCGGCCACGGGATGGCCCAGTGCGTGCTGTTCCTGGTCGCCGTCGGTTCCGCGCTGCTGCTGGCGCTGCTGGCGTCCCGGTGGCCCGCGACGACCGGCGGTCCGCTCGCCGCCGTGACCACGATCTGGGCCGAGCTACGCCGCCGCGGTCCACCCGGGCCGGAACGGCGCCGCATCACGCTGTGCGTGACCCGGATCTAGAACAGGCCGGCCCGAGCCGTCCCACCGCCAAGGACCGCGCGGGTTCCGCCCTGTCCCTCGCCCCCTCCGGTTCACGCTCAAAGGAGCACCCTCAGATGAACACCTCCATCCATCGCGTCGCGGCCGCGGCCGCGGTCGCCGCCGTCCTGGCCCTCACCCTGGCCGCGTGCAGCGGCAACACCGACACTCCCACCGCCGCAGGCAGTTCCACGGCAACCACCTCCTCCATGACGACCAGCCAAGCACCCACAGGACCGTCCTCGACGACGCCCGGGCAAGGCTCGGCCACGGGCGCCTCCGGTCAATACGGCCCGGGAATGATGGGCGACGGAACCCTCGCCGATTCGACCGGCGCGGGGATGATGGGCGGCGACCCGAACTACCACTACTCCGCACTGACCTGCGCGGCCCCGACCTCCCTGCCCGGATCGACGGTGACCGTGGTGCTGGGCGACATGGGCATGACGCAGATGATGAGCGGCACCGCCCCGCTGGGCTCGCACATGATGCTGCGGGCCACACCCGCCACCGTTCCCGCCGGACAAGTCAGCCTGGTGGCCTCGAACATGGGTTGGCGCACCCACGAGCTGGTCATCCTCCCGCTGGCCCCCGACGCTGCCGCCGGTCAACGGACGCCCGGTCCCGACGGGAAGGTCGACGAGGCCGGGAGCCTGGGCGAGGCCTCCGCCAGCTGCGCCGAGGGCAGCGGCGACGGAATCAATGCCGGGGCGGTGGGCTGGACCACCGTGACCCTTGCCCCGGGCCACTACGAACTGGTGTGCAACCTGCAGAACCACTACGCCGACGGCATGTACCAGGAATTGGTTGTCACCTGATCCCCGATGGACGCCCCCACCCCCGCCCGGCAGCAAGGGGCGGCCTTCCTTGACCGAATCGCTCCGTTAGAGAATACTAACCGTTAGTGAATACTGACCGAGATGGTGGAGGCTGGGGCGCCCTGGCTGATGGCACGAGGCGCACGATCGTCGCACGCCTGGCTGATCGGCCCATGGCCGTCGGGGAACTGGCCGCCGAGCTACCGGTCACCCGGTCTGCCGTCTCGCAGCACCTGAAGATCCTCAAGGACGCCGGCCTGGTCAGCGAGCGGGCCGACGGAACCAGAAGGATCTACCGGCTCAACCCGGTCGCGGTGGCGGCGTTGCGGGACCAGCTCGACACCTTTTGGCAGCGGGCGCTCGCCGGATACACGGACATCGTGACGGAAGTCGTTGACCAACCGACCGAGGAGAATTCATGACCCAGACCGACATCGGAGTGGTCCGCAAGCAGATCCTCGTCCAGGCACCGATCGATCGGGCCTTCGCCGTGTTCACCGGACGGTTCGGCGACTTCAAGCCACCGGAGCACAACCTGCTTGGCGCACCGATCGCCGAGACCGTGTTCGAGCCCCGGGTCGGCGGGAACATCATCGACCGCGCCGTGGACGGCACCGAGTGCCGCTGGGCACGGATCCTGGCGTACGAGCCACCGGACCGGGTTGTGTTCAGCTGGGACATCAGCCCGCAGTGGCAGATCGTCACCGACCCGGACCTGACCAGCGAGGTCGAGGTCCGGTTCTTCACCGAAACCCCGGACCGCACCCGCCTGGAACTCGAGCACCGGCACATCGACCGGCACGGACCAGGATGGCAGGCCGTCACCGAAGGCGTCGACGGCGACGAGGGATGGCCGCTGTACCTGACCCGCTACGCCGCCTTGTTCACGGAAGGCAGTTGAATGTCGCCGATCACCACCACCACCGAAATCGACCGCCCGGCAACGGAGGTCTTCGACTACGCCACCGACCCCACCCGATTCAACGAGTGGCAGAAGGGTGTCGTCGACGGACACATGGACCACGCCGGCAGCCCCCCGGGTGGGAGCCCGATGCTTGACCACCCGACGCATCGGCGGAGCCAACCGGCCGGTCACCTCCCGACTCACCCACATCGACCCACCCATAACCTGGGGCGTGCAAGGCGTCGATGGACCGATCCGGGCCACGGTCGACCTCACCGTCGAACCGCTGACCGACACACGGTCCCGACTGACCATCACAGTTGACTTCGAGGGCCACGGAATCGGCAGGATCCTCGTCCCACTCCTCGTCCGCCGCGAAGCACTGAAGGAGATGCCCGCCAACCTCGTGATGCTGAAGCAGCGCCTGGAAACGACCGCCGAATAGGCCGCCGGTGTCGGCCTGGCTGACCATCTCCCACGTGCGGACGCCCTCCGCTGTCAGCCCGGTCCGGCGGCGACCGTCCGCCCGCCCGGGGGTCGAGTGGCCGACGACGGGTGGGTTTCGTACATGCGGGCAGCCGCGAGGACCCCCGAGGCAGCGGTGAGCGCGGCGACGGCCCAGACGGCAGCACGGATCCCCCACAGGTCGGCGATGACCCCGGAGAGCAGGGCACCGGCGGCGAAACCGCCGTCCCGCCACAACCGGTACACCCCAACAGCACTGGCTCGCCACGTCGGGTGGGCGACATCGCCGATCACGGCCAGCAACGTCGGGTAGACCATCGCGGTGCCGGCACCGAGCAACACGGCCGCCCCCGCCCAGACCGCGAAGGTATCTGCCGTCGCGACCACGGCCAGCGCCACGGCCTGGGTGAGCATGCCGGCGACGATGAACCGTTTGCGGCCGTACCGGTCGGACAGCGCGCCCGTCACCAGCTGCCCGAGCCCCCACACCGCCGGGTACAGCGCGGCGAGAATCCCGATCTTGGCGACGGAGATCCCCGCGGCGGCGAACAGCACCGGGAAAAGCCCCCACGCCAGGCCGTCGTTGAGGTTGTTGACCAGCCCGGCCTGGCTGGCCGAGGACAGTGCGGGTTCGCGGAAGCTGGTCTGCACGAACACCTCCCGCCCGGTCAGTTCCGCGTGCAGGTGTTGGTTCCGGCCATCCGTGCGGGGAGTGTGGGTGCGCGCTTCGAGGCGGGCGTGGTCCCGGGTTTCGCGGACGGCGAGGGTGGACAGACCGAGGCCCAGGGCTGCGTAGGCGATGCCGAGGTAGAACGGCTCCGGACGCAGCCCGTAGCTGGCGGCGAGGTACCCGGTGGCCAGCGCGGTGACCGCGACAGCGGTATAGCCGGCGGCCTCGTTCAACCCCATCGCCAGGCCGCGGCGGTCCGGCCCGGCGAGGTCGATCTTCATGATCACCGTGGTGGACCAGGTCAGGCCCTGGCTGATGCCGAGCAACACGTTGGCCGCGACCACCCACCCCCAGGTCGGAGCCCAGATCAGCAGCAGCGGCACCGGGACCGCGACGACCCAGCCGGTGACCAGCACCGGTTTGCGGCCGTACCGGTCGGACAGCGTCCCGGCGAGGTAGTTGGTGGCGGCCTTGGCCACCCCGAACGCCAGGATGAACGTCAGGCCCGCGGTGTAAGCGGTGACGCCGAACTCGGTGTCCGCCAGCAGGGGCAGGACGGTGCGTTCCTGGCCGAGCATCCCGCCGACCAGTGCGTTGACCGCGACCAGCATGGTGAACTGGGCGGCGTTGGCCCGCAGGCCCAGCCGGATCGGCCGCCCTGGGGTGGTCTCCGTCATGACCCGACAAGCAGCGGCCTGCCGGTCACGGCGACCCATTGATCAGGCCCGCCGTCCAGCACGCCGAGATCATGGTGCCCGGCGCGGGCGAGCAGGCTGGCGGCGCTCATCGCCCGTTCCCCGTGCCCGCACATCACCACCACCGGCCCCGGCGGGAGATCCGCGCCGCGGGCGCCGATGTCACCGAGCTCGACGTGCAACGCACCCGGGACATGACCCGCGGTGAACTCCGCGGCCTGCCGGATGTCCAGCACCAGCGCCCGGCCGATGTGTTCTGCGGAGACCAGCGGCAGCCGTTCTTCGGGTGCGCCGGCGGCGCGCCAGCCGGCCATTCCCCCGGCGACCTGCCCGGTGAGGTTGTCGTAGCCGATCTTCGCCGCCTGCCAGACGATCTCGTCCGGGTCCTGGTCGTCGTCCCGGACGATCACCAGCGGCCGGTCCGGTGGGGCGAGCCAGCCCAGCCAGGTCGCGAACGCCGGCCGGAGCGGGATGGACAGCGCCCCCCGCGGGTGACCGGCGGAGAAGCCGGTCACCGCGCGGACGTCGACGATCTGACCACCCGCAGCCTGCAGCGAAAGCACCTGCGCCACCGGCAGTTCGGGCAGTTCCGGGGGGCCGTCCAGCAATCCGGGGCCGCGGCGGTTGATCTCGCCAAGCCGCAGGAAGTACGGCGGGAAGCTGCCCAGCGAATCGAGCAGGGCCCGCACGAAGGCGTCCTCGTCGGAGGCCCCCAGCAACGTGTTGGTCGCCTTCTCCGTGCCGATCGTGCTGGTCCGCGCCGACCCGGGTGGGGCGGAGCAGAACGACCCCGCCCCGTGCGTGGGCCACACCGACACGTCGTCACCCAGGCCGGTCAGGCGCCGCAGCGAGCGGTACTGGGCCCGGGCCAATTCCTCGGTCCGGTCGGGCGACACGAGATCGGTGCGGGCCGCCGACCCGACCAGCAGCGACCCGCCGGTGAACACCCCGACCGGCGATGGCCCGTCGAGCAGCAGGAACGCCAGATGCTCGTGGGTGTGCCCCGGAGTGTCCAGCGCCCGGAGCACCAGCCCACCCAGATCGACCTCGTCCTCATCCCGCAGCCCGGTGTGCGGGTACTCCCGGCCGCCGGCCGCCGACGCCAGCAGCTGCGCCCCATCGGTCGCGGCGAGCTGGCGGGATCCGGACAGGAAATCGGCATGCAGGTGGGTGTCGACCGCGAACGCGATCCGCAATCCCCGCCGCTCGGCGGCGGCGCGGACCGCCCGGAGGTCCCGGCTCGGGTCCAGCACCAGACCTCGCCCGCCGCCCAGATCCAGCAGGTAGGTCGAGTTGCCCAGTCCCTCGTCGACGACCGGGATGACGGTCGGGTTGCTCATCCGACGACCGGCGCGTCCGTGGCGACCCGCGCCTTGGTGGCCTCGACCACGAGGTAACCCAGGTACGGCACCGTACTGGACATCCGCGGCATCCACCACGACATCTTGCGGATGTGGTCGCGGGCGCGGACCTGCTCGGCTGACGGTCGTTGCATCACGGCCTCCTCAGATACCACCTTCGTCAAGAAAACACTTGAATAGTGGTCTCGTTTGCTAGGCTTGTCAATGATTCGCTTGAAAAGTTGAGGAAAGGCGGTGCCGACATGGCCGACCGGGTCGCGAAGGCGGCACTGTTCGACGGACTGGTGACCGCGGCGAAGGCACTGGCCAGTGGCCGACGCGCCGAGATCGTCGACATCCTGGCCCAGGGCGAACGCCCGGTCGAGGAGATCGCGACCGAGATCGAGCAGACCGTTGCCAACACCTCCCAGCACCTGCAGCAACTGCTGCGGGCCGGGCTGGTGCGCACCCGCCGCGTCGGCAACCGCATCTACTACGCACTGGCCGACGAGGGGGTCGCGGAACTCTGGGCGATGCTGCGCAGCGTCGCCGCCGACCATGTCGCCGAGATCGAACGGCTCGCCACCGACTACCTGGGCGACCGCCGACAACTGCACACCGTCACCCGCGCCGAACTGACCCGTCGGCTGCGCCACCGGGACGTCGTGGTCCTCGATGTCCGCCCCACGGCGGAATACCGGGCGGGGCACGTCGCCGGCGCCCTGTCGGCACCCATCGACGAACTGACGCACAAGATCCAGGACCTGCCACCCGACGCCGACATCATCGCCTACTGCCGCGGCCCCTACTGCGTCTACGCCGACCAGGCGGTCCGCACCCTGACCCGACG
>Ga0208851_1001061_pt1 | contig 10079 bp, 12 predicted proteins | sample NGESurshal092012_FD_184481 | JGI IMG/M metagenome (GOLD analysis project Ga0208851, IMG submission 184481) | Arctic peat soil microbial communities from Barrow, Alaska - NGEE Surface sample 415-2 shallow-092012 (SPAdes) | ecosystem: Environmental > Terrestrial > Soil > Wetlands > Peat ... | reverse complement strand
CACGGCTGCAGGGAGGGGCGCCCCCGACCCGCAGCAGGAGGGCGTGAGACCGGTCACGGCCGGCCTCGTCGCCGTGCCTGGTGGATCGTGACGGCGCTACCGTGATCGACGTCCGGGGAACCCCCGGGGAGTATCGGACGGGGAGCCATGAGCGCCCACGACAACGGCACGGCAGACCTGCTCCGCGTGCGGCTGCCGATCACCGGCATGACCTGTGCTGCCTGCGAGCGCCGCGTCACCAAGGCGCTGTCCGCGGTCGCCGGGGTCGAGTCGGCGACGGTGTCGGCCAGGTCGGGCAACGCGACGCTGACCGTCGCGGGCGAGATCCCGTGGGGCGAGATCGCGGTCGCGGTGGAGCAGGCCGGCTACTCCGTCGGCCGCTCGCCCTGGTTCACCCGCGACTCGCGCACCTGGCGCAGGGCGCTGATCGCGGTGCTGCTCGTCGGCGTCGCTGCCTGGCTGCTGTTCGTCGTCGGCGTCGGAGACCTCGGCTCCCGGCTCGGCGATCCCGGCTCGGGCGGTCTCGCGCTCGTGCTCGTCCTCGGCCTCACCGCAGGCGTCTCCACCTGCATGGCGCTGGTGGGCGGCCTCGTGCTCGCCGTCTCCGCGAACCGCGAGGAGGCGGGACGCACCTCCGGCTTCGCGCGCTGGCGTCCGCACCTGGCCTTCCACGCGGGCCGGGTCGGTGGCTTCTTCGTGCTCGGTGCGGTGCTCGGTGCGGTCGGGGCGCGCTTCTCGCTGCCCGACCAGGTCCAGGCACTGGTCGTCGTCGTCATCGGTGTCGCGATGGCGCTGCTGGGGCTGCGCCTCACCGGGCTGTCCCCGCGGCTGGCCGGGTGGTCGCTCGCCCTGCCCGAGTCCTGGTCCCGCTCGGTGTCCGCGGACGCCGCGAAGCCCTACTCCGACCTCCGCGCCGCGTCGCTCGGCGCCGCCACCTTCATCCTGCCGTGCGGCTTCACCCAGATCGTCCAGCTCTACGCCATGACCACCGGTTCCCCGCTGCGGGCGGGCACCGTCATGGCGGTCTTCGCGATCGGCACGATGCCCGGTCTGCTCGCGCTCGCCGGACTGCCGATGTTCGCCTCGGGCGAGCGGCGGACGAAGGTGCTGGCCGTCGTCGGCGTGGCGCTCATGGTGTTCGCCGTGGTCAACCTGTCGGCCGCGGCGGGTCTGCTCGGGCTCACGAGCCCGAGGTCCGCGGCGGTGGCCGCCAACGGGGTGTCGCCCAACGTCGCGCTGACGGCCGGCGGACAGGTCGTCACCATGGCGCAGAACGCGCGTGGCTACCTGCCCGACGCGACCGTGGTCTACGCCGGCGTGCCCATCACGTGGGTCGTCACGTCGGAGTCGGAGTACACGTGCGCGTCGTACCTGCGAGCCGTCGGCTCCGACTGGAAGTACAACCTCAAGACCGGAGTGAACACGATCAGCCTGCCCGCGCTGCGCAAGGGCGAGGCCTTCGACTTCAGCTGCGTGATGGGGATGTACTCCGGCTCGCTCGTCGCGGGCGACCCGCCGCCGTCGACCTGACGTCGGACCTCGCCCGCGCGGGCAGCGCCGGACGTCAGGCCGGCGGGTGCAGGCTCATCGGGCCGTAGACGACCCGCTCGCCCTCCAGCAGCGTCACGGCATCCACGCCGGACTCCCGGAGCGACTCCCACGACTCGCCGATCCAGGTCTCGGCATCGGCCTGCGCCGGGAAGCCCTCGGGCGTACCGGCGGGGACGTCGGCCACGACGCTGCCGTCCGTGCGCTCGTAGCGCCAGGTCCAGCTGGTCACGGGCGGGTCGCGGGGGAGACGGTCAGGCGCGGGTCGCGGATCACGACGTCGCCGAGCGCGGCGTCGATCGCCGCCAGCAGGTCGTCGTCGAGCCGCACGCCGCTGGCCCCGACGTTGTCGGTCACCTGCTCGGGACGCGTGGCACCGACGATGGCCGAGGAGATGAAGTCGTGCTGGAGCACCCAGGCGACGGCGAGCTGGGCCATCGACAGCCCGGCCTGCTCGGCGAGAGGACGGAGCTTCTGCACGGCCGTGAGGATCGGCTCGGTGCGCAGCCGCTCGGTGAAGTGGCCGCTCGTGGGGTCGGTGGCGCGCGAGCCCTCGGGCGGCGGCTGGCCGGGGAGGTACTTGCCGGTCAGGACGCCCTGGGCGATCGGGCTCCACACGATCTGCCCGAGCCCGAGCTCGACGCTGGCGGGCACGACCTCGGCCTCGATGACGCGGTAGAGCATGGAGTACTGCGGCTGGTTGGAGATCAGCCGGTCGAAGCCCATCCGGTCGGCGATCTCCGTGGCGCGGCGGATCTGGTCGGCGTCCCACTCCGAGACCCCGACGTAGAGGACCTTGCCGGCGCGCACGAGGTCGTCGAACGCGCGCATCGTCTCCTCGAGCGGCGTCTCGTGGTCGAAGCGGTGCGCCTGGTAGAGGTCGACGTAGTCCGTGCCGAGCCGACGCAGCGAGCCCTCGATGCTCTCGTGGATGTGCTTGCGCGACAGGCCTCGGTCGTTGGGACCCTCGCCGGTCGGCCAGTAGACCTTCGTGAGGATCTCCAGGCCCTCGCGACGCTGGCCCTTGAGCGCACGGCCCAGGACCGCCTCGGCCCGGGTGCCGGCGTAGACGTCGGCGGTGTCGAAGGTGGTGATGCCGGCGTCGAGCGCGGCGCTGACGCACGCGACCGCGGCGTCCTCCTCGACCTGGGACCCGTGGGTGATCCAGTTGCCGTACGAGATCTCACTGACCTTGAGGCCGCTGCGGCCGAGGTAACGGTGCTCCATGCCGAGGAGCCTATGCGGGTCGGCCCGACGCCGCGATCGGCGGTCGGGTCAGCGCCCGGGGTCGACGAGCCGTCGACTACTTCGACGGCTTGGGGGCCTTGGGTGCCACCGGCTGGCCGTTCCACCGCACCTTGGGCTTGGGCAGGCGCAGCATCCGGATCTGCAGGCTGCGGATCACGGCGTAGGTCGTGGCGCCCTTGAGGCCGTAGCGCAGCTGGCCGCGGGAGTCGTGCCCGATGGTGAGCTTCGGGTCGGCATCGGGGAACTGGACCGGCAGGGTGCGTCGCAGGCGCCAGACCAGGAAGAGCGAGTCGACGACGACGCCGATGAGCACGAACAGCCACACCCACAGCAGCGCCACCTGCACGGCGGGCACCCGGACGAACCCGAGGACGAGGACCAGCACCGCCACCGGGATGAAGATCTCGCCCATGCTGATGCGGCCGTCGACCACGTCGCGGACCCAGGCCTTGACCGGTCCCTGGTCACGGGCGGGGAGCTTCTTCGGGTCGCCGCTGCGCAGCCCCTGCTGCGCGTCGTAGCGGGCCTGGCGCTGGGCGTCGCGCTCGGCCTTGCGCGTCGACTTCGGGTCGACGGTGGCCGTGAGCGCGGCCTTGCGCGCGGCCTCGGCCTCCTTGCGCGTGGGCGTCGGGCGACCCTTGCCCTGGTTGCCGGACTCTGTCTCGGGGCCGGGCGGGGCGGTCTCGTCGGTGCTTTTGCGGCGGAACACGCCGTCAGCCTACGTCCCGCGGTGTCCGACCTCCGCCGAGTGCACCGCCGCGCGAGGGCGAGCGCCGCCCGACCGGGCGACAGCCGTGGGCGCGGCGGATAGGTTGGAGACCTGCGACGTACCGCGTCGCCCGATGTCCTGACCGACGAAAGGGGCGCCCACGATGGGCCTCTGGCAGCGCTTCACCCTCATCTTCAAGTCCAAGGCGAACAAGGCCCTGGACAAGGCGGAGGACCCGCGCGAGACGCTCGACTACTCCTACGAGAAGCAGCTCGAGCTCCTCCAGAAGGTGCGGCGCGGTGTCGCCGACGTCGCGACGAGCCGCAAGCGCCTCGAGCTGCAGATCACCCAGCTGCAGCAGCAGAGCGACAAGCTGGAGGGTCAGGCCAAGGCGGCGCTCGCCGGCGGACGCGAGGATCTTGCGCGCGAGGCGCTCACCCGCCGCTCCGGGCTCGCCACCCAGATCTCCGACCTCCAGGTCCAGCACGCCCAGCTCGCCGACCAGGAGGAGAAGCTCGTCGCGGCGAGCCAGCGGCTCCAGGCCAAGGTCGAGGCGTTCCGGACGAAGAAGGAGACCATCAAGGCGACGTACTCCGCCGCCGAGGCGCAGACCAAGATCAACGAGGCCTTCTCCGGCATCAGCGAGGAGCTCGGCGACGTCGGCATGGCCATCCAGCGCGCGGAGGACAAGACCGCGCAGCTGCAGGCGCGCGGGCAGGCGATCGACGAGCTGCTGGCCTCCGGCGCGCTCGACGACGCCACCGGCACCTCGAAGGACAGCATCACCCTCGAGCTCGAGCAGATGGCGAGCGGCAACGACGTCGAGACCCAGCTCGCCGCGATGAAGGCCGAGATCGGCGGCTCGGCCCCCGCGCCGGCCATCGAGTCGGCCCCGGCACCTGACGAGCACCAGGCATAGGGAGGCGGCCGTGCTGATCCGGATCCTGGGTGAGGGCCAGTTCATCGTGCCGGACAGCGAGCTGCCCGAGATCAACCGGCTCGACCTGCAGCTCGAGGCGGCGCTGAAGTCGTCCGAGGTCAACTTCCGCCAGGCGCTCGACGCCTTGCTCGACAAGGTCCGTTCCGTCGGCGTGCGGCCGCCGGATCACGAGATGGAGGAGTCGCAGGTCATCCTCCCGTTCGCCGACGCGAGCGAGGACGACATCCGCGACATGCTCGGCGACGAGGGGCTCGTCCCCGGCTGAGAGATCGCTGCAGACGGCGGGCCGGGGGGAACGTTCTCCCGGCCCGCCATCGTTGCACAGGGAAGAGACGCCGACCGTCTGCCGGCGACACGAGTACGAAGGGATGCGGTTGCTGTGGCGTCGACCCGGTACGCGAGCGACAGCGGCCTGACCCGCCGCATGGTCGGGACGTGGTTCGGTCTCGGCCTGCTCTACGTCGTCATCGCGGCACTGCTCATCACGTTCCTGCGCTCGGCGCTCGTCGCCCTCGTGATCGTCGCGGCGATGCTGTGGGCGCAGTGGTTCTTCTCCGACACGATGGCGCTCACGGCGATGAGAGCCCGCGAGGTCACGCCCGAGCAGGCACCGCAGCTGCACGCCGTCGTCGACCGGCTGTGCGCGTTGGCCGACATGCCGAAGCCGCGCGTCGCGATCGCCGACACCGACATCCCCAACGCGTTCGCCACCGGACGCTCACCGGATCGCGCAGTCGTCTGCGTCACGACGGGGATCCTGCGTCGGCTCGACGCAGCCGAGCTCGAGGGCGTCCTCTCCCATGAGCTCTCGCACATCGCGCACCGCGACGTCACGGTGATGACCGTGGCGTCCTTCGCCGGCGTGCTCGCGGGTCTGCTGACCCGGATCGTGCTGTGGGGCGGCATGGGCCGCAACCGCGACCAGAACGCCGCCGTCGTGTTCCTGGCCGTGATGGTCGTCAGCGCGATCGTCTACGTCATCTCGTTCCTGCTGACCCGCGCGCTCTCCCGCTACCGCGAGCTCTCGGCCGACCGGTCGGGCGCGCTGCTCACCGGCAACCCTTCGGCGTTGGCGTCCGCGCTGCAGAAGGTGTCCGGCGACATCGCGGGTATCCCGGACCGCGACCTGCGCCAGGTCGAGTCGGTGTCCGCGTTCGCGTTCGCGCCCGCGCTGACCAGCGGCACGTCGATCTCGTCGCTCTTCCTCACCCACCCGCCGCTGGAGAAGCGGCTCGAGCAGCTCGCGCAGATCGCCACCCAGCTCGGCCAGCGCTAGACCGACCGAGCCGGGCGGCGACGCTCAGGTGACGGGATCGGACGACCGCGCCGGGGCCACGAACGCGAGCACGATGCCGACGACGATGCCGATGACCGTGATGATGCCGAGCATCACCAGCGTGAAGGGCAGCACCCCGAACACGAACAGCAGCAGGGCCGCACCGACTCCGAGGAAGAGCCCGGCGAAGAACCCGCGCACCGGGTGACGACTGGTGGTCATGACGCACCTCCCGCAGCCGAGCTCGCGACGAGCGTGGCCTTCGTGCCGAACAGTGTCCACAGCGCGAGTCCCAGGCCGATGGCCGCCGCTGCGAGGCCGGCGTAGAAGACCGGCGACGACGTCGCCGACCCGACCCCGGTGATGTAGCCGCTCACCGTGCAGGAGCCGCCCGCGCCCGTGAGCGTCCCCTGGACGGGGATCTTGACCCCGCCGGACAGGAGGGGCTTGAGCGACTGCACGGTCGAGAGGTCGACCTCGCCGTTCGCCGTCTGCTTCTTGTCGGCGTTGGCGACCGTGTCGGTCTTCAGCGTCACCCCGAGGGCGGTGACGGTGTAGGTGCCGTCGGTGATCACGGCGTCGGTCTTCCCCTCGTACGCGACCTTCCCGCCGAGGTCGACCTGGAACGGGTGCGCCTCGGTGCCGCCGTCACCGGGCGCGGACGCCGTGTCGAGCGGCTTGCCGTCGGCGGACGTGCTGGCGACGGTGAGCGTGCACCCGGACGCGTCGGCGGCGGACGCCGCCGACGCAGGAGCCAGGACGGCCAGGACGGCCACCGAGGCGAGTGCAAGCTGTCTCAGGGTGCGGTTCATGACGCGCGCCTCCTTCGAGCGTTCGCCGTGCCCGCGGAGCGCGAACCGAACCCGCGGGCTCGACCGCGACCGAGTCTTCTCCGGCTGGGCACCGGTGTCGCGACGGGCGGTGCGGCGGGCGACGAGTGACCTGCTCCGTGCAGCCCGTCACCGTGGTCGTCCGGCCAGCCAGGACGGCGACGGACGGCGAGGTGCTCCACGAGAGCCGGTAGGTCCCCGGAGCGACGTCGAGGCGGAACGCCGGCCGCCACGCGTGGGAGGCTGGGGTCGTGGGACTCCTCGACTCGATCCTCGGCCGCAGCAAGGCGGCCAAGCCCGACCTCGACCAGCTCTTCGCGCTGCCGTCGGCCGCGATCACGCTCGAGGCCTCGCTGGGCTTCACGAGCACCGGGGTCGGCTCGGTCGCGTTCCGGGCGCCGGAGGGCCGCGCCTTCGCCGACGTCCAGGCAGACGTGCAGGCGCTGCTCGACGCCGGCAGCGGCCCGCGGGTCGACGTCGAGGTCGACGCCTTCGGCTACACCTGGCTGGTCTGCCGCACCGACCCGCCGGACCTCGCCGCGCTCGTGACCGACCTGCACGCGGTCAACACCACGCTGCAGGACTCGGGCTTCGGGACGGCGCTGCTGTGCTCGTTGGCCTCGTTCACCGACGGCAGCCGGAGCTTCGGCCTGGTCTACCTGTTCAAGCGCGGGACCTTCTACCCGTTCGCGCCCGCGGTGGGCACCACGGCGACGATCGAGGGCGAGACTCCGCAGCGGCGCGACAACATGCTCGAGATCCAGCTGCGCGACCTGCTCAAGGACGACCTGCGCGTCGAGCCCGACACCGGACGCTGGTTCGCCGTCTGGGGTGCCCCGGGCCTCTGAGGAGCGCCGAGACGTGTGACCAGCGCGCGCGATACCGCGCGGTGGTCACACTCCTCGGGGGAGGGGGTCGCTCAGTCCCTGGGGGCGGCACCGACGCCGGGCAGGGCGAGCATCCGGTCGAGTGCGACGCGGGCCCAGTGCGCGACGTCGGGGTCGACCTCGATGCGGTTCACCACGGTGCCGGCGACGAGGTTCTCGAGCGACCAGACGAGGTGCGGCAGGTCGATGCGGTTCATCGTCGAGCAGAAGCACACGGTCCGGTCGAGGAAGACGACCTGCTTGTCCGGGTGGGCCAGCGCGAGGCGCTTCACGAGGTTGAGCTCGGTGCCGATCGCCCACGCGCTGCCGCTCGGCGCGGCGTCGAGGGTCTTGATGATGAACTCGGTCGAGCCGACGTAGTCGGCCGCCGTCACGACGTCGTGCCGGCACTCGGGGTGCACCAGGACGTTGATGCCCGGGACACGCTTGCGGACGTCGAGAACGCTCTCGAGGGCGAAGCGGCCGTGCACCGAGCAGTGCCCCTTCCACAGGATCATCCGGGCGGCGCGCAGCTGCTCGGGGGTGAGACCGCCGCCGGGCTTGTGCGGGTCGAACACGACGCACTCGTCGAGTCCGATGCCGAGCTCGAGGACCGCCGTGTTGCGCCCGAGGTGCTGGTCGGGGAGGAAGAAGACCTTCTGGCCCTGCTCGAAGGCCCACTCGAGCGCCCGCCGCGCGTTCGAGGACGTGCACACGGCGCCAGCGTGCCGACCGGTGAACGCCTTGATCGCCGCGGTGGAGTTCATGTACGTGATCGGGACGGTGACGTCGGCGACGCCGACGTCGACGAGCACGTCCCAGGCGTCCTCCACCTGCCCGATCGCGGCCATGTCTGCCATGGAGCAGCCCGCGGCGAGGTCCGGGAGGATCACCGCCTGGTCCGGACCGGTGAGGATGTCGGCGCTCTCGGCCATGAAGTGCACGCCGGCGAAGACGATGAACTCGGCCTGCGGGCGGGCGGCGGCATCGCGCGCCAGCTTGAACGAGTCGCCGGTGACGTCGGCGAAAGCGATGACCTCGTCGCGCTGGTAGTGGTGGCCGAGGACGAACACGCGGTCGCCGAGCGCCGCCTTCGCCGCGCGCGCCCGGTCCACCAGGTCGGGGTCGCTGGCCGCGGGGAGGCCACCGGGGCACTCGACCCCACGCTCGGAGTCGGGGTCGGCGCCGCGGCCCAGGAGCAGCAGCGCCAGGGGTGTGGGGGCGGGCTCGACGAAGCTCTCGGTCGCCATACGCCGATCATGTCACGCGTGTCGGAGGCGGCCCACCGCCGACCGCTACCGTCCCGTGCATGCGCGTGCTCATCGCCCCTGACAAGTTCGCGGGCACCCTCACCGCCGTCGAGGCCGCGGCCGCGATCGCCGAGGGGTGGCGGCGAACGGCCCCGGCGGACCAGCTCGTCGAGGTCCCGCTCGCCGACGGCGGGCCGGGGTTCGTCGAGGTCCTCCACGCCACGCTGGGCGGCGAGCTCGTCGACGTCCGGGTCAGCGGTCCGCTCGGCGAGCCGGTCGACGCAGAGGTGCTCGTCGTCGCGGGCGCGGCGTACATCGAGTCCGCGCAGGCCTGCGGCCTGCACCTGGTGCCCGAGCCGCGAGATCCCCGAGCAACCACGACGTACGGCGTGGGCGAGCTGCTCCTCGCCGCGCGCGATGCCGGCGCCCTGCGGGTCGTGGTCGGTCTCGGCGGGTCGAGCACCAACGACGCCGGTGCCGGGCTGCTGGCCGCCCTCGGCGCCCGCGCGGTCGACGTCGACGGGGCCGACGTCACGGAGCTGCTGCGCCGCGGCGGCGGGGGGCTGCGGCGCATCGCGGCGGTCGATCTGCACCCGGCGCTCGACGCCGTCGCCGGTCTCGAGCTCGTGGTCGCCTCCGACGTCGACAACCCGCTGCTCGGCCTGCGCGGTGCGACCAACGGCTTCGGCCCGCAGAAGGGCGCCGACGACGCGACCGTCATGGAGCTCGAGGGGTCGCTCGAGTCGTTCGCGCGCGCCGTCGGTCGCCGCGCCGACGGCAAGGACCCGGCGGTCGCCCTCGGCGCCGGGGCCGCCGGCGGCCTCGGCTACGCCCTGCTGCACCTCGGCGCCGCGCGCGTGCCGGGCATCGCGACGGTCCTCGACACGGTCGACCTGGCCGCGCACGTCGGTCGCGCCGACCTCGTGCTCACCGGGGAGGGCGCCTTCGACTGGCAGAGCCTGCGCGGCAAGGTCGTGTCCGGCGTGGCCGAGGCGGCGCTCGCGCAAGGCCGCGGGTGCGTGGTCCTCGCCGGCCGCGTCGACGTCGGGAGGCGCGAGTACCTGGCCGTCGGCGTCAGCGGCGCCTACGCCGTCCTCGACGACCTCCGCGACCGTGGGCTCCCCGCCGACGAGGCGTTCGCCCACCCGGCCGCGCGGCTCGCCGACCTCGCGGAGCGGGCCGCCCGCACCTGGTCGCGCTGAGCGACGCGCCGTGTGAGGTGAGGCACCCCTGAGGCCGATCGGCCCGGGTCGTGGCACGATGGGCGATGACGGCGGCCGCGCCCGGGGAATACGTCCCGGTCGGACCCCTGTTGTCGTTCACGGACCGACACCACGCACGCTCGCCCGCACGGGAGGACCTACCGCATGACCGCCGACGTCACGATCGAGACCTCGACGCCCGTCACCGCC
>Ga0208851_1001060_pt1 | contig 10080 bp, 11 predicted proteins | sample NGESurshal092012_FD_184481 | JGI IMG/M metagenome (GOLD analysis project Ga0208851, IMG submission 184481) | Arctic peat soil microbial communities from Barrow, Alaska - NGEE Surface sample 415-2 shallow-092012 (SPAdes) | ecosystem: Environmental > Terrestrial > Soil > Wetlands > Peat ... | reverse complement strand
AGCGTGACCGCCGCCGCGGTCACCAGCACGAGCACGCCGACCAGCGCGTACCTCAGGCCGTGGCCGCGCCGGCGTCGGTAGCCACGCCGCACGTCGGTGCCGCCCTTCGTCGTTCGCCTCGGATGCGGAAGGATAGGTGACGATCGACCACTACCCGGAAGGAACCCCGTGGACTTCGACGTCACCATCGAGATCCCCAAAGGATCGCGCAACAAGTACGAGATCGACCACGCCACGGGTCGCATGAAGCTCGACCGGACACTGTTCACCGCCACCCAGTACCCGGCGGACTACGGCTTCATCGACAACACCCTGGGCCTGGACAGCGACCCGCTGGACGCCCTCGTGCTGCTGCAGGAGCCCACCTTCCCCGGCTGCCTCATCCACTGCCGGGCGATCGGCATGTACCGGATGACCGACGAGGCCGGCCGTGACGACAAGGTGCTGTGCGTCCCGGCCAACGACCCGCGGCAGGAGCACCTGCGTGACATCCACCACGTCCCGGAGTTCGAGCGGCTGGAGATCGAGCACTTCTTCTCGGTCTACAAGGACCTCGAGCCGGGCAAGTCGGTCGAGGGCGCCACCTGGGCGGGGCGGGTCGAGGCCGAGGCGGAGATCGAGGCCTCCTACCGGCGGCGGCGGGAGCACCCGCAGCACTGACCAGAGCGGCTCAGGGCCGGGCGAACCCGAAGAGACTGGGCCGGTCGATGCTCGAGATGCGCACCACCGAACCGGTGTAGGGCGCCTCGATCATCTGCCCGCCGCCGATGTAGATGCCGACGTGGTAGATCGACTGGTAGTCGTTGGGGTTGGTGCCGAAGAACACCAGGTCACCGGGGCGCAGCTGGTCCCGGCTGACCTTGAGGCCCTGCGCGTACTGCGCAGCCGCGTAGTGCGGCATCGAGACCCCGGCGGCCTGCCAGGCCGCCATGGTCAGCCCGGAGCAGTCCCAGGTGTTGGGTCCGGCGGCGGCCCACACGTAGGCGTCACCGAGGTGGGCTCGGGCGAACGCCACCGCGGCCACGCCGTCGGCGGCGGTCCCGCTCGAGCTGCCGCCCGGTCCCGGGGCGATGCCGGTGCCGGCTGGACTGCCGGTGGAGGGGCCCGACCCTGAGCCACCACCGGAGCTGGTGCTCCGGGCGCTCGCGGCCCGTGCGGCCGCCTGCTGGCGGGCCAGCTCGGCGGCCCGGGCCGCCTTCTCCCTGGCGATGCGGGCCAGCCCGGCCTGTCGGGCCGCCGTCAGCTGGCTGGAGCGGGCCTGCAGCGCCGCGAGCTGCCGGCTCAGCGCGGCCGTGTCGGCGGTGAGCTGCTGCACCTGGCCGGCCTGGGCGCTGACCTTGGCCTCGACGGTCGCCTTGGCGACCCGGGCCTTGTCGGCGGCCTGCTGGACGGCGGCCAGCGCACTGCTGGCCTGCTTGTCCAGGACCTGCGTGACCACCTGCTGGGCGCGGACCCGGTCCAGGACGGCGTCCTGCCGGTTGGCCAGCACCTGCATGGTCGAAGCAGCACCGAGCAGCCCGTCCGGGCTGCTGCCGGTGAGGAAGGCCGCGAAGGTCGCGAGCGAGCCGCCGGACTTGTAGGCCGCAGCGCCGAGCTCGCCGACCTGCTGGCGGGCGGCGGCCAGGTCGGCCTGCGCGGTGGCGGCGGCCCGGCCCGCCGCGGCGGACTGCTGCTGGGCCTGCTGCAGCGCGTACAGGGCGCCGTCGTACGCCTCGGCGGCCTGCCCCACGGCGACCCCGAGGGCCTCCAGCTGGGCCTGCGACTGAGCCAGCTGGGCCTCCAGGACGCCGACCTGCTGGGCGGTGGACCCGACGGCGGCGTTGGCCTTGGCGACGTCCTGGGCGGAGGGCAGGGTGTTCGGGTCGGCGGAGGCGGCCGGGCCGGCCAGCAAGGTCAGCGCCACGGCGAGGACCGCGACCAGCGCGGTGGCCCGGCCACCGCGTGCGGTCCTGGTCGTCCGGCTGCGCAAACCTGCTCCCCGAAGGTAGGGCGCCGTCCTGCGCGGACAGCACGTGCGGCACAACGGTCACCGAGGCTAGCCCGGGCAAACCCCGGGAGTCACCCCTTTCCCACAATTCACCCTCGTCACATCGGCGTGTCGACTTGACCGATCCGTCCGAGCCGATCCACGCCGGTCTCAGACCCCGAGAAACGCCAGTCCCACGGCGAAGGCGCCGTAGAACACCGCGGTGAACGCCAGCCGGCCCGGCGTCAGCCGGTTGGTCCGGCCCAGCCAGCGCAGGTAGCCGATCGCGGCCACGGTGACCACGCCGGACAGCACCAGCGGCGCGGTGAACAGCCAGGGGGTGAACAGCAGGCCCAGCCCCGAGGGCACCGTGGCCTGGATCATCATGGCGCCGCTGATGTTGGCCAGGGCCAGCTGCGTCTTGCCCTGACGCACCCAGATCACCGCGTTCATGACCTCGGGCAGCTCGGTGGCGATCGGGGACAGCAGCAGCGCGGTGACCGCGGCGGGCAGGCCCAGCGCCGGCCCGGCCCACTCCAGCTGGCCGACGAAGACCTGCGAGGCCACGAAGATGACGGCCAGGGTCGCCAGGGTCTGGACGGCCACCGCCCAGCCCGACGGAGCCGCCCGGTGCGGCTGCAGCTTGAGCGGCTCGAGGTCGGCGTCGGTGTGGCCTTCGGTGTCAGCCCGCACCTCCCGGCGCAAGTACGCCCCGTACGCCGCGAAGAACAGCAGGCCCAGCCACGGCTTGAGTGCGAACGCCACCAGACCGAGCCCGACCTTGACCACGAAGATCACGAGGAACCAGGTCTGGTCGCTGACCAGGCGCAGCCGGTCGATGGTGCGCAGCGGGTTCGGACCGACGGTGGTCCGGTGCCGGATCAGCATCCAGCCCGTGACGCCGTAGGCGATCGTCGCCAGCACCAGCGGACCGCCCATGGCGGCCCCGATGCCGATCTGCTTGGAGCTCTCGGTCCCGCCGAGCGTGACGGCGACCAGCGTGACCACGCTCTCCGGCAGGGCGGTACCGATGGCGGCGAGCACGGTGCCGACGGCCAGCGTGCCCAGCTGGAGCCGGATCCCCAGCCACTCCACGGCGTTGACGAACCACTCGCAGGCCAGGTAGATCGCGACGGCGCAGCCGAGTAGCAGCAGCAGGTGCCCAGCGGTGGCCAAGGGACCTCTTCCCAGCCGTGGGCCGAGGCCACGGACCTCGACCCACGGCAGACGACGGACGTCTGTCGATCCGGTCGAAGGTCTCGCCCACCCGCTGGAGCGGGCCCGGTCACCGGGGGCGTGGTGGCACGCCCCAGCATGTCGACGACCGGCTACGAGGAGGGCTACTCCCCTTCAAACGGGCACACCCTACCGTGATCACCATGACCACTCGCGCGCACTACGCGCACCTCGCCGAGGTGCCGACCCGATGGGCGGACAACGACGTGTACGGGCACGTGAACAACGTCGAGTACTACTCGGTGTTCGACACGGTGATCAACAAGTGGCTGATCCGCGAGGGCGGCCTGGACATCCACCGGGGCCCGGTCATCGGCGTGTGCGCGGAGTCGCACTGCACGTTCCGCAGCGCCATCTCGTTCCCGCACACGATCCAGGCCGCGCTGCGGGTGGGGCACCTCGGCAGGTCCAGCGTGCGCTACGAGCTGGCCCTGTTCGACGAGGACGCCGAGCAGCCAGCGGCCACTGGCTGGTTCGTGCACGTGTTCGTCGACCGCCGGACGCGGCGACCCACGCCGCCACCGGAGGCGCTGCTCAGCGCCCTCGAGCGCCTCGTCATCGGCCAGAGCTAGGCCTGGTGCGGCAGGTCCTTGCCGAACGCGCCGAGCGCGAAGCGTGCTCCGGCCTGCTGGGTCTGGGCGAGGAAGGCCTCCCGCTCCTGCGGTGTCATGGTCGTGAAGGCGACCTTCAGCTTCTCGACCGACGCCGGGTCGCCGGGGTCGAACACCGTCGCGTCCGGAAGGGCCGGCATGGCCAGGCCGCGGTCCTGCGCGACGAACCCCGGGATGAGCGCTGCGAACGTGCTCACGGCGTCCACCCGTTCCTTCACCTGCTCAAGGGTGGTGAGCGGAGCGCTGCAGACGCAGACGAGCCGTGACATCTCGACCAGGAAGACCCAGTCGTCGCGGGTCATGAGCAGCTCGATCGCGCGCGGCGTGATCACGTCGCTCACGTACTTGCGATCGAGGGCCATGACCAGGAACCGCCGGTTGAATTCCTCACTCGCCAGCGTCCACTCCTTGACGAGGGGGCGGAGATAGGGGGGAAAGCGGCGCAGACTGACCGACAGCGGCGGCAGCGCGGCCGGAAGGTCGACGAGCACGAAGGAGGCGGGGGTGTCGGTGCCCGCACCGACGTAGTCGGGCGAGTTCGGCTGCAGGTTGGTGAACGTGTTGCCGAACCGCACCAGACGTCCGTCGACCTCGCCGGTGAACACGTTGACGTACCTGGTCTTCCCCACGCTGAAGTTGTCGTGCAGGAGCGTGCTCGCCTCGCCGGCGAAGGTGCGCGCCATCTCCCGGACGTAGTCCGCGACCACCTCGTCAGCCGGGGGGGCGCTGCTGGGCCCGGCCCACCCCGCAGCCGACGCGTGTGCGGCAAGCCCGGGGATCGGCTCAGCCTCGGCCTGCTCGCGCGCGACGAGCTGTTGCGTGGCCTTCGTCTTCTTCCGCTGTCCCCGGCGCGTGACGACACCGAAGAGGGACCAGAGCAGTGCAGCGACGATGAGCACCGCGAGGATGCCCAGCTCCCGGCTGAGTGAGTTCGTGTGGCCTCCGGGCCGGAACGTACACCCGGCCAAGGCAGCGCGGGCTCACATCCCCGGCTCCGCCTACTTCAGCAGCTTGCGGGCCATCACGATGCGCTGGACCTGGTTGGTGCCCTCGTAGATCTGGGTGATCTTCGCGTCCCGCATCATCCGCTCGACCGGGTAGTCCTTGGTGTACCCGTAGCCACCGAGCAGCTGGACGGCGTCGGTGGTGATCTCCATGGCGGCGTCCGAGGCGAAGCACTTGGCCGCCGAGGAGTAGAAGCCGGCGTCCGGGTCGCCGCGCTCGGCGCGCGCGGCGGCCGAGTAGGTCAGCTCGCGGGCGGCAACCAGCTTCATGCCCATGTCGGCGAGCATGAACTGCAGGCCCTGGAACTCGGCGATGGCCTTGCCGAACTGCTTGCGCTCCTTGACGTAGCCGAGCGCGAAGTCCAGCGCGCCCTGGGCGATGCCGATGGCCTGCGCCGCAATCGTCGGCCGCGTGTGGTCGAGCGTCGCGAGGGCGGTGGCGAACCCCGTGCCGGGGGCGCCGATGATGCGGTCGCCGGGCAGCCGGACCTTGTCGAAGTACAGCTCGCGGGTCGGCGAGCCCTTGATCCCCATCTTCTTCTCGGGGGCACCGAGGGTGAAGCCCTCGTCGTCTGCGTGCACGACGAACGCCGAGATGCCGCGCGAGCCGGCGTCGGGGTCGGTGACCGCCATGACCGTGTAGTACTTCGAGACGCCCGCGTTGGTGATCCAGCGCTTGACACCGTCGAGCACCCAGCCGTCGCCGTCCGGGACGGCGCGGGCGCGCATCGCCGCGGCGTCCGAGCCGGCCTCGGGCTCGGACAGCGCGTACGAGAACATCGCCTCGCCGCTCGCGACCAGCGGCAGGTAGCGGCTCTTGATCTCCTCCGAGCCGGACAGCAGCATCCCCATGGTGCCCAGCTTGTTCACCGCCGGGATCAGCGAGGACGACGCGCAGCCGCGCGCGACCTCTTCGATGACGATGCAGGCCGCGACCGCGTCGGCGCCGGCGCCCCCGTACGCCTCCGGGATGTGCACCGCGTGGAAGTCCGAGGCGACCAGCGCCTGGTAGACGTCCCACGGGAACTCGGCGGTCTCGTCGATCTCCCCGGCGCGCGGTGCGATCTTGTCCTCGACCAGTGCACGGACGGACTCACGGAGCAGGTCATGCTCCTCGGACAGGCGGTAAAGGTCGGTCACGGCTGCCTCCGGAATCGCAGTACGGCTCCCCGCCAGCATGCTCCCGTGGGCGCCGGGCGGACGCCGTGGGGTCACGATCCCCGCATCTGCGTCGACCAGGTCCTATTTCGCTCGTAATTGCGGAGGTATGGTACCGCATGACGCTGTTCCGGATCAGCGAGGCGGCCGCGCTGCTGCAGGTCAGCGACGACACCGTGCGGCGGTGGGCGGACGCCGGCCGGCTGACGCTGACCACCGACACGGGCGGCCGGCTGGCCGTCGAGGGCGCCGAGCTGGCCCGGGTCATGCAGGAGTCCGCGGCCGAGGGCGACCCCGGGAGGCGGCCCCGGTGGTGGCTTGGTCGGCGCGCAACCGGCTGCCCGGGATCGTCACCCGGGTCGTCAAGGACACCGTATGGGCCCAGGTGGAGCTGCAGGTGGGCCCGCACCGGGTCGTGTCGCTGATGAGCCGCGAGGCGGCCGACGAGCTCGGCCTGGCACCCGGGGTGCTGGCCGTCACCTCGGTGAAGTCGACCAACGTCGGCATCGAGATCCCCGACCACCGCTGACCATGCGCCGGCTCCTCCTCAGCTCGGTCATCGCGGCCGGCGCCGTCCTGCTGGCCGGGTGCGGCAGCGGCAGCAGCCCGACGGCCGGTGCCTCCGGTTCCGCGGTCCTCAGCGGCACGCTCGAGGTGTTCGCGGCCGCGTCGCTGAAGGAGTCGTTCACCCGGCTGGGCAACGAGTTCCACGCCGCTCACCCGGGAGTGGACGTGGTGTTCAACTTCGGGCCGAGCAACGGGCTGGCCCTGCAGATCACCCAGGGTGCGCCGGCCGACGTCTTCGCCGCGGCCAGCACGGTCACGATGCAGACCGTCGTCCAGGCCGGCGATGCGAGCGACCCGAAGACCTTCGCGACGAACGTGCTCGAGGTCGCGATCCCGGTGGACAACCCGGCCGGCGTCACCGCGCTGGCCGACCTGACCAAACCGGGCGTGAAGGTCGCGGTCTGTCGGGCCCAGGTTCCGTGCGGGGCGGCCGACGCCCGGCTGTTCGCCATGAACCGGCTGACCGTGCACCCGGTCACCTACGAGGTGGACGTGAAGGCGGTACTCACCAAGGTGCAGCTCGGCGAGGTGGACGCCGGCCTCGTCTACACGACTGACGTACACGCAGCCGGGACGCGCGTGCACGCGGTGCCGATCCCGGCCGCCGACAACGTGTCCACCGCGTACCCGATCGCCGCGCTCACCGCGAGCCCGGACAAGTCCGCGGCGCAGGCGTTCGTCGCCTATGTGCTCTCCCCCACGGGCAAATCGGCGCTGGCCGCCGCCCGCTTCGGGCCGCCCTGACCGTGCGCACCCGAGGCGAGTGCCGACCGCCGTGGCTGCTCGTCGTCCCGGGGGCGGTCGGGGCGCTGTTCCTGGCGCTGCCGCTGGCCGGGCTGCTGTCCGCGGCCCCTGGGGCCACCTCGGCGAGCTGCTGACCTGGCCGGCCAGCCTGGCCGCGCTGCGGCTGTCGCTGGTGACGGCGACCGCGGCGACCGCCTTTTCGTTCGTCGTGGGAGTGCCGCTGGCCTGGCTGCTGGCCAGGGCGCCGTTCCGCGGCCGCGGGCTGGTGCGCGCGCGGGTGACGCTGCCTGTCGTGCTGCCGCCGGTGGTCGGTGGGGTGGCCCTGCTGCTGGCGTTCGGTCGCCGCGGGCTGGTCGGGAAGTACCTGTACGAGTGGACCGGGCTGTCGCTGCCGTTCACCACCGCCGGCGTGATCGTGGCCGAGACGTTCGTGGCCATGCCGTTCCTCGTCGTCACCGTCGAGGGGGCGCTGCGCGGCATGGACCGCCGACTGGAGGACGCCGCGGCGACGCTCGGCGCCAGCCGGCTGCTGGTGCTGCCCCGCGTCACCCTGCCCGCGATCGCGCCGTCACTGGTGGCCGGCGCGGTGCTCACCTGGGCTCGTGCTCTGGGCGAGTTCGGGGCGACGATCACCTTCGCGGGCAACTTCCCGGGCCGGACCCAGACCATGCCGCTCGCGGTGTACGTGGCGCTGGAGACCGACCTGGACGGCGCGATCGCGCTGAGCCTGGTGCTGCTCGTGGTCTCGGTGGCCGTGCTCGTGCTGCTGCGCGACCGCTGGCTCGGCGGCGGGGCGGCCGCGTGAGCGGGCTCGCCGCGCACGTCATCGCCACGCATGGGGGCTTCCAGCTGGACGTCGACGTCGAAGCCGCGCCCGGTGAGGTGCTCGGGATCCTCGGGCCGAACGGCGCGGGCAAGACCACCCTGCTGCGCGTGCTGTCCGGGCTCACGCCGCTGTCCGAGGGTCGGGTCGAGCTGTCCGGCCGGGTGCTCGACGACCCGACGGCGGACGTGTTCGTGCCGCCGGAACGTCGTCCGGTCGGGGTGGTGTTCCAGGACTACCTGCTGTTCCCACACCTGTCGGTGCTGGAGAACGTGGCCTTCTCGGCTCGGGCGCGTAGCGTGCCCAAGCAAAAGGCGCGTCGCCGGGCCACCGAGTGGCTCGACCGGCTGGGCGTGGCCGAGCTGGCCGGCCGGCGTCCGACCGAGCCGTCCGGCGGGCAGGCGCAACGGGTGGCGCTGGCCAGGGCGCTGGCCGGCGACCCGGGGCTGGTGCTGCTCGACGAGCCGCTCGCGGCACTGGGCGCGGGGACCCGGCTGACGGTGCGCACCGACCTGCGCCGGCACCTGGTGGGTTTCGGCGGCCCTGCCCTGCTCGTCACCCACGACCCGATCGAGGCCATGGTCCTGGCCGACCGTCTGCTCGTGATGGACGGCGGGCGCGCGGTGCAGCGCGGGACCCCGGCCGAGGTTGAGCCCGACGCCCGGGCACCGACTACGTGGCCCGGCTGGTCGGGCTCAACCTCTACCGCGGCACCGCCCGTGACGGCGCCATCGTCGTGGACGGCGGGGGCCTGCTGCACGCGGCCGACGTCCATGCCAGCGGACCGGTGTTCGTGGCCCTGCGGCCGGCGGCGGTGGCGCTGCACGCGAGCCGGCCGGAGGGCAGCCCGCGCAACGTGTGGGGGAGGGCCGGGTCGCCGGCCTGGAGCTGCTCGGGACCGGGTGCGCGGGCAGGTCGCCGGGTTGCCATCGGTGCTGGCCGACGTGACCCCGGCAGCGGTCGCGGAGCTGGGCCTGGTCGCCGACCGCGCCGTGTGGATCTCGGCGAAGGCCCGCGAGCTCGAGGTCTACCCGACGGCCTGATCCGCGCGGGGGGCTACGTCCGCGGCGTGCGCAGGGTCGCCGAGGTCGGCGCATACGGCGAGACCCACCTCGATCCCACGGACGGTCAGCAGCCGTGGCCGCGTGCCAGGCACGAAACGCTCGACCTCGGTTCCGTGCAAGTGCATCTTGGCGTAGGTCGTGGCGCTGCCGTCCACGCCGAACAGCAGCGCACCGAGGATCCGTCGGCCGCCGCCACGTCGAACCCAGGGTCACCGATCCCGTCGAGCTCGTAGCCGGTGAGGGACAGCTCCGGGAAGACCGCGAGCACCGCGCCCAGTCCGGCTGCCGCGCCCACCAGCCCGCGCGTGCGCGGTGGCGTTGACGGCGACGGCTCCGGCCACCGAGCAGCTCTGAGCCGCCGCAACGATCACTGGACCGAAAGCAGGGCTGAACGGGGTCGGGTCAAGGCGTAGGAGGCCGCGCCGGCAACGGCAGCGACGGTGAGCACCGCCGGCCAGGTGCCGATCAGGTGGCCGAGCGGGTGCGACAGCACGAACACAGCGAAGTACGTCAGACCGAGCACCCACATCGCGCGCTTGCCGGACAGCAGCCACCACAGCCGGGCGCACCACAGCCCGGCCAGGACGAGCACCACGCCGCCGAGGGCGCGCACGCCGGACAGCTGTGCCACGGCGAAGCCGAGAACCAGGGAACCAGCGGTGACCGCTGCGGTGAGTGCGCGCACCGGGTCAGGCTAGCCAAGCGGCCGACGTGGGTGGAGCGGGGGGGCGGGACCAGGTGGGGCGGAGCCTTCCGATGCGGCCGGGCATGGGGACGTGCGAGAGGACGCCGAACGCCGTGCCCACCGTCGCGAGGGGAACCGCCGGTAGCCCGACAGGCTCGGGGTGGTCGTCACGACCCAGCGCGTCCAGCCAGCTGGCGGTGCGGGCAAGCGACGTCTCGACCA
>Ga0208851_1001058_pt1 | contig 10093 bp, 12 predicted proteins | sample NGESurshal092012_FD_184481 | JGI IMG/M metagenome (GOLD analysis project Ga0208851, IMG submission 184481) | Arctic peat soil microbial communities from Barrow, Alaska - NGEE Surface sample 415-2 shallow-092012 (SPAdes) | ecosystem: Environmental > Terrestrial > Soil > Wetlands > Peat ... | reverse complement strand
CTTCGGCCGTGCCCGCCGCCTCCGACGGACCGTCCTCCTCCGGCCTCGTCCCCGCCGCCGCCGCGACCGCTGTCGCGTTGCGGGCCTCCGTCATCCTCACCTCCCTCGCCGGAGTGGTCGCGACGGTGCTCGGCGCGGTGCTCGGCGGGGAGCACGCGGCCCTCGGCGCCGGGCTCGGCGCGCTGATCGCGGTGGTGTTCTTCGCGGCCGGCCAGTACGCCGTGGTGCGCCTGCTCGACGCGAACCCGGAGTTCGCACTGTCGGGTGCCCTGCTCATCTACGTCACCCAGATCCTCGTGCTGTTCCTCCTCATCGCGGTGCTCAAGGGCCAGACCTGGCTCGACGTGAAGTGGTTCGCCGGCACGATCGTGCTCTGCACGTTCGTCTGGATTGTCGCGCAGCTGTGGACCGTGAACCGGATCAAGACCCTCATCGTGGAGCCCGTCCCGAGCGACGACGACCCCGCGGAGGTGGAGCAGTGAGCACCCCCTCGACCCACGTCGGAGCGTCGGGTGGAGCGGACCGGCCGACCCCGCCCCCCAGGTCCGGCCACCACGACGCCCAGTGGTACCGTCGCGTCGCGACGAAGGCGTCCGCGGAACCGGACACGCTGCCCCCGGGCCGCGTGTCAGACGATGCGGCGTGGGCCGCCGTCAGCCTGATGACCGCGGGGATCCTGCTCTACGGCGGTGTCGGCTGGCTCGTGGGCCACTTCCTGGGCAACCAGTCGCTCTTCATCGCACTGGGCGTCCTGTTCGGGGTCGTCCTCGCCATGTTCATGCTGTTCCGTCGGCTCGAGCCCTCCCAGGCGCGGGCCCGAGACGCTGCGGCTCCGCCGGACACCAGCGGCGGTCGCACGGAGGTCGTCGCACCGATGCCCGCCCTGACCGACCCCACCGACCCGATGGAGTCGCACCGTGTCCGGTAGCGCCCTGCTGGCCGCCGAGTCCGGCTGCCACCTCAACTCCGGCTGCGGGTTCCCCGCGCCCGACGCGACGATCTTCAACTACGACGCGATCTTCACCTTCGACATCGCCGGGCTCACCTTCCACATCTCCAAGCCCATGGTGATGCTCTGGGTCGCCGCCCTCGTGGTCGTCGTGTTCTTCGTGCTGGCCTTCCGCAAGGCCTCGATCGTCCCCCGCGGCATCCAGAACATCGGCGAGTACGGCTACCTGTTCGTGCGCGACGGCATCGCCCGCGACACGATCGGCGCTAAGGGCGACCCGTTCGTCCCGATGCTGTTCTCGTTCTTCTTCTTCGTCTGGGTGCTCAACTTCATGAGCATCGTGCCGTTCGTGCAGTTCCCCGTCACCTCGCGCTTCGCGATCCCGCTCGCCTTCGCCGTGCTCGTCTACCTGCTCTGGGTGCCGCTCGGCGTCAAGCGCCAGGGCGCCGGCTCGTTCTTCAAGGCGATGACGATGCCGCCGGACGTGCCCAAGGCGATGTACGTCCTGCTCATCCCGATCGAGATCCTGTCGAACTTCATCGTGCGGCCGTTCACGCACTCCGTGCGTCTGTTCGCGAACATGTTCGCGGGCCACATGCTCATCGTGACCTTCTCCGTCGCGACCTGGTACCTGCTCTCGCCCTCGGTCATCGGCATCCTCGGCTCGGCCGCGTCGTTCACCGTCACCGTGGGACTCACGGCCTTCGAGATGCTGATCCAGGCGCTGCAGGCCTACGTCTTCACCCTGCTGGCGGCCGTCTACATCAACGACGCCGTCAACGCCCACTGACCCACCCGCTCCACCAGCCCGACCCCGAAGCTCGCACCACCAGATGACCGGCGGAACAGCCGCCGGCCGACACGAAGGAACACGACATGTCCTCCATGGTCACGCTGTCCGAGGTCACCGGCTCGCTCGGCTCGATCGGCTACGGTCTCGCGGCCATCGGCCCCGGCATCGGCGTCGGCATCATCTTCGGCCAGGGCGTGCAGGCCATCGCTCGCCAGCCCGAGGCCTACGGCGTCATCCGCCAGAACATGATCCTGGGCTTCGCGCTCACCGAGGCGCTCGCGCTCATCGGCTTCGTGGCGCCGTTCGTCTTCGGTAAGTGACCTGCTCGTCCCGATCGATCGTCACTGACGGAGAGCCCCTCTCATGAACCTTCTTGCAGCAGAAGACGCGCCGAGCGTCCTCGCCGTGCCGCTCGACGAGCTCATCCTGGGCATCGTCGCCTTCCTCATCGTCTTCTGGGCGCTGTCGAAGCTGGCACTGCCGGGGATCCGCAAGGCCCTCGACGAGCGCACGGCGTCCATCGAGGGCGGCATCGCGCGCGCGGCCGTGCGTGAGGCCGAGGCCAACGCGCTCTACGAGCAGTACCAGGCGCAGCTCGCCGAGGCTCGGACCGAGGCGGCCCAGATCCGCGCCCAGGCCCAGTCCGACAAGCTCGCCATCGTCGACGAGGCCCGCGTCGAGGCCACGGAGGCGGCCGCCGTCGTCACCGCCCGTGCCGACGCCGCGATCAGCGCCGAGCGCGCCTCGACCATCGCGTCGCTGCGCAGCGAGGTCGGCACGCTGGCGCTCACGCTGGCCGGCAAGGTCGTGGGGGAGTCCCTCGAGGACGACGCCCGGGCCCGTGCCACCGTCGATCGGTTCATCGCCGATCTCGAGGCCCAGGCGGCAGGCCACTGATGCTCGGTTCCTCGCGCGAGTCCCTCCTCACCCTGCGGGCGTCCCTCGAGGCGCGCAAGCGTGACGAGGGCTTCGCCTCCGTCTCCGACGACCTGCTCGCGGTCGCGGGAGTCCTGGGCGACGAGAAGTCGCTGCGCCAGACTCTCGCGGACTCCGGGCAGCCGGTGGAGCTGCGGTCAGGGATCGCGACCTCGCTGTTCGAGGGCAAGATCGCAGCCCCGTCGTTCGCAGTCCTCGACCAGGTCGTCTGCGCCCGCTGGTCGAACGACGTCGACATGGTCGACGCCGTCGAGCAGCTGGGCGCGCAGGCCGCCTTCATCGTGGCCGAGACCGACGGCACGCTCGACCGCGTCGAGGACGAGCTGTTCACCTTCAGCCGCGCGGTGGACGAGTCGCCGGACCTGCAGCTCGCGCTCACCGACCCGTCGGTGTCGGCCGCCAGCAAGGGCGCCCTCGTCCGCGACCTCGTGGACGGGTCGGCCTCACCGACCACGACCGCGCTGCTGTCCTACGCCGCGGGCCACCTCCGCGGCCGCCGTCCGGCCGCGGCCGTGGAGGAGCTCGCCCGGCTCGCGTCGGAGCAGCGCCGCCAGGTGCTCGCCGAGGTGCGCAGCGCGATCGCCCTCGACACCGAGCAGGCCACCCGGCTCGCGACCGCCCTCACGCGGCTGCAGGGCCGGCAGGTGCGGGTCAACGTCATCGTGGACCCCGACGTCGTGGGAGGCATCGTGGTCCGCGTGGGCGACGACGTCATCGACGGCAGCGTCTCCGCACGACTGGAGCAGGCGCGCCGCGCCCTCTCCGCCTGAACGAGCCCGACCCGCACGACCGCACCGCAGACCGAACGACCCATGACAGCACCACGCCGAGCCAGGCGTGTGGAACGAGAGAGCAGGGCACGATGACTGAGCTGACGATCCGGCCGGAGGACATCCGCGACGCGATCGCGCGGAACGTCGAGTCGTACGCACCCGGGACGACCCGCGAGGAGGTCGGGCGCGTCACGGAGACCGGCGACGGCATCGCGCGCGTCGAGGGTCTGCACTCGGCGATGACCAACGAGCTGCTCGAGTTCGAGGGCGGCCTGCTCGGTCTCGCGCTGAACCTCGACATCCGCGAGATCGGCACCGTGCTCCTCGGCGACGGCTCGCGGATCGAGGAGGGCCAGGCGGTCAGGCGCACCGGCGAGATCCTCTCCGTGCCGGTCGGCGACGGCTTCCTCGGTCGCGTCGTGGACCCGCTGGGCAACCCGATCGACGGAAAGGGCCCCGTCGCGGCCGAGGCGCGTCGCGCCCTCGAGCTTCAGGCGCCCACGGTCGTCCAGCGTCAGCCGGTGAAGGAGCCGATGCTCACGGGCATCAAGGCGATCGACGCCATGACCGCCATCGGCCGCGGCCAGCGCCAGCTCATCATCGGCGACCGCCAGACCGGCAAGACCGCGGTGGCGATCGACACGATCATCAACCAGAAGCAGAACTGGGAGTCCGGCGACGTCAAGAAGCAGGTCAAGTGCATCTACGTCGCGATCGGCCAGAAGGGCTCGACGATCGCGGCCGTCAAGGGTGCGCTCGAGGACGCCGGCGCGATGGAGTACACGACCATCGTCGCCGCCCCCGCCTCCGACCCGGCCGGCTTCAAGTACCTCGCGCCCTACACCGGCTCGGCCATCGGCCAGCACTGGATGTACCAGGGCCAGCACGTCCTGATCATCTTCGACGACCTGTCCAAGCAGGCCGAGGCCTACCGCGCCGTCTCGCTCCTGCTGCGCCGTCCGCCGGGCCGCGAGGCCTACCCCGGTGACGTCTTCTACCTGCACTCGCGGCTCCTCGAGCGCTGCGCCAAGCTCTCCGACGAGCTCGGCGCCGGCTCGATGACCGGGCTGCCGATCATCGAGACCAAGGCCAACGACGTGTCGGCGTACATCCCGACCAACGTCATCTCGATCACGGACGGCCAGTGCTTCCTCGAGTCGGACCTGTTCAACTCCGGCGTCCGCCCGGCCATCAACGTGGGCATCTCGGTCTCCCGCGTCGGCGGCTCGGCCCAGCCGAAGGCGATGAAGTCGGTCGCGGGTCGCCTGCGTCTCGACCTGGCCCAGTTCCGTGAGCTCGAGGCCTTCTCGGCCTTCGGCTCCGACCTCGACGCCGCCTCCAAGGCCCAGCTCGCACGCGGCTCGCGCCTCGTCGAGCTGCTCAAGCAGGCGCAGTACCAGCCCTTCCCGATGGAGGAGGAGGTCGCGTCGGTGTGGTCGGGCACCACGGGCAAGCTCGACGACGTGCCGCTGGAGGACATCCGTCGCTTCGAGCGCGAGTTCCTCGACCACCTCAAGCGCGACCACAAGGCGGTGCTCGACACGATCCGCTCGACCAACGCTCTCTCGGACGACTCGGTGACCCTGCTCGAGAAGGCGATCGCGACGTTCAAGACGCAGTTCACCACCTCGGCCGGCGCTCCTCTGGTCGTGCACGAGGCCCCGGTCGAAGCGCTCGACGAGGCCGAGGTGCAGCACGCGACGATCACCAAGGTCAAGGGCTGAGGTCCCAGACCCATGGGTGCACAGCAGAGGATCTTCCGTCGACGGATCAAGACGGTCCAGTCGACGAAGAAGATCACGAAGGCGATGGAGCTCATCGCGTCCTCGCGCATCGTCAAGGCGCAGCAGCGCGTCGAGGCGGCGCTGCCCTACACCCGTGAGCTGACCCGGGCCATCTCGGCCGCGGCGTCGCACACGGGAGGCGGGCACCCGCTGACCGAGACCAAGCAGCGCCTGCGCGAGCGGGCCGCGGTGCTCATCATCACGGCCGACCGCGGTCTCGCGGGCGGCTACTCCTCCACGGCGATCAAGGAGGGCGAGCAGCTCACCGCGCTGCTCGCCGAGAGCGGCATGACCGTGGTGCCGTTCCTCGTGGGGCGCAAGGCGGTGGGCTACTACCGCTTCCGGGGTCGCGACATCGAAAACGCGTGGACCGGCTTCTCCGACCAGCCGACCTACGCGCACGCGAAGGAGATCGCCGCGTCGCTGCTCGAGTCGTTCCTCACCAGGACCGAGGACGGCGGCACCGACGAGATCCACCTCGTCTACACGCACTTCCGCAGCATGGTCACCCAGGAGCCGGTGGTCCGCCGCATCCTTCCGCTCGAGGTCGTCGAGCAGACCGCGGCCGAGGCCGAGGCCGCCGGCCAGGGTCCATTCCCGCTCTACGAGTTCGAGCCGTCGGGTCCCGCCGTGCTCGACTCGCTGCTCCCGAAGTACGTCGAGAACCTCGTGTTCACCGCGCTGCTGCTCTCAGCGGCGTCCGAGCACGCCGCCCGTCGTCGCGCCATGAAGGCGGCGACGGACAACGCAGAAGAGCTCATCAAGACCCTCAGCCGTCAGGCCAACCAGGCCCGTCAGGCCGAGATCACCCAAGAGATCAGCGAGATCGTCGGCGGGGCCGACGCGCTCTCCGCATCCGCATAGGAGTCGAGGACCACCATGACTGCAACGACTGAGACCGCGACCGGCGTAGGCCGGGTCGCCCGGGTCACCGGCCCTGTCGTCGACGTGGAGTTCCCCGTCGAGGCGATGCCGGAGCTCTACAACGCCCTGCACGTCGACGTCAGCTTCGGCGGCGACATCGAGGGCGAGGTAAGCCGCACGCTGACCCTCGAGGTCGCCCAGCACATCGGCGACAACATGGTGCGCACCATCTCCATGCAGCCGACCGACGGCCTCGTGCGCGGCACCGCCGTGCGCGACACGGGCGACGCCATCACGGTGCCCGTTGGCGACGTGACCCTCGGCCACGTGTGGAACACCCTCGGCAAGCCGCTCGACGTCGAGGAGTCCACGCTGAACATCACCGAGCGTCGCGGCATCCACGCACAGGCCCCGAGCTTCGACCAGCTCGAGTCCAAGACCGAGGTCTTCTGGACTGGCATCAAGGTCATCGACCTGCTCACGCCGTACGTCAAGGGCGGCAAGATCGGCCTGTTCGGCGGTGCGGGCGTCGGCAAGACCGTCCTCATCCAGGAGATGATCTACCGCGTCGCGGAGAACTTCTCCGGCGTGTCGGTGTTCGCCGGCGTCGGCGAGCGCACGCGTGAGGGCAACGACCTCTTCGGTGAGATGACCGAGTCGGGCGTCATCAACAAGACGGCGCTCGTGTTCGGCCAGATGGACGAGCCGCCGGGCACGCGTCTGCGCGTGGCGCTGTCGGCGCTCACGATGGCGGAGTACTTCCGCGACGTGCAGAAGCAGGACGTGCTGCTGTTCATCGACAACATCTTCCGCTTCACCCAGGCGGGCTCCGAGGTCTCCACCCTGCTCGGCCGCATGCCCTCCGCTGTGGGCTACCAGCCCACGCTCGCCGACGAGATGGGCCAGCTGCAGGAGCGCATCACCTCGACGCGTGGTCACTCGATCACGTCGCTGCAGGCCATCTACGTCCCCGCTGACGACCTCACCGACCCGGCTCCGGCCACGACGTTCGCCCACCTCGACGCGACGACGACGCTGAGCCGTCCGATCTCCGAGCTCGGCATCTACCCGGCGGTGGACCCGCTCGACTCCACCTCGCGCATCCTCGACCCGCGCTACATCGGTGACGAGCACTACCGCGTCGCCGCCCGCGTCAAGGAGATCCTGCAGCGCTACAAGGACCTCCAGGACATCATCGCGATCCTCGGCATCGACGAGCTCTCCGAGGAGGACAAGATCCTCGTCGGCCGGGCACGCCGGATCCAGCGCTTCCTGTCGCAGAACCTCTTCGTCGCCGAGCAGTTCACCGGCCAGGCCGGTTCGTTCGTGCCGGTCGAGGAGACCATCGCGTCGTTCAAGGCGCTCACCGAGGGCGAGTACGACCACCTGCCCGAGCAGGCGTTCTTCCTCTGCGGTGGTGTCGAGGACGTCGAGAAGAACGCCGCGAAGCTGGGCGCCTGACATGGGCGAGCTCAACGTCAGCCTCGTCGCCGTCGACCGCAAGATCTGGTCGGGCACGGCGTCGATGGTCGTGGCCAAGACCCTCGAGGGCGAGATCGGCATCCTGCCGCAGCACGAGCCCGTGCTCGCGCTGCTCGCCGACAGCCCGGTGCGCATCACGACCACCGAGGGTCGGCTGATCACGGTGGCCGTGCACGGCGGGTTCTTCTCCGTCGACAGCGACAACGTCGCGATCCTCGCCGAGAGCGCGGAGCTCGGCGGCGAGATCGACGTCGAGCGCGCGCAGCTGGCGCTGGACCGGGCCAAGGCGGCCGGTGCCGACACCGAGGACGAGCAGGCGGCCATCGCGCGGGCCGAGACGCGTCTCAAGGTCGCGCTCGCCGACCAGCACAAGGAGCACGCGTCGGACGCCTCCGGCGGCCACCGAGTCGGCGGCTGAGCTCCCACCGCTCGCCGGTCCAGGTGCGTCGGGCAGGTCCTGTCGTACTCGCTCGCCAGCTGCGGTGACGGTCCGGCACGATGCGGGGATGGACTCCGAGGTCGTGAAGGCTGATCTTCACCACTACCTGCAGGCCGGGCGCGAGTCGCTCGTCTGGAAGCTGGACGGCCTGTCGGAGTACGACGTACGACGTCCGATGACGCGGACGGGTACGAACCTGCTCGGGATCGTCAAGCACGTCGCGAGCGTGGAGGCCTGGTATCTGGGCGACGTGTTCGGCCGTCGGTTCGGAGTGTCGCTGCCATGGTTCGACGACGACGCCGAGACCAACGCCGACATGTGGGCGACGTCGGATGAGACCCGGGCCGACGTCGTCGGTCTCTACCACCGGGCCTGGGCCAGCTCCGACGCCACGGTGCGGGCCCTCGACCTCGACGCGGTCGGCGAGGTGCCGTGGTGGCCGGCGAACCGTCGCCGGGTCACGCTGCACCACATGCTGGTGCGGATGGTCGAGGAGACGAATCGGCATGCCGGCCACGCCGACATCGTGCGAGAGCTCATCGACGGGACGGTCGGACTGCAGAGCGGGAAGGCAGACCTCCCGGCACTGGACGACGCCGCATGGCAGGCACATCGTGACCGGCTGGAGCGTGTCGCCCGGGAGGCGCAGCAGCGCTCGATGGCCGACTGAACCGGACGTAGCCCCTCTAGGGTCGGGCCATGACCGAGGTGCATCCGCGTACGCAGGCGCTGCTCGACCGGGTGGCCGCGGCCGCTGACTCCGACGGGCGGCTCGCACTGCCGGACGTCGCGAGCTGGGACATCTTCCCCTTCGAGGGCGAGCTGCTGGTGAAGCGGCTCGAGCCGCCCGTGCTTCCTGAGCCGCTGCGACACGGGGTCGGTGGCGTGGACTGCGGGTCGTGCGCCGCCGGGCTCGACGATGCGATGTGGACCGACGGGCGGTGGAAGCTCGTCGCGCCCGGCCCCGTCCCCATCCCGGTGGTGCTGCTCTGCCCGATCGACCACCTCGACCTCGCCGACCTCGACGAGGCGTACGCCGCGGAGCTCGGGCTGCTCACGGTGCGGCTCGAGCGGGCGCTGACCGAGCTCGGCGGCGTCGCTCGCGTGCACGTCATGAAGGTCGGCGACGGGTCCGAGCACCTGCACGTCTGGTTCTTCGCGCGTCCCGAGGGGCTGCTGCAGCTGCGCGGCTCGTCGCTGTCGGACTGGACCGACTGCCTGCCGCCCATGCCGACGGACGAGTGGGACGCCGTGGCGCGCGAGCTCGCCGTCCGTCTCGCCGAGACCGGCGGCCGCGCGCTCGGCTGACCCCGGGGATGTCGCGGACCTACCGGTTGGCGCCGGGGACCCAGAGGACGTCGCCGCCGGCGTTCAGGTTGGCGTGGCGGGCGAGGATGAACAGCAGGTCCGAGAGCCGGTTGAGGTAGTGCGCCGTCAGCGGGTTCATCGTGTCGCCGTGCGCCTCGAGCGCGGCCCAGGTCGACCGCTCGGCGCGGCGCACGATCGTGCGGGAGACGTGCAGGAGCCCGGCGCCGGCGGTGCCGCCGGGGATCACGAACGAGCGCAGCGGGGCGAGCAGGTCGTTGTACTCGTCGCAGGCCGCCTCGAGGACGTCGACGTAGGCCTGCTCCACCCGCAGCGGCGGGTGCTCGGGGTTCTCGACGACCGGCGTGCACAGGTCGGCGCCGACGTCGAAGAGGTCGTTCTGGACCCGCCCGAGCAGCGCCACGACGCCGGCGTCGAGGTCGCCGAGGGTGAGCGCCACGCCGAGGGATGAGTTGGCCTCGTCGGTGTCGGCGTAGGCCTGCAGGCGCAGGTCGTTCTTGCCCACGCGGGACATGTCGCCGAGGGCGGTGGTGCCGTCGTCGCCCGTGCGCGTGTAGATGCGGGTGAGGTTGACCATGCCGCGAGCCTACGGCGTGCTGGCGGCACCCGCGTCGTGGCGGCTGTGGCCTCGCCGTGGGCGAATCACCCGCCCGGGTCGCCTATCCTCAGGCCCCGTGGAGGCCTTTCGGATCGTGGGGGGCGCCCGGCTGACCGGCGAGGTGCGGGTCACGGGCGCGAAGAACAGCG
>Ga0208851_1001056_pt1 | contig 10102 bp, 9 predicted proteins | sample NGESurshal092012_FD_184481 | JGI IMG/M metagenome (GOLD analysis project Ga0208851, IMG submission 184481) | Arctic peat soil microbial communities from Barrow, Alaska - NGEE Surface sample 415-2 shallow-092012 (SPAdes) | ecosystem: Environmental > Terrestrial > Soil > Wetlands > Peat ... | reverse complement strand
GCTACCGGCGGCGGACATGTTGCACGAGGCCACCGCCACCGGCCGCGTCCTCGTCGTCGACGAAACCCGCAGGACCGGTGGAGTCGGCGAAGGAGTGCTCGCAACGCTTCTCGGACAAGGTTTCACCGGCGCCGTGGACCTAGTCGCCAGCGAGGACAGTTTCATCCCACTCGGCGACGCCGCACTGGAAGTGTTGCTGTCCGAGGAAACCATCGAGGCCGCTGCGATCAAACTCATCCGGGAGTCATCGGATGCGACCGTCTAAGGAGCGAAGTAGCCATGCATGAGGTCGACGAAACCACAGAGCAGATGGTGCGCAGTGTGCTGGCGTACGCCGAGAACCGGCTGCGGATGAACCCCGTGCCCCTCGACAAGGGCGTTCTGTCCACCGGCGAGTTGCACGAGCGCCTTGACGGGTTGATCCGCGAGACGCCGCGGCAGCCCGACGAAGTGCTCGGCGTGTACACGTCGGTGATCGCGCCGAGCGTGATCTCCGCGGACAGCCCACGATTCCTCGGCTTCATCCCGGCCGCTCCGACGAAGGCGAGCCTGCTGTTCGACATGCTGGTGTCCTGCGCGTCGATCCAGGGCATCTCCTGGCTGGAGGCGTCCGGGGCGATCGCCGCGGAGAACAGCGTGTTGCGGACGATCGCCCGCGAAGCGGGCCTTCCGCCGACGTCGGGCGGATGCTTCGTGTCCGGCGGCTCGGCGGGCAACCTGTCGGCCCTGGCCGTGGCCCGCGAGACGGCCAAGAAGCGGGGCGGCACGGGCCGGCTTCGGGTCGTGGTCGGATCTGATGCGCACTCGTCGATCGTGAACACGCTGCGGCTGTTGGAGATGGACCCGCTGGTGGTCGCGACTCCGGACCACCGCCTGACAGCCGAAGCCGTCCGGGCTGCGGTGCCGCAGGACACGGCGAACATCGCCGCGGTGGTATGCACCTCGGGTACGACGAACGCCGGGATCATCGACGACCTGGCCGGCGTCGGCGCGATCGCGCGGGAGCGCGGCTGGTGGTTCCACGTCGACGGCGCCTACGGCGGGTCCGGTATCTTCGCCCGCTCGCTGCGGCCGAAGTATGACGGACTCGAGCAGGCGGACTCGTTCATTCTCGACCCGCACAAGTGGTTGTTCACGCCGTTCGACTGCTGCGCGCTGCTGTACCGCCAGCCCGAGCTCGCGCGGGCCACACACACCCAGGACGCGGCGTACCTCGATGTCATCCACGCGACCGACGGCGAGTGGAATCCGTCCGACTACGCCTATCACCTGACCCGGCGGGCGCGGGGGCTGCCGTTGTGGTTCTCGCTTGCGGTATACGGGTTGGAGGCCTACCGGGAGGCCATCGAGGTCGCCGTGTCGCTCGCCAAGCAGACGGCGGAGTTGATCAAGGCAGCACCGCAGCTGGAACTGATCCGCGAGCCCGACCTCGGGGTGGTGCTGTTCCGCCGGCTCGGCTGGCAGCCAGAGGACTACGACGCGTGGGCCCAGCGGTTGCACCAGGACCAGGTCGCATTCATCCCGCCGACCAAATGGGAGAAGGAAACCGTGGGCCGGTTCGCGTTTCTGCATCCGGACACCGGGCTGGACCTGGTGCACGAGATCCTGGCCCGGACCGAGTGATGAGCGCTTCAATTCGACACCTCGCCGGACGTTGCTCCCGAGTGAGCCGGACGGAGCAAGGTGGTGGGTGGAGCGGTGGCGCCGCGGGGGCGCTGCCCCAAACAAAGAGGGGGTGGATCGTGTAAGCACGCTCCACCACTATTCAGGCGCAAAAGTCGTCCATCGATGCGGGGATTGCACGCATTCGCGATGAGGTCATGCCCGCACTCCAGGCGATGGATGGGTGCATCGGCATGTCGCTGTTGGTGGACCGGGAGTGCGGTCGGTGCATTGCCACCACAGCATGGGAAACCCGAGCAGGCGATGCGTGCGAGCGCAGAGAAAGTACGGCAGATCCGTGATCGGGCCGCGGAGACGGCCGCGGGCAGTGCGACGGTCGCAGAGTGGGAGATCGCCGTTCTGCACCGTGATCACCGCTCGGGTGACGGTGCCTGTGTGCGGGCGACGTGGTTCAAGGTCGCGCCAGGCCAGGTCGGCCGATGCCTCGACTTGTACAGGGAGTCCGTCCTGCCTGCGTTGGAGGACCTCCAGGGGTTCTGCAGCGCCAGCCTGCTGATCGACCGCTCATCGAGCCGTGCCGTGTCCTCAGCGACGTTCGACAGCCGCGAAGCGATGGACCGAAACAGAGAAGCGGCGAGGTCGCTGCGAACCACGCGACTCCGCGAACTGGGCGCTGACCAGATTGACGTAGGCGAGTTCGAGCTCGCAATCGCCCATCTGCGAGTCCCCGAGTTGACCTGACCGATCGGCAGTCCTGGCTCGGCGGCCCTGCCAGACGCGCACAGCGCGCCGTCCTGCGACGAATCTGGGCTGGGTGCCGCTACGCCCGAGAGACCCATCGGTGCGGCCGAATAAACTCCGTCGATGATCTGACACCTGGAAGACTCGTCATCCTCGGGGTAGAACACGGCGGTCTCAATGTCGGATCCAGCGAACCCGATGATGAAAATTGACCCCGACCTCATGCGCGTCAACTACTACAGGGGCAGCGAGCCGATGAAGATTGGAGTAGCCGATTACTCGTGCCTATCGCGGGCTCCGGGATGACGCTTCAAAGTGCCGACAAAACATGCCGGCTTTCATGCCTGGGAAGGGGAACGGCCATGGCTGAAGCTGCTCTGTTCATGGGTTGGGGAGAGGTCGCACGCGGGCGCGAAAAGCGCGCCCTCGAGGTCTACAACGACTCTCTGCAGTACTACGCGCGCCTCCAGAAAGAAGGGCGGATCGAACGCTTTGACGTGGTCGTTCTCAACCCAACCGGCGGAGATGTTGCCGGCTTCATCCTCCTGCGGGGCACGGCGCAGCAGATCGACTCGGTTCGCCGTGACAAGGAGTTTCAGCGGCTACAGAACCGCGTGCAGCTGATCGTCGATCGGCTCAGGATCACCGACGCTTTCGTTGACGAGGGACTGGCTGAAGTGATGAGTGATTACCAGGACGTGCTCGGGGACTTGGATTGACCTACGTACCGGCTCGGCCCGTCACTCGCGAGGGTGGCGGGCCGAACCTATTCGCTTAGGTCGACGGCAGGCGCGTCGGCGGCGTTCTTCTTGACCGACTCAACGCCGTCCTTCGCGCTGGCCCCTCGCCTCGTAAGCCTCCGAGACGGCGATGATCTCACCGTCAGCTCCGCTAAAGTTTCGCGATCTCCTCAACCGCATCGGCCAACACCCGTGTCATGTGATCATCGTCAGCCGCATGGTGGCGCGCGGACGCTGCCAGTTCCGCATGCTCAGCCGCGCGCATGTATGACATGACTCTCCCCCTCTAGCGCGCTGGCAAGCATGCGGCACCCAACCGCCAGCGGCGGCGCGTACACCACACCACCGCAGACACATCCAGGTGGTGCGCCCACCGGGACACGAGCACGGCTGATCACCAACCAGTACCGGCCCGGAACCAGCGGGTGACCGGCAAGGCATCGGGTCGGCGGGCGGACCATCCATTCACCACCAGTGGAGCGCCAGAGCGCCGATAGCGGACATACGTCAATCATCGCCCGCCGGAGACGAAAGGGGCGTGCTTCTATCGGCCCCACCCGTGGGACTTTGGACCACTGGCGGCGAGCGTTCGAGGAGACTAGCTTTGCCCAGAGAGTTGCAGCACAAGGGGATTACGTGATGACCAGGATGAATCTGAAGACGATAGCAGCCGCAACCACGATCGCCGGCGCGCTCGGCCTCACCGCCCTCGGAATGGGTGAAGGCGAGGCCAACGCCGCTCCACCTTCCCCTGTCGCATCAGGGACGCCGTGGGCACAGGATGGCCATGGCCACGGCCACGGCCATGGAGACGAGGGAGACTGGGGAGACGGGGGAGACTGGGGGCCGTCCTGGAACGGCCCTGGACCGTACTGGGCGCCGGGGATCAGCGGGTGCGTCAGCGCCTCCGGTCCCTACGGGAACGTCAGCGGCTGGTTGTGCATCTAGCCGCGATTCGTATCGTCGCCGATACTCGGAGGCCGCCGCTTCCGCCGTATCGGTTGGTGACGCTTCTGTCAGTAGGTGTGATCCTCTCTCCTTCGAGAAAGACCCGGAGGGGTTGTCTAAGCTAGGACCGTCACTGCCACGATCCCCAGGATCGAGGTAGCAGAGCGGTCCCGGGATCGTCTGGCATGTGGCTCGCGACCGGGCGCAGAACGAGGAACAGCACCAGATGCGCAAGCGTGGACGTCGAGCACCGGGACGCCGCTCTCGGCGGCGATCAGTGCGGCGTTTCGTCGACGCACCGCGGGGACGTCGGTGACGGTCATGATCATCAGCGTCGGGTACCGGACTGGGCCTGGCGTTTGTCCGCGCTATGACCCCGTTGTGAGTCCTGCGGGGCGAAATTGACTCTGGCTCAATGTGATCCGTTGGTGTGCGCGCCGTTGGTGCACGGCAGCCGCACGATGAACTCGGTGTTGCCGGGCACGCTTTGCACTCCGATACTGCCGCCGTGGGCACGGACGACCGCCGACGCGATCGCCAGACCCAGCCCGGTGGAGCCGCCCTTGCGGGAGCGCGAGGTGTCACCACGGGCGAAGCGCTCGAAGACTTCCGACTGCAGGCCGATCGGGATCCCGGGACCGTCGTCGAGCACACGCAGCACGGCGGCGCCAGGTTCGGCGTCGAGCGACAACGTCACCGACGTTCCCGGCGGGGTGTGCGTGCGCGCGTTGGCCAGTAGGTTGGCCACCACCTGATGCAGGCGGGCGTCGTCGCCGACGACGTAGAGCGGGTCGGGTGGCAGATCCAGCTTCCACCGATGTCCGGGACCGGCGGCGTGCGCGTCGCTGACGACGTCGGCCGAAAGCCTTGACAGGTCGACCGGTTCGCGCTCGAGCGGGCGCCCAGAGTCCAGCCGCGCCAGCAGCAGCAGGTCCTCGACCAGATTGGTCATCCGGACGGCCTCGGACTCCACCCGGCTCATCGCATGTGCGACGTCCTCGGGTACCAGATTGCGTTTGCGTTGCGCCAGTTCGGTATATCCGCGAATCGCCGCCAACGGAGTTCGCAGTTCGTGGCTCGCGTCGGCGACGAACTGCCGGACCCGGCTTTCACTGGCCTGCCGCGTCGACAGCGCTGTCGAGACGTGGTCGAGCATCCGGTTGATCGCCAGGCCGAGCCGGCCGACTTCGGTGTTGGGGTTGGCGTCCGGCTCGGGCACCCGCACCGGCAGTATGACCTCGCCGCGGTCCAGGGGCAGGTTCGCGACCTCGCCGGCGGTTTCGACCACCCGGTTCAGCGGGCTCAGTGCCCTGCGGATGACCAGGAGACCCAGCGTGGTGGCGATAATCAGCGCTGCCCCGGTGACCACTGCGAAGATCAGCGCGACCCGCAGCAGCGTCGCCTCGACGTTGCGCATGCTCAACCCGATCACCAACGTGTCGCCGGTCAGCCTGCTGCGCGCGGCAACCACACGATAGCGACCCAGGCCGTCCAGATTGCGGGTGACGGCGTGGCGTTGGCTGCCGGCGTCGGCCAGTTGCTGCATCGCGGTCGCCGACAGGGCGGAGCGAACCCCGCCCGGGGTGAGCACGCCGGCGTCGGTGGCCATACCGTCGACCACCACCCCGGCTACTAAGCCGATCGGCTGGCCCGGCGCGTCGAGGAACTCCGGACCCGGACCGGGCCTGGGGACCGCCGGGCGGTTCTCCCGCCACGGCGGTGCCGGCAGCGGTTCACCGAACATCATCGCGGACCGGTGTGCGGTCTCCTGCAGCTGCGCGTCGACCTCACCGGCCAGGTACTGGTAGAGCGCCACCAAGGTGACCGCACCGATGCCGACGCAGACAGACGCCAGCAACAGCACCTGACCGACGAGCAACCGCGCGCTCAGCGACCAGTTGCTAGCACGCAGGTTTGAGGACATAGCCGGCGCCGCGCAGCGTGTGAATCATCGGTTCGCGACCGCTGTCGATCTTCTTGCGCAGGTATGAGATGTAGAGCTCGACGATGTTGGAGCGGCCGCCGAAGTCATAGCTCCAGACTCGGTCGAGGATCTGAGCTTTGGACAGCACCCGCTTGGGGTTGCGCATGAGGAATCGAAGCAGTTCGAACTCGGTGGAAGTCAGGGCGATCGGATCTCCGGCGCGGGTCACCTCGTGACTGTCCTCGTCGAGGACGAGGTCGCCGACGACGATCTGGGCGCCGCTGTCCTCGGTGGTGACCCCGGTTCGGCGCAGCAGCGCGCGCAGCCGGAGGACCACCTCCTCGATGGAGAACGGCTTGGTGACGTAGTCGTCGCCGCCGGCGGTCAGACCCGCGATCCGGTCCTCGAGGGCGTCCTTGGCGGTAAGCAACAACACCGGCAGGTGCGGGCTGTGCTCCCGAAGCTGTCGCAGCACGTCGAGGCCGCTCATGTCGGGCAGCATGATGTCGAGTACCACGGCGTCCGGGCGGGTGCCCCGGGCAGAGCTGATCGCGGACGCCCCGTCGGCGGCCGTGGTGATGTTCCAACCCTCGTAGCGCAGCGCCATCGACACCATCTCGGCGAGCACGGCCTCGTCGTCGACGACGAGGACGTTGATCGGGTTTCCGTCGGCCCTGCGCATCACCACACGTTCGGCGGCTGAGGAGGTCATGGTTCCAGTATGAGATCGGCGATGAGCCAATCCTATGCGATTCCTATGCGCCCGCTGTGAAAGCCGCACCAACTCCGGCGGCGGCCTACGTTCTCGACGCCACGGCGGTGCTACCGGCTCGATAGGGTCGGCGTTCCTACAATTCCTTCGATGAGCTTCTTCGAGGTCATCGAGACCGTAGGCAAGACGATCGACGGGGTCGGCGTCACCGTCATCGCTGTCGGTGCGCTGATCTCGGCGGCCGGGGTCATCCCCCGGCTCAAGACAGGAAGCGCCTACCGGGTGTTTCGCGAACAGCTCGGCCGCTCCATCCTGCTGGGCCTGGAGTTCCTGGTCGCCGCCGACATCATCCGCACCGTCGCAATCACCCCGGACGCCCGCAGTGTGGCCATCCTCGGCGGCATCGTCCTGATCCGGACGTTCCTCAGCTTCTCGTTGCAGCTGGAGGTCACCGGTTACTGGCCGTGGCAGAAAGCCCGCCAGCAGCAGGACGCCGCAGCGGCGGCCGCGACGGCCCCGCTGCCGTGAGCAAGGAGATCAGGCAGGCCAGGCGCAAGCGGATCTTCGACGCGGTCCGCAAGAGACCGCCGGCGGCGCTGGCGCCGCCGGACACCTCCGACCCCGCGATGATCGCGGCGATGCTGCGCGAGGTCGGAATCGCACTGGTCGAAGTCGCACAGCCGACACCAATCGTGGAAGCGCGGCTCACGCGGATCGCCGCGCAGTACACCACCGAGCCGGTGCGGGTGGTCGTCCTGCCCACGATGCTGATCGTCCAGGTCGGTGACGCCGCCCAGATCGACGGTTCGACACACTCGTCGCTTCAACTCGACGCCGCCGGCCGCATCGACGACATCGCCAGCCTGGCCGAGGCGGGGGCTATCAGCCCGACCGACGCCGTCACCGCGATCGCGGAGGCGCGCCTCATGCGACCGCGATTCGGTCCCGTCGCCACAACTGTCGGATATGCTGTCACCACACTGGGTTTCGGCATGATGATCAACCCGACATGGAGCGCGCTGCCGGCATACATCTTCCTCGGCCTGGTGGTCGGCACCACCGTCCAGCTCGGCCGGCCCTTGCCGTCGCTGATCCCGATCTTGCCAACCTTGTCGGCGATGATGGTGACCCTGCTGGCCACCTGGTTCGTCGCCGACACGGCCGACGACGGACTGCTGGAGATCATCAGCCCGTCGCTGGTGGCCATCCTGCCCGGGATGGCCCTGACCACCGGCGCGATGGAATTGGCGAGTTCGCAGATCATCTCCGGCGCCAGCCGGCTGACGTACGGGCTGTCGCAGCTCGCACTGCTGGTGTTCGGCGTGGTCATGGGAGTTCACATCGCCGGGGAGGTGGACCCGCAGACGCCGTCGGCCCAGATGGGTGAATGGTCGCTGTACGTGGCGATCATCGTCGTCGCGGTCGGGTTGTGGGTCTATCTGTCCGCGCCGGCCGGATCGCTGTTCTGGCTGATGGGCGCGATCGCGGTCGCCCTGATCGGCCAGCAGTTCGCCGAGCGTTTGACCGGGGCGAGTCACTCCGGTTTCGTCGGCGCGATGCTGTCGGTGCCGTTCGCGATGTTGGCCACCCGGATCAGGACCTCCCCGCCGGCTATCGTGATGATGCTCGCGTCGTTCTACTCCCTGGTGCCCGGGGCACTGAGCTTCATGTCGCTGGGCGAGGCCGCCACCGGCGGAAACCCGAACGCCGCCAGTCTGGGCGCCGCCGGCACCGCGATCCTGTCCATCGCGCTCGGCACGCTGGTGGGCTGGAGCGTGTTCGGCACCATCGCCAGCCGGTTGCCGTGGCCGAAGAGACTGGCCCAACCAACCGTGCGGTAGCTTCACCGGCGTGGACGACCTGACCGCAGTAGCCGACTGGATGTCGGGCCAGGGACTGGGCGAAGGCCCCATCGAGGACGTCACCGAGATAGTCGGCGGCACCCAGAACATCATGTTGCGATTCCGCCGATCCGGCCGCGAATACGTGTTCCGGCGCGGGCCCCGTCACCTTCGCCCGGTCAGCAACAAGGTGATCCTGCGGGAAACCCGGGTGCTGGGCGCATTGGCCGACACCGACGTTCCGCATCCCCACCTCATCGCGGCGTGCGGGGACACCGCGGTGCTCGGTGATGCGGTGTTCTACCTGATGGAGCCGGTCGACGGTTTCAACGCCGGCTCGGCCCTGCCTGCGCTGCACGCCGGCGACGCCGCGATCCGCCACGAGATGGGGTTGTCGATGGCCGACGCGGCGGCCCACCTCGGTGCCGTCGACCACGTTGCGGTCGGGCTGGCGGATTTCGGCAAGGCTGATGGGTTCCTGGAACGCCAAGTGCCACGGTGGCTTTCAGAACTCGAGTCCTACAGCGGCTTCGACAACTATCCCGGGCCGCAGATCGGCGACGTCGAGTCCGTCGCCACCTGGCTGCAGCACAACCAGCCTCTTGCCTGGAAGCCCGGAATCATGCATGGCGACTACCACGCCGCCAACGTGATGTTCTCGCCTACCGGTCCGGAGGTCGTGGCGATCGTCGACTGGGAGATGTGCACCATCGGCGACCCGTTGCTGGACCTGGGCTGGATGCTGGCGACCTGGTTCGCCCCCGGCCGCAACTCGGTGCTGACCAACGTGCTGATGAACGCCGGCGGGCTGGCCACCCCCGATGAGCTGATCGAGCGCTATGCGCAGAACACCACGCGCGACCTGTCGAACATCGACTGGTACACGGTGCTGGCCTGTTTCAAGCTGGGCATCATCCTCGAGGGATCCAACGCCCGTGCGGCTGCCGGCTTGGCGCCCAAAGAGATTGGCGATCAACTGCACATCGCCACCGTCCGCCTGTTCGAGCGGGCGCTGGCGACGATAGAAGGAGAGCGATGATCGACTTCGAGATACCCGGTGAGCTGGCGGCGTTGCGGGACGAGATCCGCACCTTCGTCGTCGACACGATCGTGCCGTTCGAGCGCGACCCGCGGGTCACCCGGCACGGCCCCAACGAGGAGCTGCGCTCCGAACTCGTCGGGCTGGCGCGCGACGCCGGTCTGCTGACCTTCCAGGCCCCGCGCCGCTTCGGCGGCCGCGAGCCGTCGCATCGCGAGCAGGCGGTGCTGTTCGAAGCCGCGGGGTGGTCCACGCTGGGACCTGTCGCGCTGAACTGCGCGGCGCCCGACGAAGGCAACATGTTCCTGCTGTCCAAGATCGCCAACGAGGATCAGGTGGAGAAGTTCCTGGTTCCGGTGATCGACGGCAGGCAGCGGTCGGTGTTCGCGATGACCGAACCCGGTGGTGCCGGTTCGGATCCCAACCAGCTGGCCACCGAGGTGGTCTTCGACGGCAACGACTATGTGATCAACGGCCGCAAGTGGCTCATCACCGGTGCCAACGGGGCGCGGACGTGGATCATCATGGCCCGCG
>Ga0208851_1001054_pt1 | contig 10107 bp, 10 predicted proteins | sample NGESurshal092012_FD_184481 | JGI IMG/M metagenome (GOLD analysis project Ga0208851, IMG submission 184481) | Arctic peat soil microbial communities from Barrow, Alaska - NGEE Surface sample 415-2 shallow-092012 (SPAdes) | ecosystem: Environmental > Terrestrial > Soil > Wetlands > Peat ... | reverse complement strand
CCGCCGAACCGGTAGCAGCGGTCGACCCCTTGTCGAACGGATCGTTGAAGCGCGCGAGCGACTTCTTGCAGAGCCTCGTCACCCGCGGCGTGACCCCACCGGTCGTTGATTTCCTTGAATCGATCGACGTCGACGAAGGCGAGCGCGAGAGGTTGGCCCACCTCACGGGCACACACGACAGCTGCCTCGATATCACTCCGGAAGCAAAGTCGATTCCCCAGGCCCGTCAGCGCATCCGTCTCCGCCAGTCTCCTGAAGCGGTCACCCCGTCGATACAGGAGGGTCACGCCGATGAGAATGAGGAGGCCGATCGAGATCTCAGTGGCCAGCTCCCGCGGATGCTCGGGCCAGTGTCCGGTGTCGACCCACTCGGTGAGCACCGGCAATAGCGCGAGCGCGTACGCCGCTCGCCCCCACAACCACCTGGCCACGTGATCCGTGCCTTTCATGATGCGTCCTTCACCGGGCCAGTGAGTGAAGCATTGGGGGGCTTGAGGAGCGAGACGACGATCGAGAGAGCGAGGATGCCCGCGATGATCCCCAGCGACGCGAAGATGGGAACCTTGTAGAAGTCCATGAGCAGCATCTTCGCGCCCACGAAGATGAGCACGACCGAGAGGCCGACCTTCAGGTAGACGAACTTGGTGATCACCCCCGCGAGCAAGAAGTAGAGCGAGCGGAGCCCGAGGATCGCGAAGACGTTCGACGTGAACACGATGAAAGGGTCCGTGGTGATCGCGAAGATGGCTGGGATCGAGTCGACCGCGAAGATGAGGTCGGTGACTTCGACCGCCACCAACGAAAGGAGCAGGGGCGTCGCGTAGCGTTTGCCTCCTCGGAGGACGGTGAACTTGTCGCCTTCGAGCTCGTGCGTGACCGGCATGAGCTTCTGAAAGGCCTTCACCAGTGGGTTGCGCTCGGGGTGGAACTCCTGGTTGCGCTGGATGAGTAGCTTGATACCAGTGACCGCCAGGATGGCGCCGAACACGTAGATGGCCCAGTGGAAGCGCTGGAGGAAGGCTCCGCCCACGAGGATGAAGGCCGCCCGCATCACCAGCGCGCCGAGCACACCCCAGAAGAGGACGCGATGCTGATAGATGGCCGGGATCGAGAACGCGGCGAAGATGACGACGAAGACGAAGATGTTGTCGACGGCCAGCGCCTTCTCGATGAGGTAGCCGGTCGTGAACTCGAATCCCCGCTCAGGGCCGAACCACATGTACACGCCGATGTTGAAGGCGACGGCGAGCGCAACCCAGACGGCGCTCCAGATGCCCGCTTCCTTCAGACTCACCTCGTGCGCCTTCCGGTGAAAGACGCCGAGGTCGATGACCAGCATCGCGAGCACGAACACGATGAATCCGGCCCACAACATCGGTGAACCTATGGTTTCGAATGGCACGGCTCAGTTCCCTCTGCGCTCACCACTCCCGGAGGAGCGTCGGCTGAGGCCTCCCGATCGGACTGCGACGATCGGATCGCGCCATTTCGAGCAGGCGCTCCACGCGCTCCGCGGTCTGCGGATGCGTCGAGAACCAGCGAGACAGCGCCTGGACAGGGCCAAGCGGGTTCACGATGAAGAGGCTCGCCGTTGCTGGCGCCGCCTGCGATTGGACGAGCTCCGATGCGCGCTCGAGCTTGACCAGGGCGCGGGCAAGCGCTTCCGGATCCCCCGAGATGTGGGCACCTGTCTCGTCGGCCAGGTACTCCCGGGCACGAGAGATGCCGAGCTGGATCAGGGTCGCCGCGACGGGAGCGACAACGATGGCCAGGAGCCCCCCCGCCACGGAGCCGGACTCCGATTCCTCATCTTGGTTGGCGCTTCCGAAGAGATTCCCGAAGCTCAGCGCCTGGGCGACGTAGGTGATCAGGGAGGCAACCGCGGCTGCGATGCTCGACACCAGGATGTCGCGGTTCTTGATGTGCGCGAGCTCGTGAGCGAGCACGCCGCGAAGCTCCCGCCGGTCGAGGAGCCTTAGGATGCCCTCCGTCACCGCGACGACGCCCCGGTCTGGGTTACGGCCCGTCGCGAAGGCGTTGGGCTGCTCTTCCGGGATCACGTAGATCCGCGGCCTCGGGATCTGCGCGCGCTGGGCCAGTGCCTCGACCATCGCGTGGAGGTCGGGAGCTTCGGCGGGCGTCACCTCCTTCGCACCGTGCATCCGAAGTACGATGCGGTCCGAGAAGAAGTACGCTCCGAGGTTCATCGCGAGCGCGAGCGCTGCGAACAAGTACAGGTAGCTCGGTGCAACGAGCGCACCGAGTCCCAGCACGAGCGCCGAAAGCGAGCCGAGCAATACGATGGTCTTGATGTGGTTCTTCATGATGCCCTCCTGATCGAGTACCCGCCGCGCCGGTCGCTGCGCGCCCGATCGAGCCCTCGGCCAACGGATCGACCGATCCGCTCCACGGCCGTGTCGACCGCCGAGTAGGCATCACCGCTCGCCTCGTCGAGCGTCGCAGAGCCGAAGCGTGGGCCACGGACCGTGACCTGGCACCGCTTGTCGATGCCACCCTTGGGCCCGTTGACGTCGGCGATCCGCACCAGAACGGCAGTGACCTCGTTGCCGAACCGGCTCAAGTGAAGGTGGATCCGACGCGACACGTGTTCACGGAGAGCGTCGGAAGACTCGAGACCGCGAAACCGAACTTCAATCTTCATGGCCTTCTCCTTGCTCGCTTGGGCGTCACCGTGACGCGGTCCTCCCTTCTAAGCGCGGGCCATCGTGTCGACCATGACGAAATAATGACGTGACGTGTCACTAGGACCGACATAAGCTCTCGGCCATGGAATGGGTCAACTACCACCACCTGCTCTACTTCTGGGTCGTCGCTCGGGAAGGAGGGCTCGTCGCGGCAGGCAAGGTCCTGCGCCTCTCGCACTCAACCCTCAGCGCCCAGGTCCACTCGCTGGAGGATCACCTGGGCGAGAAGCTCTTCACCAAGGTCGGTCGCAAGCTGGCCCTCACCGACTCTGGCCGGGTGGTGTTCCGTTACGCGGAGGAGATCTTCACGCTCGGTCGGGAGATGGTGGACACCGTCAAGGGGCGCTCCACCGGGCAGCCTCTGCGGCTCGACGTGGGGATCGCGGACGTCGTGCCCAAGCTCGTGGTCCGCCGGCTGCTGCAGCCCGCGCTCAGCCTTCCCGAGCCGGTGCGTCTCGTCTGCTACGAGGAGTCCTACGAGAAGCTGCTCGCGGACCTGGCGCTGCACACGCTCGACATCGTGATCTCGGATGCGCCCGTTCCGACCGGAAGCAGCGTGCGTGCGTTCAACCACCTGCTCGGGGAGAGTGGCGTCAGCTTCTTTGGCACCAAGGAGCTGGTGAAGACCTACAAGCGCGGGTTCCCGGGGTCGCTGAACGGAGCCCCGGTCCTTCTCCCGCTCGAGAGCCTCACGCTTCGGCGCTCGCTCAACCAGTGGTTTGACCGAAGCGACCTCAAACCCCGGATCGTCGCGGAGTTCGAGGACAGCGCTCTCCTGAAGGCGTTCGGAGGCGATGGCGTGGGGCTCTTTCCGGCTCCGACCGTGGTGGAGGACGAGGTCATGTCTCAGTACGGGGTGCAGCTCCTGGGTCGGGCGGAGGAGATCAGGGAGCGTTTCTATGCGATCTCGGTCGAGCGCCGACTCAAGCATCCTGCCGTGGTCGCAATCTCGGACGCCGCGAGGCAGGAACTCTTTGCTCGCTGACTTGTCCGGAATGGTCTGCTGAACGCAATTCGGGTGTCAGAGAACGTCGACGCCGCACCGAGTCTCTCGGCCGAAGAGGAGAACGGGCTCCGGGAAGCCCTCAGCACCGCCCGTGCCGGCGAGCGTCGGACGCTGGGCGATGTGCGAAGCCGCGTCGAGGAGACTCTCTCGAAGAAGTGAACCCCCTCTTCACCGTGCAAGCCGAGGAGGACCTCATCGCTTCGGTCGAGCCTCCTCGTTCAGCGCAATCCCGAAGCCGCGGCTCGCTTCTCGGACCGGGTCTTGGCAGCCCCTCTGCCCGGCGGAGCTGCGGACACGAAGTCCTTCCCCACTTGAACGACGGGCGACGGCCCGCGAATGTGACGAACCCAGGAGGAGCGTATGCCCAGCAAGGCCAAGCCCGATCCGGTCAGGCGCCCGTCGCGCGTCGTCGAGGGGAAAAGCAAGCGTCCGGAGTGACCGCGAAGCCGGCCCTCCTCGCAGGCGGCAACCCTCAGATTGCGAAGGCCGACGGCGACACCCCCTTGCAGGCCGACATCGCGGCCATGCCGGGCTGGAAACGCGACGTCGGGCGCCGCCTCGACGCGCTCGTCATGCGCACCGTGCCCGAGGTGCGCAAGGCAGTGAAGTGGAACTCGCCCTTCTACGGCATCGAGGGCCAGGGCTGGTTCCTGTCGTTCCACGTCTTCACCCACTACGTGAAGGTGACCTTCTTCCGCGGCAGCGCGCTGCGCCCGGTCCCTCCCGGCGAGTCCAGGCAGAAGGACACGCGCTACGTCGATCTCCGCGCGGACGACCCGCTCGACGAGGAGCTCGTGGCGAGCTGGATCAAGCAGGCATCGGAGCTGCCCGGCTGGATGCCGTAGCGGCAGCGGCAACTTCGCAAGCGGCGGCCCGCCCCCGAGCGCAGGTCCCTGCCCGGTTGTCATCGGAAGCGAGACGCGACGGCAGTGTCCACGTCATACTCACCTGCCGATGCGAATCATCTTGAGCCGGAAGGGGTTCGATTCGGGGAGTGGCGGTTACCCGAGCCCGACTTTTCCCGACGGCTCGATGGTCTCGATGCCGATTCCGTACGAGCGGTCTCCTGTCCGGTACTCAGACCTGCGCTGGCGAGGCCGTGATCTCGGCGAACTCGTGGAGAGGCTCACACGGGGGAAGGTCCTTCGGACGGACTGGGCTCACCTCGACCCGGACCTGCGACCGGAGATGCGGCCGCGAGGCGCCGGCTGGAGACCCGCGCTCGGACAGCTCAAGAGCGCGCAGGGCCATCTCGCCCGGAATGGCGTCTGTGCCGGTGACTTGTTCCTGTTCTGGGGTCTGTTTCGCCGGTTCGACGACGAGAGGGGCTGGGTGGGTCCGCGCCAGCATGTGATCTGGGGCTGGCTTCAGATTGCCGAGGTTGTCCCCGTTGACCGGAAGCTTCGGACCGCCCTTGCAAACGGCGACTGGCAGTGGGCCGCGGATCATCCCCATGCGGAGTTCGACCCTGACCCGACGAACACGCTCTATGTCGCTGCGGGGGAGCTCCAGCTACTGGACGGACTCGGGCGCGGGCTCCCCGGCGCCGGCGTGTTCGACTTCGACTCTCCAGGTCGTCAGCTCACGGCAGCGGGAGCCTCTGCACCCGGAACGTGGTCCCTCCCGCTCTGGTTCTTGCCTGGCCAGCGGAGGCCGTTGACGTACCACGCCAATCCGCTTCGCTGGACCGTCGACGGAGAGCGGGTTCTGCTCCGGGCCGCCAGCCGGGGCCAGGAGTTCGTGCTGGACGCAGCGGAGTATCCGGACGCGACGGCCTGGGCCGCCGGGCTCCTCGAATCCCGAGGCACTGGCTAGGGAGCGGGGCCCTCACGGTCGGGAGCGTTTCCCGAGTCCGCCGGTGGCGACCTGAGAGTCTCCCTTCCAGGATGGTCCGCGCGCGTTCACCCATGCTGCGGGCTGGTACGAGACTGGCACTCGCTCCCGGGGATGCTCCATCTCTTCCACCTCGGGCCGCTGACGCTCCTCGGGCGACCTTCCCATGTGCTCGCCGGCGTCGACGAGCAGGGTGGCTTCTCCGAGCCACTGGTCGTCCAGGACCTCCAGGCCGCAGTCGCCGACCTGACCAAGGGTCTCGGGGTGGAAAATCTTCGGTGTGAACCAACGCTCGCCGAGCGTCTTGGGCCCGCTGGGCCCGCGGTCGCTCCCCTTCCGCCAGCTGCCGTCGTCCCGCGCGCGGTCTACGCCTGGGCGTTCGTCAGCGCGCCCGAGGCGGTGCACAGCCCGGGCATCATCGCGGCGTTTCTCCAGGCGTCTGCTCGCTTCTGGGAGGCGGGGCCGTGGGGACGCTTCACGTCCCGGAGCGCCCTCAGAGTGGAGCTGCGGGAGGGATATCGGAAGTGGAATCGGGAAGCGACGGTCCTCGGCTCCGACGAGGAACGGTGCGGGCTCGAGCTCTACGACCGTCGCGGTTCCGTGGCCCGTCTGGCCGCCGCCATGGACGGAGGACGGATCTCCGCGGCGCAAAAGATCGACTCGACGTGCGTCACCTTCGAGCTGGGGCCGACCTGGGCAACGGAGGCGGTACAGGCCGCCTACGGGCTTCCCGTGTTTCCGAACGTCGTGAGGTCGCGGCGAGGGCGTCCGCGAGCGCCGGAGCGGCTGGAGCTCCTTCAGCTCGCCGCGGCACTGGAGACGGCCGCCATGCTGGGCGGCCCGGAGGCCCCGCCGGACATGGACGCAAACGTTGCGATCTGCGCGGGAGGATACGAGATGGTCGCTGTCGCGAGGCCCCCGGAAGGGATCGATGCGCGCTCTGGGTCATCGCGCTCGACCGGGCAAGCCGCGGCGTGAAGGAATCGAGGAGGTGGCTGCCGCATCTGTCTAGCGATGTTGACAGATAGACCGACGCATGACATCCAGGGAACTCCTGACGCTCCTCCGGCGCCTCGGTTGCACAGAGATGCGACGAAGGGGATCACACGTCATCGTCCGATGCAGAGACTGTCAGACCGTGGTGCCGGTTCACCGAGGCGAGGAGCTCCGTCCAGGAACGCTCCGAGCCATCGAACGTCAACTCGAGCCCTGCCTGGGAAAAGGATGGCTCGGCCGATGAAGCGGTTCACCGTGGTGTACGAGCGAGACGAGACCGGCTGGTGGGTGGCACAGGTCGAGGACGCTCCGGCGGCGATCACGCAGGGGCGCACTCTTGCGGAGGCCAGACGACGTGTCCGCGTGGCGCTCGGTCTGGCGCTCGGGTCGGAGGTCGCCGCCAGTCAGGCGACCCTGATCGACGACGTCCGGCTTCCCAAGGACGCCCGTCAGGCCATCAGCGCCGTCGTCAGGTCTCGCTCACGGCTCGAAAGGGACAAGCAGCTTCTCGCCAGGGCGATGAACGAGGCGACCACTCAGCTCCTCGACACCGTCGGGCTCAGCGTTCGTGACACCGGCGAGCTGCTCGCGCTGTCTCACCAGCGAATTCAGCAGCTGAAGGCCCTTGCGACCATCGGAGCGTTCCGGGGGACCGACCTCCGCGAGCGGGTTCATCAGGCCAGGAAGGCCCCCTGGAGAGTGGACTGATTGCCCTCAGTTCTACCATTTTGTAGATTCCTCTGGATGGCTCAGGACACTCAGATCTCCGCCTTGATCTCCGACACCACGCGTGAGCGCCTGGAGAGGCATGCCCGAGCCACGGGGATCAAGAAAGGCCACCTCGTCGAGCAAGCCCTGCTTCATCATCTCCAGGCGCTCGAGGAGCTCCCGGTGGAGTACATCGTCCACCCGCGGATCGTGGTCTCCGCGGACACGTTCGACCGCATCCTCGAGCAGATGGAAACGGGCCGTGCTTCACGCGCGCTCCGTGACCTGATGCGCGATGGAGATTAGGGCCCTCAGGCCGAGTGACGACCGGTCCGGGTTCTCCTCCGGGAACGAGGCCCTCGACCGGTTCTTCCGGCACTACGCGGGTCAGAGCCAGTTCCGGAATTACATCGGGGTCACGTACATCGCGGTCGAGGACTCGCGTATCCTTGGCTTCCTCACCGTCGCTCCGGGGCACCTCGAGGCCGAGTCGCTGCCGCTCTCGACCCGGAAGAGGGTTCCCCGGCATCCGCTGCCGATTCTTCGCCTCGCACGGCTGGCCGTGGATCGAACGGCACGTTCGCGAGGGCTCGGCAGCCAGCTCCTGCGGTTTGCCTGTGAGCTCGCCCAGCGGATGGCGGGCGAGTTCGGCTGCACCGGGCTCGTCGTGGACGCCAAGCCCGAGGCGGTGAGCTTCTACGAGAGGTACGGCTTCATTGCCCGCGACGCGCTCGAAGGTCTCTCGGATTCGAGACCGCAACCCCGGCTGATGTTTGCCTCTCCAGGCAATCAACGCCGCCCTTCGGGCCCGACGCCCGCGACCCTGAGGCGTCCAAAACGCGTCCGCCGCCCTTCAGCCGCCTCGCAGGTTCCGCTCGGCGTGGGCCAGGACCTCGGCCATTCGCTCGAGGAGCTCCTCCGAGCCCGGCGCCGGGTACGACCCATGCACCAGCTCCTTGGCCAGCAACGTCAGAAGGTATCGGAACCGCGCCCTGGCCTCGCCACGGAGCGCGACGTAGTCCTCGTGGGCATCGTTGACCTCCCAGGTCTGCCCCTGCATGCGGCTGCGCCAGAGCCCGCCTGGGTCCGAGACCAGGCGAGGTTCGGGCAGTCCCCGCGTCCCGCTCTCGGGCTCCACCGGCGCAACCGCCCGGAGCGTGGCCTCGGCCGACGCAGCCCCCACCTCCACTCCGAGCTCGCCCTCCGCGCCCAGCGAGAGCGTTGCCTCCGCTGCGATGGCCGGCCGGAAGCCCAAACCCACCAGGCTGAAGCCGCGGCCGTTGACCGTCCACCGGCATTCCGCGCTCCGGCTGACCCGCCCCTCCGAATCGCGCGACACCGCCTGCACCCGCCGCTCTCCGCCGACCGGCACCTCGACCAGAGCAGGGACGATCTCCACCGTGACCGGTGGCCCGGGTGGGAACAGCTCGAGCACCGGCGCGGGCTCGACGGGCGGCTCCGGCGCGGGAGGCACTCCGGGTTGCTCCCCGTGCCGTTCCCCATCCCCCTCGCGGCCGTGGTCGACCTCCGGAAGCTCGTACTGCGGAAACCGCCGGTGGAAGCCACGGAGCGCCCGGCGGAGCTGCCGCGCGGTCTCACGGTCCGATGCCACCGTCCGCTCGCGATCCAGCCTGGCGAGCTCCGCCTCGACTGCCGGCGCGAGCGATTGCAGCGCTTCGGCAAACGCCAGCGCCGCTCGGTCCGGACGCACCCCACGCCGCGTTCCCGGCGGCACCTCGAAGCCGGAGAAGTCGACCAGACCCCGGAGCTGCCGTCCGACCCACGGCGGGCCATCGAGCCCCAGCGTGCCGAGCTCACGCACATCGTCGGCGACCAGCGTCCCCCTGCACGCAACCTGGACCCCGGCCAGCTCGGCCGTCGGCGCGAGATAGAGCTCGAGGCGAGCCGGGGGATGTCCCGGGACATCGATCTCCTCGGGCAAGGACAGGCGCTCCCCCTCGAAGCGTCGGGGGACCACCCGGAAGTCCTTCTGCGCCAGACCACGCGCCGAGGCGTCGTGGACCTCGAGCACCACCTCGCGCGCGAGCAGCTGCCCGCGGAGCTCGGACCCGAGATAGTCGGCCAGCTTTCGGCCACCCACCAAGCGCTGCGCGGCCGCGTGCACTCCGGAGACGACCAGCTCGGTGTACGTGCGGGGAGCGCCGATGGGAGTGGCGATGCGGCCGATCGCCCCCTGCGCTCGATCTTCCTCGAGCTTCAAGGACCACAGCTCCGACCCCTCGACCCGCGAGCGCAGCTCGAGGTGCCGGCCGATGGACCAGAATCCGAGCAGGCCCACGCCGTACTGACCGGCGATCACCTGCCGTGCCCTTTCCTGCGGCGTGAGCTGCCGCTTGCGCGAGTGCCCGATGTGCGTCGCCAGGAAGCGCAGCGCCTCCTCGCGGGACAGCTCGGGGATGACACCCTCGCCGTCGTCGTGGAGGGTGAGCACGGTGACCCCGCGATGGCGCCGCCGTGCGAGCCGGACGTGCGTCGCGCCGGCGTCCAGCGAGTTCTGGACCAGCTCGGCGACGGCCTTGCGGGGATCGCTCTGGCTCCGGGCCAGCCAGCGGATCAGGTCGAAGGGATCTGCAGGACGGAGTCGGACCGTCTCGTTCCTGCGGGTGGGCATGCTCGGGGAGCGTACACGAGCGAAGGCCCGGCGAGCCGCTCCGGGAACCGGAGCCCTCTGGCGACGGTCGTCTGTGTGCCGCTGACGAGCAACCTCCAGTGGCGAGATGCTCCGGGCAACGTCTTCCTAAGGACTCGGTTGCCAACGTCACTCCTCACCGATCGGGTTGGTCGCGTCTCGGCCAAGCAGCTGGACCTGGTTGGCCGGCATCGAGACCGTGCTGGCTC
>Ga0208851_1001053_pt1 | contig 10107 bp, 11 predicted proteins | sample NGESurshal092012_FD_184481 | JGI IMG/M metagenome (GOLD analysis project Ga0208851, IMG submission 184481) | Arctic peat soil microbial communities from Barrow, Alaska - NGEE Surface sample 415-2 shallow-092012 (SPAdes) | ecosystem: Environmental > Terrestrial > Soil > Wetlands > Peat ... | reverse complement strand
GTGGTCGACCATGCCGGCGAGGGTGGTGGTCTTGCCGGACCCTGTCGGACCGGTCACGAGCACCAGCCCACGGGGTTCGAGCGCCAGGGCACCGAGCACCTCCGGGAGCCCGAGGTCCTCCAGCGGGATCGCGCCGACGGAGACCCGCCGGAACACCAGCCCGGCCGAGCCGCGGGAGCGGAACACGTTGACCCGGAACCGGCCGACGCCGGGAATCGAGTGGGCGAAGTCTGCCTCGTTCGTCTTCGCGAACTGCTCGACCAGGTCGGGGCGGAGCACCTCGGAGACGAATGCCTCCGTGTCGGCCGGCTGCAGCACGGGTGACTGGAGCTTGCGCAGGCGGCCGTCGATGCGCACGCGGGGCGGCGAGCCGACCTTGCAGTGCAGGTCCGACCCACCGGACTCGATCAGCGCGCGCAGGAACGGCTCGATCGACTGCTGGGGCAGTTGGGCTGTCACCTGAAGGACATCGTCCGCGATGCGGCGGACCTTTACCTCTGCGACGAGCCGTTCGAGCCGGGTGGAGTCCGGTCAGCCGATGACGGCGATCAGGTCGCCCTCCTGGACGACGTCACCCTGCGCGACGGCCAGGTCCAGCACCGTTCCGCTGGCCTCGGACAGCACCGGGATCTCCATCTTCATGGACTCCAGGATCACCAAGGTGTCGCCGGCGGTGACGTCGTCCCCGACCGATACGCCGACGTTCCAGACATTCGCGACCATTTCCGCACGGACCTCGGTGGGCATGAGCGGGACCCTACAGCGCGTGCGCGGCGGCGTGCTCCGTGACACGGGCGAGGGTCTGGACGACGACCGGGTCGAAGTCGTACGCCATCGACAGCCGCAGCCGCTCGATCGCCTCGAGCCGCCGCGAGCTCTCCCTGGAGTCGCCGACCAGGTCGTCGTACGCGTTGGCCGCCTTGATGATCCGACTGGCCAGCGGCAGGGTCAGGTCGGCCGCTTCGTGCGGACGGCGGTAGGGGTCGGCCTGCCGCTCGACGATGTCGGCCACCCGGTCGAGCACGCCGGTCTGGCGGATGACGCCTGAGCCGAGCTTCGCGATCGCCACCTGGTCGTCGTGCGTCACCATGACCGTCGCGCCGCCGGGGATCGGGTCGGTCAGCGATAGCTGACCGAGGTCGTGCATCAAAGACGCGTACTCGAGGTCCTGCAGGTCCTGCTCGCTCATGCCCAGCTCTTTGCCGACGGCGACGCAGAGCTGGCTGACCCGCCCCGAGTGCCCCGTCTCGGTGTACCCGGCCACCTCGGTGACCCGGGAGAGCGAGCGGATCGTCTGCCGGTAGGTCTCCCGGATGGTGGCGTACCGGCGAAAAGAGAACTGAGCCATCAACAGCGGGACGATGAAGAGCGGCAGCGCCCAGAGCCCCATGGTCTGGGCGGCCAGCGCGATGAGCACACCGGTAGCGGCGATAGCCGAGCCGAGGCCGAGCAGGTTCCTGAGCTCGCCACGCAGGGTCGCGCGGAACGGCGACCTGTCCCGATCGGCTCGCACCACAGCAGCGAGCACCGCATCGAGCAACGCAGCCAGGACGGCGACCAGCACCATGAAGACGGCCAGCCGCAGGTTGTCATGCACCGAAGAACCGACGAGGCCGCGGTCCCACACCGGTCGGAAGGCGGCGGCCGCGAAGGCAACCGTCAGGAGCCGCCGGGCCAGCTCGTCGAGCCGCGGGGCCCGACCCACGCCAATGTGCGGCAGGGCACCGACGAGCGTGGCCAGGGCGGTCAGCGTGACCACGTCCCAGGCTGTGTGCCCGGTCCGACCGTCGGGCAGCTTGCCGAGGAGCGCATACGCAAGAGCGGCTGCGGCCCCGAGAGGGGCTGCCTCCCGTGCCCCGGGCAACGGGATCCGGACCAGCTCGCCGGCCGCGATGAAACAGCCGAACACGAAGGCGAGCCCGATGCGAGCCGGCGGATGCTGCGCAGTGATGACGACGGACGACAGGACAAGCAGCCCAGCAAGCGACACGACGAGGACCGCGCCGCGCTCATCGTCTAGTCGGCCGACCATGGTGATCAGCCCTCCACCGGACTCGCGCTCGCGGGGAAGGAGGGGTCGTCGTGGTCGAAGTCGATCGTTTCCGTCTCATCTCCGCTGGGACTGGGCACCTCAGCCGCGGCCTGCCAGGGGTCCTTCGCCAGCGCCTTGACGAGCGCGTCCACCATGACGGCGTCGAACTGGCTCCCCCTGCAGCGCCTGATCTCCTCGACGGCCGCCTCGACCGTTCGGGCCGTCCGGTAGGACCGCGTGGAGGTCATCGAGTCGAACGCGTCCGCTACCGCGATCACCCTCGCGAACTCCGGGATCTGGGCGCCCTTGAGCCCCATCGGGTAGCCGAGGCCGTCCAGCCGCTCATGGTGGTGGAGGATCCCCTGGAAAGCCTCGTCCAGGAACTCGATGTCACCGAGCATCTCCATGCCCCGCAGCGGGTGCAGCTTGATCGCCGCGAACTCTTCCTCCGTCAGCTTCCCGGACTTCTGCAGCACCTTGGTGGGAACACCGAGCTTGCCCAGGTCGTGCAGGATGCCTGCGTAGCGCAGCGCGTTCATCCGGTCCTCGCGCATGCCGATGACCCGCGCGATCATCACCGAGGCGCGCGCGACCCGCTCACTGTGGCCGCGGGTGTAGGCGTCCTTCGTCTCAACGGCCTGGACGAGGGTCCGGATGGTGGCCTCGTAGGCCTGCCGCTCCTGCGAGTACTGGCTCATCGCCCACCGTGCCACCAGCAGGGGCATCAGCAGCAGCAGGGCCGCGAGCGGGCCGATGTCCAGGCCGACCCACAGAACCGCAAGAACCAGCCCGAAGCCGCCGTACGCGATGTAGGACGGGAAGTGGCTGCCGAGAATGCCGGTCAGCACCTCCCGAGCCGGAACGCGGTTGACCATGACCATGATGCCGGTGACCAGCAGCGCGTTCACGAACAAACAGGTGAGGTCGGCGGCAATGGTCGGCGCCAGCAGATCTGCGGCGTTCGTCATCCCCGGCCGAACGAGGCTTCCGCCGAGCAGTTCGTACACGCGGCCAGCCACGTAAGCAGCCAGTGAGAACTGCGCCGCGTTGAAGACCCGCTTCGACCACGGATGCCGGCCGGGCACGACCAGCACACTGAGACCGATCACGGCGGCGCCCCACGGGCCGGCGATCAGGATCGAGGCCAGCGTAATCGTGAAGCTGAGGCTCATGCTGACCCCGACGAACACGAAGGACGACAGCGACTCGAGCGTCAGGAACAGCACGGCCAGGATCAGGATCGTTAGGACCTGCTGACCATCAAGGCCGGATGGCACGTTGAATGCGATGACGCCGACCGCTAGGATCGCTAGGACCGAGATGTAGGCGCGAGCGGCGCGCGGCAACCCCGCCATGCCGGGCCCTCCCCCCTGCGAATCAGCTCTTCGTCCGCCAGGAGCGGGACGGGGATCGGCAGCCAGGGTGCCTACCACCAAGCGATGTGTCCGCCGGTGGTCAGGAAGTTCTCAACAGCGGCCGCGATCTTCTTCATTAGAAGCATCACCTCGAGGATTCATGTCACGGGCGCCGCTAAGGCCCGTGCAAGATCCGCTCCGCTACGTAGATGCCGGTCGTGCAATAGAAGACTTGGCCAAAGCCTTGCTGCCGATCCCGATCCCGCCCCTGTGCAGTTGTCCTTGCGTGACGCAAGACGCAAGCCACCCCGCCCCCCAGTGCAGAGAAGCCCCCTCGCGCAACCTACACGACCCGGTTTGCCCGGTTCGTGCAGACACGAGTGAAGGGTGTGACGGAATCTCGCGTCAAGTGGCCGAACGGTCACGATAAGTGAACATCGAAAGTTGTCGGCGAGCGGACTAGGTCGCCCTAGTCCCAACGGACTACATGATCGGCCGTCGGAGCGAATCCGTCCGCCCAACCGTCGCCCGCGCGCCAGGCATGCCCTAGCCTCAGATCACGGACCGGCCTGGGGGGCCTAGCGCGGTCCACATCGCACGAGGGGCAACGGGGAGGGGGCTCGGTGGCGTCCAGGCGTTCCCGCGAGACGGCGTACGGCGAGTTGCTGACGGCGCTGCTCGACGTGCGGCTGGACCCGGCCACCGAGCGGTTCGACGCCGAGCTGGACGCAGCCGAGGCCGACGGCCGGATCGACCCCGCGACCGCCAAGGTGCTGCGCTGGTGGCAGCGCGAGTCCCTGCGCGCGATGCTCGAGCACACCCGCAGCGTGGTGCCCCCCACGCTCATCGCGCTGGAGAAGGCGGCCGGGCGGGTCGACGACGAGGTCGAGGCCGCGTCGGAGTCCTGGGCCCGGGTGGCGGGCGACGACGCACCCCCCGCCCCGCCCCGCCACAGCAGGGTCCCGGCCCCGCAGGACGAGGAGCCGGCGGGCGACGTCACCCCCCCGGCTGACCTGTCCGAGCACCGGCGACGCATGCTGGTGGCAGGTCTGACCCGCAAACCCCGGGAGCAGTGAGAGAGTGTCCGTCGTGCCGACTTTGCGACTCTTGCCTGAGTTCGAAGACGACCTGAAGCGGCTGCCCGGGATCATCGCGGCGAGCGTGGTCACCGGCCCGGACTCGGTGCCCACCGAGATCCACGTGCTGGCTGAGCCCGGCAAGCCGGCCAAGCAGATCGTCCGCGACGTCCAGTCCTACGCGATGCTGCGCCTCGGCATGGACATCGACCACCGGATCGTCAGCGTCGTCCAGATCGGCTCCGACGAGGTCAGCCTCAAGGTCGAGCCGGACGAGCAGCACGAGGAGCCGGCCGAACAGCAGGTCCCCCGGCCGGCCATCACCTCGATCATGGTCCGGACCAGCGGGACCGAGGCCGAGGCCGTCGTCGCGATCACCGCCTTCGGCGGCCACGTATTCGAGGGTCGCGTCGTGGGCCCCGGCGCGGTGAGCCATCGCGGCCGGCTAGTCGCTCAGGCGACCCTGGAGGCGCTGCGCGACCTGCTCGGCACCGGCGCGGTCGTCGAGAGCGCCGACGTCGTCGCCTCGGGACACCGGCAGGTCGCCCTGACCGTGCTCAATGTGACCGTCCCTCGCCTCGGCGACCAGCTCGTGACCGGCAGCGCGCTGGTACGCGGCGACGAGTCCGAGGCGCTGGCCCGGTCGGTGCTCGACGCGCTCAACCGGCGCCTGGCTGGCTGAGCACGCCCTACGGACGGCGTGAGAGACTGTCCGCTCACCCGTTCCACAGAGGGGACCAAGCGATGAGCAAACGCGCCCGCAAGCGTCGCGACCGCAAGAAGAGCAAGGCGAACAAGGGCAACCGGCCCAACTCCTGAGCCGTCCGCCACGGACGTCGGCCAGCCGACGTCCGCCCGACGTCCACCCGACGTCCGTGGCTCACCCGCAGGTCACTCCGGGCGGAACTCGATGGTTCCGTACTCGAGGGTCACCCGCTGCAGCTGCGCCACGATCCTGAACCGAAGGTCATCCGGAGCCCGATCCGCCCCGCAACATCGCGCCACGAGCTGCTTCACCTCGCGCTCGATGCCGAACTGGCGCAGGCACGGGGAGCACTCGTCCAGGTGCTGGCGGATCCGCGAGGTGCGCGCCTCGTCGATCTCGCCGTCCAGGAACCGATGCACGTCCAGCAGCACCTCGGAGCAGTCGATCTCGTGCGGGTCTCCGCAGCTCATGACGCATCCCCTGTCGGAACCAGGCCGCGCTCACGCGCGTAGTCCTCAAGCATCTCGCGCAGCTGCCGGCGTCCGCGGTGCAGCCGCGACATCACGGTGCCGATCGGCGTCCCCATGATCTCGGCGATCTCCTTGTACGCGAATCCCTCGACGTCGGCGAGGTAGACGGCGATCCGGAAGTCCTCCGGGAGCCGCTGCAGCGCGTCCTTGACGTCGGAGTCCGGGAGCCGGTCCAGCGCCTCCGCCTCGGCCGACCGCAGCCCGGTCGAGGTGTGCGACTCGGCCCTGGCCAACTGCCAGTCCTCGACCTCCTCGCCGCCGCTCTCCTGCGGTTGCCGTTGCTTCTTGCGGTAGCTGTTGATGAACGTGTTGGTCAGGATGCGGTACAGCCACGCCTTGAGGTTGGTTCCCTCGGTGAACTGGTGGAAGGACGCGAACGCCTTGACAAACGTCTCCTGGACCAGGTCCTCGGCGTCGGTGGGGTTACGCGTCATCCGCATGGCAGCCGCGTACAGCTGGTCGAGATAGGGCAGGGCGTCGCGCTCGAAGCGCGCAGCCCGCTCCTCTGGGGTCTCCTCGACCGGACTCACCTCCTCGGGGGTCACGCCCGAGGGTAGCGGCCACGGGGACCACGTGACGTGGGACGGGGTGGTCCCGGCAGCTGCGAGCACGTCCGCTCAACGCCGACGGGCCGGCGCTTCTTCCCCGAGCCCGGCCAGCCATCCGGCCACTGCGGCCACCAGCAGGTCCAGGGCTTCGCCCAGCGGAACCGGGGCGCGGGCCGGGACGGCGAAACCGTGGTCGGCACCGGGGACGACCGTGACCGGCACCCCGGGCGGGAACTCGGCCGGCGCCCCGAACGGGTCCCGCTCGCCCTGCACCAGCAGCAGCGGCAGCCCGTCGACCAGGCCGAGCTCGTCGGTGCGGGTCTTGTCCGGACGGCCCGGCGGGTGCAGCGGGAACGCCAGCAGGAGGACGCCGGACGCTCCGGTTGCCGCCGCCGTCCGGCAGGCCACCCGGGCGCCCGCGGAACGCCCACCGACCACCACCGTGGGGCGCAGCCGCAGGTCGGGCGACGCCAGGACCGCCGTCCAGGCCTCGTCCAACCGGCGCGAGGCCGGGGCCAGCCGCCTGCCGGCCACCCGCCACGGCTGCTCGACGAGAACGACGTCCAGGCCGGGCGAGGGCAGCCCCAGCGCCAGCGCCTGCAGGTCGCGGGCCCCGATCCCGCCCCCCGCGCCGTGCCCGAGCACCAGTGAGACGCCGCCGCGGCGGGCCCGCCCAGCGGTGTAGCGGTGGGCGCGGGCGTCCCCGAGCGGGGTCTCGACCGTGACGACCGCCGGCTCAGAAGGGGGCATCGTCGCCCTCCAGGGCGACCGGCTCGATGAGCTCAGGGCCGTTGTTCCTCGGGCTGTTCACCAAGGTGGCCACCGGGTAGGCCTCGAGCAGCGCCGTGGCCGCCGGTACCAGCAGCGCCTTGACGTCGGCCGGGTCCGTCCGCGCCGGGTCCAGCCAGGCCGCCCAGTCCGCCGGTGCCACGACCATCGGCATCCGGTCGTGGATGTGGCCCAGCTCGTCGGCCGCCTCGGCCGTGATGATCACGCAGGTGGTCAGCCAGGCGTCGGGGTCGTCGGCGTCCTTGGTGGGGTCGCGCCAGAACTCGTAGAGGCCCGCCATCGCCAGCGAGCCGCCGTCCCTCGGATGCAGGTAGAACGGCTGCTTGGGCCCGGACTCCCGCACGTACCACTCGTAGTAGCCGTCCGCCGGCAGCAGGCAGCGACGGGCGGCGAACGCACGGCGGAAGGACGGCTTGACGTCCACCGTCTCGACCCTGGCGTTGATCAGCCGGTTGCCCACGGAGGGGTCCTTCGCCCAGGACGGCACCAGGCCCCACCGCAGCACCCGCAGCTGTCGGGGCGGCGGCGCGTCGTCGGGCAGGTCCTTCGCGCGGCGGGTCAGCACCGCGTAGACGTCCTTGGTGGGCGCCACGTTGTAGTCCGGCTGCAGCCGCTCGCTCACCTCCACCCGGTCGACCTCGAACTCCTCGACCAGGTCGTCGGGGTTCCGGCTCGCCGCGTACCTGCCGCACACGACGCCCAGCCTGCCACGGCTCTACGCGATGATGGGGGGATGGAGACGCTGCCGCTGTGGGACGCGCCGCTGGCCCACCGGCCGGTGACCGCGGACGTCCGCGTGCCGGCGTCCAAGTCGATGACCAACCGCGCCCTCGTGCTGGCCGCCCTTGCGGACGGCCGCACCGAGGTGGGCAACCCGCTGCGCGCCCGCGACACGCTGCTCATGGTGGCCGGGCTGCGCGCGCTCGGGGCCGGGGTCGACGATGGGCCGGACGGCGACTGGCTGGTCACCCCGCCCGAGTCGTTTCGCGGGCCCGCCGCCGTCGACTGCGGCCTGGCCGGCACGGTCATGCGGTTCCTGCCGCCGGTCGCGGCGCTGGCCGCGGGCGAGATCCGTTTCGACGGCGACCCGCGGGCTCGGGAGCGCCCCATGCGGCCGCTGCTGACGGCTCTGCGCGACCTAGGGGTCACCGTGGACGACGCCGGGCGGTCGGCGCTGCCGTTCACGGTGCACGGCACCGGCCGGGTGCGCGGCGGCGTGGTGGAGATCGACGCGAGCGGCTCCAGCCAGTTCATCAGCGCCGTGCTGCTGGCCGGCTGCCGCTACGACGAGGGGGTCGACGTCCGCAGCGTCGGGGCCGCCCTGCCCTCGCAGCCGCACCTGGACATGACCGCCGCCATGCTGGGCGCGGCCGGCGTGGCGGTGCAGCGGCCGGCGCCCGGCCGCTGGGTCGTGCCGCCGCAGCGACCCCGGTCCGGCCGGCTGGTGGCAGAGCCGGACGTGTCGAACGCGCTGCCGTTCGCCGCGTCCGCGCTGGTGACGCGCGGCCGGGTGCGGGTCATCGGCTGGCCGACCGGCTCGACCTACCAGCCGGAGCGGCAGGCCCGCGCGGTGCTCGCCGAGCTGGGCGCCCGGCTGGTCGAGGAGGACGGCGCCCTGCTCGTTGACGGCTCGGGCGGGATGCGCGGGATCGACGCGGACCTGTCCGCCATCGGCGAGATGGTCCCGGTCGTCGCGGCCGTGGCGGCGCTGGCCGACGGGCCGACGACGCTCCGCGGGGTGGCCCATCTGCGCGGCCACGAGACCGACCGGCTGGCCGCGCTGGCCAAGGAGATCAACGGCCTCGGTGGTGACGTCGAGGAGCGGCCGGACGGCCTGCTGATCCGGCCCCGGCCGCTGCGCGGCGGCGTCTTCGGCACGTACGCCGACCACCGGCTGGCCACCGCGGGGGCACTGCTCGGCCTCGCCGTCCCCGGCGTCCAGGTCGAGGACATCTCCACGACCGGCAAGACGCTGCCCGGGTTCGTCGGGCTGTGGACGGAGATGCTGGCCGGGTGACCGCGCGATGAGTCAGCCACGGCAGCGCCGGAACGACCTGGACGAGGACGACGTCCGGGTCCGGCCGCAGCGGGGGAAGTCGCGGCCGCGCACCAAGGACCGGCCCGAGCACAGCGGCGCCACCGGGGGGCTCGTGGTGGCCGTCGACCGGGGCCGGTACACCTGCCTGCTCTCCGGCCCGGCTGGTGACCGCGAGATCACGGCCATGCGGGCCCGCGAGCTCGGCCGCAAGGGCATCGTCGTCGGGGACCGGGTGGCCATCGTGGGTGATCTCGCCGGCGGCGCGGACTCGCTGGCCCGCGTGGTCCGGGTGGAGCCGCGCCGCTCGGTGCTGCGGCGCACGGCCGACGACACGGACCCGGTCGAACGGGTGGTCGTGGCCAACGCCGACCAGCTGGCCGTGGTGATCGCCCTGGTCGACCCCGAGCCGCGGCCCCGGCTGATCGACCGGGCGCTCGTCGCCGCCTTCGACGCCGGGCTGTTGCCGCTGCTGGTGCTCACCAAGTCGGACCTGCACAGCCCGGACGACCTGCTCGCGGCGTACGCGGGTCTGGACGTGCCGGCCGTGGTGACGCACCGGGGCGGCAACCTGGACGCCCTACGTGAGCGGCTGAAGGGCCGGACGACCGTGCTGCTCGGCCACTCCGGCGTGGGCAAGTCGACCCTGGTGAACGCACTCGTGCCCGGAGCCGACCGGGCCACCGGGGTCGTCAACCGGGTCACCGGCCGCGGGCGGCACACCTCGAGCTCGGCGGTGGCACTGCGGCTGCCGGACGGCGACGGCTGGGTGGTGGACACCCCGGGGATCCGCTCGTTCGGGCTGGCCCACGTCGACGTCAACCGGGTGATCAACGCGTTCCCCGACCTGTTGGCGGGTACCCAGGAGTGCCCCCGCGGGTGCACGCACGACGAGCCGGAGTGCGGGCTGGACGCCTACGTGGCCGCCGGTCACGCCGAGCCGGCCCGACTGAACTCGCTGCGCCGCCTGCTCCGTGCCCGCGAGCTCCCCGACGACGACGCCGACCCGCGAAGTTGACCAACGGCCGACTAGTGC
>Ga0208851_1001051_pt1 | contig 10109 bp, 9 predicted proteins | sample NGESurshal092012_FD_184481 | JGI IMG/M metagenome (GOLD analysis project Ga0208851, IMG submission 184481) | Arctic peat soil microbial communities from Barrow, Alaska - NGEE Surface sample 415-2 shallow-092012 (SPAdes) | ecosystem: Environmental > Terrestrial > Soil > Wetlands > Peat ... | reverse complement strand
CTTACGTTTTGAAGAACGGGCCAGGGAGTGTATTCAGATGGCGAGGTTAAGGCCTTCACGGCCGGAGCCGCAGGGAAACCGACAAGTCCGTAGCTCGCAAGAGTGTGGGACGGCGTACAAAATGCGCGGAGTCATCAGGATACGACCCGAAACCGAGTGATCTAGGCGTGGGCAGGTTGAAGCGTGACGAAAGTTGCGTGGAGGACCGTTAGCGGTGCTGATTTGCAAATCGCTCGCGTGACCTGTGTCTAGGGGTGAAAGTCCAATCGAACTCGGAAACAGCTGGTTCCTTCCGAGACATGTCGTAGCATGACCTCGATGGAGACTGTCGGCGGAGTAGAGCACTGATTGAGGGAGCCGGGGGAGAAATCCCTCGCCCCTTTGTCAAACTCCAAAACCGCCGTCGTCGTAGAAGTCGGGAGTCCGGGCTGGGGGGTAAGCTTCTAGTCCGAGAGGGAAACAACCCAGACCGTGGTTAAGGCCCTAAAATGTCGGCTAAGTGTAATTAAAAGGGCGTCCCAGGCCATAGACAGCTGGGAGGTGAGCTTAGAAGCAGCTAACCTTTAAAAAGTGCGTAACAGCTTACCAGTCGAGGTTTGGGGCCCCGAAAATGGACGGGGCTCAAGCCGACTGCCGATACCACGGAGCACGGAAACGTGATCTGGTAGGAAGGCGTCCTGCGTGGACAGAAGTAGGGCTGTAAAGTCCTGTGGACCGCGCAGGAACGAAGATCCTGGCAATAGTAGCAGCATAGTCGGGTGAGAATCCCGACCGCCGAAAGGGCTAGGTTTCCTCGACAATGTTCGTCAGTCGAGGGTTAGTCGGTCCTAAGATACACCGTAATTCGAGTGTGTCAAAAGGGAAACAGGTTAATATTCCTGTACCACGCGACATTAAAACCTGACGCCTCAGGGTAGTCCGAACAGTGATGCCAAACTGTCCAAGCGTATTAAGTCCGCGGAGAACCGTAATGGTGAGAAACGGACCAAAGCGTGATGGGGAAACTCGGATAATCCCAGGGGCCCGTGAAAAAGGGAGTCGATGGCCGTACCAAGATCTGACACAGGTGCCCCTAGTTGAGAAGACTAAGGCGTGTCGGCATAATACACCCAAGGGAAATCGGCAAATTAGCCCCGTAACTTCGGGAGAAGGGGTGCCTGCTCTGAGAAGAGCAGGTCGCAGTGACTAGGGGGCTCTAACTGTTTAATAAAAACATAGGTGATTGCTAACCCGAAAGGGCAAGTACAATCACTGAATCCTGCCCAGTGCAGGTACCTGAACATCCGGTTCAACGGGAAGAAGGGCCTGTCAACGGCGGGGGTAACTATGACCCTCTTAAGGTAGCGTAGTACCTTGCCGCTTAATTGGCGGCTTGCATGAATGGAACAATGAGAGCCCTACTGTCCCTGGGTGGAACCCGGTGAACTTTACATTCCAGTGCAGAGTCTGGAGACCCCTGATGGGAAGTGAAGACCCCGTGGAGCTTTACTGCAGCCTGTCGTTGGGATTCGGTTGTGCATGCGCAGCGTAGGTAGGAGGTGTCGATCCACCACTTCCGGGTGGTGGGGAGCCTACCCTGAGACACTACCCTTGCACGGCTGTATCCCTTACCGTGGGAACGGGACCCCGATAGGTGGGCAGTTTGGCTGGGGCGGCACGCCCTTGAAAAGATATCAAGGGCGCCCAAAGGTTGACTCAGGTGGGTCAGAAACCCACCGAAGAGCGTAAGGGCAAAAGTCAGCCTGATGTGATTCAGCACAGTAGTGGATCACAAGACGAAAGTCGGGCCTAACGAACCTTTATGCCCTATTGGTGAGGGCTAAAGATGACAGAAAAGCTACCCCGGGGATAACAGAGTCGTCACCGGCAAGAGCACATATCGACCTGGTGGCTTGCTACCTCGATGTCGGTTCTTTCCATCCTGGCCGTGCAGAAGCGGCCAAGGGTGAGGTTGTTCGCCTATTAAAGGAGATCGTGAGCTGGGTTTAGACCGTCGTGAGACAGGTCGGTTACTATCTGTCAGGGGTGTTTGAGGTCTGAGGGGAAGTTGGTTATAGTACGAGAGGAACTAGCCAACGTGGCCACTGGTCTATCGGTTGTCTGGCAAGGCAGTGCCGAGCAGCTACGCCATAATGGATAAGAGCTGAAAGCATCTAAGCTCGAAACCAACCCCGAAAAGAGACATCTTAAGGACATCGGTAAAAGACCGGTTTGATAGAGTCGGGATGTACGCACCAAGGCAACGAGGTGTTCAGTCCGCGGCTACTAACGTCCAAGCCACATCTTTACATTAGCTAGGCGTATACCAGGCCCTCTGGGGCGTTGTCTTCAGAGAGTATAATTATGGAACGTGCACTTTATTAGAGCGCCAGTGGTTTACCCGCAATCGCCAAGGTGGCGGAGCGGTTACGCGGTCGCCTGCAGAGCGACTACACTCCGGTTCAAATCCGGACCTTGGCTTGACGTAGCGGCCATAGCGGCGGGGAAACTCCCGTACCCATCCCGAACACGGAAGATAAGCCCGTCAACGTTCCATGTTGTACTGAAGTGCGAGAGCCTTCGGGAACCATGGAGCGCTGCTACGTCTCTCATTTATTTTTTTGCGTTTGACGTTACTATAATTAATCGCGTTTTAATCGTCCATTAGGCGCCACGATACGCCAGTATATCCTTTGCGGCTAGGCCACTCGCGGATTATTCAACTCAAGACGTTTTTGAGCTGATTTGTTTGCAAAGCGTTTCGTATTTCAAGCGCGATACGTCTGCCGCATGACATTGTGTCATATACGTAATCTGCGTAAGGAGACCCTGTCGGATAGAGGTTAGTGCCGGCTACAAGCCTGGCTGACACTTCAAACACTTTGAATTGAAGCTCATCGGTTACCACCGTCTCCAGACAGAATGGCCCAATCATGCCGCCAAACAAATCAATCGATTTTTCAACGACGCGGCGCCCCATATCGAATACCTCTTCGAGGAGTTTCTCTCGCAGCACGACAGGAACGTTCCCCGTAACGACAAAAGTCGGTTCGACAGCAACACTTCCTGCTCGATAGATCTCATCAACGTTTGCCTCTAATCGGCGGTCAATGCCGAGCATCTCAAGGGTTCCTTTGCTCAGTCGGTAGCCAGTCTTTGCGATAGGCGAGTAGAAGTAGTGAAAGTAAAATCGCGTACCAAGAACAAACTCTTGTATGGTATATTGTGCGGACGGCTCTATACCTCTAATGAAGTCAGCATAGTCTTTTGCGATAAAGAAGCCTCGACCGCCTTTAGCTCCATGATACTTTACGATGACTGGTGATTGAATCTCTCGTGGATCGTGTATCTCTTTGGGCATGATAACGCCTGCCCCTTCTAGCCATCGTCGGCTTCTAGTGCGGTCTGACTCCCATTGAAGCACACGACGATTTCCAAAGGTGGGCACGCTTAGGTCTAAAAAATTGTCAGCGCCGAGGTACTCAACGAGGGATCCGTGAGGGATTAGAATCACGTTCCGTTCACGCAAGTCGCTAGCGTGCTTAAGCACATCCAGATGGCTGCTAACAACAAAAAAGTCGTCGGGTTTGGCCTTGGGGTATGCGTCATAATATTTCGGTACGTGGCCGACTGCGATGCCGAGCGTTTTAAAGCCCTCTGCGCGGGCACCGTGGAAAATCTGCAGGCTCGTGTGGGAGCACAAAGTTGCGAGCGTAAGGTCGTTCAGATCATAGGTTGCTATAAGTTCTTGTGCTCGGTTCAGGCGCTCCCCCCCAAAGTAGATGGGACAGTATTGCGTAAACCAATATAAAAGAGCACGCGTTTGCAGCGGTCGATGGGGGGTCGACAAAAAAAACAACGGCGATAACGACGCTTAGCTGTCTAGGACTGATTCGTTAGCTCTTTGAGAATCCCTCTGCCGGCGATGACGCCAGTCGCCGCTGCGTTGATGATGTCCCGAGAAAGTCCCGTCCCGTCTCCTGCTGCGTAGAGCCCCTTAATGCTCGTCGCCAATTCTTTCGAAACCGTCAGCTCCATCGCGTAAAACTTCACTTCGGGAGCGTAGAGCAGGGTTGAGTCCGAAGCAACGCCTGGTATGACTTCGTTCAGCTTTTCGAGTCCTTCAATAATGTTCATGACGATTCGGTGCGGCATTGCCATGGAAATATCGCCTGGGGTGACGTCCTCAAGGGTGTTTTTTACGGGATTTCTTCGAATGCGGCTCCACGTCGAACGCTGCCCTCGACGTAAATCCCCCATTCTTTGTAGAATCGGGCTGCCGCCCCCTATAGTCGTCGCTAGTTTCGAGACCGATTTGCCGTATCTTGTCGTATCCTCGAGCGGTTCGGTAAGTTCAGTGCGTACTAAGAAAGCAAAATTCGTGTTCTCGGACCGTCGACTCTTGAGGGAATGCCCGTTCGTGCCTATGAAACCCTCGTAGCGCTCTTTGACGACAAACCCGTGCTCGTTGGTGCAAAAGGTTCGTACGAAATCGTCGTACCGCTTTGTACGAATGTGAAATTTCGGATCGTGGTTTATGTTTGTTATCGGGTCCATTATTATCGATGGGACCTCGACGCGAACCCCGATATCTATCGCCCCATGCTTGGCACCGATGCCGTGGCGCTTAACGAGGGTATTTACCCATTCTCCGCCAATCCGTCCCGGACAAAGGAGCGTAAATCGCGAGAAAAGCTTCTCGCCGTGTTCGAGCAGTACCCCCGTACATACGTTATCGTCGATAAGCAGGTCGTGCACCTGAGCATTTAGTCGAAAGGTTATCCCGCGAGACCTCAGGTCATTTTCAAAGTTCTCAATAATGCGGGGCGCGTTATCAGAGCCCATGTGGCGTTGGGAGATCTCTATGAAATGCACGCCTACTGAAGCCGCACTCCGCTTGAGTTTTTCAACTTGAATACCCTCAGCGTTAAAGAGTTTCTCGGGGGCGCCGTACTTGAGGAACAGGCCGTCAACATAATTCACCAGTTCCCAGGCAAACGTGTCGTCGTCCGTGATTGCAGCAAGGTCGCCCCCGATATCGGGCCGGAGATTAAGGGTGCCGTCAGAGAACGTACCGGCGCCGCCAACGCCGCACATGATGTCGCACTGTTTACACTCGGCGCATTTCCCTGTATCTTCCATAGGGCATCTGCGATCTTTTATGTCGTGCCCGCGATCGACGATCAACACGTCAATGCCCCGGTTTGCGAGCTCGTTTGCTGCGCACATGCCGGCAGGCCCCGCTCCTATGATGATAACGTCCCAGTCCGCCTTTTGTTGTGATTTAGTGCGTTTCATGCTATGTTATGATCTTCTCTACTTCGTCAAGAGCTATTGCGCGCTTGACTTCAAGCGCGAGACGCCGTCCTGAACTCATCCTTGTCCCAAACAGGGAATTTCCATACGAAGCACCTACGTTCGTATGGACGTTTGTGCCTCCGCCGATCCGTGTTGCGATGTCATAAACGTAAAAGTCCATGTTTTGATCAACGATGGTCTGCAAGCAAAATGGCCCAATGATAGGGGCGCTATAATGCCGCTTAGAGAACGCTACAAATTGCTCAGCCATGCGGTACACTCTTTCGAGTAAGGATTCTCTGAGCGACGCGTTAGCATGGCCGACGATCGTCATAAGCGGGTCACGGTACTGTGCGGGCAGCTCTAACTGCTGCTCAGCGGGAATGCGCACTAATCCGTCGAGGTTGCTTTCGAATCTGAAGTCAATCCCTAAAAGCTCAATCTCGTCGTCGATGGGGGAATAAAAGAAGTTAAAGTTGAACACCGGCCCTATGATGTACTGTTCAATACGGGCGTCTTTGAGGGCCTCCGTTGTAATAATCTCCCGTTTAAGGAGCCGCTCGACCTTTGCGTCGAACTCCTCGGGGGAAGCGGCCGTAAAGAACCCGCGCTCGAGCGTCATGTGCTTGTGGTGGAGCTTTACCATGACGAGCGTGTCTATGTCTTCTTTGCTCGCGTAGTGTTTTGGGATTGGAATGCCCGCTTGCTGACTGACCCAATAGTAGTTCTCCTCTTCAGTCTCTCTGTCCTCAATTTTCAACATGTCGCGCGTGCCGACGAGTGGTAATCCAAACTCGTTTTCGACTCGCCGAACGCCGTTGTATACTACAAAAGACCGATTTGGGATAAACAGCGTATTTTTGGCGATGAGCTGTTGTTGTACGTTATCATTGAGAATCTCATCAAACTTGTTGAGCACAACGGTTTCATCAACGAAACCTTTCTGCAGTCCGTTTACGGTCCGATTCTTAAAATAGTTCGTATAAAGTCCATCGCGGCCTTTTTGACATACGACGAGGTTGGGGATCTCTTCATCGCGGGCACCGTCACAGACATCTAATGCGGAATGCGAGCCGAGTACGCCGATTGTGATATTCTTTTTATCATATTCACTTACCACATCTATGACGTCCTGTTTAGTTATCATAAGAAGTCTCCTCCACCATATTCATCAAGCGCCTATATAGGTTTTAGGACGATCTGAGAATAAGTGGCTGTGCCCGAAATCAGTCAATTATGCTTAAAAAGCCAGGAATGCACGCGTAGATGCTAGATTTTTACAGAACACCGTCTATAAGATGCTAGGTGCCGGTGAACGGAATAAAGTGTGACAAAAGAGTAACAAAATGGTAACAAAACCATAACACTTTAAAAAAAACCAGCCTACGATCGTTAAGGTCGCCAACGTCGCTGACTTGTCGTAGGCAAATTGAAAGACTCTTAATTAATTATTCATTAAATTTTATATAAATAACTAAATATTTAATCGTTTACGTATGCAGGGTTCCTTCTCTCTCTTAAGATCGACCAACACAAAAAAAGAGGATTTGACAGCCCAATGCCGAATAGGCCGCCTTATGTGGGTTATTTTTGATCGAGAAGTTCGTTCGTTATATCGTCTGTTCGCTGTTTCAAGACATCCTCTGGCATACGGTCAAACCTGTTTTCCGCATCCCAAGTGTATGGCCTACAAATCGAGAGGTGCTTTTAGATTTTCTTCATTATCGCCTTAACGTTTCATTACAACGACGAACGCGTGGGAACAAAAAGCACAGAAAGAAAGCGAAAATTATAAACAGCTGAAATATCAACTGGTATAGACTAGACCCCCTCCTTAAACTCAAGGCGATATGTTGCAACGTCTTCTTTTTGGTCGAGGTCTAGTCTCTCCATCTCTTCAGTCAACTCGAGCGATGAAGGCACCACTGGTAATGGGCGTGAACGAGAAACTGTTACTTGACGTGACTCAGCTCATCTCACGTCTCGAGAACGCTTTTTACGCGCTTAATGCACTTCTCGAGTTCACACGCTGGGACATACAATGAAAGAACACCAATAGACCAGCGTTACTGCGCACCCAGATGTTTTCGAGAACATGCATAACAGTCTTATTATATCGGAGAAAGGGCGAAAAATAAAGTAGTTACATCCCTAAACAACAGTTGACGAAAGAGGTGTGTGTCTAACGTCTCTTCTTCTTAGTCATCCATATCCTCGCAACTAGCGCTTGCGGGCTAGCTTTAAGTTAGTCGGAAATGGCTTTCATACCATCGCTCCAGCCGTGATCACGGCTGGTCAGTGCGCCGTCGTATCTCTTCGAATATGGTCGGTCCGAGCAACGCCTCGGCCTCATCCTTAAAGCGCTCGTTTATTAATGCAACGAGCAACGCGCTGCCTTTGCTCGTAGTGTGGATGCCGACTCGTTCAGCCCTCGTTATGAGTTCGTCCTTTTCCATCATCCCTAAAAGCGGCAGCACGTAGTAATGGGGCACCTCCAAAAAATCAGCGAGTCGACGCGTCGTAGGCATCTTGATGTGTATCACGTCTTCGGTAAAACTCACCGATATGCTCTTATCAATAGTGAGTAGGATCCGCAAGGCGGCGTCAAACAAGACGTTTAGGTCGAGATCAGCCATATTTAGCAACAATCATTTTGTATGGTACGCTAAAAAGGTTTCCGAAAGAAAGCGATATGAATTCGCTGCAAAAAAATTAACAACTCTGCAACAATAGCTACCGTAAGCTTGAGGACATCAGCTTCAAAAGCCCGTCTCTTGTATTGCTCCATTTGATCTTTCGGATAGTAAGGGGGCTTCATAAACTTTACGTTGACTCTTTACCTCTAGAAAATGTAGCCTCGATCCACTCTCCGATTTGGTCGCGCACGCTTCTGAAAGTAGCGCAGTGCTCGGCGCCTGATTCCGCAACTTCTTCTGGATCGTCGATGGCGTGGTGAAGGTAACTCACTCCACCTGGGAAAATTGGACAGTTCTCCGCGGCGTCGGCGCACATAGTGATAACGTAGTCAAAGGGCGCGTCATCAAACTCGCTCAATGATTTGGCGCGCTGTCTCGAAATGTCAATGCCAAGCTCGGCCATCACCTTGACGGCGCACGGGTGCACCGCAGTCGGTTCGCTTCCCGCGCTGCGCGCTACGTATCGGTCGCCGAACTGTGCGTTGACGAACCCCTCAGCCATCTGCGAGCGTGCGGCGTTGTGCGTGCACAGGAACAGTATTGTTTGCTTATTCATAATTCACACACGTTTTGCAGTCAGTTTCAGCAACATTAACGGTAAATGCTTTGTGAGCACTTACCGGTGCTTACTCCGCGTTCGCGTCGGTGGATTGCCTGCTTATCGCTAATTATGCTTAGAACGTTTCGCAGTTGACTCTCCGGTAGAGGTAAAATACTTCGAGGAGAACCACAGGGCTACGTTGACCAGGCTGATTAAGACGGGCACTTCAATTAGCGGTCCGATCACTGCAGTAAACGCTTGACCGGAATTTAAGCCAAAGACACCGACCGCTACGGCTATGGCAAGCTCGAAGTTGTTGCTTCCCGCGGTGAACGCGAGCGTAGCCGTCTTGGCATAATCGAGGCCTACTCGCCAGCAGATAAAGAAGGGGACGAAGAACATAACCATGAAGTAGCCGAGCAATGGGATGGCGATGCGCACAACGTCAAGTGGCAGCGATATAATGAGGTTCCCCTTCAAAGAGAACATGATGATGATAGTGTATAACAGCGCTATGAGCGAAACAGGTCCGATCTTCGGGACGAAACGCGTTTCGTACCATTCCCGCCCTTTGAGTCTCAACCCTACGTAGCGAGTAACCACCCCCGCGACGAACGGAATGCCGAGGTAAATGGCCACGGTCTTCGCGATCTCGACGATTGACACGTTTACCACGGTCGCTATTTGAGTAATCCCAAGCCACTGCGGAAGGATCGTGATGAGGAAGAAGGCATACGCTGAGTAAAAGAGAACCTGCATAATTGAGTTCAGAGCAACCAAGGCCGCCGCGTACTCACCGTCGCCGCGAGCGAGGTGGATCCAGACGATGACCATTGCAATACAAGGCGAAATGCCGATGAGAATGAGTCCGACAAAGTAATCAGGATAGTCACGCAGAAAGATGACGGCGAGCGCGAACATCACGAGCGGTCCCATGATCCAGTTGAACACGAGCCCCAGGCCTAAGACCTTCGTGTTCCGAAAGACGGCTCCCAGCTCCTCATAGCGTACTTTCGCGAGGGGCGGGTACATCATTACGATAAGCCCGATAGCGATGGGGATGGAGGTCGTCCCTATGGATAGTTGGTTAAGCGCATCCGGGACGCCTTGGAAAAAGTACCCAATCGTCACGCCGATAATCATCGCGAGAAAGATCCAGAGGGTTAGGAATTCGTTTAGGAACGATAGTCGTGCTTTGGGTTTTTCAACCATGTAAGAAACCTCTCCTTTCGCGCATGTTCAATAGCCCGTGATATAAACAATAGCGTCTTGCTTAACGCACTGACCCGATACAGTTCATCGCTCGCAATCGCAATTGCGTCTTAGCGATTACATAGGTTGACAACAGCCTTTCTGTTTGGTCAATAAGTTGTAGATTGAGTGACCCTTCGACGTAAGCTCATATCGATTTTCTGTTTCAAAGATGAGGCCGGATTTAACAAGTTTTGCCATCTCAGAGTCAACTAGCTGCGACTTTCTTGCGCCAAAGCTTTCAGTATAGCGCTTCTTAATCGCAGGATCCATAAGTCGCCATAACAGGTCGTGAGCTTTAATATTTACATCTAAGTCCACATCGTCACCCCCTCCGAGCTCTA
>Ga0208851_1001050_pt1 | contig 10116 bp, 9 predicted proteins | sample NGESurshal092012_FD_184481 | JGI IMG/M metagenome (GOLD analysis project Ga0208851, IMG submission 184481) | Arctic peat soil microbial communities from Barrow, Alaska - NGEE Surface sample 415-2 shallow-092012 (SPAdes) | ecosystem: Environmental > Terrestrial > Soil > Wetlands > Peat ... | reverse complement strand
CCACTCGGTGCTGCGCACCTTCGTCGGCGGTGCGGTGGTCCTGCTGCCCATGGTCTTCGCCGTCATCGCCGTGCTGTTGATGCGCACCGGACCCAACCCCGAGGCGCGGCCGCGGCTGATCCTCGGGGCCACCATGGTCGCGCTGCCCGTGCTCGGCCTGTGGCATCTGTGGTCGGGTGCCCCGATGGATCCCGCCGCCCGTCAGCGCGCCGCGGGCTTCGTCGGCTTCGCGATCGGCGGCCCGCTGTCCGACGGCGTGACCCCGTGGATCGCCACACCGCTGCTGATCATCGCCGCCCTGTTCGGCGTGCTGCTGCTGTCGGGCATCACCATCCGCGAGGTGCCGGACACCCTGTACTCGATGTTCAGCACCCGCACCCGCTATGCCGACGACGAGTATGACGATGACTACGACGAGCCGCAGGACCGCGGCCAAGCCGAGCCCGACGACTTCTCCGACGGCTACTACGACGACCCGCGCGCCTACGAAGAAGAAGCCGCGTCCTGGCCGGGCACCCCGAAACCCGTTGGCACGCCGTATGACAACTATCCGCTCGACGAGGATGCGCCGACGGTCCCGGAGCCGGCGAAGGCGCGGCGCAAGAAGGCTGCCACCAAGCAGGACGCCAAGGCGCTCGACCGCGTCGTGGAAGGCCCCTACACGCTGCCGTCGCTGGAGCTGCTGGTCGCCGGTGACCCGCCGAAGCGACGCAGTGCCGCCAATGACCTTATGGTGGGCGCCATTTCGTCGGTGCTCGACCAGTTCAAAGTCGACGCCGCCGTCACCGGCTGCACCAGGGGACCGACCGTCACCCGCTACGAGGTGGAACTGGGCCCCGGCGTGAAGGTCGAGAAGATCACTGCCCTGCAACGCAACATCGCCTACGCGGTGGCCACCGAGAGCGTGCGCATGCTGGCGCCGATTCCCGGCAAGTCCGCGGTGGGCATCGAGGTGCCCAACACCGACCGTGAGACGGTGCGCCTGGCGGATGTTCTCACCGCGCCGTCCACCCGCCGCGACCACCACCCGCTGGTGATCGGGCTGGGCAAGGACATCGAGGGTGACTTCATCTCGGCCAACCTCGCCAAGATGCCGCACCTGCTGGTGGCCGGCTCCACCGGCTCGGGCAAGTCCAGCTTCGTCAACTCCATGCTGGTCTCCCTGCTGGCCCGCGCCACACCCGACGAGGTGCGGATGATCCTCATCGACCCCAAGATGGTTGAACTCACACCGTATGAAGGCATTCCGCACCTGATCACGCCTATCATCACCCAGCCCAAGAAGGCCGCCGCCGCCCTGGCGTGGCTGGTCGAGGAGATGGAACAGCGCTACCAGGACATGCAGGCCTCCCGGGTGCGCCACATCGACGACTTCAACGCCAAGGTGCGCTCTGGTGAGATCACCACGCCGCTGGGCAGCCAGCGCATGTACAAGCCTTATCCCTACATCGTGGCCATCGTCGACGAGCTCGCCGACCTGATGATGACCGCACCGCGTGACGTCGAGGACGCCATCGTGCGCATCACCCAGAAGGCCCGCGCCGCAGGCATTCACCTCGTGCTGGCCACCCAGCGCCCGTCGGTCGACGTGGTCACCGGCCTGATCAAGACCAACGTCCCGTCGCGGTTGTCGTTCGCGACCTCGTCGCTGACCGACAGCCGGGTCATCCTCGACCAGCCGGGCGCGGAGAAGCTGATCGGCATGGGCGATGGGCTGTTCCTGCCGATGGGCGCCGGCAGGCCGCTGCGCCTGCAGGGCGCCTACATCAGCGACGCGGAGATCCAGGCGGTCGTGCAGGCCTGCAAGGACCAGGCCGAGCCGGAGTACACCGACGGCGTGACCGCCGCCAAGCCCTCCGGCGAGCGCACCGACGTCGACCCCGACATCGGCGACGACATGGACGTCTTCCTACAGGCCGTCGAACTCGTGGTGTCCAGCCAGTTCGGCTCCACGTCGATGCTGCAGCGCAAGCTGCGGGTCGGCTTCGCCAAGGCCGGGCGCCTGATGGACCTGATGGAGACCCGCAGCATCGTCGGGCCGTCGGAAGGTTCCAAGGCGCGCGAGGTCCTGGTCAAGCCCGACGAACTCGCCGCCACCCTGATGGCGATCCGCGGCGGGGGCTCCGAGGACTCCGACGACGGCGACTACGAGGACTACTGAGCCTCACAGGCTCATCCGACCCGTGGACAGCAGAACCACAGTGGCCACGGCGCCGATGGCGATGACGGCTAACAGCAGCGCCTCTGCGGCGGTGAAGATCCGCGCTGTCCGTTCTCGTCGAGCCGCGACGTACAGAGCGGCCGCCGGTGCGTACAGCAGACACGACAGCAGCAGGTGCTTCGGCCCGGCCGCGTAGACCAGGAACGCGGTGTATGCCGTCGCCAGGAATGCGATGAGGAGGTCGGTGCGTCGCGACCGCTCGTCGCCGTAGGTCTCGCCGGTGAGGGTGAGCTTCAGCGCGTACGCCGCCGCGAGCAGATATGGAATCACCGCCAGTGCGGCGGTCAGGTCGAGGATGAAATCGAGTGCATCCGAGACGAAGAGCAGCACGATCAGCATCGCCTGGATGTAGCCGGTCACCATGAACAGGGCCGAGACGGGTGTGCCGTTGGCGTTGACCTTGGTCAGGAATCGCGGCATGTCGCCGGTGGTGGCCGGCACGTCCATCACCTCTGAGGCCATCAGCGTCCACGCCAGGTAGGCCCCGAGCACGGAGATGATCACGCCGACCTTGATGAACACCGCACCCCAGGGGCCCACCAGTGATTCCAGGACGGTCGCCATCGACGGCGGGGCTGCGGTGGCCACGTCGTGTTGGGGCATGGCGCCGTAGGACACCAGGGTGACCAACGTGAAAACAGCCAGCACCGAGAGGAATCCGATCACGGTGGCTCAGCCGACATCCGACCGCTTTCGAGCGTAGCGGGAGTAGACGCTGGCGCCTTCGATGCCCAAGAACACGAACACGGTGATCAGCATCGTGCCCTTGGCCTGTTCGAAGACCGCGGAGAAGGACCTGTCGTCGCCGCCCCAGAAATCGCTGGCGAACACGCCGTGGTCGAACATGATCGCGGCCACCACGATGAAGGCGACGATCGGCACCATCTTCGCGATCGTCACGACCCGGTTGATACTGGCCGCTTCCTTGACACCGCGCAAGACCAAGAAGTGGAAGGTCCACACCCCAATGCTGGACAGCGCGATCGCCAGCAGCGTCTCCCCGCGGCCCAAAGCGGGGAACACCGCGCCCAGCGTCGACATGATCAGCACCCAGTACGACACCGTCCCCGCACACGCCGAAGCCCAGTAGCCGAACGCCGCGTTGAAGCCGACGTAGTTGCCGAAACCCGCCTTGGCATAGGCGAATATCCCGGCATTGAGCTCAGGTCTGCGGACCGCCAGCGACCGGAAGACCAGGGCCAGCATGAACATGCCGGTACCGGCAATCGTCCACGCGATCAGCGCCCCGAGCACCCCGGTCTGGGCACCGAACCGACGTGGCAGCACGAACACACCCGAGCCGACGATCGATCCGACCACCATTGCGGTCAGCACCCCGAGGCTGACCTTCTTGTGCGTCTCGACGGTGTCGGCGGCGGTCACGGTTCGGCCAACCCCTCAGCGGTAGTCGATCACGACGCGGCCGTCGATCTGCCCGCGTTCCATACGGTCGAAGACCGCGTTGATGTCCTCCAGTTCGGCCGCCTCCACCGTCGGGCGGATCACCACCGCGGCGCGAATGGTCTCGGGTTTATCCGACATCAAACCGTCCCTCCGGGCAGCCGGCTAACGCAAGGGTAAACATGGGGGAAAATTATTGGCGATTCTGCACCGCCGCCCCCATACCCTCACTACCTTTCGTCGTAGACGTCGTAGACGTCGGGGGTCGAGGAGGCGGAAATCGGAATGTCTGAAACAACTGAGCTCACGGGATCTCCGGCGAAGTCGTCGGCGCCGCAAGCCGGTCTCGGGCTTGCCGCCCTGATCGCCATCGTGGTCGGCTCGATGATCGGCAGTGGCATCTTCGCCCTGCCCTCGCAGATGGCCGGCAGCGCGGCTCCCGGCCCGCTGCTGATCGGCTGGGTGATCACCGGCGTCGGAATGTTGATGCTGGCCTTCGTGTTTCAGACGCTCGCCCAGCGCAAACCCGATGTCGACGGCGGTGTCTACGGCTATGCCCGAGCCGGGTTCGGCAACTACATCGGCTACACGTCGGCATTCGGCTACTGGGCTTCAGCATGGATGGGCAACGTCGCCTACCTGGTGCTGCTGTTCTCCACGCTGGGCTACTTCTTCCCGGGATTCTCGGGCGGCACCACATTGCCGGCCATCATCGGCGCCTCGGTGCTGTTGTGGATCGTTCACTTCCTGACCCTGCGCGGTGTTCAGACCGCCGCCTTCGTCAACGTGATCGTCACGATCGCCAAGATCGTGCCGATCCTGACCTTCATCGGCATCGCAATCGTGGGCTTCAAGGCGGGTGTGTTCACCGCGGACTTCTGGGGGCACCAGACCCAGATCGACGGAAACCCGCTGGGCAGCACGATGAATCAGGTCAAGAACATGATGCTGGTCACCGTCTGGGTGTTCATCGGCATCGAAGGTGCGGCGGTGTACTCGCAACGCGCCAGGAAACGCAAGGACGTGGGCAGGGCCACGGTGATCGGCTTTCTCGCGGTGCTGGCCTTGTTGCTGTTGGTGAATTTCTTGTCCTACGGTCTGATGGAACAGGCGAAGCTGGCCGGCCTGGAGGATCCCTCGATGGCGGGCCTGATGGAGCAGCAGGTCGGTAGTTGGGGTGCCGGTTTCATTTCGGTCGGCCTGATCGTCTCGCTGCTCGGTGCCCTCATCGCCTGGGTGCTGCTGTGCGCCGAAATCCTGCGGATACCGGCTCAGGACGCCGTGATGCCGGAGGTGTTCGGCAAGGAGAACACGCACGGGTCTCCCGCCGCGGCGTTGTGGCTGACCAACGGGTGCGTCCAGGTGGTGTTGATCCTGACGCTCTTCGCCAGCAGCACCTACCTCGGACTCGTCTTGCTGGCGACGTCGCTCATTCTGCTGCCGTACCTGTGGTCCGCGGCCTACCAGCTGCTGCTCGCGGTGCGCGGCGAGACTTACGCCGACGGTCAGGGCCGCACCAGGGATCTCGTCGTCGGCGGCATCTCGCTGATCTACGCGATCTGGCTGGTGTACGCGGGCGGTCTGGAATATCTGCTCACCGGGGCGGTGGCCTACTTCGTGGGAAGCATCTTGTTCGTGTGGGCCCGCCGGGAGAAGGCGCTGCAGATTTTCACCAAGGCGGAGTGGATCATCTTCGCGGTCGTCGCGGTCGCCGCCGCGTTCGGCCTCTACGGGATCGCCACCGGCGACATCCAGGTCTTCTGACCCCCAACGACATCGGAAAGGGAGCGTTATGACCGACAAAGAACCCCGGGTAGGGGTGTGGTCGGAGATCGGCAAGCTGCGACGAGTGCTGGTGTGCCCGCCTGGCCTGGCCCACGAGCGGCTGACCCCCGACTCGGCCGCTGAGTTGCTCTACGACGATGTGCTCTGGGTGCAGCAGGCTCGGCGAGACCACTTCGACTTCGTGACCAAGATGGAGGATCGCGGCGTCGAGGTGCTCGACCTGCAGGATCTGCTTGCCGACGTGATGGCCGACGAGAAGGCCCGCGCCTGGGTGCTGGATCGCAAGATCACCGATGATCAGGTCGGCGCGGGGGTGGCCAAAGAGGTCCGGCCCTGGCTGGACGAGATGGCCGCGGCCGGACTCGCGGACCTGCTCATTGGCGGCATCCCGTTTCACGAGGTGCCCAAGGAGATCGCCGGTCCGTTCACCTCCGCCTTCGGCGAGATGAGCCACACCGGTTTCGTCATCAAGCCGCTGCCCAACACCCAGTTCATGCGCGACAACTCGTCGTGGGTGTTCAACGGAGTCACGCTGAACCCGATGTACTGGCCGGCCCGTCGGCAGGAGACCCTGCTGACCACCGGGGTGTACAAGTTCCACCCGGCTTTCGCCGGGCAGGACTATCAGGTCTGGCTCGGTGACCTCGATGGCGAACCGCACGACTACGGTGCGATGACCCTCGAGGGCGGCGACGTCATGCCGATCGGCAAGGGAACCGTTCTGATCGGGATGGGGGAGCGGTCCTCGCGGCAGGCCATCGTCAAGGTGGCACAGAACCTATTCAAAGCCGGTGCGGCCGAACGGGTTATCATCGCCGGGCTGCCCAAGAGCCGGGCCGCGATGCACCTGGACACCGTCTTCACCTTCTGCGACCGCGACGTGCTCACCGCCTATGCCCCCGTCGTCGACAACGTCAAGCCGGTCACGCTGCGACCGGACCCGAAGGCCCCGGCCGGTCTGGCCATCGAGGTGGAGAACAAGAGCCTCGTGGAAGTGGTCGGTGATGCCCTCGGAGTGACCTTCCGGGTGGTCGACACCGCCGGCGACATCTACGGCGTCCAACGCGAGCAGTGGAACGACGCAAACAACGTGGTGGCCGTCGAGCCCGGCGTGGTGATCGGTTACGACCGAAACACGTTGACTAACACCGCATTACGCAAGGCCGGCATCGAGGTCATCACCATCGATGCCAGCGAGCTCGGCCGCGGCCGTGGTGGTGGCCGCTGCATGACCTGCCCGATCCTGCGCGACCCCGCATACTGACACCTAAGAGGAGACGACGACCGTGCCCTTCAATCTGCAGAACCGTGACTTGCTGAGCTTGGTGCACCATAGTGAGCGCGATTTGATCTACCTGATCGATCTGGCGCGGGATCTCAAGCGCGCCAAATACTCTGGCGCAATCCGGCACAGTCTGGCCGGTAAGAACATCGCACTGATCTTCGAGAAGACCTCGACCCGCACCCGCTGCGCGTTCGAGGTCGCCGCCTACGACGAGGGGGCGCATGTCACGTACATCGACCCCAGCTCGTCGCAGATTGGGCACAAGGAGTCGATGAAGGACACCGCCCGGGTGCTGGGCCGGATGTACGACGCGATCGAGTACCGTGGTGCGGGCCAGGAGATCGTCGACGAGCTGGCCAAATATGCTGGCGTGCCTGTGTTCAACGGCCTCACCGACGAGTACCACCCCACCCAGATGCTCGCCGACGTGCTCACCATGACCGAGCACTGTTCAAAACCGTTGCACGACATCGCCTATGCCTATGTCGGCGACGGCCGCAACAACATGGCGAACTCGCTGCTGCTGGTGGGTGCCAAGCTGGGCATGGATGTCCGGATCGGCGCGCCCAAGAATCTGTGGCCGACCAAGGAGCACATCAAGATGTGCCAGGACTTCGCGAAGGAGTCCAGCGCCCGCATCACCGTCACCGACGACCCGAAGAAGGCCGTCAAGGGCGTCGACTTCATCCACACCGACGTCTGGGTGTCGATGGGTGAGCCGATCGAAAGCTGGGGCGAGCGCATCGATGAGCTGATGCCGTTCCAGGTCAATTCCAAACTCATTACTGCAGCCGGTAATCCGCGGGTGCGGTTCATGCACTGCCTGCCGGCGTTCCACAACGCCGAGACCAAGGTCGGCGCTCAGATCGCCGCGCAGTACCCGGCGTTGAAGAACGGCATCGAGGTCACCGATGACGTCTTCGAGAGTCCGGTGAACATCGCCTTCGAGCAGGCCGAGAACCGCATGCACACCATCAAGGCCGTCCTCGTGGCCTCGCTCGCATGAGGATCGTCATCGCACTGGGCGGAAATGCGCTACTGCAGCGCGGGCAGCCGATGACCGCGGAGAACCAGCGGGCTAACATCCGGTTGGCGGCCGAACGGATCGCGTCGATCGCCCCGGGAAACGAGATCGTCATCGCCCACGGCAACGGCCCCCAGGTCGGGCTGCTGGCCCTGCAGGACCTCGCCTACGAGGCCGTGGACCCGTATCCGCTCGACGTGCTCGGCGCCGAGACCGAGGCGATGATCGGATACGTCATCGAACAGGAGCTGGGCAACCTGCTGCCGTTCGAGCAGCCGTTCGCGACCGTGCTGACGATGATCGAGGTCGATCCCGACGACCCCGCGTTCGCACACCCGACCAAACCGATCGGACCGATCTACGACAAAGCGACCGCCGAACGGCTGGCCGCCGAGCACGGTTGGGCGATCGCACCCGACGGCGACAACTACCGGCGGGTGGTGGCCAGCCCGAAGCCGCGACGGATCTTCGAGATCAACCCGATCCGGATGCTCGTCGAGCAAGGTGTCATCGTGATCTGCGCGGGCGGCGGCGGCATCCCGACCATGTACGGGAAGGACCGCAAGCTGCACGGCGTCGAAGCCGTCATCGACAAGGACCTCGCCGCAGCACTGCTGGCCGAACAGCTCGACGCCGACCTGCTGGTGATCGCCACCGACGTCGACGGCGTCTACACCGGTTGGGGCACCCCCGAGCAGGCCAAACTCGGCTCGGTCACCGTCGGCGAGATCGTCGAGATGAACCTGCCCGCCGGATCGATGGGGCCCAAAGTGGCCGCCGCGTGCGGCTTCGCCTCGGGGACGAAGAACGAGGCCGTCATCGGCTCACTGGCCGACATCGACTCGATCGTGACAGGTTCGGCCGGAACCCGGGTGCGCCCCGGCTGAGTTCAGATGACGCCGATCAACGGCGGGGGTGCGGGCTCGGCCTGCGCCGGCGGGTGGAGCCGCTGATTGCCGCACACACCCGATGAGCTCACCGGGACACCGGTCGGACACCAGGTGTCGGCACATGTGCGACCTGTGGGCTGCCGAAGCGAGCAGTCCGGGTTGGCCTCAGCCGCCGGGCTGAGGGCCAGTGCGCTTGCGACGACACATGCGGCCGTCGAAAGGCACAGCCCTGCGCGGATGCGCATGCAAGAACGGTACGCCGCGGATCAGAGGAACAACAGCATTCTGGTGTTTCCGAGGATGTTCGGCTTCACGTAGCTCAGGTCGAGGAACTCGGCCACACCGATGTCGTAGGAGCGGCACATCTCCTCGTACACCTCGGCGGTGACGGGGGTGCCCTCGATCTCGCTGAAACCGTGCCGGCTGAAGAACTCGGTCTCGAACGTCAGCACGAACAGCCGCTCGAGCTGCAGTTCGCGTGCGACCTGCAGCAGCCGGTCGACGATCGCGTGCCCGACACCGTGGCCCTTGACCTTCGGGTCGACTGCGACGGTGCGGACCTCGCCGAGGTCCGACCACAGCACGTGCAGCGCCCCGCAGCCCACCACCTCGTCGTCGACCTCGGCGACCCAGATCTCCTGCACGGCCTCGTACAGGGTGACCAGGTTCTTCTCCAGCAGGATCTTGCCGGCGTAGGTGTCGACCAGGCGTTTGATGTCAGCGACATCGGAGGTGCGGGCACGACGTATTTTGACGCCGGGGATGCTCGGCTGGTCCAGCCGCGAGCCCTCGGGCGGTCCGTCATCCGGTCGAGCCGTCACGGGTGCAGAGTATCGGGCGCGAGCGTGCCGACTGCCACCCGATATTCTGTTTGCCGTGTCGGCACAACCCCCAAGCGGTCCAGTGGTGCCGCGTGTGCGGGTGGCCAACTTCGCCAACTTCCTGACCGGTATCCGGTTGGTCCTGGTCCCGATCTTCCTGCTCTTCCTGTTCGCCGGTGACGGGCATGAATCGGCAAGCCGGATAACCGCATTCGTGATCTTTGCCGTCGCGGTCATCACCGACCGGCTCGATGGTTCGCTGGCCCGCGCCTACGGAATGGTCACCGAATTCGGCAAGCTGGCCGACCCGATCGCCGACAAGATGCTCATCGGGGCCGCCCTGATCGGGCTGTCGATGCTCGGCGACCTGCCGTGGTGGGTGACGGTGGTGATCCTGATCCGCGAGGTCGGCATCACGGTGCTGCGGTTCGCGGTGCTGCGCCGCGGGGTGATTCCGGCCAGCCGCGGCGGCAAGCTCAAGGCCCTCGTGCAGGCGGTGGCCATCGGGTTGTTCGTGTTGCCCCTGCACGACTGGCCCGCAGCCTGGCTCATCGTCGCGTGGGTCGTGATGTGGGCAGCGATCGTGCTCACCGTGGTCACCGGAATCGACTACGTGGTGTCGGCGGTCAGGGACTCCCGTGGTCGATCCGCTGGTCGATGACGACGCCCGTGGCCTGATCGCCGACCTC
>Ga0208851_1001047_pt1 | contig 10124 bp, 10 predicted proteins | sample NGESurshal092012_FD_184481 | JGI IMG/M metagenome (GOLD analysis project Ga0208851, IMG submission 184481) | Arctic peat soil microbial communities from Barrow, Alaska - NGEE Surface sample 415-2 shallow-092012 (SPAdes) | ecosystem: Environmental > Terrestrial > Soil > Wetlands > Peat ... | reverse complement strand
CGGCGGGGCGCGAGCCGGCGATGACGGCACGCGCAGGTCAGTCGTGCAGCCGGAACCCCTCACCCAGGTAGACGCTCCGCGCCCGCACCGACTCGGCCAGCGCGCGAGGGGTGCCCTCCTCGATGACCTGGCCCTGGGCGATCAGGTACGCGCGGTCGACGATGCGGAGCGTGTCCTGCACGTTGTGGTCCGTGATGAGCACACCCAGTCCCCGCTCCCTGAGCCGGACGATCTGACGCTGCAGGTCGCCGACGTTGATCGGGTCCACCCCGGCGAACGGCTCGTCGAAGAGCATGAAGCGCGGTGCCGGGATGAGCGAGCGCGCGATCTCCGCCCGGCGCCGCTCGCCGCCCGAGAGCTGCTCGCCGAGCGACTCGGCCACGGTGGTGAGCCCGAAGTCCTCGAGCAGCTCCTGGGCCCGTGCCTCGCGCGCCGCGCGGTCGAGCGCCTTGTTCAGCTCGAGCACCGCCAGGAAGTTCTGCCGCACCGTCAGGCGGCGGAAGACGGACGGCTCCTGCGGCAGGTACCCCACCCCGGCGCGCGCCCGGCGGTGGATGGGAAGCCCGGTGAGCTCCTGATCCCCGAGCCACACCCGACCGGCCTCCGCCGGCACCAGCCCCACGACCATGTTGAAGGTCGTCGTCTTCCCTGCCCCGTTCGGGCCCAGCAGGCCCACGATCTCGCCCGGCGCGACCTCGAGCCGCACCCCGTCCACCACCCGGCGGCGGCGGTACGTCTTCACCAGGCCCTCGGCGAGCAGCCGGTCCGGCATCAGGGCGCCTTCGCGGGGGGCTCCGGGGGAACGGGCTTCTTCTGGCCGGGCTCCTTGCCCTTGGACTCGAGCACGCCCTTCACCCGCTCCACCTCGATGAGGTCGGTGTCGACGTAGAACACCACCTTGTCGCCTCGCATCGTGTTGGTGCCCTGGCGCGCTTGCGGGTTTCCGGTGAGGATCAGGATCTCCTTCACCGTGTCGTAGTCGGCGTACTCGCCGCGGGCCCAGCGCTCGCCGTCCACCGCCTCGACGTTGCCGAAGCACTCCAGCCGGGTGATCTGCGTGGCGTCCTTCCCCAGGTAGTGGCCGATGGAGCGGTCGCAGGTGAGCGTGGTGGTGTTGCGCACCATCTTCACGTGCCCGGTGCAGACGAAGCGCTGCGAGGTGCCCTCCATGCGGCCGCGGTCGCAGTCGACGAACACGGGGTTCTCGGGCGTGGCGATGGGCGTGCGCTCGTTCGGGTCGACCGGGGGAGCCGCCGCCGGCTTTCGACGCGTCGACGTGGCTGTGGGCTTCGGCGACTGGGCGCGCACCACCGCGCTCGCCACCAGCAGCAGCACCAGCCACCGCCTGACGGGCCCCGAGGGGCTCACAGCGCGCTCACTCGGCTCTGCATCGCCTCGAACTCGTACAGGTCCTCGCGCAGATGCAGGTCGAAGGCCTTCGCCCGGAGCCAGTATCCGCCCGGGCCCTGGACCTCCACCGGCGACGTGCCGACGGCGTGCATGGTGGGCGAGTCCAGGTGCGCGCTCTCCGTCTTGCCCTCGAGCCCGGTGGGCGTCTTGAGCACCACGCCGCCCCAGACGTCCACGCCGTGGGTCAAGAGGTTGCCCCGCGCGGCGCGGGTGTCGATGCGGGTCGCGGGCGGCAGCTTCCCCGCGAGCGAGGGCGCCTGGTGGCTGAGCACGTCGAGCGAGCCCGGTCCGGACACCACGTCGGCGGACGCCCGCTCGTAGCTCATCGTCTCCGAGCTGCCCACCGCGGTCAGGGACGAGCCGCGGTAGCTGCGCAGCCGGACGGCGTGCAGGGTGACCTCGGGCGGCGCCGGTCCCTCGTCCTTCGGCGGCGTGCCGCAGGCGGCGACGAGGAGCAATGCTGGGAGCAAGACCCTCAACGACACCCTCAACGGCCTAGCATGCTTTGGTCTTCCATCGCTGGTGCATCCAGACCCACTGCTCGGGGTGGGCACGGATGGCGGCCTCGATGCGGGCAGTGAACCGGGCGGTCAGCTCCACCACGTCGCGCTCGGGGTCACCGGTGTGCGGCACCTCGAGCTCCTCGGAGCTGGCGCGGTAGGTGCCGTCCTCCCGCTTGTGGATGAGGCAGACCAGGGCCGCGGCGCCGGTGCGCAGCACGAGGTCCGCCGCCGCCCGCGGGGTGGCCGCCGGCCGGCCGAAGAAGGGGACGAAGACGTTCTGCACGTTGGTGTCCTGGTCGATGAGCATGGCCAGCAGCTCACCCTTCCGGAGCGCCCGGAGCAGGGCCACCGCGGCCCCGGGCTGCCCGCGCCACACGTTCCGCACTCCCCCACTCGCCCGGAAGCGGTCGATGAGGCGGGTGAGCCGCGGGTCGACGTTCTCCTTGCCCACCGCGTGCAACGGAAGACCGCGCCGGGCCACGCCCCAGGCCTGCAGCTCCCAGTTTCCGAGATGGGCGGCGACGCAGACCCCGCCCTTCCCGCTCGCCGCCGCCCGTTCCATCGCCGCCAGCGCATCGCCGGAGCAGTCCACCAGCGCGTCGAAGCGGTCCCCCAGCCGGGGCGCGACCACCATCTCCATCACCGCCGTGCCGAGGTGGCGAAAGCAGCGACGCGCGAGCTCCCGCCGTCCCTCCTCGCCCAGCTCGGGAAAGGCCACGCTCAGGCTGGCCAGCGCCTTGGCCCGCTCGCCGGGCGCGAGGTGGAACGCGGCGGTGCCCGCAGCGCGCCCCAGCGCCTGCGCCCACCCGAGCGGCAGGCGACCGAGGACGGCGAGCGCGACGCGGAGGAGCCCGTAGCGGAGAGTTCGCTTCAGGCGCTTGGACAGGGATGGTGCCACCGTGGGAAACGAGGGCTCTCATATGGCACAGCGGGAGTGGAACTTCGACGGACTGGTGGGCCCGACCCACAACTACGCCGGCCTCTCGCCCGGGAACCTCGCCTCGCAGGCGAACGAGGCGGCCCTGTCGAGCCCGCGCGAGGCCGCGCTGCAGGGGCTCCAGAAGATGCGCTTCGTCGCGGGGCTCGGCATCGGCCAGGCCGTGCTCCCGCCCCATCCCCGGCCGTCCCTCCGGACGCTGCGCGCGCTCGGCTTCGTGGGCAGCGACGAGGAGGTGCTGGCGCGGGTGGCGACCGAGGACGAATTCTTGTTGAGACTCTGCGCGAGCGCCGCCTCGATGTGGACCGCCAACGCCGCCACGACCGCGCCGTCGAGCGACACGTCGGATGGGCGGATGCACCTCACCGTCGCGAATCTCCAGGCGATGTTCCACCGCGTGCTCGAGGCGGACACCACGCACGCGGTGCTGCGGGCCATCTTCGCGGACCCGCGGCACTTCGCGGTGCACGGCCCGCTGCCGGGCGGCGGTCACTTCGCGGACGAGGGCGCGGCGAACCACGTCCGGCTGACGGTGGACGGCCGGCCGGCGATGCACCTCTTCGCCTGGGGCCGGAGCACCTGGCACGCGGTGAAGGGCCCGGAGCGGTTCCCGGCGCGCCAGACGCTCGAGGCATCACACGCGCTGGCCCGGCTGCACCAGCTGCACCCGGACGCGTGCCTCTTCCCGCAGCAGTCGCCGGCGGGGATCGACGGGGGCGCGTTTCACACCGACGTGCTCGCGGTGGGAAACGACGCGTTCCTGATGCTGCACGAGGAGGCCTTCGTCGCGGTCGAGCCGATGCTGCAGACGCTGCAGAACCGGCTGGGCGAGCAGTTCCGCTGGGTGATGGCCACTCCGAAGGAATTGCCGGTCTCGGAGGCGGTCTTCGGCTATCCCTTCAACAGCCAGGTGCTCACGCTGCCCGACGGGAGCATGTGCATCGTGGCGCCCATCGAGTCGCGCCAGCGGCCCAAGCCCCGTGCGTTCCTGGAGCGCGTGCTGGCCGAGGACAACCCGGTCCGACAGGTGCACTACCTGGACGTGCGCCAGTCGATGAACAACGGCGGCGGTCCGGCGTGTCTACGCCAGCGCATCCGGCTCACCGAGGAGGAGCGTGCGGCGGTGAAGGCGCGCGTGTTTCTCGACCCGCCGCTGGCCGCGGACCTCGAGGCGTGGATCCAGAAGCACTACCGCGAGCGGCTCGCGATGCGGGACCTCGCCGACCCGCTGCTGGCCCGGGAGTCGATGACCGCGCTCGACGCGCTGACGCAGATCCTCCGGATCGGCAGCGTCTACGATTTCCAGCAGACCGCGAGCGTCTCGCCCGCTCAGGGCCCGCAGAACCCCGCCGACGGGGGCTGGAACTGACCGCAGTAGACGGCGTCGACATGGCCTGCGAGGCGGTCATCGCCGAACTTCAGATCGACATCGACCACGAGGTGCGCGCCGGTCTGGAAGCCGCCGAAGCTCTCGATCCGCACGTTCCCCGAGCCGGCCTGGGGAGCTGAATAAGCAACACAGCCGTAACCCGACTGTACGACCGTGTCCGAGTAGAGCCCCGGGGCCGTGGACTCGGGGTCCTGGACGTAGGTTCCTGGAACCGCCGGGTCGCTCGAGCTCCCGTTCCAGTTCGCGAGGCCGGTCGCCATCATCGCGTAGCTGCCGCCGGGGCGTCCCGTCCCCTTCAGCACCTCGCAGAGATTGGCCATGTCGCTCGCCGCCAGGAACACCGCGTTGTTGGTCCCTTGGTTGAAGAAGTAGGCGTGACTCGCCGACACCTGGTGTCCCTGCACGCTGCCCAGACTCCCCGAACCACAGGCCGCGAGCACCATCGAGGCGATCGCACAGCCAGTCCGCAGACCGCTCATGAATGCCCCCTTCCGGCGATGCCGAGGCTATCCCTTCCGCGGACCCTGGTCATCCTCGACTGGGGCCACCAGTCCGTCCGCCGTCCGTGAGCACGGACCTCACCCAGGTCAATGCAGTCGCAACGATGCGACGGCCAGACCGCGGACTGATTGCTGCCCGGCGCCGCGCCGGTCAAGGCCGGGTGCAGGCAGCCTCGTTCCCTCCGGGCACGAAGGCGAGCGTCCCGAACATGCGGTCCACATAGGCGGTCGACGACAAGGTGCAACCCGACGTGGTGGTGCGGAGCGCCAGCCCTGGCGACTGCTGCGAGCACCCGATCGTGGACGACAGCCAGCTCTGCTCGACGATGACGGCCTCCGTGGCGGACAATGCAATCTCGGTCCTTGCGAAGACAGGAAAGTCGTCGTCACGTGCCGGGCCCGTGCACGGCGTCCACGCGGTGCTCGGCGCCATCACTCCCTCGGGCTCGAGAATGACAGGGCCGAGGCGCAGGAACCGCGGGTCGCCGTCCAGGTCGGCCGCCGTGGGGGGCGGAGTCGAGGCGAGCCGGTCGTATCCACGGATGGACGCGCGCTCGCCCTCGGTGAGCGTCTCGACGAACGCCTGCTTGTAGGATGGAACCGGCAGGCTCCCTTCGAGCTCGCCGACGTCGTACGTCAGGACACTGGGGGCGGAGCATCCGTTCCCACCCGTTGCGCCGGGTGGCCAGAAGCACGTCCCGCTCCAGCCCCAGACTCCGCGCAGGTGTCCTCCGGCGTCCCTGAGCAGGCGGAGCGTCGGGTTCACCCAGACCAGGACCTGGTCGTAGGCCGGAGAGTAGACGTCGCGCTGACTGGACAGGCCCAGACCGTCCCCGGGGACCATCGCGACGGCGAGCGTGGTGGAGCCGAGGACGGTCAACCCGTACTGACCCTGGCTCGCGCTCGGCACCTCCACGGTGAGCGGGGTGCGCTTGCCCTGCGCGTCGCGGAGCACGGCGCGGACGCGGGTCCCGAGCTGTGATTGCGCGGGAGGCGTGCCGCTCGCAACATTGCCGTAGCTCACCCCGCTCTGGTTTCCCGGCGGCGCGATGACGACTCCGGTCACCAGGAACTTCAGCGAGACGACCGCGTCCGAGAGCGTCTGCCACGACGTGCACGCGCACGTCCCGCTGCTCTGATCGACCGAGAGACACCCCGACGGGACCTGGCATGCAGCCGGAGTCTTCGCGGTGCCACAGCCCGCTGCCAACAGCCCCGCAATCGGGACCACGAACGCCGAGACTCGCATGTCACGACCTCCGCTCGTCTACGACTTCCAGCAGACAGCCCGTCTCTCGCCTGCTCAGATCCCGCAGACGGTCCCGGACTCTCCGCAGTAGATCGCGTCGACAGGGCCTGCGAGATGGTCATTGCCAAACTTTAGATCGACGTCGACGACGAGGTGCGCTCCCGCCTGGAAGCCTCCGAAGCTCTTGATCTGGACGTTCCCCGAGCCGGCCGTGATCGCCGAGTAGGCGACACAGCCGGACCCCCACTGCACGACCGAGTCGGAGACCAGCCCACCGGACACCGGGCCGACGGTCTGAACGTAGGTTCCCGGCACCGCGGGATCGACCGAGGTCCCGTTCCAGTTGGCGAAGAGCGTCTCCATGACCGTGGCCCCGCCGCTGGGACGCGCCCTCCCGGTGAACACCTCGCACATGTTGGCCGTGTCGCCAGTGACCAGGAACACCGTGTTGGTGCCTCCGGCGCTCAGAAAGATCGCCTGACTCGTCGAGACGCCGTGTCCGAACACACTGCCCAGACTGCCCGAACCACAGGCCACGAGCACCATCGAGGCGATCGCACAGCCACTCCGCACGCTGCTCATGACTGCCCCCGTTCCCAGCGAGGCGGAGATTATCCGTTCCCGGGACGCTGGTCATCCGTCCGTGAGGGCGGACCCTCTCTCCCCAGCTCAATGCAGTCGCAACGATGCGATGGCGCCCACCGCGTGGTCAGCCGCCCACCGGCTCCCGGGCTCCACGCGCCGCTGCGGCCGCCTCCGGCCGCCACCCCGGGAGGTAGGCCATCGCCAGGGCGACCGCGCCGCCCCCGAGCACCGCGAGGATGCGGTCGACCGCGAAGCGGAGCTCCTGCACCTCGGGCACGTGCGACTGCGCGCCGACCAGCAGCACCGCGGTGCAGACGCACGCGGGCCGCAGGCCTTCCTCCAGGTTCACCGCCGCGCAGACGGTGACGGTCACCACCATCGCCAGGAGGAACGCCGCCGTTCCCTCGAGCCCGAGCGCGACCGCGCCCACGCTCGCCGCGCCACCGATGACCGTGGCCACGAAGCGGGAGACGCTGTTCCGCCGCGTCGCGACCGGGTCTGGCTGGAGCACCAGGATGGACGAGATGATGGCCCACAGAGCCGAGAGGTGAACCCACCGGGCGAGCGCGCCGGCGAGGAGCGTGGTGAGCACCAGACGCGCCTCGTACGCCCGCGGGGACCAGGCCAGCGCCGCGGCGCGGAGGCCCTCGAGCAGCCTCCGGTGACGGGTGGGCTCAGACATCGCCGAGCGAGTCTACGGCCGCCGGTTGGTCAGGGGCGGACGACCTGCACGCCGGCCGGCAGCTGGGCCTCCACGTCGAGAACCGATGTGTCTCCGAGCAGACCGAGCACCGCCGAGGCCTGGCACTGCTTGCCCATGGAGGACATCTGCTCGCGGCTGATCCGCATCAGGGCCCGGGGCACCTCGTTCACCGTCTCGGGTGGCCTCCCCCGGAAGTGATGCTCCAGCACCTGGTCGCCGAGCGCGGCCGAGGTGAGAAACCTCACGTTGTAGGCCCGTGCGTAGTCCCAGCGGAGGCGGTTCATCCGCGTGTCGTTGCTGCCCACGTCCGGCAATCCCTTCAGCGACAGGGACACGGCCACCGCCATGCGGCGGGCGCTCGTGTTCTCCACCCTGCCCCGCACCACGAGGCGCATCGTGCCGTCCCGTCGAACCTCGCTGGCCGACGAGAATCCGTACGAGCTGCCCACTGCCTCGCGCTGGAGCGCGGTCCACTGTCTCTCCAGCTCGTCTCCGATCAGCTCGAGCGCGAGCTCCTCCTCCAGGTTGCGGGCGGTCGCGGTGCAACCGAAGCGGACGCGCACCTGCTTCGCGCCCGGCAGCGTCTCCTTCACCAGCCGCAGTACGCCCGGCGCCGCAGGAAGGGGCGGAAGCGCGGTGCCTGGCCCGGGCTCTCGGCCGTGCCATCGAGACACCCAGTGCTCCACCTCGTCGCGGAGGTCAGCTTGGATATCACCCGCCACGACCAGCACCGAGTTCTTGGGGACGAGGACCTGGTCCGCCCAGCGCTGGGCAGCGGCTCCGTCCAGCGAGGCGAGCTCGGCCAGCGGCACCGTCGTCCGCGCCCCGGCCTCCCCGAGCATGCTGCGCCAGAATCGCTGGTGAAAGGCATCGGCCCGGGGAGTGAGCGGGAGGCGCGCCAGGGTCGCCTTGGGCGGCGCGACCGCGTCGCGAGTCAGGAGCCGCTCGGCGAGCATCGCGAGGACGTTCTTCAGATTTCCGGCCGCGGCCCGGTACTGGATGACGCCGCTGTCGTCGTTCCACGACGTGTTGAGGGTTGCGCCGATCCAGCCAGGCTCCTGGTAGGCAAAGGTCTGTGTCGACCAGCGCAGGCGATAGGCGAGCCCCGGCGGTGAGGAGGTCATCGTCCCACCGCGCACGCCGAGCGTCACGGTGACCAGACCCGTGCCCGGCTCGGGCACGCTCACCACCTCGAGCCCATTGGAGGCAGTGAACGCGCTCACTCCGTGGAGCTGCGGGCCGTGGGCGAACTTCTCCACGATCTCGCGCGGGTACTCGGCCCGGAAGCTCTCCGGCGCGAACGCCTCGACCGGTCCCATCTTGCCCGCGTCGTCGCCCTCGTGCGTCCCGGCAGGCTTGAGCAAGACGGCCCGCGCGCCCCCCTCGATGATGTGCGCGCGGCCGGCCGCGAGCACGTCCGCATAGGTGAGCTGGGCAATGGCCGCGGTCTGGGCGGACAGTGTGGCCGAGCTGTGCAGCAGCCGGGCGCGCTGGGCACGGTGGACCGTGCGCGCCAGCGGCGACTCGTTGCGCATCGCGAGGTCCACCACCGTGGCGCCCCGCACCTGTCCGAACAGGTCCTCGATGAAGGCGTCACGGGTCAGGGTACCTCCCCTCCAGGCCTGTTCCTTCCAGCGCTCGCGGACCGTCTTCCAGACCTCCTCGGGGTCGGCGTCCGGATCGAGCTCGAGCGTGAGCACCAGCATCGACGCGTCGTCGTGGTCCGAGATCTCCGCGTCCACCCCGGTGACGCCCTTGGCGTAGACGCGGTTCTCCACCAGTCCAGGGAGAATCGAGAGGACGGGCTCCATCCGGCCTCGCATCGGCGGCATGGTCCATCCCACGAGCAGCTGGGGACGGCTGACCGGAGCGGTGATGGCCGGAAGCGTCGCGGGTGCCGGCGGAGGTGGGCCGATGGTGCTGGAGCGCGCCGGAGGGACCGCGCCGGGGACACCATCCCTGAGCCGTGCGGGGATGCGCTGCTCGAGCATCGCCGCCACCTGTGCGCGGTCCAGCGCGCCGCCGAGCACCCAGGTGATGTTGCCTGGCACGTAGTGTTCCCTGGCCCAGGTGCGCGCCTGCTCGAGGGTGAGCGCGGCAAGGCTCCTCGGAGTGCCACCGACCCCGCGTGCATACGGATGCGACGGGGGAAAGAGCTGCGACACCAGCGCGGTCCAGGCCTCCTGGTACTTCCCGGACTCGTCGAGGGTGTGCAGCTCGGCGAGCACCACGTTGCGCTCGGCATTGAACGTCGCCTCGTCCACGCCCTCGAGCGGCGCGGCCATCCGGCCGGCCTCGGCGTCGATCATCCAGGCCGCCGTCTCTGGCGCGCCGACCTCCTCGAAGGTGGTGGCGTCCAGCTCGGTGCTGGCGTTCCAGCTGCCCACGCCGTGCAGCGCGAACCAGGCGGCGAGGCTCGGCTGCCCCGGCCGGTGCGCACGGAAGGTCAGGTGCTCCACGAGGTGCGCGAGGCCCTCCTGTCCCGGTGGATCGTCCGCTGCCCCCGAGCCGACGACCATCGCGCTGCTCACCACGCGCGCGGTCGCGTCGACCTCCACGATGACCTGGAGTCCGCTCGGAAGCTTGACGTCGGCGATGGAGAACTGCCGGGTGGGCATCTCGATCCGGGACGACGGCGGCACCGGCGCGCAGGACACCGCGCCCAGCCACACCATCGCGAGCTGCACGTGCCGCCGGACGCACTGACGCATGACACCCCCCTCGGGCGAGAGTGTATGCCTAGAACGTCGCGGCGATCTCCAGACCCGGGATGAAGTCGTAGCGCCGGGTGGTGTCCACCTGGACCGACTGCATCTCGAGGTTCAGCGAGATCCGCACCCCGACCGG
>Ga0208851_1001046_pt1 | contig 10126 bp, 9 predicted proteins | sample NGESurshal092012_FD_184481 | JGI IMG/M metagenome (GOLD analysis project Ga0208851, IMG submission 184481) | Arctic peat soil microbial communities from Barrow, Alaska - NGEE Surface sample 415-2 shallow-092012 (SPAdes) | ecosystem: Environmental > Terrestrial > Soil > Wetlands > Peat ... | reverse complement strand
CGGTTCGACGTTCACCGGGGCCTTGTGCTTCCCCTGGGCTGGCGGGGCCACGGGGGACGGCTACGCGATCCAGGGCAACATCCTCACCGGCCCGGAGGTCGTGGCCAACATGGAGCAGGCGTTCCTCGCGACCGGCGGCGGAGAGCCGCTGGCCAACCGGCTGCTCGCCGCGCTGACCGCCGGGGACCGGGCCGGCGGCGACCGACGCGGCCGGCAGAGCGCCGCCCTGCTGGTCGTCTCGCCCGGCGGCGGGTATGGCGGGGGCAGCGACGTGCTGGTCGACCTGCGGGTCGACGACCACCCGGACCCGGTGACGGAGCTGGCCCGGCTGCTCGACCTGCACCGGCTGTACTTCGATCGCCCGGACCCGGCCGACTGCCTGCCCCTGGACGGCGCGCTGGCCGACGAGGTCCGCACCCGGCTGGTGGCGGTCGGCTACGGGCGGCCGGAGCTGGACGCCGCGCTCGCCGCCTGGGCCGGCGTGGAGAACCTCGAGGAGCGGCTGGTGCCCGGCCGGATCGACCCGCTCGTGCTGGAGCAGCTGCGGGCCCAGCCGTGACCGTGCTGGCGGTCGACGCCGGGACGACCGGGGTCACCGCACTGCTGGTGACCCACGACGGCCGGGTCGCCGCGCGCGGCTACCAGGAGTTCGCCCAGCACTTCCCGGCCGACGGCTGGGTGGAGCACGCGCCCGAGGAGATCTGGTCGGCGGCCCTCGAGGCGGTGCGCTCGGCCCTCGCGGCCGGCGCCGCGTCGGGGGTGGCGCCCCCGACCGCCGTGGGCATCACCAACCAGCGCGAGACCGTGGTGCTGTGGGATCGCGAGACCCTCGGCGCGGCCCGGCGCGCGATCGTGTGGCAGGACCGTCGCACCGCGAGCATCTGCGAGGAGCTGCGCGCCGCCGGCCACGAGCCGCGGGTGGCCGAGCTCACCGGCCTGCGGCTGGACCCGTACTTCTCGGCCACCAAGCTGACCTGGCTGGCCCGCCACGAGCCACACACCTGGGCGGGGGTCGTGTCCGGCCGGACGGCGGTCGGCACGCTGGACTCCTACCTGGCGGCCCGGATGACCCGCGGCCTGCACCACGTCACCGACGCGTCCAACGCCTCGCGCACCCTGCTGTTCGACCTGACCACCGGCGCCTGGTCGGCGGAGCTGTGCAAGCTGTTCGGCGTCCCGGTCTCGGCACTGCCCGAGGTCGTGCCGTCGTACGGAGTCGTCGGCCGCACCGACCCCGCGGCCTTCCTGGGCCTGGACCTGCCGATCGCCGGCATCGCCGGTGATCAGCAGGCCGCGATGTTCGGGCAGACCTGCTACGCACCCGGTGCTAGCAAGTGCACCTACGGCACCGGCTCGTTCATCCTGGTCAGCACCGGCAGCGAGCGGGTGCTCTCGCAGCGGGGGCTGCTCACGACGGTCGCGTGGGGCCACCCGGACGGTCGGCTCGAGTACGCCCTCGAGGGGTCGATCTTCGTCACCGGCGCCGCGGTGCAGTGGCTGCGGGACGGCCTCCAGCTGGTCGGCAGCGCGGCGGAGACCGAGCCGCTCGCGCGCACCGTCCCCGACTCCGGTGGCGTGGTGTTCGTCCCGGCGCTGACCGGTCTGGGCGCGCCGGACTGGGACCCCACGGCCCGCGGCCTGATCATCGGGATCACCCGCGGAACCACCCGAGCGCACCTCGTGCGGGCCACCCTGGAGGCCATCACGTTCGAGGTCCGTGACGTGGTCGACCTGATGACCGACGAGGCGCGAGTGCACCTGCCGGTGCTGGCGGTGGACGGCGGCGCCGCGGCGAACGACCTGCTGTGCCAGCTGCAGGCCGACCAGCTCGGCGTGCCCGTCGTCCGTCCTGAGGTGCTCGAGACGACCGGGCTGGGGGCCGCGTTCCTCGCCGGGCTGGGTACCGGGGTGTGGTCGTCCACGGACGAGCTGGCCGCCACCTGGCGGGAGGACCGCCGCTTCGAGCCGGGGGTCGGGGACGACGCGGCGCACCGGCGGTGGCGGGCGGCCGTGGAGCGGGCGAAGGGCTGGGCGGCGTCCGAGGGGTGACGCCCGAGGAGTGATCAGGCGGCCGGCTGGACCGGCTCTTGGGCAGGCTCGACCGGGTGATGGCCCGGGACCCGGCCCGCGGCAATCTCGGCCTTGGCCTTCGTCGCGTACATGTCGACGTACTCCTGGCCGGACAGCGTCATGAGCTCGTACATGATCTCGTCGGTGATCGACCGCAGCACGAACCGGTCGGACTCCATGCCCTCGTAGCGGGAGAAGTCCAGCGGCGCACCGATCCGGATGCCGACCCGCATGATCTTGGGGAACACCTTGCCGGGCGGCTGGATCTTCTCGGTGTCGATCATGGCCACGGGCAGCACCGGGACGTGCACCTCGAGCGCCATCCGCGCGACGCCGGTCTTGCCGCGGTACAGCCGGCCGTCGGCCGAGCGGGTGCCCTCGGGGTAGATGCCGAGCAGCTCGCCCTTGGCCAGCAGCGCCAGCCCGGTGCGCATGGCCGCCTCGCTGGCCTTGCCGCCGGAGCGGTCCACCGGCACCTGGCCGACGCCCTTGAAGAAGACGGCCTTGGCCCGGCCCTTGGGACCCTTGCCGGTGAAGTAGTCGGCCTTCGCCAGGAAGGTGATCCGGCGGGGCACGACGAGCGGCAGGAAGATCGAGTCGGAGAACGACAGGTGGTTGCTGGCGAGGATCGCGCCACCCTCTGCCGGCACGTTCTCCAGGCCCTCGACCCAAGGCCGGAAGAACAGCCGCAGGATGGGACCGAGGATCACCCGCTTGAGCAGCCAGTAGAACACGGTCACCTCCTCACCGGTCGACGTGCGACGATGCGACGCAGGTCACACGTACGGGACGACCCTAGCCGCTTTAGCGTTCCTGGAGGCACCGTGCCACTCATCCCCGGCGCCGAGCCGTACAGCCACGACGGTGGCGAGGTCGGCGTCCTCGTCCTGCACGGCTTCACCGGCTCGCCGAAGTCGATGCGGCCGTGGGCCGAGCACCTGGCCGCCGAGGGGTTCACCGTCCGGCTGCCGCGGCTGCCCGGCCACGGCACCACCTGGCAGGAGATGAGCCTGACCCGGTGGGACGACTGGTACGCCGAGGTCAGCCGCGCGTTCGACGACCTCGCCGGTCGGTGCTCGACCGTGTTCGTCGCGGGCCTGTCGATGGGCGGCAGCCTGGCGCTGCGGCTGGCCGAGACCAGGGGCGACGCCGTGGCCGGCCTCGTCCTGGTCAACCCGGCGGTGCACAGCGAGAACAAGGCGTTCGTCGCGCTGCCGGTGCTCAAGCACGTCGTGAAGACGCTCAACGGCATCGGCAACGACATCGCGATGCCCGGTCAGGACGAGGGCTGCTACGACAAGGTCCCGCTGAAGGCACTCGCCTCGATGTCCGACGCCTGGCGAACGGTCAAGGCCGACCTGGGCCGCATCAGCGCGCCGCTGCTGCTGTTCCACAGCCGCCAGGACCACGTGGTGGAGCCGTCCAACACCGCGTACATCCTCGGCCACATCGGGTCGTCGGACGTCGAGGACCGCGAGCTGCTGCGCAGCTACCACGTGGCGACCTTGGACTACGACGCCCCCGACATCTTCGCGGGTAGCGTCGAGTTCATCCGCAAGCACGCGCCCGCTCCGGCGGGCTGACCGGGAGGAGGCCGCGGTGCGTGGCAACGGGCTGACCGCGGCGTCGTACGTCGCGATCACCGACCTCGACGCGGACGCCGCCGACGCCGCACTGGCGGCGCTGCGGGACGCCGGCATCGCCGCCTACGTGACGCCGCTCCCCCGTACCGCTCCCGGGACGCCGCTGGACCGGCTGCACGTGGACGCCGGCGCCGAGGGGCGGGCCCGTGCGCTCGTCGGCGCGGACCGCCCGTCGCCGCTCTCCTCCCCCCGGGAGCCCGACATCGAGGCGCTGTTCGCCAGCATCGTGGCCGACTACGACGCCCCGGCCATCGACCCGGTGCCGTCCTGGCCGGTGAGTGAGGACCTCTGGGACGCCGGGGCGGCGCACCGTGAGCCGCCGTCGTCCGGCGACGACGGCTGGCCGGAGGTCCCGACCGCCGAGCCGGCCGGGGTCCGCGCCGAGGAGGAGCGGTACGTCCCGCCGCCGCCCCCGCCGCTGCCGGAGACCACGCCGGCCACTCGGTTCGCCTGGGCCGGGGCGCTCGGCGGTCCGGCCGCGTTCGTGCTGGCGACGCTGCTGGGCTGGCAGCTCGACGGCTGGGTGCTGCTGGTCGCCGCCGTCGCGTTCCTGGCCGGCTTCGGCTACCTCGTCTCCCGGCTCAAGGACCGCGACACCGACGACCCGGACGACGGTGCGGTGGTCTGAGCCGCGCCCGGTCTGGCAGGCTGAACGGTCGTGACGGTCAGCGAGGTCATCGAGGTCCAGGGCCACATCATCGACGCGGGGACGCTCACCCGGCTGCTGGACGACGTCCTCGAGCTGGGCACCGACTACACGATCGAGCGGTTCGACCTCGGCAAGCACCCGGACGACTCGTCGTACGCGCGGATCCGGGTGGTCGCAGCGACCGACGACCTGCTGCAGCAGCTGCTGTCGCGGCTGCAGAGCTACGGCGCCAACCTGGTCGACGTCGGCGAGGCGCTGCTGCGCGAGGCCGAGACCGACGGGGTGTTCCCCGACGACTTCTACTCCACGACCAACCTGGTCACCCAGATCCGGCTGGGCGGTCGCTGGCTGACCGTGCCGCAGCCGGAGATGGACTGCGGCCTGGTCGTGACGGTGGACGAGGCGTCGGTGCGCACGGTGCCGGTGAGCGACGTGCGGCGCGGCGACCGCGTCGTGTGCGGCTCGCACGGGGTGAAGGTCGTCATGAACCCCAAGCCGACGGCCGACGAGAGCGTCTTCGAGTTCATGAACTCGGTGGTGTCCAGCGAGAAGCCGCAGGTCCTGCAGGTCCGCCAGATCGCCCAGCAGATGCGTGACGTCAAGGCCGCCGGGCAGCGGATCCTGTGGGTCGGCGGTCCGGCCGTGGTGCACACCGGCGCGGCGCCAGCCATGTCCGCCCTGATCACGGCCGGCTACGTGGACGTGCTGTTCGCCGGCAACGCGCTGGCCACCCACGACATCGAGTCGTCGCTGTACGGCACCTCGCTCGGGGTGGACCTGTCCAAGGGCTCCGGTGTCAAGCACGGGCACGAGCACCACATCCGGGCGATCAACCGGATCCGCAAGTCCGGCTCGATCGCGGCGGCCGTCGAGCAGGGCGTGCTCACCTGCGGCGTCATGCACGACCTGGTGACGGCCGGCAGGCCGTTCGTGCTGGTCGGGTCGGTACGGGACGACGGCCCGCTGCCGGACGTCCACACCGACGTGATCGAGGGCCAGCGCGCGATGCGCGCCCAGCTGCCCGGCGTCGGCTACGCGATCATGGTGGCGACCATGCTGCACGCGATCGCCACGGGCAACATCCTGCCGGCGTCCGTCCCGCTGGTCTGCGTCGACATCAACCCGGCGACGGTCACCAAACTGTCCGACCGCGGCAGCGCACAGGCCACCGGCGTCGTCACCGACATCGGGCTGTTCCTCGAGCAGCTGGCCCAGGAGCTGACCGGCTACCGAGCGTCGTGACACCCTGGATGTGAGCGACCTCACCGGCCGATCGGGATCACGCGGTCGGTCACGCAGCGTTACGACCGGCTGGGACAATCGGAGTGCGGGGAGTCGCCCCGCACCGTCGATCACGTAAGGAATGTGGTTTCTGTGTCGCGCCAGTACAGGCCGGCCAGCCTTCTCGCCGCCGGACTTCTGGAATCGTCCCTCGAGCTCCCGCACCGCCGCAGCCGCGGCACCCTGCGACAGCGCCTGTTCCACCGCAGCTGAGCCCACTCACCTCGCCCTGGGTGACCGGCCAGTCACGCCGTGCAGTTGAGTCATCCGGGTGGTGCCCGAGCAGACGAACGTCCGATCCGGGCCCTCATCAGACGGCGTAGCCTGATCACCGTCGTCGGGGGTGCGCACCACGGTGCGGGTCCGGACTAGGCAGGTGGGGGGCTATGGGACGAGGGTCGGCCAGCCTGCGGGCTCTCGGCGCGGACGGCGCGGCTGCTGTGGAGTTCGTGCTGATTTTGCCAATCCTCCTGCTCCTGCTCTTCGGGATCATCAGTTTCGGCTGGGTATTCAGCGCCCAGCTGACGGTGAACAACGCGGTACGCGAGGGTGCCCGAGCCGCGGTGGTCGCCGGCGGGGGCATCGACCGGCAGTGCAACACCGTGGTGGCCAACGTCCGCGCCGCTGCAGCCGGAACCCTCGGAGTGGTCAACCGGCAGAACCTGATCAACGTCACGGTGACCCGGTCCGACGGCAGCAACGCGTGCGGCACCGGCGCCAACCCGAGGAGTACCTCGGTGCCGTGCACCAACAGTCTCGACTCGTCCAACGGCGAGAATGCGAGCCTGATCGTCAAGGCCACCTACCCGGCAGAGTTCATTCTGCCGCTGGGTCTCGGACCCACGATCACGCTGTCCTCCAAGGCGGTGTATCGATGCGAGTTCAGCTGAGTCGACGGGTGCCATCTCGGCGCGACGAGGGTGCGGTGGCGGCCCTGGTAGCGATCCTGTTGCCGTTGCTGATGCTGATGGCAGCAGCCGCGGTCGACGTCAGCGCCGCCTGGGCCACCAAACGCAACCTCTCGGTCGCGGCCGACGGTGCCGCGCTGGCGGCTGCTGGACGGATCGGTGAAGTCGCGCCGATCAACCCCGGGAACTGCGAGGAGGTGCTGACGTCTACGGCCATCTCTGCGGCCATCAGCGCGGCTCAGGCTTCGGAACAGGGGACAGCGCCAGGCTCGAGCATCGTCGTCGGCCAACCCCGCTGCGTGGACAACGGAACTGCTATCGAGGTTCAGGTCAGCAACTCCAAGGAGGTCCAGTCGTTCTTCCTGTCGGCACTGAAGCTGTTCGGTGGAAACCCCCAGCCGTTGACGCCGAAGCAGCAGGCAACCGCGCGGATCGGGCCGGCCACCACGGTGACCGGCCTGCGTCCCTTCGCCATCTGTCTAGCCACGGCGCAGAACGCCATGGCGCGCCCGAACCAGACTTTCGTAGCCGACCTGAACAACAAGATCGGGATCTGCGGAACGACCGAGCCCGGGAACTGGGGGACGGTCGACTTCAACGGGGGCGCGTATGGCGCCAACGACCTCGCGGACTGGACCCGAAATGGCTACCCCGGAGCGATCACAATCGACCGGCAACTCCCCGCTGGACGAATGCCGCGCCCCGGCGAGATAGACGGACCGCTGACCTCGCTGCTCGATCAAGTCGTGCTACTGCCCGTCGTCACCCGGTACAACCACACGCGCGGCGTCAACAACCCATCGTTCGACACCGTGGCGTTCGTGGGCGCGAAGATCTGCGGATACTCCCTGAACAACAAGATCGGCAGGGGATCCTGCTGGGATGCCAGCAAGGCGGCCAAATACATCGACAACAAGGTCGACTTCTTGGAATTCCAGTATGTCAACTACTCGACGAGCAGCTACCCAGGAGCTGGCGGGTCATGCGCTTTCGGCTCCAGCTGCGACATGGGTGTGACCGGAGTCTCGCTCTACAAGTGACGCCGGTCGGCTAGACCCGGGCCAGGTCGGCGGCTCCGACGAGTCCGGCCTCGTTGCCGAGCTCGGCCGCGACGATCTCGGGGAACGGGCGGATGCCCGCCCCTACGAGATAGGTGCGGTGGGCGTCGCGGGCCGGGCCGAGCAGCAGCTCACCGGCCTCGGACACGCCACCACCGATCACGAAGCAGCCGGGGTCGAGCACGGCGGCCAGCTCGGCCATACCTCGTCCGAGCCACTGGCCGATCTCCGAGAACGCGGCCAGCGCCACCGGGTCACCGCCTTCGGCGGCCAGGCTGATGTGCTTGCCCGAGACACCTTCCGGAGTCCCGTCTCCGAGGGACAGCAGCAGCTGCGCACCGGCCCGGTCCTCGGCTGCCCGGGTGCGGGCCTCCCGCAGCAGTGCGTTGCCGCTGGCGTACTGCTCCCAGCAGCCGCGCCGGCCGCACGCGCACAACCGGCCCCCAGACTCGAGGACCAGGTGGCCGATCTCGCCGGCCAGGCCGAACCGGCCGCGCCGCAGCGTCCCTCCCAGGACCAGCCCGCCACCGATCCCGGTGCCAACCGTGACGACCACGACCTCCTCCCGGCCGCGGGCCGCGCCGAACCGGTACTCGGCCCAAGCCGCCGCGTTGGCGTCGTTCTCGACCACGACCGGCAGCCCTGTCAGCTCGCCCAGCTGGGCACCCAGGGGCAGGTCGTGCCAGGCCAGGTTCGGCGCGAACCGGACCACCGAGCGGGTCTCGTCGACCAGCCCGGGGGCCCCCACGCCCACCGCGACCACCGGGTGGGCCTCGGCCAGCTCGGACACCAGCTCGGCGATCACCTGCTCGGTCGCACCGGTCTGCTGGGCCGCGCTGGACCGACGGCGCCGGACCAGCACCACGCCGTCCTCGTCCACGACGCCGGCGGCGACCTTGGTCCCGCCGACGTCCACTCCCACGGTGAGGCTCATCCGATGTCGATCCGTTCGACCGGGGCCGCCCGGCGCGCCGACCACTCACGCTCGTGGGCGACGACGGCGGCCCGGACGGCGGCCAGCAGCGACGCGGCCGCCTCCGCGAGGTGCTCGGCGACCTCGGGCCGGGTGGCCCGCACCAGTCCAATGAGCTGGCAGACCGGGCACAGCTGGCACTCCGCCGACCCGGTCGCGATGCGCTCCCCGACCGAGGACGCGCCGCTCCCAGCGCTGCGCTTGGCCCAGTCCTGCACGGCCTCGAACAGCCGCGCGGCCTCCTCGGCGGCACTGCCAAGACCCGGGCCGGGCGCGGCACCGCCGCTCGGAGTGGTCACAGCCCCATCCACAGCGCCGGGTCCGGCTCGAATCGGATCCTAAGCCGGCCATCCCGCAGCGCGGCCCCCACGACCGTGCAGCGGCGCAACGCGCTCGGCAGCGCGAGCACCCGGCGCGAGGAGCCCACCGTGACGACCAGCTCGTCGCCCTTGCGGACCAGCGCGGTGTCCGCCTTGTCGGCGAAGGGCAGCGCCAGCGAGAGCACGAACTCCTCCCCCGACCGCTCGACAGTGAGCAGCTCGTGGCCGGGCGACTCCGCGAACGCGTCGACGTCCTCGCCATACGCCGCCTCCGCGAACTCGACCAGCGCGCGCAACCCCACCGGCTCGCTGGCCTGGTAGGGCGAGCGATAGACCGGCAGCGGGGCGAACGACGCATCGATGTCGGCCAGCTGCTCGCCCTGCGCCCGCACCCACTGCTGCCGCCACGGGTCCGCGCCGTCGGCCGGGAAGACCCGGTTGGCGACCACAGCGTCCACCGTGTAGCCGTGCAGGGACAGCGAGGTCAGGGTGCGCCGGGCCTCGGCCACGACCACCGACTCGGGGGTGAGGACCAGCCGGACCGAGGTGGCCGGGTCGGTGAGCACCTCGCGCACCTCGGCCAGCTCGGCGTGCAGCCGCTCGACGGCGTCGAAGACCTTGTCCCGAGGCATCGGGACGCCAGCGACCCGCCCGAGCACCGGCCGAAGCGACCGGACCACCCGCCGCTCGACCGGGAACACCCGGTTCATGTACCAGCCGAGCGCCTCCGGCAAGGCCAGCAGCCGCAGCGTCTCAGCCGTGGGCGCGCAGTCGACGACCACGAGGTCCCAGCGGCCCGAGCGCACCTGGTCGCGCACCTCGAGCAGCGCGAGGACCTCCTCGGCGCCTGGGAGCACGGTCAACTCCTCGGCCTCGATCGGGTCGACCCCGGCAGTGTCGAGGACGGCGAGCAGGTACTCCTGGATCTCCCGCCAGCTGCTCTCGAAGCGGCGCTGCACGTCGACCTGCTGGCCGAACAGCCCATCGGCCAGCTCGGTGGGCTCGCCGCCGATCGGTGCGCCGAACGCCTTGTTCAGGGCGTAGGAGGCACGAGCGGTGTACTGGAACTCGAGGTGGCCGGCATCGTTGGCGTAAACGTCACCGAAGGTCCGTTCGAGCTCGCTGATGGTGACCTCGACGGCGCGACGGGCGTCGGAGACGTCCTCTGCACCGAAGATGATCAAGGAACCGTGTCCGGCGCCACCCTTGGTGTCGCGGGGCAGC
>Ga0208851_1001044_pt1 | contig 10133 bp, 6 predicted proteins | sample NGESurshal092012_FD_184481 | JGI IMG/M metagenome (GOLD analysis project Ga0208851, IMG submission 184481) | Arctic peat soil microbial communities from Barrow, Alaska - NGEE Surface sample 415-2 shallow-092012 (SPAdes) | ecosystem: Environmental > Terrestrial > Soil > Wetlands > Peat ... | reverse complement strand
TCATGATCGTGAGACGAACCCGCCGTCGAGACTGTCCGCGATCATGAGGCACCGCAGGTCAGAGCGTTACGCGTGCCTCATTTCAAATGAGACAGGACACTGCTGGTGGCCAAGCTGTCTGTTCGCATGTAACGAGTCAGCGGTCACAAAGTTGAACGCATGCAGGGGTAGGGGACTTTACAGTCGCGGGATAGGAAGAGCCTTTGGTTCAAGCCGCGGTCGATGGTCATTCAGTCCCGTTTTCGGAAGGAAACTCCCAGCCTGCCGAAACGGCCAGGCGGCTAACCTCCTGCGCCGCGTCATCGTCGTCCTGATTTCCGCTGAGAGTCGCCTGGCTGGCCAGGGTTTCGGCTAGCTCGGCCAATAGCCTCGCCCGATCGGCGGACGTCGCCGGGACCTCGCGGATGGCTGTGCGCTGCTCGGCGATCGCCCGCCGCAGATCCTCTACTTGGTTGTGCGACATGGAACCGTTCCAGGAGGTCGACGCCGAGGTTGCCGCGGTACATCGGGCGATCCAGCGAACCTTCGGGGGCGGATTCGATCGCGAGTTCGCGCATGTCGATGCATCTGCTGAGGTCGGCTGGGTTCCCCGTGTCCTGGAACCTGAGCACTCAGCCTTACGCCGACACCGAGGCGGCCATCGACGCCGTCAACGTCGGAACGGGCCCGCCGGGCCGTCGCCGGGAAGGGAGTGGGAGTGGGATTGCAGGATGCCGAGAACAGAAGATTGCCAGATCACTGGTACCTAGATAGCAAGACACTTAGAATGTGGTCTAACGCCACTCTGTTGAGTCGCGGCCCGGTTCAGTTGCTCTTGTACCGTCGGACGAGCGCGAGGTCTTGCTCCGCCGCGGGGTAGCTGCGCAGGCCCTGTCGTTGGGCCGCGCGGATCGCGGCGAGGATGAAGAATTCCGCGGCGTGCAGGTCGCGTTCGAGCATCAGGATGCTGCCGAGCCCGTTCAGCGCGGCCGGGTCCAGCGGATTGATCCCCAAGGTCTCGAAGAAGCGTTGCTCGGCGCGGGTGAGCAGCTCGTCCGCGGGTGCGCGACCCGCCTGGATCGCGTCCCAGTGTTCGAGCAGGTAGGCGTTCTTCAGGTGGTAGCCGTCGAGGTTGACGATCATCGGGTCGAGCGGCCACCGCTCCCGCGCAGCGTCCATGACGGTGTCCAGTGAACGCTGCCGTTCGGCGGCGGCGTGGAGTGAACGCTGGTCGAGGTGGGTCAGCATCTCCTGTTGCCGGCGGGTGATCGTCCCGATCGCGTCACCGAGTTCACTGGACTCGCTGCGCATCACCGGTGCCAACGGCGTCGCCTTCCCGGGCGCGTCGAGGATCGCGCGCCGCAGCCGGTTGAACGCTTCGGCGTCGTCCGTGCCGAGGTCCAGCCGCACGGTGTTCCCCAGGCATTGCGGTAGCGGCGTGGCGTCCAGTACGCACGGCAGGATCAGCCGCTGCTGGTGCAGCGCCATCAGCCACTCCGAGTTGACCCAGCGGGAGGCGGCGGCAGCCCCGGACCAGAGCAACACCAGCGCCGCGGAATCGCGGATCGCTCGCTGCAGCTCGGGCCCGAGGAGCTGGCCGAGACGGATCTCGGAGTCGTCGAGCCAGACACTCAGGTCGTGCGTCTCCAGCTCCCGTTCAAGCCGCCGCGCGGTGTCCCGATCGTGCGAGGAGTGGCTGATGAACGCGTCGTAGGGCACCGTCAAACGTCCCGCCCCGCGCCCTGCAGCAGGCCGGCGCGGGCCGCGGCCAGCGGCTCGGGCGGCAGGCCGAGATCGCGCAGGAAGTCCAGTTGGGTCAGGGTGCTGTCGAGGTCTCCGTCGGGTGGGCGTTCCGCGCCCGCCGCCTGGTACGCCGCGCGGACCGGTTCGGTGTCCCCGGCGTGTTCGAGGAGATGCTGGTGCAGGGCGCATTCGGCGATCGTGGCGGCGGCCCAGAACCGTTCGTCGGGTTTGTTGAGCGCGAGTCCCGCGGCGACGCGCACCGCGGGCAGGAGCTGCCGGGCGTGCGCGGCGGCCTGGTCGTCGCCGTAGCCGATGGCGAGCGCGACGCCGACCGCCACCACGTTGATGCCCTCGTAGTACAGGTTCAGGTTCCGTTCGAAGTCGTGGCGGTAGGAGTCCAGGGCCAGCTGTAGGAGCGGTCGGCGCGCCGCGTGGTCGTGGCGCAGCCGCAGCCGGCGTTTGGCGACCGCGCCGAGCAGTGCCCGCACCTCGGGATGGCCTGGTCGTTTGACGAGGACCCGTTTGAGTACCCGTTCGGCCTCTTCGAGCGCTTCCGGTGGCGCGGCCTTGGGGCGGTACAGCGACTGGGCGTAGTACACGTGGGCGTCCGGCCGTTGGACGTCGGGGTCGGCCTGCACGATCTCCCGGAGCAGCTGTTCCGCGTCGCCGAAGAGCCCGAGGCGGACCAGGCCGACGCCGGCCTCGGCGCGCAGCAGCCGCCGCTGCTCGTCGGTGAGGCCCTGGGTGTCGTCGAGCACCGCGCGGATCAGGTCGGCGTCGCGCAGGTCGCGGGCCAGGGCGAGTTCCTGCCGCAGGGCCTCCCACCGCTCGTCCCGAACCGTGCGCCGTCGCACGACACCCCACTGCGGCACGTCCATCACTGCCGCCACGGGTGAGTCGTTCGCTGCCGGCGCGGCGCCGGCGCCGGCGAGGTAGGGCTCGAGCGCCCGCCACGCCTGGATCGCGGCGTCGTCGGTGATGCCGGTCTCGTCGTGCCGGTACTGGACGTGCCGCAAGGCGGCGACGTCGAACGGGGCCGTGCTGCCCGCGGGTCCAATCAGCAGGGTCTGACCCGGTCGCATCAGGTGCCGCAGCCCGAGTTCCCAGCCGACGTTGAAGTTGCCGGTCTGCAGGTCGCCGATCACCAGGTCGGCGTCGGCGAGCCATTCGATCATCGGCTCCAGCACGATCCCGGAGTCGATCTCCTCGTCGGCGCGCCGGTAATACAGCTGGGCGTTTTCCAGCGCGGGCACCAGCACCTTGGAGTAGACCAGGTTGCAGTCCACGTCGATATGGCGTTGCGGGTCGGTCTTCATGCCGTACGGCATCGCGACGAAGCATTTCGGTCGCGTCGCGATGTCGACGGACGGGTCGATCCGCAGCACGGGCACGTCGTCCAGTTTGGCGCGATGAAGCAGGTCCTCGATCATTTGGCCCTCACCTGGGCGGGCGATCACCACAGCCGCGCGGCGCTGCTCACCGGCGGCGAGTGCGGCGGCGCGGTCCAGGATGACCTGGTTCGCGCGTCGGTACGCCGCCGCGCCGGGCTCCAGGTCGAGCGTCTGGATCCGGCCACCCCGCCGTTCGACCGTCTCCAGGGCGGTGTCGAAGCGGTCACGCCAGTCGGGCAGCACCGAGTCCTCGCGGAACACATCGCGGGTGGTCGGCAGAACGACGTGCACGGCCGGGCCGTCCGGGACGGCCAGGGCGGCCTCCAGAACCAGGAGGTCGCCGCCATCGGCGGCGGCGCCCACCACCGCGGCCGGGCGCAGCCCGGCAAGCAACCGGCGGACCCGAGTCCCGACCAGTCCGGGGTCACCCGCGAGCGAGGACGACCGGCGTCCGGCGTAACACAGGATCATCGGTCGACCCTAGTTGCGGCGTTCGGTGCGCGCGAGGGACGCGGCGGCGGGAGGATCGTCCTTGCTCACCGGTGCTCCAGGGAGGGATCAGTCGTGTCGGTCGAAGAAGTCCTGCGGCGGAACGGGCCGCGCAAGCTGCTCGCGTTGGACGGCGGCGGCATCCGCGGGTTGATCAGCGTCGAGGTGCTCGCGGCGATCGAGGACCAGCTGCGCGGCGACCGCGGCGACGATTTCCGGCTCTGCGACGAATTCGACTACGTCGCGGGCACCAGCACCGGAGCGGTCATCGCGACCTGCGTCGCGCTGGGCATGACGGTCGAGCAGATCCGGAGCTTCTACCTGGACAGCGGCCGGGAGATGTTCGACAAGGCCAGCCTGCTGCGCCGGTTCCGGACCAAGTACGAAGACGACAAACTCGCGGCCAAACTCAAGGCCGTGATCGGCGAGGACACCACTCTGGGCAGCGACAAGTTGCGCACCCTGCTGCTGATCGTGATGCGCAACGCCACCACGGACTCGCCGTGGCCGCTGTCGAACAACCCTTCCGCGAAGTACAACCGCGCGGACCGCCGCGCGCAGGGCAAGGCCTGCAACCTTGACCTCCCGCTGTGGCAGCTGGTGCGGGCCAGCACCGCCGCGCCGACCTACTTCCCCCCGGAGGCGATCGACGCCGGCGGCCCGGGAGAATTCCTGATGGTCGACGGCGGTGTGACGACCTACAACAACCCGGCGTTCCTGGTGTTCCTGATGTCCACCGTGCAGCCCTACCACCTGCGCTGGGCGGCGGGCGCGGACAAGATGCTGGTCGTCTCGATCGGCACCGGAACCAGCCCGAAAGCGAATCAGGACCTTGAGCCCGGCGACATGAACCTCCTCTTCAACGCCAGCTCGATCCCGTCCGCGCTGATGTTCGCGGCACTGAACGAACAGGACCTGCTCTGCCGGGTGTTCGGCGACTGCCGGCACGGCGCCGAACTGGACCGCGAGGTCGGCGACCTCATCGGCGCGCAGGGCCCAGTGACCCCGAAGCTGTACACCTACCTGAGGTACAACGCCGAACTCACCCAGGAATGGCTCGGCGAGCACGGACTCGGACACATCGACCCACAACACGTCCAAGCCCTGGACTCCACCAAGTACATCGGTGAGCTACAGGAAGTCGGCCGCAAAGTCGCCCAACAGGTCCAAGCCCAGCACTTCACGGGCTTCTAAACCCGCGGACCGCCGACAGCGCTACGCGTGAGCCAGGCTGGCTAGTGGGGGCTAAGGGAGGCTAAGGGTCGCCGTATCGGTCGCGACCCCCGTCATTGTCACGATCGCCACAGTGACCTCACCGGTCAAGTCGGGCACGACGAAGGTCACCGCAACGGCAGTCGCATCCGTCGGGGCGATCACGCCAAGCGCCGCAACCGTTCTCAGTGGCCTTCATCGGAACTTCAGACCCCCATGAACTGGCGGTCAGCGAACCCGCTCCTGTCAGTCAAGGCCACCATTATCTGGCTCGCACGCTCGCGCTACCCACGGTCCTCGACGAGGCCCGGCCGGATGGCCGCGCGGCCCGCGGCGCGAGAACGCCTGTCCCGCAGCGTTGCACACAAGGAAACCTCTCGTACTGTCGGAGTGAGTTAGTTCTTTCCTACAGACGCCACAGCAGCACAGCAGGCGTATTCTTCGGCTCCTGACTGGCCGGCTTTCGATCTTTCGATCACTCTTGCGGCGGACTTTGGGCACGTGACACTGGTCCACTGGTCCGAGGATTTGTTTCGCTTGCGCTGGCGTCCGCGATTCTTTACGCGACCTACAAGCTAACGGGGCTCCGCCCCAGCCCGACGAGGCATGACGTCTGCAACTGCCCGATTCAAGGGCAAGCTCGCGCGAGGACCCGCGGTCAGTGTGGCCGACCGCCACCACTCGCTACGCCGAGGAATTATGACCATGACGCGAAGTGCGTATGTGCAGGTCAGGTGCGCCGTCGTTGCGCTGTGGAGCGAGCGCCATCAACGCTACGCCGCCAAGACCGGTCTTGAAACGTCAAACTTGATTCAGAATTACGGCTTCGCCGGATCGAGTTCTCTAGTGCTCCGGCCTGCCTGCGCTTCAACTCTCTTGCGATTGCTCTGCTGATTCATATTGCCTCTAGAGGTAACGTATGGAATACTCTCGAACGCGACGTCTCGGTCGAACTGAGGGGGGAAATCCTGGACGAATTCTTCATCCCCATCGCTTTCCTCGCAGTTTCCTCAGCGTGCAAAGGCTTCGAAGACGGTGGCTTCCATCTAGATCACTTGGTCCGGACACCGGTTCTTCCGAACTCACTATCAGGGCACTTGTTAGGTCGGATCTCTTGGATTGTTCGTGATGTTGATTTTGCAGTTCCCTACAGGAGGGTCTGCTCTAGTCAACGACGGGTGGCGCATGTCCCAGAGGGAACTCAGTGAATCGCGGTCGGGGCTGGGCAACGGCCAGCCGAGGTATGACGCATTCCTGTCGTACAGTCATGCCGTTGACGGCCGCTTGGCCCCCGCGGTTCAGCGGGGACTACATCGGCTCGCGAAACCCTGGTACCGGACCAGGGCGTTACGGGTGTTTCGCGATCAGCTGAGTCTGTCGGCGAACCCCGACCTGTGGGCCACGATCACTGCCGCGCTGGAGGGTTCGCGGTTCTTCGTCCTGATGGCCTCGCCGGAGGCTGCGGCCTCGCCCTGGGTGCAGCGCGAGGTCGAGTACTGGCAGAAGCACCGGGAGCGGGAAACGTTCCTGATCGTGCTCACCGACGGCACCATTGCTTGGGACCACGCCACCGGGGACTTCGACTGGGCGCGCACAACCGCACTGCCCACCTTGCTACGCGGCTGGTTCAACAACGAACCACTCTGGGTGCCGCTCGGGTGGGCACATCGGGACACCCAGCTGTCGGTGCGGCATAACCGGTTCCGGGATGCCATTGCCACGCTGGCCGCGCCCCTTCACGGAATCGCCAAGGATGACCTGGACAGTGAGGACGTCCGCCAACACCGCCGCACCACCCGCGTGCGCAACGGCGCGATCGCCGTCCTGGCCCTGCTGACCGTGGTGTCCGTGGTACTCGGCTTGGTAGCGAGGGAGCAGACGAATCGGGCAGAAACCAGGCTGCAGCAGGCCGTTTCGCGGGAACTGACGAGCCGAAGTCAAACGATCGGCGACACCGACCCGGCCGTCTCCAAGCTGCTCAGCGTCGCTGCATGGCGCCTCAATCCCACTCCTGAGGCCCGGGCTGAGATGGTGGCGGCTTTCAACCGGTCCGGCATCGCGGATCTTCCCTACGGCGGCGGACCGGTCGCGTTCAGCCCGGATCGCCGAACCATGGCCACGGGGGGCGCGGGGACGGTGCGGCTGTGGGACGCCGTCAGCCACCAACCGATCGGCGGACCCCTGATCGGCCACAACGGCTTTGTGGGAAGGCTGGCGTTCAGCCCCGACGGCAACACTTTGGCCACCGGCAGCAGGGACGGGACGGTGCGACTGTGGAACGTCGCCGCCCAGCGCCAGATCGGTGACCCCCTCATCCGAGACGGGGGGATGATCCAGGCGGTGACGTTCGGCCCCGACGGCGAGACACTGGCCGCCGGCAGCAGCGACGGGACGGTGCGGTTATGGGACGTCGTCTCCCGCCGCCAGATCGGCGATCCCTTCATCGGTTACTTGGGCGGTACGGTGCCCATCAGCCCGGACGGTCGCGTCCTGGCCTTCGGCCAGGATCAAACGGTGCAGTTGTGGGACATTGCCTCCCACACGCAGATCGGTGCTCCGCTCACTGGCTTCATCGGTGCCGTCGCCGCGATTGCCTTCAGCCCCGATGGCGCCATGCTGGCCACCGGAGGCGCCGACGGAGCGGTGCGGTTATGGGATGTCGCCTCTCAAACCGTGGTCGGCGATCCCCTCAGCGGGTTCACCGGCGGCATTGAGAGCCTCGGCGTCAACGCCGTGGCGTTCAGCGCCGACGGGAGCACCGTCACCGCCACCGGCAAGGATGGCACGGTGCGATCCTGGGACGTAACCTCGCACGCACAGATTGGTGACGCGCTCAGCCAAGGTTCCGGTATCAGCTGGGCTTCGTTCAGCGTCGACAGCGATACCCTCGCGACCAGCAGCGAGAGCGGCACTGTGCGACTGTGGGATCTCACCAGTCGCCACCACCGGGGTACTCCACTCGCCAGCGGAGGAGGGACCGGATACTCCGCAGTGTTCAGCCCCGATGGCGGCACGATGGCCGTTGGAGACGACAACGGCACGGTGTCGTTATGGGACACCGCGTCGCATGCCCAGCTCGGCACTCCCCTCTCCGATCCCACCAGCGCCGCCATCACATCGATGGTCTTCAGCCCGGATGGAAGCCGCCTGGCCGTCGGCGGCCATTCCAGCAAGGTGCTGCTGTGGGATCTGGAAACCCACGCCCCGATCGGCGACCCATTTGCCGGCTCCGGCGAGCCGATCGCATTCAGCCAGAACGGCCACCTTCTCGTCACCAACGACTCCATCAGCAGTGAGGCGGTGCAGGTGTGGGACGTCGCTAGCCACGCCCGGATCGCAGAGTTCCACCCTGACGGCTCCGATGGCGCCGACCACTTCGCGTCGGCGGCGGTTAGCCGCGATGGCCAGCTCCTCGCCACAGGTTCATACGACGGCAAAGTCCAGATCTGGGATCTCGATACTGGTCGGCAAATCGGTGATCCCCTCACCGGCGTCGTCCAGCCGATCTCCTCGGTGGCCTTCAGCCCAGATCGCCTCACCCTCGCCAGCGGAAGTGCTGGCGGGACGGTGCGGTTATGGGATGTCGCCACCGGAGCCCCGATCGGTGACCAGCTGCCCGGCTTCACCGGCGCCCGGGTCCTGTACCTTGCCTTCAGCCCTGAGGGGGCCAGCCTGGCCGCCGGCGCCGAGGACGGAACTGCGCGGCTATGGGACGTCAAATCGCGTGTACCCATCGGTTCCACACTCAGCCGCCACGCCGAGCCGATTCAGTCCATCGCCTTCAGCCCCGATGGCCGCACCCTCGCCACCAGCACTGGAACGTCCGACCCCGCCGTGAGATTGTGGAACGTGCCCTCGCTGGCTCAGATTGACGCTGTTCTCTGTGCCCGGCTCGCAAGATCACTGACACCGGATGAGTGGAATCACTACGTGCCAGACCTACCTTATCGACCCGTCTGCTGATGAGGTCACTGGTAAGCGGAGCAGAGTGCTGCCATCCACGGCATCGATGGGCGCGCTGTGCCGGCTGCCAAACGTTGGGCCCGCGTCGTCGCTGGCCTGCTCCGCCGAGTTGCGACACCTACGGACCTTGCGTCGGGGGTGGAAGTCCCCAAATGCGGCGCCCGACGCGGGTCAATCCGTCAACTCGGAAGTTGTCTCCATGCCGCTGGTAATCGTCATTGGGTCGTCAGTGTCCAAACCCTGCGGTGCCTCATTGAGCAACCGATCCAATAGGCTGACTACCGGCCCCAACCCCTGAGACTGGCTGTACAGATTCAGATACTTCGCTTGAGCCGACAGCACTCTCGTCAACGACGCGGTCACCGCAGCGACCGCCTTTGTGGACAACGGCTTGTCAGTCAGCAACCTGCCATGATCTTCTTGCACGCGATCTCCAACCGCTCCATGTGGATCGCGGCCAACTGATCAGCCCCCGGTTTTCTCCCGCCTGGCCAGGTGAAGGGCCCCTGCTTCATCGATGCATTTCCGCTGTCAAGGAGGTGCAGCTGCGGCCGTCGGCGTCCGGGGCGTGGTGGGCGAACGCGATGGCCAGTGCGCCGACGCCGATGCCGTCCGGGCCGATCGGCACCGTCGATTCCGTGCTGGATGCCGCGGTGACGGTGAGCTCCCCGGTGCTCAGCACGGCGGTGACCGTGAAACCGGACAACGTCAACTCGGGCAGGTGCGCGGGCAGGCCGGCACCGTAGGCCAGCGGCGATCGCGGATGCGGTCAGCTGGGACCCGTCCTTGAGCCCACCGGTCAAGCGTCCATTCCCCGTCGGCGCGGTCGAGTTGGCAGTGCAGGAACATCTCCGCGAGAAGTAGCGCTAAGGATTTACCGCACATAGCAGCCCCACTATGTGCGGCAACCTCGGGTTCGTCCCGGCGCGGCGAACCCCTTCGCGCACAGGCGACTCGGGATTATGTGCGGTAGCGCGCGGGCGGAGGCCCGGATGAGGCGGGTTCGGATGCTTCCGGCGCCGGCGGGCGGAGTGCGTCCGCGACCAGCCGTCGATCCTCGTCGTCCAAGTGGAGGAACCGCTCCACCTCCACCCGCGAGTACGAACCGAACCGGCCGTAAGCCTCGTCCATCACCGCGACACGAAATCACCTGCCAGCGCAACGCCGCTCACCAACGAGTCGATCCACCGAACGACGCCGACACCGCGACCGGTCTCACGTCGAACCCCCCTTAGCGCTACTTTTCGCGGAGATCTTCCTGCACTGCCTTCCCATGGTCGGCGGAGGTCCTCCGCCAGGTGCCGGGCGAGGCGGAGTTGGGTGTGCGCGGCGATCACGATCCAGGTCCACCGGTCA
>Ga0208851_1001043_pt1 | contig 10134 bp, 10 predicted proteins | sample NGESurshal092012_FD_184481 | JGI IMG/M metagenome (GOLD analysis project Ga0208851, IMG submission 184481) | Arctic peat soil microbial communities from Barrow, Alaska - NGEE Surface sample 415-2 shallow-092012 (SPAdes) | ecosystem: Environmental > Terrestrial > Soil > Wetlands > Peat ... | reverse complement strand
CTGGAGGGCTACTACCCCAGTCGGCCCGGCGCGTCCCACTACATCCGGAAGGCTCGATCCGTCGTTGCGATGAACCGCACGCCTAACGGTGGAACCTGGGAGGCCTTCCACACTGCCTGGATCTACATCGCCGGTCCGGATATCGAACCCAGCAGAATGCCGCGGATCACCGACGATGACTGGCTCGCACCCGCCGGCTGAAAAGCAAGGCCCGTTTCACATCACCCGTAGACCACCAGAACAGGAGGGGCCAAACGCCCATGTGCGGCCTCTTCGGAACCATCCGCCCCCGCCACTACCCACAGAATCTGCGCACGATCGCCGCAGACGCACTCCTTGACCTGGGCTACCTCGCAGAAGACCGCGGCGTCGACTCCGCCGGCATCGCAACCCTGCACAGCCGGGCCCTTGCCCCGCTGCAGTGCATCGACCATGCCGTGCGGGAGAACACAGTGGGCGGGTGGCGTATCCGCACCGCGCTCGGCGCCTTCAGTACCCACCTGCCGGATAGCCGTCAGGTGCGCAGCAACCTGGCCTCGGCCAGGATCGCCCTGTGCCACACCCGATGGGCCACCCAGGGTGCGACCACCCTCGATAACGCCTCACCGCTCAACGCTGGTGACATCATCGGCACGCACAATGGCGATGTCACTGCGCCCACCCGGAATGGAACAACCGACAGCGCCTGGCTTTTCAACCAGCTGAACAAGACCGCCACCATCAAAGCCACCGCATCGGTGCTGACCGGTCTTCGCGGCCGCGCGGCCCTGGCATGGGTGCGCCGATCGAGGCCCGACCTCGTCTTCCTCGCCCGCACGGCGCTCTCTCCGCTGGCGACAGCCACCGACCGCGCAGGAGGACTGTGGTGGGCATCAAATCCCGAATGGCTCCGGGAACTCGATGACTGGCACGACCTGGAACTGACCAACCCATTGCCGATGATCGAGGGCACCCTGCTCGTCCTGTGCTCCGACCGCGACGAGGTCACCCTGTCCGCGTACCGCAGATTCACAGCTACCAGCCGCCCCCGTGACGAACGCCTCGCGCACAGCGCGGCCTGGCGTGGTTTCACGATCACCGATCGCCGTTACGAACTCGACCACCGCAACCACCACGTCGAGAGCGCCTACCCGCACCGAGCAGCTACCCGGTCACAGCGGCCCGGCTGACCGGCAATGGTCCCCGTCCGGAGAGCAATTGAGACGTCTAGCCCACTAAACGTCTAGTTGCCTAGTGCCCCTGGCTCCGGGCCGGGTATCGGCTACCAGCTGGCAAACCGGTTGCTGCCGAGATCCTTTTGGCTCGAACCCGTGTTCTGGACCATCACGGGCTGGGGATGCTGGGCAAGCAGCGTGCTCCGCAGTTGATCCGCACGCCGCGGCCACAACATCCGAAACGCCACCTCGGGAGTCACCCACCGGCACTGCTGGACGTCGCCCTTCGCGGCATCTCGGCCGGTGACATGCCGGGCCAGGAAACCAGTTCTGTCGGGGTACGTCACGTACTGCGCCGCGAAAGTAGCTGTGCGAAAAGCTCTTCTCACCTCCAATTCGGTGCGCGACACATGTCGGGCACCGTTCCGACCCACATGACCTCCACCGGCGGGGCCTGAAGTCTGTGGGCATGCTGGGTTTGTCTACATTGCGCGCGCAACCTTGCTGATCAAACCGCGCTTTAGGCCCCGAGGATCTCCGTGGTGCGGATGCCGAACGTCCTTCGCTCGGGCGTCGACCTGGGCAAAGAAGCCTTTCGGTTTCCGACGGTCGGAGTGCCGCACTGTCGCGAGCACGTCGAGCATCGCCCGGGTGTCGGCCATCGTGCCGGCTTCGGGTGGCCGACACCGCCCCAGCATGCGCACCAGAACGCAACCGGCGCTCGTCGCACTAATCGTCGATCACCGTGGATCGCTAGACACCGACCAACCCAGGTCATTAGGTGGTTCTGCTCCCCTGCAGGTCCTCGGGTTTAACCGACGGCGATTCGCCGATCTCTTTCCTCGCACGCGGATGAGGGATGGTTGGCCAGAACCAGGCGATTCCGGCGATGACGAGCAGGAGTACGACCTCGACAACGCTGCCGAGGATGTAGTAAGCCCAGGTTTCTCCGATCGTGAATGCGACCACCGAAACGGTGTACAGCGCGCTGACGACAAGGTTGGTCGGCCGGTTGAACTTTGCGGGCGCGATCACAGAGAAGCCAACCATCAGGCTCGGAATCAAGATGTACAGCGTCGCGAGCGTCAAGAAGGTCTGGTTGATGTCGGCGCCCGCTCCGGGAACCTTGCCGTCCAAAGCGCCTTCGATGACGTCTGTGCGCCAGAAGCCGAAGATGTCCACGTAGGCGAAGACGAAGAGCGTAGAGGCCCACAGGGCGCTCAGTATGACCTTCACGTTGACCGTGGAATCGTCGCGAATGCTCTTTCGATCGATCATGAGTTGCTCCTTGTCAAGTGTCTGGCGTCCATGGGCTTCCCGGCCTGCGGACGGCGGACGTTGGGCCCGAGGCTGTTGCGCGCAGGACCACAACCGATGTGGCGCCGACCGGCCGCGAATCCGTTTTACGACTCCGCGTGTTCCGTGTTTTGTGCTTTTTCTTAGCGGACTCCTCCGGTTAATTGACCGGTGTTGTTTGACCGGATGGTGTCGCGTTTTTCGTCAGCGCCGGACGGGGTGAACCCTTTGGTCAGCAACCAGACGGCCAGGACCATTTCTTGCAGAGCGATCGGGATGTTAAGCACCGTGTTAAGGGTGGAGAGGCCGAAGTCCTGGATGTATGCGCAGTAGACGGCGGCGATCAGGCCGAGTGCGGCTCCGGCGAGCCCCCAGCCCGAGAGCCACCGGGGGACGAGTCGCGTTCGGTAGAGCACGTAGTAGTACATCAGAGCGGCGGCGAGGAAGGGCAGCACTCCGACGAACCCCATCGTCCAGTCGCGCACTGCAAGCAGGGCATCTCCGGTGGCTGTAAACGCTGCCGGATCGGCACCGGGCGTGAGCGATTCTTGGCTGACCGTCAGGAGCGCCAGCAGGCTGACCGTCCCGATGAGTACGAACATTCCCTCGGCCACTCTCCCCGCCACCGATGCCAGTGCCAGGGCGGGGTGGTGCCGCCGGATGACCGGGTACAACGCGATGGCGATGCCCGCACCGGTCGCCGCCCACGCGAACTCGATCAAGGCAGTCCAAATGACACGACTGTCGTCGGCCGCCAACTGGGTCAGGTAGTCGGAGCTGTCCAGCGTCGAGCCCAGGGGCACCACACTGAGGATGGTGGTGGCTGTGCACGCGATGAGCAGAATTCCCACCGCAATTGCGTTGCCTCGGTATCGGTTCATGATCCTCCGCCCTTCCTCGTTGTGCCTGTTCGTGCGTCCGCTCAGGCGCTGGGTGATTCCACGATCACCGGGCGGTGGGCTGGGGTGCGTCGCCGGATGCCGACGATGATCAGGTAGCCGGTGATCCAGATCTCGCCGACGATTGACGGAACGGTCAGCAGCTGGCTGACGACGTCGGCGCTCGGGAAGAGGTAGGTGACGAAAGCGCTGAGCATGTACCCGAGACCGCCGGCGAGGAGAGTCCACCCGAGGGCTCGCGGCAGCCAGCGGGAGCGGAGTACCAGCCACGCCATCGGCAGGAGCCACAATCCGAAGAACAACGCTGCGACACCCCACAGGTTCCCGCTCACGACGTACAGCAATTGCACGGTCGCGGCTTGGTCGCCCGCGGCGGTCAATGAGGGATCGGTGGCCGTGTCCAAGGCTGTTGCGAGCACGCCCGCGCTGACCAGGACGGCGACCGCGTTGACGAGGCCGAACGCGGTCAGCGAGCCGGCAGCTGTCGTGTCGATGCTCTTGAACAGGCGGTAGAACCAGACTGCGGTGAGAGCTTGGGTCAGCACGATGCAAAGTTCAAGGGCAATGCCGATACGTGCCAGGAGTTGGTTGCCGACGAGGTTGGTCAGGGTGGCTTGGGCGTCGTCGGCGACGAACAACTGGCCGCGGACAACGTATGTGCCGAGAATGCCGACGATGAAGAAAGCGAGATAAAACAGACCGGTCGTCCGTGCGGTGCGCACGAGATGTGCTTCTGTGACATCCAGTGCACTGCTCGGAGTAGTTGTCGTGATCATCGATGACTCCTTAGAAGAGTGATGCCTTCCCGAGAAGAGTGATGCCTTCCGCTCGCACCTGTTCCGGCCTCTGACCCGTGTGGTCATCCACCGGTGCCCACAACGCGGAAGCGGGGACGCCAGCCGCCGACCGGTGCTCGACCTGCGTGGCTATCCTGCGCAATGCCAGTCGTCGGATGAGCGCGCTGAGCGGCCCGACGACCACCCAGTAAGCGGCGAAGCGTCTTCTACTGCTGGGATCTGTGGTGGCCACGCGGGTCTCGGTCGTCACCTCAGTCCGGCACGGGCCGTAAGGATCCGCCCGAATGGAAAATGCGACTTTCGCGTAGCCGGGGGTGGAGAACGCGGCGAACGACTCCCGGTCCACTGTCAGCGGGGCCTCGTCACCGATCCTCCAGGGGTGGGTGAGCGTACCGAATGCGACCTCGTCCAGACCCTCGGCGAGCGGAGTCCACCCTGCTCGTGGCATGTCAGCCAGCGTGAACGGCGGTGGAACCGGTTCGGCGTCACCGCCCAGCCGGACCCGGACCCGGACCCGGCCAGGCAAGGCACGGAGGACGAGCAGTGCCCGCACCGCCGGGATGGTGGTCAAATCGGTGTGCGTGACGGCCGCGCGGACCGCGCCGAGATCGGCGTGCAGCAGGCGGGTGTGGCGTTCACGCACGTCGAATGCCGGAAGGTACCGGTCGAGGATGGACGGGGCGTTGCGTTCGGCCTCGAGGAGATCGCGAAGGCGAGCCCACGTTCGTCGCTCCCGGCGAGCGCCGATCGGGCCGAAAACCGGCGCCACGAGCCACATTGCGCCCTTGGGCCGCGCTTGCCACGACCACCGCAGCAGCGTCCCCACCGGGTTTGACGTGAAGGTCAGGGTTCCGCTGAATTCGGCGGCCGCCATCCTGGTGGTCGAGGCGATCAGGTTCGGACGGTCGAATGCCGTGTACTCGATCCCCATCTCAACCTGCCGGCGGCTGGACCCGACGGTGGCCCGGAACCGGCTACCGACCCCGATGGGTGCCCCGGTGAGTTTTTCCGCAACCAGCATGTCGGGGTTGTATGCGGGTTCGTTCCGCTCGTCGGCGACGAAGTCGAAGACCTCCTCGACCGGCCGGCGGATGAGTACTTCGCCGCGGATGCGTGCCATGGTGCTCCTTCCAGAGTCAGCGCGGCAGGCGCTGCGCCTCTTCGCGAGCGGGGACCGCCGTCGGCGGCGGCGTCACCGGGTTGCCGAACCACCGGAAGAGCAGCAGACCGCCGACGATGAAGGTGATCCAGGTGACTGCGATCGCCGCGACCTCGTAGCGGTACTCAAGGTCGGCGCCGTACGTGATGGCAAGCGCGGGCAGTCCCGCGACGGTGACCGCACCACCGATCAGGAACAGCCAGCGCAGGCCGCGTTCGAGCCGCGACCGGCGAGGGAACATCCCGGCGATGATCAGCAGCGCAAACCCGAGGAGCAGATAGCCGAGATCCTCCAGGGCGATGAACACGCCGTGCGGGTTGTACTGCGAGATCGTCGACAGCCCGGCGGTTTCTCCCCGCAACAGGCTGGGCTGCAGCACAGCCAACTGGATCACGTAGTCGACCAGCAGGACCGCGACGGCAACCGTGCCTAGGGCCACGGCGATGCCGCTGAAACCCTGCGCCCTTGGCGTGGCAACCGCATGGATGCGCACCAGCAGGACCAGGACCAGCACGACGAGCAGGGATTGTGGGTAAAGCCACCAGTAGTCACGGGAAACGAAGGCCACGGCATCGGTATAGGGATAACCGAGACAGTCGGTGCGGCAGAACGGTCCCGACCGCGGAGGTGTGGTGAAACCGGTGACCAGGGCCACCAGACCGACGATGCTTGTCGTTAAAGCCACGCCCGAGTCGAGCCGCCTACTCGGTGAGCCCGCGACCGTCGTGCCACCGACCGGGGGTGGAGTGTTCACGCCATCACGGGTCATGCTGCACGGCTCCTTCTTCAATGCGAATACCTTCGGTCATTGCGCACTGCCGAGAATCCCGCCGACCGTGCCGCGGGAACTCGGCGCGCGGCCGCGACCACTCGGTGGAGTCCGCCGGTTCAGCACAGTGAGATACTCAGGACCGGGGCATGAGCACCGACCGGTCGAATCCCTTCACGATCAGCCACACCGCCAGCACCATCTCCTGCACACCGATGGGAGCGGCAAGAGCGATCTGGCCCGGCGACATTGGACTGATGACGCCGAAGATGAGCAGCACGGCGGCGATCATCAACAGCACCACTCCGCCAATTCCCCACACCGACAGCCATCTCGGGATCAGCCTGCTGCGGTAGAACACCACGTAGTACAGAAGGCCGCCGAGACTGAAGGCCAACAGCAGTCCCACATCGGCAAGCCAGTGATACTGCGCCAGCATCGTCTGGCCCAACGTCGTGAAGTGCTGGTCGTTGGGCGAGCCGGCGTCGACGAAGGCCCCGCTCAGCGTCGACAACGACAGCAGGACCAACATGCCCAGGGCGTAGAACACCCCCTCCATAATCCGGAAGGCGACAGACCCCAGCGACAGACCCTCACCGAATCTCCGCAAGACCGGGTACAGCGCGACCGCGATGCCCGGTGCCGCAAGCGCGGCGATGAAGCCGAGCAGCACGCCTGCCGCGACCTGGCCCTGGTGAGCCGCAGCGTCACCGAGAGAATCGGAGTCGGTCAGCGGCGCCAGGAACGGTCCGCTGAGCAGGCTCGCCGCTGTCGCGACGATGAACAGCACACCCGCGACCACAGCATTCCCTTGCGAGGAATCGGCCGGCTCCCGGCTATGGACAAATCCCTCGGGTGCCCGATTAGCGATCGGCATCTCAACCACCTTCTCTTCCGGAAGTGGAGGGCTGCCACGCCGCGAACTCCGCTGCACCACAAACTGGGTGTGGCGGCGGCTGATGGTGACCATGGCGGCCTAGCTCTTGCAGCAGGGTGGCCAGCCGGTCGGAAGCGGACAAACCGCCCTCCTGGCCTCCCATATTAGGCAACCAAGCACCGGCGCTGGCAGGGCCGAACGTCCCTACCAGCGAGTTCTGCGAATCAAATCGGCGCCGAGCCTTCGGCCGGCGCCGTCGTCGCACCCGGAGATCAAGGATGCGTTGTCTGTTCGCCGATACGAATGCGTAGCGGCGCTCCGGCGGTTCGACTCCGCCCGGTGAGTTCCACTTTCGGTGACCTGATGGCGGATGCCGGAGCGTCCTGGCGGGTCTTTACCGGCTCTCCTGGTGTTTCGATCGGAATAGGCGCGTGCGGTCCCACCGCTGACGACAGCGATGGGATCGAGCCCGAGTCACGGCTGGTGCTTCATCTGGACGCTCTCGTGATGATTGCGCTGTCAGTCAGTTGCGAACCGCAGGGTCATGGTCCGCGGTGATTGAGTTGCGCCATGAGTTCCCTGTTCGCGCTGCGGGCAGCGTCGAGGTCGTCATTACGCCCGGCGAGCTGTTGTTCCAGGCTCGTGATCCTCTGTTGGAGTGCGGCGATATCGGTCGGCGCACCGAGACCGCTTTCTCTCCAAGCAGTGTCACCCAGCACGTGGGAGAGCTTCCTCTCCAGTTGACTGATCCGCTGGGTCTGTCGGGTGCAGCGTTCCAGGGCGTTGGCCAGATCGGCCTGCAATGCCTGCCGGTTTGCCCTGGTGCCGTCGGATGGGGCGACATCCCGGGCTGCCTGTGTCAGGACAGCGGCGTGCAGATCGCCATGCCGGTAGATGAAGCTGCGATGCACCCGTGCCGCTCGGGCCACCGACGAGACGCTGAGGTCATCACCCGCGGCGGCGAGCCTGCTCACCGCGTTGATCACCCGTTGCCGGCGGGTTGCGCTGTCCCGTCGTCGAGACTCGGTCAACGCCGTCGTCGTGCTGCTCATACGTCACGTTCCAACCGTGGATCCAGGTCCGGTGATCTCGTTGCGGGCATGCCGAGGTGCTGAACCCTGCGGACATTGCGCAGCGCCGCGGTCGCCTCCTGCAACGCACCCTGTTCGGCGACGCTCATGTCGTCAACGGCCTCCTCGGTGCGGCGGATCAGCGCCCGCAGCCGGGTGATCTCGTCCTCCGAAGGGGTGGCCTCGGCGGCGGCCCAGTCGTCGAGATCGGCCGCGGCCAGGATCCGTTCCCGGTTGCGGAGCAGCGTCTGCAGGTAGTCACGCAGCTCGGGCAGGTAGGAGGGGTCGGTGCGGAAGTGACCGCATCCCAGGCAGCGGAACCGGAACGGACACGCCTGGCCGCCGGCAGAGACGTTGGACGGTTCGGTGCAGGTACCGAACGGAACCGCGACCGCGCCGACCCGCATCCGGGCATGCTCATGATCGAGCAGCGCCTTCGCGTCCTTCCAGATCCGGGTGCCGTGCCGGTCGAACTGGAACTGCACGATCTTGTCCACCGCACCCCGGATGCGGTGTTCGGTGACCCGATAATAGGTCTGGGTAGTACCTAATGCCTTGTGCCCCATAAGCTCTCGCAGAACGTCGGGTGGCGTGCCGACGTCGGCGTGACGCTGCGCGTAGCTGTGCCGGTAGGCGTACAGGACCACCGCGGCCTTGTCGAACTCGGTCCCATCGGGCAGCAGCAGCGGCGGCAACCCGTCCACCCAGCAACGGTGCACGGTGCTCAGGCTGCTCAGGGTCAGGCTCCGGGTGCCACGCGGATTGCGCTGCTTACCCGGCAGCAACGCCAACTCCCCGACCGGGGTATCGGGGAACAACCCGCGGACCGTCTGTTGCTGGCAGCGGATCAACTCGGCCGTGGTGTCGGTGATCGGTAACCGACGCCCTTCCCTGTTGATCTTGCACTCGGCATACACCAGGACATGCTTGCCGTCCGCGGCGGTGTCCAGGCAGTCGTAACGCAGCTGGAGAATCTCCTCTGGCCGGCGGCCGGTGTCCATCAGCAGTTCGATCGCCGGGCGCGCATGCCGGGTGCTGGTGCTGGCCTCCAGGGCGGACAGGCTCTCATACAGCTGCCGCAGCACCGCCTGCGGCAACGCCCTGCCCGGACCGTCCCGCTTCACCACCGGTGGGATGTCAACGCTGCGCAACGCGAACATGTCGGGCAGCCCGGCGGCGGGTTCACCGGGGCGGGTCAACCCCAGGTCGCGGGCATCACGCAGAACCTTCGCCACGTGTTCACAGATCAACGGCCGCCGCTTGGCGCTCACCGCGCCGGTGCTCTCCAAGTAGGCGACCCGATTGAGAAAATTCTCCATGTCCGCCGGCCCCAACCGGGACGGGTCATGCCCGTGGTCGCGGCGTTGCGCGTGCAGGCTGTCAGACAGTTCGACAATCGAGTTGACGCGGTTCTGCAGGTACCCGGCAACTCCGGGCCCCCGGTGCCGGGGCAATTCGTCAGCGGCCCACCTTTTCGCGGTTTCCCGCAACCATGACTGCCGGATCCCAGTGAACAGCAACCCACCGCCATGACCGAACACGCGCAGGTTCCAGACGTCCTGCAGCCGTTCCTGTTCCGGTGAACTCAACGCCTCCGTGACATAGTTCCGCAGGGTCGACAACAGGTCCGCATAGGCGCGCACCGTGAGCGCCTGCAGCCCGAACAGCGACTCGACGTGCTGATCCCGCACGGCCTGGGCGACGCCCCGCAGCGAGCTTGGTTCGGTCCGGGAACCGTTGCGGCACCTGGTCTGCAGACCCACCAACACCTCTGCGAGCACCAGCGGCGGCAGGCCACCCAACCCGACCACTGAGCCCATCGCGACCGGCCGGGCCGTCCGCATCCACTCCCGCCGGTCCGCCCGCGGATCCCGTTCCAACTCCCGCCGCCACCGACTGCGATGCGCCGGGCAGAACGACACCGAGGAATCGCATCGCCGGTCGCAGCACGGCACCTGACAGAACCCGAAATCTGGCAGCGGCACCACGTGCGGCAACGCGCAGAACTGCTCCACCCGCCGGTTCCACCGCTACCAGGACATGATCCTGCGATACACGACCGACCTCGCCATCCCCTGGACGAACAATGAGGCCGAACGGACGATCCGGCCGG
>Ga0208851_1001040_pt1 | contig 10150 bp, 11 predicted proteins | sample NGESurshal092012_FD_184481 | JGI IMG/M metagenome (GOLD analysis project Ga0208851, IMG submission 184481) | Arctic peat soil microbial communities from Barrow, Alaska - NGEE Surface sample 415-2 shallow-092012 (SPAdes) | ecosystem: Environmental > Terrestrial > Soil > Wetlands > Peat ... | reverse complement strand
CTCATCGCCGAGCTCGAGGCCCTCGAGGTCAGCGCAACCGAGCAAGTTGAGGGCTGGGACGCGTAATCACGGTCCAGATGTGCGGAAAGCGAGACGGATACGTCAGAAGAGCCCCATTTCCGGGAAGGGTGCGCTGTCATGGGCCGGTGCAGGACACGACGATCGCGGCGGCGCTCGACCAGGTCGGTCCGCGGCTCAGGCAGTTGCGCGCCCAGCGTGGCGTCACTCTCACCGAGTTGGCCGAGGCGACCGGCATCTCCAAGAGCACGTTGTCCCGATTGGAGAACGGTCAGCGCCGCGCCAGCCTGGAGCTGCTGCTTCCGCTCGCCCAGGCCCATCGAGTTCCGCTTGACGACTTGGTCGGGGCGCCAGAGGTCGGCGACCCGCGGATCCGTCTCAAGGCGCACAGGAAGAACGGACGCACGGTGCTACCGCTCACGCGACAGCCGGGAGGGTGCAGGCTGGAAGATCGTCATCCCTGAAACCAAGAGCATGCCACGACTGACCGCTCACGAGGGCTACGAGTGGCTCTACGTGCTGTCCGGTCGCATGCGGCTCGTGCTGGGCGACCGTGACTGGGTCCTGGGGCCCGGCGAGGTGGTCGAGTTCGACACCCGGGTGCCGCACTGGTTCGGCAGCACCGGTGAGCAGTCCGCCGAGGTCCTGAGCCTGTTCGGGCCGCAGGGCGAGCGCGTCCACTCGCGCGCCCCGCGGGTTCAGCACAGCCCTCCAGGTACCTGACGCCCGTGCTTCGCCCTCGGCGCATCCCGTGCGATGTCCCCGCCGGGGCGCACAGCGGGGTCATGACCGCACACACGCACCGGCCGCCCGGCACGACTGTCCCCGCCTCGATCCCCGCGGACACACCTGGACACGCGAAGCATCGTGTCTGCGGACGCTGTCGATGTCGACCAGTGCCTCGAACTCATCGATGTTGGTGACGACCGTCTGAAATGGCGCAACTGGCCGTCCGAGGACGACGATGAGGCCCGTGACTGCTAACAGCTGGATGTCTGTTGCTGCGACTTCGACAACCTCCGTGTCCTCGCCCGAGCCGATGACGAACATGGTTTCCTTCGCCCCCTTCTGACCCGGGTCCGTGGGTAAGGCGTCGGATCGGGCGTGCCGGAAACAGGAAAGTGCCTGTCTGGCAATGACAATTGGAGTTGCGAAGCTTCAATCGGTCATCACAGAGAGGCACCTTCTGGGTGAGCACTCTACGAGGCATTCCCCGGGGTCGGAAGCAGGTTCGGGTCGGCGCGCCGGACCCGTCGTTGACGGGGTCGGCGGGGTTGCTCGCGGTCCACGAGCTGGCGGAGCGGGTCGGGCTGGTCGCGGCACTGGACGCGGCGGTGCCGGGGTTCAAGTCACGGCGACGGGGCTGCTCACCGGGGCAGATCGCGTTGGCGTTGGCCGCCGCGCAGCTGGCCGGTGCGGATCATCTCGTCGGGCTGGGCCACCGTCGCACGGATCGGGTCGCGGAGTCCTTCGCCGAGTCCCCGACGCCGGCGTCGGGCCCGGTCACGGGCCTGGCGCGCCGGCTCGAGCAGCCGGAGTGGGCGGCGCTCACGGCCGCGACCGCGCCGGTGACCGCCCGGGTCCTGAGGATGTCCTCGGCGCGGGCGCGGCGCGGCCTGCGGGGCCCGGTCACGATCGATCTGGACGCGACCGATATCGAGGTCTACGGCAAGAAGAAGCAGGCCGTGACCTACAACTACCAGGGCCAGCTCAGTGGGTGGGTCCATGCCGCGACGTGGGCCGAGGCCGGGTTGCTGACCGCGGCCCGGTTGACGAACTCGCGGACCACCGCGCACACCCCGGTCCTCGGCATGGTCACCGAGGCGTTGGGTGGCTCGCGGCGGCCGGGGTCACCGGTCCGGGCCGGCCACGGCCACGGGTCCGCGCCGACATCGGCTACTGCTCGAAGACGACCGCGTCCTCGATCGTGGCCGCGGGCGCTGACTTCGCGTTCGGGCAGCAACGACAACCCAAGGTCTGGTCCCTGCTGGACCGGATCGACCCCGGCGCGTGGACCCCCGCGATCGACATGCGCCACGGCGAGGTCACCGCCCTGGACTACCCCTACCCCGACTGGCCGCCCGGGACCCGAGTCATCGTGCGCCGAGTCCAGCACCGAGCGGACACCATCAGCGCCGACCCCCGCGCCCGGCGCCGCCGGACCCTGGCCCCGGGCCAGCTCGCCCTCGCACTGACCGCGAGCATCGACACGATCTACAGCTACTCGTTCATCCCGACCAACCTCGAGACCACCACCGCGGCCCAAGCGAGCGCGGTCGAGTACTGGCACCGGCACCGCACCGACATCGAGGAACTGTTCAAGCAAGCCAAGCACGGCGCCGCCCTACGGCATCTGCCTCCGGGGACCACGCGGTCAACACCGCCTGGGTCATGACCGCGTTCCTCGCCGTGAGGTTGACCCGCTGGCTGCACCTGCTGCTCGACCACCCCGCCCACATCGGCATCACCCGATGGCGCCGCGAGCTGATCAAAACCCCCGCCCGCCTCACCACCCACGCCCGAGTGAGGACCCTGCGCTGCCCACGAGCATGGTTGGGTCGGGGGCTGGCGCGGTGACGCTGATGCGTTCCGTTTCCAGCCCCGACCCAACCAACCTCATGTGCTGTTCGACCCACCGTTGGTCGGGTTGGGCGCGACGCGTGAACGCCATGACCGCTCTTATGTTCTCGATGCCGTGCTGCCGGTCGGGTGCTGCGGCGTGGTTCATCGCGTCCGTTGTGCACAGCTCGCTCACGACATCAATGTCTCCGCGACCCACGACCTCATCGAGGAACCGCCGCACAATCGCCTTGTTCTCCTCGACTCCCAGAGTCGCCTCCTTTGTCGTTTGCCGCTGAACCGTCGTGCCGACACCATCATCGTCCGGACCCCCTCGCGCCCGGAAGGTCTGCGGCAACGGCCCGGACTTCCTCAGGGACTTGATCACTGGCCAGCGCACGGACTTGACGGACCTGCGGATTCGAGGCGCTGCAGACGCTGGTCGACGAAGTGGCCCACATCGGTGAGGTCGGTCGACGCGATGAGCGAGGCGGCGAACTGCTCGGTACCAGAGTTTCGCGACCCCGGCGGGCACGCAGCGACCGACCCGGCGGATCACACGGCGTCCTGCCTATCCTGAAATCGGTTCAGTTTCCCCACTGAGCGCCTCAATGCATCCGCGCATAAGTGATGCTCGAGCGCGAGTTCCGGCGCTATCCGACGGGTTGACGGCGACGGCTTCGGTGATCTTGAAGCCATGGTTGCGTGGGCGGCCGCTTTAGTCGCCAGTAGCGCCGTCGATCTGCTCCCGCAGCAAGTCCGCGTGTCCGTTGTGCCGTGCGTACTCCTCGATCATGTGCACGAAGATCCAGCGGATGTCGCGCACGCGGTCGGGGTGATCCCCCCGGCTGGGTACTTCGGCGTCCAGCGGGAGGCCGGCGACGGCGGCGCGGGCCTGCTCGCACTCGCCGCGGTAGGCGTCGAGGTTGGCCGCGGCGTCGGCGCCCTCGATGTCCTCGAAGTCGAGGCCCACAGCATCTGGGTCGTAAGGCATGGCGTGGTCCTGCCACGCGGCGTGCATGCGGAACCACCAGCGCTCCACTTCGGTCATGTGCCGGACGAGCCCCAGCAGCGACAGCCGCGATGGCGGGACGGCGCGCCGCTTGAGCTGGTCGGCAGTCAGACCGGCGCACTTCATCAGCAACGTCGCCCGGTGATAGTCCAGCCACTGCTCGAGGCTGGCGCGCTCGCCGCACACCCGGTCCGGCTCGGCCCGATCGACCGCAGGCGCCGTCCACTGCTCGCTCACCGGGTCAGACAACCACAGCGCCGCACCCGGCGCACCCAGACAGCGGCAGAGCTGAGGGTCTCGACTGCTCGGAACAGCACAGCCTGACGGTGCCGCTGGCCCTGACCATCGAGCGCTTTGGTCTCAGCAGCCTGACTTGGTCGCACGCGTTCGCCGACACCAGGCCCGCAGGCCGATGTGGTGCGATCGAGAAGCACCGCTCCAAGTCGCTGTGCCTTGTCGGGAGCGGACGAGAAGTTCGAAGCGGAGGTGGCCACACCTTGGTCCGCAGCCGGGCAGCGTCTCTCAGTGCAGCCAGACCGTCCCGTCCGCTCGCAGGACCCAGCCGGGGTTGTGTGCCACCTCCCACGGGTGGCCGTCCGGGTCGATGAACACCCCGGAGTACCCGCCCCTGAACGTGGCTACGCCGGGGCGTCCGGTGCTCGCCCTCGCGGACCGGGCCTGGGCGAGGACGGCGAGCACCTCCAAGGATGAGCCGACGTTGATCGCCAGCGTCACCCCGCCCCAGCCGCCTTGGTCGTGAACCGCGCTGTCGGTGGCCAGCTGCTCGCGTCCCCACAGGGCGAGCACCATGCCTCTGGCCTGGAAGGACACGGCCTCGCCCTCGGGTGACTCACCGGACCAGCCGAGCGGCGGGGAGCTTCCACCACTGACCCCGGCGCGGCCACGCGCCCGGGCGCTGTCAGCAGCGGTTGGCGGCGCCGGTCAGCATGCGGCGAGCCAACAGCCTGGTCCGGCTCGGGCGGCGGCAGTGTGCTGGTGGGTGCCCAAAGGGCGGTGCCTGCAGCCGTCCGACGGCTGACCTCTCCCGGGATGACGCCGGACGGTTAGGGCGTGAGCATCTCGACGGTTGTGGCGTGCGCCTGGACGTCGGCCTGGCTGATCCACATGGGTTTGTACTGCCAGGTCGCGTACAGGCTCAGCTGGTCGGCGAAGTGCGGGCTGCGCACGTCGCCGCTTTCACCCGGGGCGACCACGTTCTCACCGCGTGGTCCGGCCTTGTCCAGGCTGAGGATCTGGTTGTAGGTGCCACGGTTCATCCAGGGGGTGCTGGGCACGCTGCCGGCGCCCAGCGGGTCCCAGGAGATGGTGACGTCGCTGGTGAGCCAGCGGCTGCGATCGGTGGTGCCGTAGCGGGCGGTGAGCGCGTCCAGCGCAGCCACCAGGCTGTTGGTCACGGCGGCGTGAAGACTCGTGCCGTGCAGGTAGTCGTAGGTCAGCGGCAGCGCGGCCCGGTGCCCGGCCAGCAGGCGGCTGACGACGTTGGCGGTGGTGTTCTCGTCGGCGCCGCCGACGGCGAACGGGCTGCCGAGGGTGGGCACCAGGACCTGGGTGACGAACGTGGCATACCAGGCGGTGAACACCGTCAGAGCTGGGCTGTCGTAGGTGCCGTCGCTGTTCTGGTCGACCCGCTGCTGGTCCCAGGACCGCAGCAGCGCCAGGACCGGTGCCAGCCGGGGATCGGTCGAGGGGTCGACGTTGGCGAGCATCGGGCGCAGCAGTGCCTGCACCACCAGCACGTCCGGGTTCCCCGGTGGTGTCTCGGCGGTCTGCCCGGTGGTCTGGTTGATGCGTTCCAGGGTTGCCATGGTGGCCGTGTGGGGGGCGATGCGGTCGAGCTGCCGGGTGATCACCTGGACGCGCTGCACCGGCCCCCATTGCCAGAAGCCGTCGCTGGAGTTCGTCCAGCCTGGCTCGGGTTTGTTGTTCCAGTTGGCGAGCCAGCCCCGCGCCGGGTCGACTACCAGTGGCAGCTGGCTGGTCGGCAGGAACCCGAGCCACTCGTCGCTGCCGTCGCCGGGGTGCGGCAGGAACCGGTTGTCCGACGCTGGACGGATGGGCACCGGTCCGACGTGGGTGTAGGCGATGTGTCCCTTGGTGTCGGCGTAGGTGAAGTTGAGGCTGCCGCCGGCCCGCTGGGCGGAACGGACGAACTGGTTGAGGTTGTGGGCCTGGTCGATGCCGAAGAACGCCCGCAGCGTGTCCCCCACGCGATTGCGGGTCGCGTCGCGCAGCGCGATGGCCGTGCTGCCGGACATGCTCAGCACCGGGCCGTGGATGCTCTCGCACGCCGGGAAGGTCACCGGGGAGCCGCCGGCCACCTGGACCGTCTCGGTGCGGCAGCTGTACGGCCGCCACTGACCGTCGAAAAGGTACGCGCCGGGGTGGCCGACCGGGTCGAGGGTCTCCACGTAGAGGTCCTGGTTGTCGTCGCCACCGGTGGTGACGGTCCAGGCGTGGTCGAACCCGGCGCCGATGAGGACCCCGGGGACACCGGCCAGGGTGACGCCGGTGGCATCGAAGCCGGCGCCGTGCAAGCTCAGCTCCATGAACCCCTGCGGTGTGCTGTAGCCGATCTGGGGGCCGCCGAGCAGCAGCGGCTGCCCGCTGCGGGTCAGCCGCCCGGCCAGCGCGATCGCGTTGGAGTGTCCGGGGCCGCCGAAGCCGAGCGCCTGGCTTTGCTGCGCGGCCGCGGTGAGCAGAGCGCGCGTGCGGTTCACCGCGCCATGGTCGAGCTGGGTGCCGGCCGACGCCGTCAGGATGCGGTTGGCTGCTGGGTGGCTGCGACCGGGCGCGCTGGGGACGGTCGTGGGTGCGCTCGGGTCATCCAGCCAGTGCGTGTCGGCGAACGCCTGGCCCCCCGCGGCCGGGCCGAGCCTGGCCACCAGGTCCTGCAGCACCGCGGCGTTGGCCAGCTCGTCCGCGCCGGTCGTGCCGACCTGCACGACCGACAGCATCCCGCTGGCCAGCACGTCCTGCGCGGTCCACAGCTGCGGCGTGGCGTGCACTGCGGTGTACTCCAGCGGCAGGGTGCCGTTGTGCTCCGCCGCTGCGATCTCGGCGTTCAACCCGGCGACGAACGCATCCACGCTGATCCGGCTGGACCGGTCGAGCCCGGCGAGGAGCCGGGTCAGCCCGGCGGTGCCGCCGGTGTACTGGCGGAAGTACTCATCCGACAGCACGTGGCTGTTCCCGGCACCCGGCCCTATGAGGGCGGACAGCGTGCCGGTCGCGGTGCGCCGCACCAGGTCGGCTTGCCACAGCCGCTCCTCACCGGTGACCCAGCCGTCACCGAAGAACAGCCCGGCCAGCGTGCCGGCGTACACGTGCGGGACCCCGTACTCGTCGAAGACGACGCGCGCGCCGAGTGCGGGGGAGGCGATACCGCCAGCGGTGCGCGTCGCCGACGCCGCCGGCGCACCCGCCACTGCCAGGGATACGGCCGCCGCCACGGCGACCGCCAGACGAGCCGAGGTTCGGGTGCGAACACGCATGATGCACTCCTCCAGCTAGGGCACTCGAACGTAAGTGGTGGGGGTCGCCGACCCCGGAGCAGTAGCTGCCCGACCCGCGCGCCGCAACACCGTTGGGGGCAAGACGGTCGAGTCGAGCTGGACCTGGTGCGAAACTCGGAAGTGATGCATGGCAGCCGCCCTTACACCGGGGACCCGCCTAGAGCGATGCTTCACGCTACTCAGGCATCCCCTTCCATGGAAGAGGGGAGGCGGGCTCGGACCGGGGGCCAAGCCGAGTGCTCAACGCGCCGGTCCGGAAGCGTCCGTGGTCGTGGTGTCCCGCGGGCGCGTGGGCATGGCTCGGCGATCGCCGCCGCTTCAGAGGCTGACCCGGCCCGCGGCGGATGCGCCGGGTCAGCACGGGCTGGGTGTTGGACGCCGCTCCCGAGGACGACCGGGCGAGGGCGAGGGGGGTGGCGTGAGCCTGGCGCTGGACCGTGCCGCGGCGCGTGAGGTCGGAGCCCGCCAGGATCACCGCCCGAGGGGGCTTCACCTGCCCGGGTCACGGTTCGGGTGTTGGTGCGCCACGGTCCGCAACCGCGGTGGAACACGATTGTGGACGCGCGTAGCATCCGGCGCATGCCGGTTCGCACCGTCCTGGAGCGCGGGCCCAAGGGGAAGAAGACGGTGGCCTTTGCGGTCGACTGGCCGGGCTGGAGCCGGGGGGCGAGGAACCCCGAGCTGTCGCTGGAGCTGCTCGAGTCGTATCGCGGGCGGTACCGGCGGGTCGCCGTGGCGGCCGGCATGGCCGACGAGTTCGACGCCGCCGGGCCTCTCGAGGTCGTCGAGGACCGGGTCGGCACGGGCTCGACGGACTTCTGGGGCATTTCGTTCTCTCCTTCGGGCCTGGAGCACGAGCCGATGGATGACGCCGAGTCGACCGCAAGATCGGGCTGCTCCGCGCGTGCTGGGGGTTCTTCGACGCGGTGGCGGCGTGGGTGTCCGCGGAGATACGCAAGGGCCCTCGTGGCGGTGGGCGCGACCGCGACCAGATCATCCGCCACACCATCCGCACCGAGAGCGAGGACTTCGCCAAGCGCTTGGGGTTGCGGGTAGCAGAGGGCGGTGCGCTGACGCCGAAGGGCCTGCGTGACTATCGAGAGACGTATGTCGCCTCCATGCGGGCGTACAACGCCGGTGAGGGCAAGCGGATGCGATCGTGGAACCTGCCGTTTCAAATCCGGCACAGCGCCTTCCATGTCATGGACCACGCATGGGAGATGGAGGACAAGGACCTCACCGCACCCGCCGAGTGATTCGCGGAGACGTTCAGCGACCTTGGCGGTTGTGTTTGCTGTTGGACCGCGTCCCCCCGCGAATCCGTCTCGGGTGACTCCGCCGCAGCCACCAGACGTGGGCCCTCTGCAACCGCGCGGCAATGCCAGCGTTGACGTGATCGGTGCGTCCAAGATCAACGAACCTCGTTCGGCATCAGGCGCGTCCTGAGCCGGCACACTGGAGCGGATCCAGGATCCAGGGGGTGGAGACGTGCGTCCAACTGCTGTGAAGGCGGCTCGGGCGGCGATGCTCTCCGCTGGCGTCAAGGCCGATCCCGGACGTCGGTTCCACGCGTTGCATGACAAGGTCCTGCGCAGGGACGTCATGTGGCGGGCCTGGGGCCAGGTGCGCCGCAATGACAGCGCGGCCGGCATCGACGGGGTCACCTGGAGGCGGTGGAGCAGTACGGGGTGACCCGGCTGCTCGACGAACTGGTCACGGATCTTAAGGACGGCAGATGGCGGCCGGTCCCGGCGCGGCGGGTGTTCATCCCGAAGCCCGGCAGCACCGAGCGGCGCCCGCTGTCGATCCCCACGGTGCGTGATCGGATCGTGCAGGCGGCGTTGAAGATCGTGCTTGAGCCGATCTTCGAGGCCGACTTCTTGCCGTGTTCGTTCGGGTTCCGACCCAAGCGGGCGGCGCAGGACGCCTTGCAAGTCCTGCTGGACGAGTCGTTCAAAGGACAGCGGTGGGTGGTCGAGACGGACATCGCCAATTGTTTCGAGGCGATCCCGCACGAGGAGTTGATGCAGGCGGTCCAGGAACGGGTCTGCGACCGGGCCGTGCCCAAGCTGCTGCGCGTGATCTTGCGCGCGGGAGTCATGCGGGACGGTCAGGTCTGGCGTGCGGTCACCGGCACCCCGCAGGGCGGGGTCGTCTCCCCGCTGCTCTGCAACGTCTACGTGCACCGGCTCGACCGGGCCTGGAGACCTGCTTACGGGACGCTGGTCCGTTACGTCGACGATCTGGTGGTGATGTGCCGGACGCAGGGGCAGGCGCGAGCGGCGCGGGCTCGGTTGACCGGGCTGCTGGCCGAACTTGGGTTGGAACCAAAGGCGGCCAAGACCCGGATCGTGCACCTGCAGGAGGGCGGGGAAGGGTTCGACTTCCTCGGCTTCCACCAACGGTGGGTATCCACCCGGGCGGCGCGCAGCACGCGCCGCCTGTCGTTTCTGGCCGATGGCCCTCACGCAAGGCGACACAGCATGCCCGCGACCGGATCCGTGAACTCACGGCACGGTCGCGGCTCGCGGTGCCGGTCGAGCACGTCGTGCGCGAGGTGAACCTCTTCGTGCGCGGCTGGGTCGGGTACTTCCGCTACGGAAACTCGGCCGAGTCCTTCGACAAGATCAGCGCCTACGCGGATGAACGGATGTGCCTGTTCGTCGGCAAACGCCACAAGCGTGGCCGCCGCTACGGACGAGCGTTGTTGATCCGTTCCGGGGACCGCTTTGGGCTGATCAACCTCCATGGAACCGTTGTCGCCCCCAGGCCGAACCGGCCCTGGCGGGCTCCGGTCGAACACCGCCGGTGAAGGACGTCGGTGAGCCGTGTGCGGGAGAACCGCATGCACGGTTCGACGGGCGGGGGCTGGAAACGGAGCGCTACTGCGTCACCGCGCCAGTCCCCGACCCAACCGCGACCCTGAATGGGGCGCTGAGGACTTGTGACTCTCGCACGCCCGCGAACGGCGACGCACCCTGGCAGTGGAGGGCGGTCCCTCCAAGGAGGTTTTGATGACCACCACGCA
>Ga0208851_1001038_pt1 | contig 10159 bp, 9 predicted proteins | sample NGESurshal092012_FD_184481 | JGI IMG/M metagenome (GOLD analysis project Ga0208851, IMG submission 184481) | Arctic peat soil microbial communities from Barrow, Alaska - NGEE Surface sample 415-2 shallow-092012 (SPAdes) | ecosystem: Environmental > Terrestrial > Soil > Wetlands > Peat ... | reverse complement strand
GCACGCCGGAACGGTGCGCGCCACCTCGGCGGCGGACGCGGCGATCCAGATGGCCTACGCGCGTCAGGTCGTGATCGTCCCCGGCTACGGCATGGCGGTCGCGCAGGCCCAGCACACCGTCAAGGAGCTGGCCAGCGCGCTGGAGAAGCGCGGGGTGGAGGTCAAGTACGCGATCCATCCGGTCGCGGGGCGCATGCCGGGACACATGAACGTGCTGCTGGCCGAGGCCGACGTCCCGTATGACCAGCTCAAGGAGATGGACGACATCAACCCCGAGTTCTCGCGCACGGACGTCGCGCTGGTGATCGGGGCCAACGACGTCACGAACCCGGCCGCGAACACGAACCCGCAGTCGCCGATCTACGGCATGCCGATCCTCAACGTCAACGAGGCCAAGAGCGTGATCGTGCTGAAGCGCTCGATGAACCCCGGCTTCGCCGGCATCGAGAACGAGCTCTACTACGAGCCGATGACCTCGATGCTGTTCGGCGACGCCAAGGCCAGCGTCGCGGAGATCACGGCCGAGTTGGCGGCGCTCTAGCGATCCGTCATCCTTGCGGGGCATGGCGATGCCCCTTCCTGCGGTGCTGGCGCTTCTGGGCCTGATGGGCTCGGCGGTCGCGTGGGGCTTCGCGGGCCCGGCCGCGCACCGCCGGCACGCCGTGCCGACCGTGCTGCTGCTCGCCGCCGGCCTCGCCTCGCTGCCGTGCGGGTTCGCCGCCACGACGGCCCACCACCGCGCGATCGGCATGCTCGTCATCACCGCCGGTGTGTGCCTGCTGGCCCTCGCCGCGCACCTGCTGCGCGCCGACGCGGGCCGCGGACCGGACGAGGATGCCGAGCCGGCGGGCCCGCCGCCGGTCGACTGGGACGCGTTCGATCGCGAGCGCGAGCGCTGGACGCGCCCGCGCGCCGGCGCGCGGTAGCCGGGGGCGAGCGCCGGGTCCGTCCCGTGCGCGCGGAAGAAGCGCACGACGTTCGGCGCGCCAGCGACTCGCGCGGGGTGCCGGCCCGTCCCGCCCCGCGGGCCTGCGACACTTCCGCCCTCGATGATCTCCCGCGACCAGGCTCTCGCCGCGCTGCGCTCCGACCGGTTCGACGTCGTCGTCGTCGGTGGCGGCATCACGGGTGCCGGGGTGGCACTCGACGCCGCGAGCCGCGGCTACTCGGTGGCGCTCGTCGAGCAGGCGGACTTCGCCTCGGGCACCTCGAGCCGCTCGTCGAAGCTCGTCCACGGCGGCCTGCGCTACCTGCAGAACTTCGACCTGGGCCTCGTGCGCGAGGCGCTGCTGGAGCGCCAGCTGATGGTCAAGCTCGCCCCGCACCTCGTCCGTCCGCTGCCGCTCGTCGTCCCGGCCTTCGAGGGGCAGAAGCTGGACCGCCTGGTCGGCGTGGGCCTCAACCTCTACGACGTGATGGCGGTCGACAAGCTGCGCGGCCGGCGCCGGCGCGGTGACGACGAGGACGAGCAGTTCCGCGACTGGGCGCCCGAGCGCCACCGGATCATCGGCGGCGACGAGGTCGTCGAGCGGCTGCCCGCGCTCGCCTCGCGCAAGCCGACGTCGGGCTACCTCTTCTACGACTGCCAGACCGACGACGCGCGGCTCGTCCTGACCGTGCTGGCCGAGGCCGAGCGCTTCGGCGCGGTCTGCGCGAACAGGCTGCAGGTCACCGAGCTCGTCGAGGAGGCCGCCCGCGCACGCGGGGTGCGGCTGCGCGACCAGGAGACCGGCGAGGTCTTCGACGTGCACGCCGACAACGTCGTCAACGCCACCGGCGTCTGGGCCGACCGCCTGCGCCCGGACGAGCTGCACGACGAGGCCGAGGTCCCGCGGATCGCGCCGAGCCGGGGGACGCACGTCACGATCTCCTCCGAGCTGCTCCCCCTGCGCGACGGTGCGATCGTGCCCGCGGGCGAGGGGCGCTCGATCTTCGCCCTCCCGTGGCTGGGTTCGACGCTGATCGGAACGACCGACAACGACTACGGCGACGGCCCGCTGGACCACATCCGCCCCGCGTCGGAGGACATCGACTACCTGCTCGAGGCGACCAACGCGTTCTTCGCCACGAGCCTCACGCCGGCCGATCTCAGCGGGGCGTTCGCCGGCGTGCGCCCGCTGATCTCGACGGGCGACCCGAAGAAGTCGGTCGACATCTCGCGCAAGGCCGAGCTGTACGAGACGAGCAGCGGGATGATCACGATCACGGGCGGAAAGCTGACGACCTGGCGGCGCATGGCGCGCATGGCGGTCGACCGGATCGTCGAGCGCGACGCCCGCGACGCGCCCTGCCGCACGCACGAGATCCCGCTCGGCCAGGCGATCGCGGCGGACGACCTGCCGCGCGTCGAGGGCGTGCCCGAGGACGCCTACGAGCGCCTCGCCGGGCGCTACGGCCACATCGCCCGCGACGTGCTCGCGATCGCCGCCGAGCGCGGCGAGCTGGCCCAGCCCGTCGTCGACGGCGGCCCGTCGGACCTGCTCGCCGAGACGGTCCACGGCGCGCGCTCCGAGCAGGCGCGATCGGTCGGCGACGCGCTCCTGCGCCGTACGCGCCTGGGGCTGCTCGCGGCGCGTGCGGTCAGCGAGCCGACGGTCGCGCGGCGCGTCGCGCGGGCCATGGCGCCGGATCTCGGCTGGGACGAGGCGCGCGTGGAAGCCGAGGTGCGCGGGTTCCTCGAGGAGGCCGCCGCCGAGGGAATCGTCGCGGACGGCGCCGCCGCCGCGTACTCTTCGTGATCTTCTGGTGATCTCAGCGGCATGGATGACGCTGCGCCGCAGCACCGCTGCGGCCGTCGCGCTGCTGGCCCTCGCGCCGGCGGCTCCGGCGGCCGCCCAGCGGGCCGCGGGCGCCTTCTTCCCGGCACAGCCGGTGGACGGCCCGTCCCCGGACATCGTCGGGCGCCCGCACGTGGACCTCGCCCGCGACGGCGGCGGCGCGGTCGCCTACGTGCGGCGCGACGGCGGTGAGGACCACGTGTTCGTCTCGCTGATCGCCGGCGGGGCCCCGCAGGCCCCGGTGCGCGTCGACGGCGGGCTGCCGCCGGTCGTCGGCGCGCCCGCGGTCGCTGTGTCGGACGGCGGGCGCGCCGTGGTGGTGTTCGCGGACGGCGCGGGCCTGTTCTACGTGATCCGCCCGGACGGAACGCAGCCGTTCTCGGCGCCGCAGGCGCTCGCGAACCCGGGCGCCGCCGACCCGACGGTCGACATGTCGATCAACGGCGTCGCCTACGCCGCGTGGGCGCAGGCGGGCGACGTCCAGGCGGCCTACCTGCCGCGCCGCCAGAGCGCCTTCCAGGCCTACGGCGCGCCGCTCGACGCCGCCGCGCCCGACGATGCCGGCAGCGGGCCGGCGCTGCGCCCGCAGGTCGCGGCGTCCTCGGACGGCACGGGCGTCGCCGTGTGGGGCGAGCGTGAGGGTGCGGGCGCGCACATCGTCGCGCGGCGCCTCGTGCGCGCGCGCCTCTCGGATGTCGCGGTCGACGCGACATCCGCGAGCCTCGACGGCCATGCGGGCGGCTCGGCCGACACGCCGCACGTGAGCATCGAGGACGACTCGAGCTTCGCCTGGGTCGTGTTCCGCCAGGCGTTCGACGACGGCGCCGGCGGCACGATCGTCCGTGCCGTCGCGCGGCGCCTGCGCGGGTCGGCGTTCGACGACCCGGTCGGTGTCGACGGACAGCCCCCCTTCGGGAGCGTCGGCACGCCGAGTGTCGGGATCAACGGCCGCGGCCAGGGCATGACGGCGGTCGAGGTGCCCGGCGGCGTGGCGCTCGCCTCGGTGATCCGCCTCGACTCCCCGACGCCGCCGCGTCCGCTGGGGACGGCGAACGGCGTCACCTCGCAGCCCGTCGTCGCGGTCGGCGAGAACTTCGACGGCATCGCGGCATGGCTGGCCGCGCCCGCGCCGGGCCAGCCGGCCGAGGCGCACGCCGCGACGCTCGAGGACGACATCGCCCTGGGCCAGCCACCGCCGTTCGGCCCCGACACGCTGGTCTCCGACCCCGGCCTGGGTCCCGTCGATCCGGCGGCGGGCCTCTCCGCGGACGTCGACCGCGCCGGCGACGGGGCGATGGCCTTCGTCCAGTCCGGCGCCGACGGCCGGCGGCTCGTCGTCGCGACCTATGACCGCGCCCCGGGCGCCCCGGCCCTGAACACGACCACGAACTGGCGCCGCCTCAGCCAGGGCCCGCTGACCTGGTCCCCGGCGTTCGACGTCTGGGGCGGCCTGACCTACCAGGTGCTCGTCGACGGACAGCCCGTCGGGAGCACGGCCGCCACGACGCTCGCGCCGACGGCACCGATCGCCGACGGCCTGCACCGCTGGCAGGTCGTCGCCACCGATCCGCGCGGGCAGAGCGTCCGCTCCGCGACCCGCAACCTGCGCATCGACGCGACGCCCCCCGGCCTGACCGTGAAGGTCTCCGGCAAGCAGCAGCCGGGCAGGACGCTGACGTTCGCGCTCCACGCGATCGACCTGCGCCCGCCCGCGGGCTCGGGCGTCAGGCAGCTGCGGATCGACTTCGCCGACGGCACCCAGCCGACGGTCGTCGCCGCCGATCGGGCGACGTTCGGCCACGGCTTCCGCGCGGGGATCTTCCGTGTCCGCGTGAGCGCCACCGACGTGGCGGGCAACGCGACGGTCGTCTTCCGGACCGTGACGATCAAGAAGCCCAAGAAGGCCAAGGGCAGGACGAAGAAGAAGACGACCCAGGGTGGCGCAGGGGGCCCATGAGCCCCGCGCGCGAGCTGCAGCCGCTGCAGGCGGGCGACGAGGCGCTGACGCTCGAGGCGTTCGTCGAGCGTCTGGGCCTCTGGGAGGGCGCCGCGCACTCCGACGAGCGCCCGCGGGTGCTGGCCGGGATGGTCGGCTCCGCCGACGGCCGCGCCACCGTCGAGGGCCGCGCGGGCGGCCTCAGCAACGCGGTCGATCGCGGGCTGCTGCGCGCCCTTCGCGCGCCGGTCGACGCGATGCTCGTCGGCGCCGGGACGCTGATCGCCGAGGGCTACGCGAACCTCGTCGACGCCGGGCAGCGTGAGCTGCGGGTGGCGCGGGGGCTCCCGGCGACGCCCCTGCTGGCGACGATCTCGCGCGGCCTGACGCCGGCGCTCGCGCAGATCCCGCTGTTCGGCGAGACCGGGCAGCGGATAGTCGTCTTCACCGAGAGCCACGAGCAGTTCCCGTCGTGCGACGCGGACGTCGTGCTCGAGCGCTTCCACCCCGGCGAGCTCACGGCTCGCGGCTGCCTGCGGCGCCTGCGCGCGAGCGGGGTGCGGACCGTGCTGAGCGAGGGCGGGCCGACGCTCCTGCACGAACTCGTGCGCGAGCGCCTGCTCGACGAGCTGATCCTCACGATCGCCGCGCTGCTCGTCGCCGGCGACGGGCGCAGCGTGCTGCACGGTCCCGTCTTCGACCCGCCGGTCGCGCTGCGCCTGGACGACATCGCGCGCGCGGAGGACTACCTCTTCCTGCGCTACGTACCCCTCGCATGAGCGACCCGACCCGCCTGCGCCTGCCCGGCCGCGAGCTCGATCTCGTGCCGGGGCGCCCGCTCGTGATGGGCATCGTCAACGCGAACCCCGACTCGTTCTCCGACGCCGTGCGGCTCGACACGCTCGACCGCCAGGTCGGGCACGCGCTGCGCCTCGTCGCCGACGGCGCCGACCTGATCGACGTGGGCGGCGAGTCCGGCGTCACGTACACCGGCGTGACGGCGGCCGAGGTCGAGATCGGCCGCGTCGTGCCGCTCGTCGAGCGCCTCTGCGCCGAGGGCGTGCTCGTGTCGGTCGACACCTGGAAGCCGCGGGTCGCGCGCGCCTGCGCGGCGGCCGGCGCCGCGATCCTCAACGACGTCAGCGGCCTGGCCGATCCCGGGCTGGCGGACGTCGCGGCGCAGACCGGCATGGGCCTCGTGGTGATGCACACCCGCGCCCGGCCGAAGGAGGTCCACTTCGCCGACTACGGCGGCGACGTGGTGGCCGACGTCGAGGTGTTCCTGCGCGAGCGGATCGCGCTCGCCGTCGAACGCGGCGTCGACGCCGAGCAGATCATCGTCGACCCGGGCCCGGACTTCGCCAAGACGCCCGCGGAGAGCGCGGCCGTCCTGCGCGCGCTGCCGGCGTTGCGCGCACTCGGACGCCCGATCCTGCTGCCGGTCTCGCGCAAGTACTTCGTCGGCGCGATCACCGGGCGCGCCCCGGCCGACCGTCTCGCCGGGACGCTCGCCGCGCTGGGCCATGGCGTCGCGTCCGGGGCGGCGATGGTGCGCGTGCACGACGTCGCGCAGGCGGTCGACTTCCTGCGCGTCTGGCGCGTGCTCGAGGGCCTCGACGAGGTCCCCGAGTTCGACCTCCAGGACGACGGGCTGAAGTGGATCCGCGCCGACGACGGCGCCGGGAGCTGACGCCCCGGCGGGCACATGGGCTAGCGTTCGGGGTGCATATGGGTCGCCGGCGGCTGTCACAACGCCGCTGGACGCCGACCGATCCCCCCCGAACGAAGGAGTTCCATGTCCGTCTTCACCCGTGACGCCCTCGAGGGCAGTCCGCTCGCCGACCTGCACGCCATCGCGTCCGAGCTCGGTATCGACGGCTTTCGCCGCCTGCGCAAGGACGACCTGATCGGGGTCATCCTCGAGCGCCAGCCCGGCGGCGTCCCCGCCGGCGACGAGGCACCCGCGGCCTCTGACGGCGACGCGCCGCCGCCGCGCCCGCGCCGCACCCGCGGCGGCCGCGGCCGCAGCACAAGTGCCGTCGACGCCGACGACGACGACGTGCCCGAGGCTGCCGCCGACGAGGCCGCCGACGAGGATCGCGAGCGCACGCCGCGCTCGCGCAGCCGCCGCAGCGAGGGCCGCCGTGGCGAGGGCCGACGCCGCGACGGCGAGCGCCGCGAGGACGACGGCACCCGTGACCGCGACGGCGCCCGTGACCGCGACGGCGCCCGTGACCGCGACGGCGCCCGTGACCGCGACGAGGTCGACCGCACGGTCGAGGGCGTCGTCGACGTGCTCGCCAACGGTTCGGCGTTCATCCGCGTCGGCGGAGCGGGGACGACCTCCGACGACGACGTCTACGTCTCGGGCGCCCAGGTGCGCCGCTGCGAGCTCGTCAGCGGCGACTCGATCGCCGGGCCGGTGCGCCGCCCGCGGCGCTCGGAGCGCTACGCCTCGCTGATCCGCGTCGAGACAATCAACGGCGGCGCCGCCGACGAGGTCGCCATCGGGACGCCGTACGACGAGCTGCCCGCGGCATTCCCGGGCACGCCGATCGCCTTCAAGGCCAAGGACGCCACGCTCAAGCAGATCGCCGACCTCGCGCCGATCGGCCGCGGCTCGCGCGTCAGCGTCGTCGGCCCCCACGGGTCCGGGCGGACCACGACCCTGCGCCTGCTGGCCATCGAGCTCGCCGCCGAGGAGGGCGTCGAACTGGCCGTCGTCCTCGCGGGCTCGCGCCCCGAGGAGGCCGCCGAGTGGGCGGCCGCCGAGCTGACGCCCGCGGCGTCGGCGAGCCTCGCCTCGAGCGCCGAGGCCCAGCTGCAGGCGGTCGAGCGCGCGATCGACACCGGCCGGCGCGTCGCCGCGCGCGGCGGGCACGCCGCTGTCGTGATCGATGCCCTCGACAACCTCCCGGCCGGCGCGGCGCGCCGCGCCCTCGCCGCCGCGCGCAACGTGCCGGATGGCGGCACGCTGACCGTGATCGCCGCGGCCCGCGAGCAGGTCGGCGGCGAGACGACGGTCATCGCCCTCGACGGCGCGGCCTCGTACGCCGAGCGGCGCCCGGTGCTCGACCCGGCCCACAGCGCCACCCTGCGCCTCGAGCTTCTCGTCGGAGCCCGCAAGGCGACCACCGTGGTCAAGAACCGCGCCAAGGCATCGGCGCCGGCAAAGGCAGCCAAGGCGCCGGCCGACACCGCCGACGCGGAGTAGGCCGGCGTTGGCGACGCGAACTCTCATCGCTGATCCACGCGCCAAAGGCCGGGCGTTCGCGACCTCCCGCGATCGCCCCGGTCGGTGCCGTCAGGCGGCCGAGCGCGGGATGTAGGCGACGCGGCCCCAGCTGGGCTCGGGCGCGAGCTCGACCGGCTCGCCGCCGCGGTCCGGCTGGACGTAGGAGAACGACTGCGTCTCCCAGTCGAAGTGCACGTCGAGCTCGTTCTCCTTCACGCGCTGGTCGAGCCAGGCGGAACGGAAGACGAGGCGGCGCAGCCAGTGCACGAGCGAGCGGTCGGCGGGGCCGACGAGCTCGGGCCAGCAGTCGTTGACGTGCTCGCCCAGGGCGGAGGCGGGTTCCTGGATCTCGCCGTTGACCGCGAGGTTCACGAGGTCCTCGAGCTCGCCGTCGTCGAGGATGCCGGCGACGAAGCCGAGCTTGCGGCCGGCCTGCTCACAGCGCTCGCTGAAGTCACGCTCGTTGAACGTGAATCGGAGTTCCCCGTACTCGAGTACGAAGTCCTCGCCGGAGTCGTAGTTGCCGCGCGTCGAAGCGTCCATGGTTCCCAGAAAGAAGAAGATAGGCCGGCGGCCCTCTGTGGCGTTGCCGAACCCGTCGGGATCCTACGGCGCATCCCTCCCGCGGCGACAACCCTGAACGGGATGTTGCATCAAATCCCGCTGTTTGCGGCAATCCCGCCCGGCGCGCCCCCGCGTGCGCGGGACACCCGGCGAGGTAGGGTCGGGCCCATGGGATACGACCTCTCGGGCAGGGTGGTGGCGATCACGGGCGCCTCCGCGGGAATCGGCGAGGCGACGGCGCTGCTGTGCGCCGAAGCCGGCGCGGCGGTCGCGCTCGGCGCGCGCCGAGCGGACCGGATCGAGGCGCTCGCCGGGCGCATCGAGGCTGAGGGCGGCGCCGCGACCGCGATCCCCGTCGACATCGCGGCGGAGGATCAGGCCCGCGGCTTCATCGAGACGGCGCACCACCGCCTCGGGCGCCTGGACGTGCTGATCAACAACGCGGGCGTGATGCTGCTCGGTCCCGTCGAGGGCGCCAGCACCGACGAGTGGCGCCGGATGATCGAGGTGAACTGCCTCGGGCTCCTGTACTGCACGCATGCCGCGCTGCCGATCATGCGCCAGCAGGGCGGCGGCCACATCGTCAACGTCAGCTCCGTCGCCGGCCGCCGGGCGGCCTTCGGCTCCGCGGTCTACAACATGACCAAGTGGGGCGTGAACGGCTTCAGCGAGGCGCTGCGCCAGGAGGCGCTGCACTCGAAGGTCCGGGTGACGATCGTCGAGCCGGGGTTCGTCGACACCGAGCTGCTCGGACACAACTCCACGATGGTGCAGGAGGCCGGCGAGAAGGTGCGCGAGGAGATCGGCGAGACGCTCCGCGCCGCCGACATCGCCGACGCGATCGTCCACGCGCTCGACGCGCCGCCGCATGTCAGCGTCAACGAGATCCTGATCCGCCCGACCGGGCAGCGGACCTGAGCCGCTGATCAGGCCGCCGCACGCGCGGCGGGGACCGGGTGCTGCGTGTGGTCCCACCACACGAAGCCCCCGCCCAGGACGACGAGCGCGCAGACGAGGCCGACCCAGGCCCACCCGGTGACGTGCACGACGTCGCGGGGCGGCGGCCCGCTGAGGAGGTGCAGCGCGACGAGGATGCTCGCCACGGCGCCGGCGGCCATCGCGCCCGCGGCCGCGCCCATCGAGCGGGCGCCCGTCGCCACGCCGGTGATCGCCAGGCCGATCGCGGACGCGACGCTCACGAACAGCAGGAGGCCCGCGGGCGTGCTCCACGGATCCCACGCGTTCGCGCTCGTCGCGATGCCGTTCTGAGCCGCGTAGCGCGCGGCGAACCGGGCGCCGCCGCTGATCGCGCCGAGATCGACGCGGTACCAGGTCAGGAAGGAGACGAGCAGCAGCGTCAGCGCGCCGGCGAGGACGACCAGCGGGCCGGTCAGGGGATGGGCGCGCACGGCAGACGATGCTACGAGGATCGCCGGCATTCCGGCGCGGGGTGGGGGAGCGCCGTGGCCGCTGTCGCCTACGGGAGGCATGACCAATCGCGACCGCTTCACCATCCTGCTGATCGACGACGACGAGGCCACGCGGACGTTCCTCGCCGACAACCTCACCGCCGACGGGTACGACCTGCTGGTCGCCGACGGCGCCGACGAGGGGCTGCGGCTCCTCGGCAGCCGCTTCCCCGACCTT
>Ga0208851_1001037_pt1 | contig 10162 bp, 9 predicted proteins | sample NGESurshal092012_FD_184481 | JGI IMG/M metagenome (GOLD analysis project Ga0208851, IMG submission 184481) | Arctic peat soil microbial communities from Barrow, Alaska - NGEE Surface sample 415-2 shallow-092012 (SPAdes) | ecosystem: Environmental > Terrestrial > Soil > Wetlands > Peat ... | reverse complement strand
GGCCAGCGGGTTGGTCTGGTCCATGAACTGCGACAGCTGGCTGGTGCCGAAGAACTCCTTGATGGAGGCGACGACCGGCCGGATGTTGATCAGGGTCTGCGGCGTGATCGCCTCGACGTCCTGGGTGGTCATCCGCTCTCGGACGACTCGCTCCATGCGGGCCAGGCCGGTCCGGACCTGGTTCTGGATGAGCTCGCCGACCGTGCGCAGCCGCCGGTTGCCGAAGTGGTCGATGTCGTCGACCTCGACCCGCACCGGCGAGCCGTCGGCGCGGCTCGGGAACTCGGTCTCGCCCGCGTGCAGCGCCACGATGTAACGGATCGTGGACGCGATGTCATCGAGGGTGAGCGTGCCCTGCATCAGGTCGGTGCTCAGCCCGAGCTTCTTGTTCGCCTTGTACCGGCCGACCTTGGCCAGGTCGTACCGCTTGGCGTTGAAGTACATGTTGTCGAGCAGGGTCTGCGCCGCCTCACGCGTGGGCGGCTCGCCCGGGCGCAGCTTGCGGTAGATGTCGAGCAGCGCCTCGTCCTGGGTCGCGGTGTGGTCCTTCTCCAGGGTCAGCCGCATGGACTCGTACTGGCCGAACTCCTCGAGGATCTTGGCCTCGTCCCAGCCCAGCGCCTTGAGCAGCACGGTCACGCTCTGCTTGCGCTTGCGGTCGATCCGGACGCCGACCATGTCCTTCTTGTCGACCTCGAACTCCAGCCAGGCACCCCGGGACGGGATGATCTTGGCCCCGTAGAGGTCCTTGTCGGAGGTCTTGTCCACCTGGGTGTCGAAGTACACGCCGGGCGAGCGCACCAGCTGGGAGACCACGACCCGCTCGGTGCCGTTGATAACGAAGGTGCCCTTGGGGGTCATCAGGGGGAAGTCCCCCATGAAGACCGTCTGGCTCTTGATCTCGCCGGTCTCGTTGTTCATGAACTCCGCGGTGACGAACAGCGGGGCAGCGAACGTGAAGTCGCGGTCCTTGCACTCGTCGATGGAGTTCTTCGGCGGCTCGAAGCGGTGGTCCCGGAAGGACAGCGACATCGTCCCCGAGAAGTCCTCGATGGGGCTGATCTCCTCGAAGATCTCCTCGAGGCCGGACTTGGTGGGTACCGAGAGCCCGGAGGCCGCGGCCTCCTCGACCCTCGCCTTCCACGCGTCGTTGCCGAGCAGCCAGTCGAAGCTGTCCGTCTGCAGCGCGAGGAGGTCCGGAACCTCGAGCGGTTCGCGGATCTTGGCGAAGGAGATGCGCAGTGGTGCGGTGGAGTTGCGGGAAGTCGAAGCGGGGGCGTTGCGCGAGGCGGCCAAGAGGCGTCCTTCCGAGGGCTCGCGGGCACATTCCGCGCATGCGTCATGTCCCACGGCTAGCGCGTGGGAAATCATGAGCAGCGCAAAGATTCAGCATAGCCCACACGACGGCCGCTGTCGAGCCGGAGTACCCACGGCGAAGCCAGGTGCACCCCGGTGACCCGGGAGAACCTCGAAGGAAGGATGAACCCCCGCTGGCCGAAGGTCAAGGATGCTGGGTCACGACCGGGTCACGATCACCGAAACGACGCGAGGGCGGCCGCCCCAGTGGGACGGCCGCCCTCGCGGACTGCGTGAGGTGCTACTTGACGGAGACGGTCGCGCCGGCGCCCTCGAGGGCCGCCTTGGCCTTCTCGGCCGACTCCTTGTTGACCTTCTCCAGGACCGGCTGGGGGGCGCCGTCAACGAGGTCCTTGGCCTCCTTCAGGCCGAGGTTCGTCAGCGTGCGCACCTCCTTGATCACCTGGATCTTCTTCTCGCCAGCGGCCTCGAGGATGACGTCGAACTCGTCCTGCTCCTCGGCCGCCGCCGCCCCGGCGTCGCCGCCGGCCGCAGCCGGCGCGGCCGCGACGGCCACCGGGGCCGCGGCCGTGACGCCGAAGGTGTCCTCGAACTGCTTTACGAACTCCGAGAGGTCGATGAGCGACATCTCCTTGAACGCGTCAAGGAGTTCGTCGGTGCTGAGCTTCGCCATGTCGGCGGTCCTTCCCTGCTGGTGTGAGCTGGATGGGTGGGGTCGGGCGGCCCGGTCAGGCCTGGGTGGTCTCCTCGGCGGTCGGCTCGGCGCCGGCTGCCTCGGGTGCCTCGGGTGCCGCCTCGGCAGCCTCCGCGGCCTGGGACTCGGCCGTCTCCTCGACGACCTCCTCGACCGCGGCGTCGGCCGGGGTCTCGGCCTCGGGCTCCGCGGCCGGAGCGGGAGCCGGGGTACCGGCCCCCCCGTTCAGGACCGTGGGGTCCTGCTCCGCCTTCTGGCGCAGCGCCTCGACCAGACGAGCCGTCTGGGCCAGTGGTGCGGCGAACAGCGACACCGCGTTGGACAGCGATGCCTTCATCGCGCCCGCGAGCTTCGCGAGCAGCACCTCACGGGACTCGAGGTCCGCGAGCTTCTTGATCTCGTCGGCGGTGATCGCCTTGCCGTCGAGGACCCCGCCCTTGATCACGAGGTGCGAGTTGGCCTTGGCGAAGTCGCGCAGGCCCTTGGCGGCCTCGACCGGGTCACCGCTGACGAAGGCGATCGCCGAGGGGCCGGCCAGCGAGGCCTCGAGCCCTTCGACGCCGGCCTCGCGGGCAGCGATCTTGGTCAGCGTGTTCTTCACCACGGCGTAGGACGCGTGCTCACCCAGGGACTTGCGCAGCTGCTTGAGCTGGGCGACGGTGAGCCCGCGGTACTCGGTCAGCACGACAGCCTTCGAGCCCCGGAACTGCTCCGTGAGCTCGGCTACCGTGGCCGCCTTGTCGGGCCTGGCCATGGGGTGGTTCCTTTCGGTCGGCCGTACTCGTGATCGCGCGGTTCGGCCCCGAGACGACGAACGCCCCGGCGCAGGGCGCACGGGGCGGCACCGCCGAACGGCGGTCTCGCTACGTTCACCTGCGCGGGCCGCCCGCGAGCTGCGGGGCCTTCGACCACCCGGGATCGGCGTGAGCCGGCCCCCGATGGCGACCTGCGGTCTGTGGCTGAGATCAGGGTACGGGTGCCGCGGGCCCGGGCCAAATCGGCGCCGGGCCCGCGGCCCGTCAGGAGCTGGCGCCGGCCTCGAGCGCGGCGGTCAGCTTGGCGGTGCGGCTGGGGTCCACCGGGATTCCGGGGCCCATCGTGGTCGCCATGACGACCTTCTTGATGTACCGGCCCTTGGCCGTGGCCGGCTTGAGCCGGAGCACCTCGTCGAGCCCCGCTGCGTAGTTCTCCAGCAGCGCCTGGTCGGAGAACGACACCTTGCCGACGATGAAGTGCAGGTTCGCGTGCCGGTCCACCCGGAACTCGATCTTGCCGCCCTTGATCTCGGTCACCGCCTTGGCCACGTCGTTGGTCACGGTGCCCGTCTTCGGGTTCGGCATCAGGCCGCGGGGGCCGAGCACCCGGCCGAGCCGGCCGACCTTGCCCATGAGGTCGGGGGTGGAGACGACGGAGTCGAAGTCCAGCCGGCCGCCCTCGACCTCGGCGATCAGCTCGTCGGCGCCCACGATGTCCGCACCCGCGGCACGCGCCTCCTCGGCGCGCTCACCGGTCGCGAACACGAGGACCCGGGCCGTCTTGCCGGTGCCGTGCGGCAGGTTCACCGTGCCGCGGACCATCTGGTCGGCCTTGCGGGGGTCCACCCCGAGGCGCATCGCGACCTCGACGGTCGCGTCGTACTTCGTGGTGGAGGTCACCTTGGCCAGCCGCAGGGCGTCCAGCGGCTCGTAGAGCGCGTCGCGGTCGATCTTCTCGGCGGCGGCGCGGTAGGACTTGCTGCGCTTCATGGTTGCTGCTCCTTGGTTCGTGGTGCGGGTGCAGTCGTGGTCAGCGGGCCAGCGCGTGGCCCTCCCACGCCGTCCGGCGGTCGGCCGGGCGGACGTCAGTCGACTGGTCAGTCGGTGACGGTGATGCCCATCGATCGGGCGGTCCCCGCGATGATCTTCTCCGCGGCGTCCAGGTCGTTGGCGTTGAGGTCGGCCATCTTGGTCTGGGCGATCTCCCGCACCTGCTCGCGGGTGATCTTGGCGACCTTCGTGGTGTGCGGAGTGGGGCTGCCCTTCTCCACACCCGCGGCCTTGAGGATCATGCGCGCGGCCGGCGGGGTCTTGGTGACGAAGGTGAACGAGCGGTCCTCGTAGACCGAGATCTCGACCGGGATCACCTGGCCGCGCTGCGCCTCGGTGGCCGCGTTGTACGCCTTGCAGAACTCCATGATGTTGACGCCGTGCTGGCCCAGCGCCGGGCCTACCGGCGGGGCCGGAGTCGCAACGCCGGCGTTGATCTGCAGCTTGATGACCGCTGCGAGTTTCTTCTTGGGAGGCATGTCCGGTCCTAGTTCTTCTGGATCTGGGAGAACGACAGCTCGACCGGGGTCTCCCGGCCGAAGATCTCCACGAGGCCCTTGACCCGCTGGGTGTCGGCGTTGATCTCGTGGATGGTGGCCTGCAGGCTGGTGAACGGCCCGTCGATCACGGTGACCGAGTCACCGACCTGGAAGTCGAGGACCTTCACCTCGACCTTCTCGGCGGCCTTGGCCTCGGCCGTCGGGCCGAGGATCGCGACGACCTCGTCGACGGTCAGCGGGGTGGGCTGGTGGGCGTGCCCGACGAAGCCGGTGACGCCCGGGGTGTTGCGAACCGCACCCCACGACTCGTCGGTGAGGTCCATGCGAACCAGGACGTACCCGGGGAACTTGTTGCGCCGGACCAGCTTGCGCTGGCCGTTCTTGATCTCGACCGCCTCTTCCTGCGGAACCTCGACCTGGAAGATGAAGTCCTCCATGTTCAGCGAGGTCGTGCGGCTCTCGATGTTGGTCTTCACCCGGTTCTCGTACCCGGCGTAGGAGTGCACGACGTACCACTCGCCGGGCGCGGCCCGCAGCGCCAGCCGGAACGCGGTGACCGGGTCGAGCTCCTCCCCGGCCAACTCTTCCTCGGCCGCCTCGACCGCCTCGGCCGCAACGACCTCCTCGACCTCGACGACCTCGACGACCTCGACGACCTCGACGACCTCCTCGGTCGCAGGGTCCATCACGGCGTCGTCGATGTCGACGCCGTCTGGGCTGGTGAACTCGGTCACAGGCACGCTCTTCCTGGTGCTTTCAGCGGGTGCATCGGATCGGGACTCGCGGCATCAGTTGCCGAAGACGAACAAGACGGCGCGCCCGAACACGTAGTCGAGGACGGACACGACGATCGTGACGGCGGTCACGAAGACCATGACGACGGAGGTGTAGGTCATCAGCTCGCTGCGGGTCGGCCAGATGACCTTGCGCAGCTCGGCGACTACCTGGCGGTAGAACAGCCCGAGCCGGGCCATCAGCCCGGGCCGGTCCCCCTTGGCGCCGGAGCCTGGGCGGCCACGCTCCGGGGTCGCCGTGGAACCGTGTGTGTCGGTCACTCGCCTCACCCTCGCGTCGTGGGCCCGCCCCAGGGTGCCGGGACGGGGTCGTGCGTCGTTCGCCGCACCCGAGGGTGCGTGTGCAGGGCCGGAGGGACTCGAACCCCCAACCACCGGTTTTGGAGACCGGGACTCTGACCAATTGAGCTACGGCCCTCCGGCGGCCAGACCCCCGCGCACCCGGACCCGGGCAGGCGAGAACATGGGTGGGAAGCCACCGAGGATCGCCAGTGTACGACGCGGTGGGCACCTCGGTCGAACCGCCGGTGCCCGCCCGTCGCCGGGGGTGGAAGAATCGGCCGGGTGAGCACTCCCTCAGCACATCCGTCGGCCGACCGACGCATCTCCCTGCGGATCGGCGCCATCACAGAGTCCGCGACGCTCGCCGTCGACGCCAAGGCCAAGGCCCTGGCGGCGGCCGGGCGCCCGGTGGTGGGCTTCGCCGCCGGCGAGCCGGACTTCCCCACGCCCGACTACATCGTCGCGGCGGCGATCGCGGCCTGCCAGAACCCGCGATGGCACCGCTACACGCCCGCGGCCGGCCTGCCGGAGCTGCGCGAGGCCATCGCCGCGAAGACGCTGCGGGACAGCGCCTACGAGGTCAGCGCCGCCCAGGTCCTGGTCACCAACGGCGGCAAGCATGCGATCTTCAACGCCTTCGCGACGCTGCTCGACCCCGGTGACGAGGTGCTGCTGCCCGCGCCGTACTGGACCACCTACCCCGAGTCGATCCGGCTGGCCGGCGGCACGCCGGTCGCGGTGCCCACCGACGAGACGTCCGGCTACCGGGCGACCCTGGACCAGCTCGAGGCGGCCCGCACCCCGCGGACCAGGGCTCTGGTCTTCGTGTCGCCGTCCAACCCGACCGGCGCGGTCTACCCGCCGGAGCAGGTCGCGGCGATCGGCCGCTGGGCGGTGGAGCACGGCCTGTGGGTCGTCACCGACGAGATCTACGAGCACCTGGTCTACGACGACGCGCAGTTCGCCTCCATGCCGACCCTCGTGCCCGAGCTGGCCGAGCGCTGCGTCGTGGTCAACGGCGTGGCCAAGACCTACGCCATGACCGGCTGGCGGGTGGGCTGGATGATCGGACCCACGGACACCGTCAAGGCCGCGGCGAACCTGCAGTCGCACTCCACCTCAAACGTGGCCAACGTCTCCCAGGTGGCCGCGCTGGCCGCGGTCTCCGGGGACCTGTCGGCCGTGGCGATGATGCGGGCCGCGTTCGACCGTCGTCGGGTCACCATGACCCAGATGCTGTCCGCCATCCCCGGCGTGACCTGCCCGCGCCCGCATGGCGCCTTCTACTGCTACCCCTCGGTCAAGGGCGTGCTCGGCAAGGAGATCCGCGGGCAGCGCCCGCAGACCTCGCTGGACCTGGCGGCGCTGATCCTGGACGAGGTGGAGGTCGCGGTGGTCCCCGGCGAGGCGTTCGGCACCCCCGGATACCTGCGGCTGTCCTATGCGCTGGGTGACGACGACCTGGTCGAGGGGGTCGGCCGGATCCAGAAGCTGCTGGCCGAGGCTGCCGACTGACCGCCCCTACGGGCGCGGCAGCAGCGCGCCGATCGGCCACCGCGCTGCCCAAGGCGCACCTGCACCTGCACTTCACCGGCGCCATGCGGCACACCACCATGCTCGAGCTCGCGGCCGTGCACGGGGTCCGGCTGCCGGACGCCCTGCTCGAGACCCACCTGCCGGAGCTGACACCCGACGAGCGCGGCTGGTTCCGGTTCCAGCGGCTGTACGACGCGGCCCGGTCGGTGCTGCAGTACCCGAACGACGTCCGTCGGCTGGTCCGCGAGGTCGCCGAGGACGAGCGCGCCGACGGCTCCGGCTGGCTGGAGATCCAGGTCGACCCCAGCGGGTACGCCGCGCGGTTCGGCGGGATCACCGCCTTCCTCGAGCTGGTCCTGGACGCCGTCCGGGACGCGTCCGCCGCCACCGGCGTCGGGATCGCGGTGATCATCGGGGCGAACCGGACCCGGCACCCGATGGACGCCAGGGTGCTGGCCCGGCTCGCCGTCCAGTACGCCGGCCGCGGGGTGGTCGGCTTCGGGCTGGCCAACGACGAGCGCCGGGCGCCCGCCGAGGACTTCGAGCGGGCCTTCCGGATCGCCCGCAGGGCCGACCTGCTGGCCACGCCGCACGGCGGCGAGCTGCTCGGCGCAGCGTCCGTGCGCTCGTGCGTCACGGCGCTGGGAGCGGACCGGATCGGCCACGGGGTGCGCTCGGTCGAGGACCCGGCCGTGCTCGACCTGCTGGCCGAGCGCGGCATCACCTGCGAGGTGTGCCCCAGCTCGAACGTCGGAATGGGGATCTACCCGAACCTGTCGAGCGTGCCGCTGCGGCAGCTGCTGGCCGCGGGCAAGACCATTCTGCTCACCACGCATTTCATGGACGAGGCCGAACGCCTGGCCACCCGGTTGGCCGTCATCGATCACGGCGGCCTGATCGCCACCGGTACGCCGCGCGACCTCCTGCAACAACACGTCGAACCGGAAGTGGTCGAAGTCTTCGGCGACGAGGTGCGCGTATGGGCGGACATGCACGGCCGGAAACTGGCGCAGCGCGTCGAAGTCGCGGGCGAAACCGCATTCTGCTACGCGGCCGACCCGCAGCCGCTGCTCAACGACCTTGCGACACGCGCCGGCGTGCGTTACCTGCACCGGCCCGCGAATCTCGAGGACCTGTTCATCAAGCTCACCGGCCGGGAACTGCGGGACTGAGCATGAGCATCGCCACCGCAAAGATGTGGGCGCCCCCATCGCTGTCGGCGCGCTTCGTTCCGGTCTGGCGGCGCAATCTGCTGGTCTGGAAGAAGCTTGCGGTCGCGAGCATCCTGGGCAATATCGCCGATCCGCTACTCTACATGCTCGCGTTGGGCTATGGCATCGGATCTCTCGTCGGCGAAGTCGGCGGCATGAGCTACGTCGCCTTCATCGGCACCGGCATGGTGTGCCAGAGCGCGATGTTCACCGCGAGCTTCGAGGGCATGTACTCGGCATTCTCGCGGATGCACATGCAGCGCACGTGGGACGGCATCATCAACGCGCCGGTCTCCCTCGACGACGTCATGCTGGCGGAGTGGTTGTGGACGGGGACCAAGTCGGTGATGTCCACGGCGGCCATCCTGGCGGTGATCATGGCGCTGGGCTACGGCCACACCTGGCTTTCCGTCTGGATATTGCCGCTGGGCTTCCTGGTGGGCCTTACCTTCGGCGCGGCCGGCCTGGTGATGAACGCTTTGGCACCCAACTACGATTTTTTCACGTACTTCTTCACGCTCGTGCTGACGCCGATGCTCTTGTTCTCCGGCGTCTATTTTCCAGTCGAACAGATGCCGGCCTGGCTGGCGGGAATCGCGGGCTTCCTGCCGTTGAAACACGCGATCGACATCGCGCGACCCCTGATGCTGGGCCGTGTCCCCGGGCAAATTCTGCTGCACGTCGCGGTGCTGCTGTTCTATGCCGCTCTGGCCTACTACGTCGCGCTCGCGCTCACGCGGCGGCGGTTGCTCAAGTGAACGCGCTGCTGCCGACCCAAACGGCCGCGCGAGGAAATGCCTGCGGCGCCAGCGTCGCCGGCCATCGTGCAATTCTTCGTGGTGGTGCCGATTGGAACGACCGAGACGCACCGCGTTGAACGAACATTTCTTTGCGCCCTGCCCGCGCGGCCTGGAGGGCGTGCTCGCCGCGGAACTCTCCGCGCTGGGCGGCGCGTCCGTGACGCCGACGGACGGGGGTGTCGCCTTCACCGGCCAGCTCGACCTCGTCTACCGTGCCAACCTCGAATCGCGCATCGCGAGCCGCATCCTGTGGCGGGTCGCGGCCGGAAGCTACCGCGATGAAGCCGACGTCTATGCGCTGGTTCATGCGGTCGACTGGAAGCGCCTGTTCCTGCCCACCCGGACGCTGCGCGTCGACGTCGCCGCGACGCGCTCGCCGCTGCAAAGCCTCGAGTTCGCGACGCTTCGCGTCAAGGACGCCGTCTGCGACCGGCTGCGCGCCGATCTCGACGTGCGCCCCTCCATTGACAAGCGGACGCCGGACGCGCGTGTGCACGCCTATCTCACGGACCGTGACGCGACGATCTACCTCGACACGTCGGGCGAGCCGCTGTTCAAGCGCGGCTACCGGCGCGACGCCGATGAAGCGCCGTTGCGCGAGAATCTCGCTGCCGGCCTGTTGGCGCTCGCCGCGTGGACGCCCGGCGTGCCGTTGCTCGATCCGATGTGCGGCAGCGGAACGATCGTCGCCGAGGCCGCCCTGATCGCGGCGGACCGGGCACCCGGACTGCACCGCACGTTCGGCTTTCAGAAGCTCCTCTGGTTCGACGGCCCGGCATGGCAGCGCATCAAGCAGGCGGCGCGCGACCGCATCCGCGCCGCGCCGACCGCACCGGCAATCTTCGCCAGTGACCTGGCACCCGGCGCCGTCGGCAAGACGCAAAGCAACCTGAACGGCGCGCAGATCGGGGATTTCGTCGTCGTCGAAGTTGCGGACCTGCTCTCCCGCGCCGCGCCTGCAGGCACCGGCATCCTGCTCGCCAATCCCCCCTACGGAGTCCGCCTCGCCGACCAGGAGAAGTTGGCAGCGTTCTATCCGCTGCTGGGCGACGCGCTGAAACAGCACTTCGCCGGCTGGACCGCATTCTTCTTCACCGGGGACCTGCGGCTGCCGAAGCTCATCCACCTCAAGGTCGCGAAGAAGACGCCGCTGTTCAACGGTGCGATCGAATGCCGGCTGTTCGAATTTCCGTTGGTGGCGGGGCGGCATGTTCACCCGCCGC
>Ga0208851_1001036_pt1 | contig 10178 bp, 10 predicted proteins | sample NGESurshal092012_FD_184481 | JGI IMG/M metagenome (GOLD analysis project Ga0208851, IMG submission 184481) | Arctic peat soil microbial communities from Barrow, Alaska - NGEE Surface sample 415-2 shallow-092012 (SPAdes) | ecosystem: Environmental > Terrestrial > Soil > Wetlands > Peat ... | reverse complement strand
CCCCCGCCGCGAGGACGGCCACCGCCATCGGCCACCGCTGCTCACCGCGAGACCGGCCCGACCCAACGCTTTGGGGTGGCGATCCGTCGTCGGGCACACCGCATTGTCGCGCGCCGACTTCCGCAGCGGCGGCCGTTCGGCGAGGCCGGCCGGCTCGCAGGCGTGGGCGGACACGCCGGCCGCGCCGATGCCGTGGTGGTGGCTGTCACCCCTCGGAGTCGACCTGCCGCAGCGGTCACCGGGCTGTCCGTGGCCCCTTCGGACGACATCCCTCGGTCTAGGCTCAGAGTTGAGTGGGGTTGGGGAGGTCGCGTGGTCGCGGAGGCGGAGCCGGGCGCCGGGCTGGGGGCGCCTGGCGGGCTCGGTGTGGGACTATTAGGGCCAAGCTGGCCCCGAACCGGTTGCCTCGGGGGGTGGTGTGTCGACCCCGGCTGCTCGACGAGCTCCGCCAAGGTCGTGATCGGGCGCTCACTTTGGTGTCTGCCCCGGCGGGGTTCGGCAAGACCACCTTGCTCACGGAATGGGTCGAGACTGACGCGGCGACTCGTTTCGCCTGGGTGACGCTTGACCCGGGTGACGTTGAGCCGGTTCGGTTGTGGACCCATGTCATCGCTGCGATCGCTCAGCGCGAGAGCGCGGTCGGTGGTCGCTCGCTGGAGGCCCTGCGGTCCAACCCGGACCGGGTCGTCGATGCCGCACTGCCCGTCCTCATCGACGAGCTGGCAGAAGGGGCCGGAGACCTGGTCGTCATCCTCGATGACTTCCACCGGGCAGAGACCTCAGAGATCAACGCGCAGATCACCGTGTTTCTCCGCTACCGCCCCTCGCGCGTGCAGCTCGTCATCTCCACCCGCTCCGACCCCGCCCTGGGCGTGGCCAGGCTGCGTGCGTCCGGAGACCTGGTCGAAGTGCGTGCCGCATCGCTGCGTTTCGACGACGCGGAGCTCTCCCGCTTCTTCGATGGGAGCGGTGTCACCGGACTGTCGCCGCTCGACCAGCACCGGCTGGCCGAGCGGACCGGCGGGTGGCCCGCGCCGTTGCGGCTCGCGGCGCTGCTCATGCCTGAGAAGGACCGCGAGCCCTTCATCGAGTCGTTCACCGGGGGCAGCCGTCAAGTTGTGGACTGCCTCACGCGAGAAGTCCTCGATCTCCTCGAGCCACGGACCCGAGACTTCCTGCTCCAAGTCTCGGTCCTGGACTGGTTCAACGGCGCCTTGTGTGACGCGGTTCAGGAACGCACCGTTGTCGCGCTGCTCGCCGACCAGGTTTTCGGCCTGACCGCGCTGGTCAGCGGGTTGTCGTTCATCGTGGCCTTCGGCCCTGGTCAAGGCCATCACCAACTTCTTCGCCGCACGCTGTCCGACCGGTACGGCCGCAAACCCGTCCTGGTGGCCGGCTGGCTGGTCGCCATCCCCGTGCCGCTGCTGCTGATCTGGGCGCCCAGCTGGGGCTGGGTCGTGTTCGCCAACGTGCTGCTCGGGGTCAACCAGGGCCTGACCTGGTCCACCACCGTCATCATGAAGATCGACTTGGTCGGCCCAGCCCGCCGCGGGCGGGCCATGGGGTTCAACGAGGCGGCCGGCTACGGCGCGCTGGCGCTGACCGCGATGGCCACCGGCTACCTCGCCCAGACCTACGGGCTGCGGCCCACCCCGTTCTACCTGGGGATAGCCTTCGTGGCCCTCGGGCTCGGCCTGTCGGCGTTCGCGGTCAAGGAGACCCGCGATCACGCCCGGTTCGAGGCCGCCAACCACGTCAACCGGCACGACCACCTGCACGGCGGGCGCACCACGCGGCAGATCTTCTGGCTCACTAGCGTCAAGGAACGCGCGCTGTCCGCGGCCAGCCGGGCCGGTCTGGTCAACAACCTCAACGACGGCCTGGCCTGGGGCGTGTTTCCGATCCTGTTCGCCAGTCGTGGCCTGTCGATCACCCAGATCGGCGTCCTGGCCGGGATCTACCCCGCGATGTGGGGGATCGGCCAGCTGCTCGCCGGGGGGCTGTCCGACCGCCTCGGCCGCAAGTGGTTGATCGCCGTCGGGATGTGGGTGCAGGCCGTCGGCATCGCTGTCGTCGCGCTCGGGACGACGTTCGCCGTGTGGGCCGTAGCCGCTGCCGTCATCGGCGCCGGCACTGCCATGGTCTACCCCACCCTGCTCGCCGCGATCGGTGACGTCGCCCACCCGGCTTGGCGGGCCCGCTCAGTCGGGGTCTACCGGCTGTGGCGCGACAGCGGCTTCGCCGTCGGCGCCCTGCTCGTCGGCATCGTCGCTGACGCCACCACCCTGGTCGCCGCGATCTGGGTCGTCGCCGCCATCACCGCCGCCTCCGGCGTGGTCGTCGCGATCCGCATGTTCGAGACGCTCGGCCACCACGCGTCAACCACGCCGGGCGTGGGGCAGGTACCGGCGGGCTGAGCCCGCGTCGGTCAGGCTCGGCCGCCGGTGCCGGCCCGCGCAGCCTCGGCCAGGACTGCCGCGGCCCGTTTGACGTCGGCCGGCTCGGTCCAGCGGCCGGCCGAGAGCCGGATGGCGGACATGGCGTCGTCCGGATCCACCCCCATGCCGACGAGGACGCCGGAGGGTTCGTCCCGTCCGGCGTGGCAGGCCGATCCGGTGGAGGCGGAAATGTCCGTTGTCGCGGCCAACAGCGGGAGGGCCTGGACTCCGGTGATGCGCAGGTTGAGCGTGTTGGGCAACCGCCGGGTGGGATGACCGTGGATGTGCACGCGGCCAGGGATCAGCTCCTCCAACCAGTCGGACAGCCCGTCGCGCAGGCCAGCGAGCCGAGTCGACTCGCCCGCGGCCAGGCCCTGGCCGGCCAGGTCTGCTGCCTCGCCGAGGGCGACCGCGACGGCGACGCTCTCGGTCCCTGCGCGCAGGCCGCGTTCCTGACCACCGCCGCCGACAAGGGGATGCAGGGAGACGCCGTGTCCGACGTAGAGAGCGGCGATGCCCTTGGGCGCGCACATCTTGTGCCCGACGACGGTGAGCAGGTCGACGCCGAGGTCGTCGACGTCGACAGGGACCTTGCCGACCGACTGCGCGGCGTCGCTGTGCAGCAGGACGCCGTGGCTGCAGGTGATCGCGGCGATGTCCGCAATGCGCTGAAGGGTGCCCGTCTCGTTGTTGGCGTGCATCACTGAGACGAGGACCGTGTCCACGGTCAGGGCTGCCGCGACGTCGTCGGGGTCGACGACACCGTGACGGTGCACGGGCAGGTAGGTGACCTCGACTCCATACCATCGCTGCAGCTCCCGGCAGGCAGCCAGGACCGCGGGGTGCTCGGTCACCTGGGTGACCAAGTGAACGTGGTCGCGGTCCGTGGCCAAGGCGGCAAGCACGGCCCCGCGGATGGCCAGCGCGTCGGCCTCGGACCCGCTGCCCGTGAAGACGATCTCCTCACCGGACGCCCCGATCAGGGCGGCCACCTGCCGGCGGGCCCGCGTCAGCGCATCGCGCGGTGCCTGGCCGTAGGCATGGGCACTGGAGGGGCTGCCGAACTCGGCCGTCAGGAACGGCAACATCGCTGCGACGACGCGCGGGTCGACCGGGGTGGTTGCGTTGTAGTCCAGGTAGATGGGCCGCCCGCTGAGGCCCGGATGTTCTTGAGTCATGCCATCAACTCGATTCGTCGGGACGCAGTCAAGCCAACCAGCACCCTTCCGGCGACCAGCGGCCGGCCGGTCGACTCCTCCATGGTGGACTTCCTCGCCCACTCGTGGCGAACCGACCGAGCGCGACACAGGCGATCCGGTCGGGTTCAGCACGCGGTGCGTGGCGCCTGCAGTCCTCCGGATGACCCTGGGGTCGCCGACTCGCCTGATCATCGCCAGCACGGGAGCGAGCCACCCGGGTGGGCATCCCTTCCTGGAAGGATGTGGTGCATGGAACTGCCGCTACTTGAGGACGACTTGGACTCCCGGTCCATGATCGAACCCAGCCAGGTCGTCCGACCGATCGACGCGTCGCGGCCGATGGTGTTGTGCTTCTTCCGCGAGGTGATGGATGCGCTAGCCCTGCGGCCCGACTCCCGCACGGTTCAGGTCCTCGACTGGGCGCACGGCGGGCACCCCGTCTACGAGATCGACCACCGGGGCCGCAGCCTGGCTGTCATGCACCCCGGGGTCGGCGCGCCACTCGCGGGGGCCCTGCTCGAGGAGGCGATCGCGCTGGGCTACCGCAGCTTCGTCGCGGTTGGTGGTGCCGGTGCCCTGGTCCCTGACCTGGTGATGGGCCACGCGGTCGTGGTGGAAAGTGCGCTGCGAGACGAAGGAACCTCCTTCCACTACCTGCCCCCCAGCCGCACCGTTGACGCCGACGTCGAGGGCGTGGCTGCCCTGGAGGCCACGCTCCGCGACGCGGAGGTCCCCTTCGTCACAGGACGAACGTGGACGACCGACGCTCCCTACCGGGAGACCACCAGCCGGGTTCGGCGGCGTACCGCCGAAGGCTGTTTGACGGTTGAGATGGAAGCGTCCGCATTCATCGCGGTGGCGCGGTATCGGGGAGTGGCATTCGCCCAGGTGCTGTACGCAGGGGACTCGCTGGCTGGACCCGAATGGGATCACCGGGACTGGACCACAGCCACCACGGTCCGGGAACGGATCTTCTGGATCGCCGCCGACGCATGTCTCCAGCTCGACTCCGGCCCTACCGGACGGGCGTCCTGAAGCCGACGCGGAGGAAGACCCACGCGTTGTTCGCCGCGTCGGGGTCAGTGCAGGACAGCGGCGATCTCGTCGAGCCGGCCGGGGACGACGGAGTACCAGGCCCAGGTGCCTCGCTTCTCCCGGGCGAGGAGTCCGGCCTCGGTGAGCACCTTGAGGTGGTGGCTCACGGTGGGCTGGGAGAGCCCGAGCGGCCCGGTCAGGTCGCAGACGCAGGCTTCGCCGGCGTCGCTGGCCCTGAGCAGAGCCAGCAGCTGAAGCCGGGCCGGGTCGGCGACGGCCTTGAGCAGGCGGGCCAGGTCCTCCGCGGTGCCACGGTCCAGCGGGGTGGTGAGCCCAGTGGGGCAGCAGACCGGTCCCTCGGGCCCGGCCGCGGTCAGCACCGGCTCGGCTACCACCATCCGACTCTCCGTTCGAGAGAAGACATTGACAAGTGTCGATGCAGTTGCCAGACTCCAGCCACATCGACCATCGTCAATGTAGATCGGAGTGGTGGCCATGTCCAGGGTGCAGTTGGCGCTCAACGTGTCCGACCTGGAGGCCTCGGTGGCGTTCTACTCGACGCTGTTCGGGGTCCAGCCGCACAAGCGGCGTCCCGGGTACGCCAACTTCGCCATCGCCGAGCCGCCGCTGAAGCTGGTGCTCATCGAGGCTCCGGTCGACGCGCGGGGTCACGGCGTGGCTGGCGCGCTGAACCACTTGGGGGTCGAGGTCGAGACGGTCGATGAGGTCACGGCCGGCGCAGCTCGGCTGAGTGCGGCCGGCCTGGCGACCTTCGATGAGAGCGACACCACCTGCTGCTACGCGCTGCAGGACAAGGTGTGGGTGCACGACCCGGCCGGGGCCCCGTGGGAGATCTACACGGTCAAGGACGACAATCCGGCCAACCCGAGGCCGGCCTCGGCCTCGCTGCCACTGCTGGAGACGGTGTCGGCGGCTGGTGGGTGCTGCGGTGCCGGCTGACGACACGGACCGGCTGCCCACCGGGGCGGAGTCTCCGGTCGGGGGTGTGGTCGAGGACCTGGCGTCCCGCTTCGACGGGTGTTCAGCCGGGAGATCACCGGGTTCCTTCCGGTGCCGTCGGCTGATGGCGGCCGCGTGGTTGCACGAGCTGTCCGCGCTCCCCGGGCAAGCGCTACCTGGACTGGGATCAGCGGGTCGTTGGACTCCTGGCCGAGCTGCTGCCCGACAGGGTAGGAATGCACTGACCCCTGTGACTGCCCCCCGAGACGAAAGCGATCACGCGTGAGCGACCAGCCGTCCGTCCTGTTCGTCTGCGTGCACAACGCCGGCCGGTCCCAGATGGCCGCGGCCTCCCTGACCCATCTGGCGGGTGACCGGGTGGAGGTGCGCCCGGCCGGCTCGGCGCCGGCCGACACCGTCAACCCGGCCGTCGTCCAGGCGCTGCTGGAGGAGGGCATCGACAACTCCACGGAGACGCCGAAGGTGCTCTCCACCGAGGCGGTCAAGGAGTCCGACGTTGTGATCACCATGGGCTGCGGGGATGTTTGCCCGGTCTTCCCGGGCAAGCGCTACGAGGACTGGGTCCTCGACGACCCGGCTGGCCAGGGTGTCGACGCATTCCGGCCGATCCGAGACGAGATCCGCCGTCGCATCGAGGCGCTGATCGCCGAGATCGCCCCTGTCGCGGGCTGAGCACGGGGACGACGGGTGACCACGCACGCGCACGACGCCGACGAAGCGGCGGTCATCGGCCGGCTGTCGACGCTGGACCGGTTCCTGCCGGTGTGGATCCTGGCGGCGATGGCGGCCGGGCTGCTGCTCGGCCGGTTGGTCCCATCCGTTCAGTCCTGGCTGGACGCGGTCAAGGTCGGCCAGACGTCGCTGCCGATCGCTCTGGGCCTGCTGCTCATGATGTACCCGGTGCTGGCCAAGGTCCGCTACGAGGAGATGGGCCATGTCACCGGCGACCGGCGGCTGCTGTGGCTGTCGGTGGTCCTGAACTGGGTCATCGGCCCGGCGCTGATGTTCACCCTGGCCTGGGTGTTCCTCTACGACCAGCCGGAGTTCCGCACCGGGCTCATCGTCATCGGCCTGGCCCGGTGCATCGCCATGGTGCTGATCTGGAACGACCTGGCCTGCGGCGACCGGGAGGCGGCTGCGCTGCTGGTCGCGATCAACTCGGTGTTCCAGATCGTCGCCTACGCGCTGCTCGGCACCTTCTACCTGAAGATCCTGCCCGGCTGGCTCGGCCTGCCGACGCAGGACGTGCACTTCTCCACCTGGGAGATCACCAAGGCGGTGCTCATCTTCTTGGGCATCCCGCTGGTCGCCGGCTACCTCACCCGCAGGATCGGCCTGCGCACCAAAGGCAGGACCTGGTACGAGGAGAGGTTCATCCCGTTCATCAGCCCGTTCGCGCTGTACGGGCTGCTGTTCACTATCGTGGTGATGTTCGCCTTGCAGGGTGAGGCGATCACGTCCGACCCGGTGTCCGTGGTGCAGATCGCAGTGCCGCTGCTGGCCTACTTCGCCGTGATGTGGGGGGTCTCGTTCTTCCTCGGGACTCGCGCCCGCCTCGGCTACCCCAAGACCGCCACTGTGGCCTTCACCGCCGCCGGCAACAACTTCGAGCTGGCGATCGCTGTCAGCATCGGCGTCTGGGGCGTCACCTCCGGCCAGGCGCTAGCGGGGGTCATCGGCCCCCTCATCGAGGTCCCTGCCCTGGTCGGTCTCGTCTACGTATCCCTGTGGCTGCGTCGCAAGTACTTCACCCCTCAGCCCACCCCTGCCACCCCCTGAGCGCGGAGCAGCACGCCGGCCGACCTCTCCGCTGACCCTGGTCGATGGGGTCACGGCCATGACCGGGGCTACCCCTCCCGTGCACGGCTGCTGCGCACCGAACTAGCCGGGCTGCAGCCCCCGGAGCACCGTAAGCGGCGTGGTGTCGACGGTGTGGCGACCAAGCCGGCCCTTCTCGATCACGCCGGTGGCCTCATGGGGTCTGCTAGATCAAGAACCCTTGGAATACGACATCACGGTGCCTCTGCGTGTCGGAGACCAGATAGGGACTTTGGGCCTTTGAAATCAGCGTTCCTGTGATGAACCCCCAGCCCTGGGACCGGGGATTGACCCGGGTCTCCATTCGACGTATTCTTCAAATGTGCCTGCTTCAAATGTGACTGAACTGATTGCCACCGCTTCGGCGGAGGCCACGGCGGCTCGGTTGGACGCGTCGGTGGCGCTGCTGCAGGCGGTGGCGGACCCGATCCGGTGGACCGTGCTGCAGCGGCTGGCCTCGAGTGCTGCCTGTGTGTGCACCCTGCAGGAGCACGTGCCGATCGCGGCGAACCTGCTCAGCTACCACCTCAAGGTGCTGCGGGACGCCGGCCTGGTGACGACGAGCCGCCGGGGTCGCTGGATCGACTACGCGCTCGCCGACGACGCGCTGGACCGGTTGCGGGCAGCCCTGCCCGGTGGGGGGAGCCTCGGGTCGGCGTGAGCATCGTCGAGCGGACCCCCACCTCCAAGCGTGGACAGCGGCTCACGCTGCTGGGCGCCGCGCTGGCGTGGGTGGCGGTGTACCGGGTGAACCGTTGGCTGTGGGACCGACTGCTCTACGACGGGTTCGGGATGGACCCGTCGGCGCGGTTGACCGAGACCGTCCACTTCTTCCTCTACGACACGGTCAAGATCGGCCTGCTGTTGGTCGGGATCATCTTCGTGGTCACGGTGCTGCGCTCGTACATGAGCGTGGAGCGCACCCGCGCCCTGCTGGGCGGCAAGCGGGAGGGCCTGGGCAACGTGATGGCCGCGGGGCTCGGTGTGATCACGCCGTTCTGCTCGTGCAGCGCGGTGCCGGCGTTCATCGGGTTCGTCGCCGCCGGAGTGCCCATCGGGGTGACCCTGAGCTTTCTGATCGCCAGCCCGCTGGTCAACGAGATCGCCATCGGCATGCTGTTCTCCCTCTTCGGCTGGCAGGTGACCGCGATCTACATCGGCGCGGGCCTGGTCATCGCGATCGTCGCCGGCTGGGTGCTGGGGCGGATCGGGGTGCAGCGCTGGGTCGAGCCGTTCGTGTTCGAGACCAAGCTCGGCGGCCAGGTCATCGACAGCACGCTCGGTCTCACCTTCGAGCAGCGACTGCAGATGGGCGCCGAGGAGGCCGCGACCATCCTGCGCAAGATCTGGCCGTACCTCCTCGTGGGCATCGGCCTGGGCGCGGTCATCCACGGATGGGCGCCGGCCGACCTCTTCACCAGGTACGCCGGTCCCGGGAACGTCTTCGGGGTGCTGGTCGCCGTCGGCATCGGTGTCCCGCTGTACTCCAACGCCGCCGGGATCATGCCGCTGGTGCAGGCCCTGCACGAGAAGGGCCTGCCCATGGGCACCCTGCTCGCGTTCATGATGGCCGTCGTCGCGCTGTCGCTGCCGGAGATGATCCTGCTGCGCCGCGTCCTGAAGCCCCAGCTGCTCGCCGCGTTCATCGGCGTCGTCGGCACCGGCATCGTCGCCGTCGGCTACCTGTTCAACTTCCTGCTCGCCTGACCTGCCAACCCGAAGGAACCACCGTCGTGATCATCAAGGTGCTCGGCCCCGGCTGCAACAACTGCAAGACCCTCGAACGCCTCACCCGCGAGGCCGTCGACGCCCTCGGCCTCGACGCCACGATCGAGAAGGTCGAGGACTACCCGACCATCGTCGGCTACGGGGTCATGTCCACGCCGGCGCTCGTCATCGACGAGCAGGTGGTCCTGTCCGGACGCGTACCCAGGGCCGCCGAGGTCAAGGACCTGCTCGCCGCTCGAGCAGGCTGAATGGCAGCCTTCCCACCGCTGCGGCCGCGGCCGACCCGAGGTCCGACGGCGACCGTCTCCTGCAGGTGAGGACGCTGGGGCCGTCGCGCCCCGATGGGCCCGACTCGGGTCACAGGCGGTCGCGGGCGAGGTCGAGCAGCCGTCCCAGCACCCGGCCACCGTCCATCGTCAGGCCGTCGTGCTCGTACTCGTTGGTGACCCACGGACGCAGTCCCTGGATCCGGGCCCCGGTCTCCTCGGCGAACTCCCGCTCGACGTACATGTCCTCGGCGTAGATCGCTGCGGCCGTCGGCACCTCGTTCGCGGCCAGCCGCTGGAGGTCGTACAGCGGGCCCCACTCGTGCGCAGCCAGCAGCTCGGCGGTCTCCGCGAACGGCGCGAGCCCGGAGTACTCGGCGAACATCCACGGGTACACGTGCTCACCCGTGAGCAGGGTCGGGTCGGCGGCGTACTCCGCCGGCAGCAGCCGCTCGGCGGCCCAGTGGGTGGGCAGCCCGGGACTGTAGCAGGACTCGTGGACGACGGCATACAACGGGTTGCGAGCGAACGACATCGCCCCGGCGACCTCGTACAGGAAGGCGGGGGAGCCGGCTGGGAGCTCCAGCACGAAGTGCAGCCGCTCCGACCCGTCCCCCGTGCCCAGCAGGCTGCCGAGCTGCCGGAACCGGCGCGGGGTGAGCCGGTCGCCCGACGGCAGCCGGACGTCGTCGGCCGCCAGCCCGCCCTCGATG